>Ga0182024_10013367_pt1 | contig 16041 bp, 17 predicted proteins | sample P32metaG_FD_120480 | JGI IMG/M metagenome (GOLD analysis project Ga0182024, IMG submission 120480) | Permafrost microbial communities from Stordalen Mire, Sweden - P3-2 metaG (Illumina Assembly) | ecosystem: Environmental > Terrestrial > Soil > Wetlands > Permafrost | place: Sweden: Stordalen... | reverse complement strand
CTTTCCGCGCATGGCCCGATTAACAATCTGTTCCGCCCTCGACGCCATCTTTTGAAAGCGACCGCCTATCGTGCGGCCCGCAAGCAGGCGTTTTCCACATGGCTAGAAGCGATCGACCACGCGGTCGCGGCGTGACCCCGCGCTTTTACTAAGCCGTTTCCACGCCGATTCTCAAACCAGGAAGCGGTACGTCGAACAACTTGACGATGCCATCGGCCTCGCCTTTCGGGCTTGTGCCTTTCGCTTCGCATCGCCGTCGAAGGTTCCCGCAGTTCAACATAAGAGCCAGGAGCAGGCTGGCGCTGCCTCTATGCCGGACACCATCTGGCCCGTAAGCAGGTCTCGTCCAGATTGATCGCGGAGCAACTTCACTCTCCGGTTTTGGTGCCATCTGACAATTTTCGACACTTGAACGGCAGTTCACGTGTGTTCGCCTTCCTGTTCCATACCTGACGCCTTGTGACGCCTTTTCCGTATTGCTCACGACCCGGACTTTTGATCCACGCCGCATACGGTGGTTTGCCACCCGCTCCTGCAAGCTGATGGCGAGGGGCCTACCCTCATCTCTCACGCCGCTTGCTGCGGCACACTGAAGTCGGTTTGCCAGAGCTCGTTGGGCGCCGTCGTCTTGTCCTTGAACTCATCAGCCGCTGGCGCCATCGCGGTAAACTGCAAGTGCTCCTGATGATGTCACCGGAACAGCGACGATGAACAGAATACATCGTTATGATGACTGAACGGCATTTCCGTGACGGCGACTTAGGAATGCATACTCATTGTGTTGATTCCGCGGATTAGGCCGCGACCGCAGCATGGAGAGAAACATGAAGACGAGCTTGCTTATTGCCTCCGCCATCACCGCTACCGCCGCCCTTCCCCTGATCGCACGAGCCGCGCCGGCGCCCGTTCCGAGCTTCCAGGCCGAGAAATGCTACGGCATCAACGTCGCCGGCGGGAACGACTGCGCCGCCTCCAACAGCCATTCCTGCGCCGGCGAGGCGAAGCGGGCGAGCGATCCAAAGTCGTGGATATATGTGCCGGCCGGCACCTGCAGCAAAATCGTGGGCGGCAGCACCAGCCCCAAGGCGTAAGCGCTGCCAAGCAACGGAGTGGGTCGATGATCCCCAAGGCACAAGACGCCCGTGCGATCCCGGCAGCAATCGGGATCGGCATGCGCACGCCGCATTTCGACGAGATCATTGCCACCCGCCCCGCTATCGGCTGGCTCGAGGTGCATGCCGAGAATTACCTCGGCGGCGGCCCCGCGCCGGTGCGGCTCGACACGATCGGCCAAGAGTATCCTCTAAGCCTGCATGGTGTCGGCTTGTCGCTCGGCAGCGCCGAGGGGCTCGCGGACGATCATCTCCGGCGGCTTCGGACCCTCATCGCGCGCACTGAGCCGTTCCTCGTCTCCGAGCATCTCTCCTGGAGCATCACCGGGGACGCCTATCTTAATGACTTGCTGCCGCTGCCCTATACCGAGGAGAGCCTCGATATCGTCGTGGGCAACGTCGCCAAGGCGCAGGCGGCGCTGGGCCGGCGCCTACTCGTCGAAAACCCGGCGAGCTATCTGTGCTACCGGCACTCGACGATGCCGGAGCCTGACTTTCTCGGCGAGCTGGTGCGCCGCTCCGGCTGCGGCTTGCTCTGTGATGTCAACAACATTTTCGTCACCTGCAACAATCTCGATCTCAACGCTGAAGCCTATCTCGAGGCGCTTCCGGCCGCCGCGGTGGGCGAGATCCATATCGCCGGGCACAGCCGTGTCATGCGTGGCAGCCAGAGCCTGCTGATTGACGACCACGGCTCGCCCGTCGCCCCGCCCGTCTGGGATCTTTATCGCCGCGCCATCGAGCGCTTCGGCCTTGTGCCTAGCCTTGTCGAATGGGACAACAACCTGCCGCCGCTCGCTCAGCTCCTCGATGAGGCGCAGAAAGCGCGCGCCGCCCTCGCTACGGTGGACTCTGATGCTTGCGCTGCATGAGGTACAGGCGGCATTCCGCCGCGCGATCCTCACAGGGGATACGGATACATTCTGTGCGCTCGTCGCCACTGACGGCCTTGCGCCGGAAGAGCGGCTCGGGGTCTACCGCAACAATGTTTTCGCATCGCTGACCGCGGCGTTGCGCGAAACATTTCCGGCCGTGTGCCGGCTGGTTGACGAGCGCTTCTTCGCCTATGCTGCGCACGAGTTCATTTGCCGCCATCCCCCCGAGAGCGCGGTGCTCGCCGAATATGGTGGGCGTTTTCCCGATTTCTTGGCGGGCTTCGCGCCGTGTCGCGAGCTCGTCTATCTCGCCGATGTAGCACGTCTCGAGTGGCTGATGAACGTTGCCGCCAACGCGGCCCACGCCAATCCCATCGCCGCGATGACGCTTGCCGATGTCGTGGCGGAGGACGCACCGCGACTGACATTGCAGCTTCATCCCTCCTTCGGCTTTGTTGCGTCGCGCTGGCCGATCGACCGCATCTGGCGCGCCAATCGAACCGAAGCGGCGGCCGAGGCGACGATCGATCTCGCCGCCGGTGGCGTCTGGCTCGAGGTAAGCCGCGCGGACGCTAACATCATCATGCGCGTGCTCGATTCCGCGACATTCACGTTTCGCTCGGCGGTGCAACGGGGCGAGACGCTCGCACGCGCGACCGAGGTGGTGCTCGTTGCGGACCCCGCCTTCGATCTCTGCCGTGCCTTGCCCGCGCTTTTTCTCGATGGAGCCATCATCGCCGTAAGCCTAGCTCAATCCCATGCAGGAAGTGAGATTCGCCAATGACCCACCATGCCGTTCCCGCCTTCGCTCGCCCCCGCTGGCAGGAGCGCTTGCGAGCGCTGCTCGCCTGGCTCGAGCGCTTCCCACTGGCGATCCTGCAGCTCCTGTTCCGCATCAGCATTGCCGCGGTGTTTTGGAATTCCGGCCTCACCAAACTGGCGAGCTGGCAAACCACCATCGTGCTCTTCCGCGACGAGTACAAAGTGCCGGTGCTGCCCCCGGAACTCGCCGCGACGCTCGCAACTTCGGTCGAATTGACCTGCCCGGTGCTGCTTGTGCTAGGGCTTGCCACGCGCTTAGCGACACTGCCGATGCTCGGCATGACCTTTATCATCGAGGCGTTTGTCTATCCCGAGGATTGGATTGAGCACCTTACCTGGGCGTCACTCCTTCTTTTCATCCTGACTCGCGGCCCGGGCCCGATCGCGCTTGACCGATGGCTGCGCCCTTTCATCTTCGGGCCCGGCCGCGGCTGAATCGAAACGGGAGCTGCGCTACGTCATTCGAGAAAAATGACGGAGGCCATTCCGTGGGTGGCGACCCGTTAGAAGGTGTCGCCGTCCATGAAATCAATCGCGCCTAACGTATAGTTGCGTACTTAGCTTATTTGATAAAAGGTAACGCGCAGCGCCTTGAGCACAGGTACGTGGATCGATGCAGCAGTAACTCGGAATTCCGCATGTTTAATGAGCTATGGGCTACCTTGAATACCAACGGCCGCAAAGGTTGACTCTGAGTTGGATTCGCAATCAAGGCGCGTCGTCTTGCATAGTCAGCCTAACTTCGGAAAATAGGAAAAAGATGGCCGGGGTATTTGACACCGAAGTGAGCACCGCGGGCGTGCCAATCAGCGCGTTGATTGCGTCGATGTGCAGGTCGGCCCAGCGCGTAACACTCGCGGACAGGACAGCCCTCTATGCACAGGGCGAGCCTGCGAATACGCTATTCCTTATTTTGGATGGCTTCGTGAAAACGTCACGTATTTGCGAGGAAGGGACGGAGATTACGATCGAGCTGTTGAAATACGGCGACATCGCGGGCGCGATTCCCGCCCGCCAACTGCAATCGGAACACGAGGAAACGGCGCAGGCAATTGGCGATGTTGTGGTACAACGCGTGCTCGCACACGAACTGCGCGCTGCCATGGAAGTCAGTCCCCGTTTGGCGGTCTTCGTCGCCGAATATTTGGCCAGATCGAAACGATCGGCTGAGCGGCGGTTGCTCCGCGTGATGAGCCAATCCGTCGACCGGCGGGTGATCGAAACGCTGGTGGAACTCGCTGGCAGCTTCGGCGCGCGGTGCCCGCATGGATTCTCGCTGGAGATAAGGCTTACCCAGCAGGACATCGCCGACATTGTGGGCGCTTCCCGTCCGGTCGTGAGCTCAATCCTCAGTGGCCTTCGCAAGCGCGGCCTCTTAAACTACACTCGCGACATGATTTGCGTGAATGACAGTGCACTCTCCCTATTGGCAGAGTCGTTGGATACCGGTCCAAAGGGAGTGTCATCCATCTAACAGACAGATAATGCCCGGTCGTCTAGCGTCTCCGGCGATATTTCAGGCCGGGCGTGCAGACATGAAGCCAATCTCCCTTACCGTCCATGGTGCGGTCGACTACCTTGCCATCGTGATCTTCGCAGTGGCTCCTGCACTTATCGGGCTTTCAGGCTGGCCCGCAGCGCTGTCCTACGCGCTCGCAGGCGTTCATCTGTTGATGACGCTCCTGACCGACTTCCCAGCCGGCGTCATCAAAGTAATCCCGATCGCGCTACACCAATGGGTTGAGCGGATTGTCGGTCCGCTACTGATCATACTCGCATTCGTCGCGATGACCGAGACGCATGCGCGTGCCTTCTTCGTGGCCATGGGCATCATCATTTTTGCGGTCGAGCGGCTGACGGCCTACCGTGCTACGGCCGCAGCCAAATGACGATGCCTTCGCGTTATTCAGAAGAGCTCGGTCCGCGCAGCAAGGTTCCCCAAACCTCCTTGGCGGGGGACTTCCATTCGCCACTCATCGTTAACACGGCCAAGGGCATTGTCCCTGCGCCATTGGGCTTTCCGTCAGTGACCTTCAGCCGTAACTATCGATGATGACCAAGATACGCTGTCGCGGCTACCGCTTCCCTCCCGAAATCATCCAACAGGCAATCTGGCCTGATGTCCGGTTGGCTTTGAGCTTCCGGATCGTCTGGCCTCGGAGGAGCTGCGCCTTGCCCCTTCCGTGCGATATCCCCTTTCACGGAAGAGCGGAACATCGTAGGGTGCAACCTTACGAATCCGAGCGGCTATTGCCGCTAGGCAGACCTTGCGGATGTGCCAGCTTTAAAGCGGAGGCGCTCAGCTATGGAGTTGCACCAGGTCCGATATTTCGTTGCCTTGAGCAGCACCTTGAATTTCACGCGGGCGGCCGAGGCCTGCAATGTCACGCAGTCTGCTCTGACACGGGCCATCCAGCGATTGGAGGAGGAACTCGGCGGGCGACTACTGCAGCGTGAGCGCCACTTGACGCAGCTCAGCGAGCTTGGACGGCTGACGCTTCCCCTGCTGGAGCAATCGCTGGCAATGGCCGAAGCTGCAAAACAACGTGCCGATAAATTCAATAAGGGCGAGGAGGCGGCGCTGCGCCTGGGCTTACCGTCGACCATAACGGCCACGCCCATTCTGGCGGAAGTCGTGCGCCGTCTTCCCACTCTCGAGGTCGGGATATCCGCAAAGGCTCAGCGTCACATTATCGAGAAACTGCTGCAGGGCGAATTGGATGTGGCGTTTCTTGTGGATGACGGCGAGTTGCCGGAACGACTCAAAACTTGGCCTCTTTACAAGGAGCGGTTTCAAATCGTGGTCGCGGCCGACCATCCGCTGGCAAAGCTCAAAACCGTGTCTGTGAAGGCGCTCGCTGGAGAGTCAATTGTGGAACTTCGGGACTGCCCCATAACGGCTAAACTCAGAGCACTCTGCGCCCAAAGGGACGCGACGTTCCGGACTCGGCATTTGGTCGACACCGAAGAGCATCTGCAGCATCTCTCGGCGACATCGCTCGGCATCGCATTGCTTCCCGAAAGAATCCCAGTCATGCCGACTCTCGTGGCGCTGTGCCTGACCGGCGCGGATCTGGTGCGAACGGTGGCCCTTGCCGTCGTCAATGGACGTCGTTTCTCGCCGGCCCTCAATCTCTTCGTCAGGATCGCCAGAGCCCGGAATTTTGCGGCCGAGAGCGGCGTCTTATGATCCGCTTTCCCTGCCGATTTCCTGCAGAAGCTCAATGATTGCTCTTGGCTCCATTCGGCGGGTGTAGTCGGGATCGAGTTCGGCATGCCGAATAATCCCGGCGCGGTCCACGACGTAGGTCGCCGGAATCGGCAAGAACCAAGCGTCATTGCCATGACGGCTTGGCAAATCGATGCCCATGTCCAGAAAGGGCTTCTGGATCGCTTCGGGAAGCCGGAAAACCAGACCGAACTCAAGCGCCACGCCGTTGTCAGCGTCGCTGAGCACTTGATAGCTCAGCTTATTCTTGTGCTTCGCCGCTGCGAGCGCTGCACCGGTATCCGGCGTGATCGCAACAAGGGTCGCACCGAGTTGCTCAATCTGTGGCAATGCGTCCTCGAGCGCGCGCAGCTCAAGGACGCAGTAGGGACACCAATCGCCGCGAAAGTAGCTCACCACAATCGGACCGTGCTCCAGTAATTCCCGCGACGAGACAATCTGACCTTCGGTGTTGGGCAACTCGAAATCAGGTATCCTGTCGTGTGCTTTAAGACTTGCTGCGGTGACCTGGCTCGCCTCGAGTCGCTTTACCAAGGCCTCAAGCGCATCAGCAAGCTCTGGCGTGAGCCGCGATCGCCATTCTCGCTTTGCCTGCTCAAGCCGATCGGCTAGTGACACCGCGCTGATCTCCTTAGGTACGACGAGTATGATCTGCGACCGCCACCTGTTCCTTCCATAAATTTCAAATTGCAAGCGGCCAACCCATGACGCTGGACATACTACTGATTCATGCGATGACGCCAATGCATCAATTCAATGAGCGCACGGCATTTCCGAAGGTGATGCCGATCTGCCAACCTGCAAAGCATCGCATGTCCGTGTCCATAGCGGGTTCCGGTGACCAACCTCGGAGGCCTCATGAACGAACCTCTCGCTCGTATTTATGTGAGCCCAACACAGCAACGTGCAGCTGAACTCTTTGCTTTCAATGCCGATGCTATTCAATTTCTCGGCCGAACAGCGTGGCCCGTCGTCGATCTCATCGTCCGCTTTTGGATTGCCATGCCGGCCATCGTGTCGGGCCTGCTGTTGGCGAATGACTGGAATACGGCCTTGATGCTCGCCATCAGCGAATATCCTATTTCATGGCTGGATCCAAGAACCGAAGCTCTCCTCGGCATTATTCTGCAATTGGCAGGCGGCATTAGCCTCCTGTTGGGACTGGGCGCGAGATTGGGAGCTTTGGCAATCGCCGTCTTGAACATAGCGACCCAAGTTTATTACGTGTCGCTGGACCTCGATCTGTTCCGTATCGCGCTTGCCATGGGCTATGTTCTTCGCGGGCCGGGTCCACTCTCGTTCGACAGCCTCTTGATCAAAGGATTGTCGCGCAGCCCAATTCCGGTCGCCGCGCCGCTTGCCGGCTTTCTTAACGAAACGCGCGCGCCCTTGTCAGCGGCCTACCGGTTCGGACTTCGTGTCTGGCTAGCACTGGCGCTCTTGCTGGCCAGCAGCATGGTTTCCTCGGCGCTCGGTCACGTCGCCGCTCTCTTGTCGCTTTGGCTTCCGTCGGCCTCGGCTGCCGCGCTCTTTGCCGGAGCAGGGCCGTTGCTAGCATTTCCTCTCGGCCTCGGATTAGCCACGCGGCTCACAGCCATTCTGGCGCTATGCGCGATCGGCTACAGCGAAATGATGGCGGCCGACGACTTTCCCATGTTCTGGGCGCTCGGCATGGCGCTGTTGCTTGTGTCGGGCCCAGGGGCGCTGTCACTCGACGGTATGATATTAAGTGTGCTGAAACGTCGCTTTCCACAGCTCAATGGCAAGCCCGCCTTCAGCCTCGAGGGCTTGCCCCGCGTTGTGATCATTGGCGCAGGGTTTGGCGGCATAGCTTGCGCCAGGGCGCTGCGCCATACGCCGGTGCAAGTGACATTGATCGATCGGCATAACTATCACCTGTTTCAGCCTCTCCTCTACCAGGTCGCGACGGCGGCACTGTCGCCGGGAGACATCGCGGTGCCGATCCGTTCGATGTTTCGTGACCAGTTCAATACGCGGGTCCTGCTCGGCAATGTCACTGACATCGACGCCCGGCGACAACAGGTGATCCTTCAGGGTCAAACGGTACCTTATGACTATCTCGTCGTGGCGACCGGAGCGACACACAGTTATTTCGGGAAGGATGCGTGGGCTCGCTATGCGCCGGGCCTCAAGGGCGTGGACGACGCGACTGCTATAAGGCGGCGTGTGCTCGAAGCCTTTGAGCGGGCGGAGATTGCGACAAGCGAGGCCGAGCGCCAACGCCTGCTGAACTTCGTCATCGTCGGGGCCGGCCCTACGGGGGTTGAGCTAGCAGGGGCCATTGCTGAGCTCGCGCGGTTCGGCATGGGAAAGGATTTCCGCAACATTGATCCGTCCGCCGCCAACATTCTTCTGGTGCAGGCCGCGCCACGCATACTGCCGACGTTTCCCGAGGAACTCTCAAGGCGCGCACAGCAATCGCTTGAACGGATCGGCGTCAAAGTCCTCCTGGACCGCACGGTCCAGCACATTGACGCAGAGGGTGTTATTATCGCGGACGAACGCACTTACTCGAAGTCAGTGCTTTGGGCCGCAGGCGTCGTGGCCTCGCCGGCGGCAAAGTGGCTCAAGGCCGAATCAGATGGCGCCAGGCGCGTCAAGGTCGACAGCAACCTTTCGGTTCCCAACCTTCGAAACGTCTTCGTCATTGGCGATACAGCTTCGTCGGGCGCCTGGCATGGCAGACCAGTGCCCGGTCTGGCGCCGGCAGCCAAGCAAGGCGGCATCTATATAGCGAAGCTGATTACGGCACGCGTTCTCGGAATGCCTGAACCCGCGCCATTCGCCTATCATCACCGCGGTAGTCTGGCGACAATCGGGCGCAAATCGGCTGTCGCTGACTTCGGCTGGATCAGGCTTGGCGGAGCTTTCGCGTGGTGGCTGTGGGGCTTGGCCCATTTGGTGTTCTTGGTGGGAGGCCGCAATCGGTCGGCCGTAGTCCTCAATTGGGCATGGTCCTATTTCAGTTTCCGCGCGAGTACGCGCCTCATCACGGGAGCGGTTGACAAGCCGCTAATGCTCGGAGAAGAGGAACGGCTCAGTGCGCGCGATGAGGGTCCGAAACCGCCCGACCCGTCTCCATGTTTCTCAACCAAGACAACCGAGGTTGGTCGGATTGGCCCGACGCCTGAACACCTGGACCCTTCTCTAGAAGCAAAATAGAGGGTATTATTGAGAGAAATCCTCTCGAAATGCGAAAGTGTAACAGTCGATCCCGACGAGCAAATGACGTTACTGGATGAGGCCGCTGAAGTTTACATACCGGATGCGCAACTGGTACAGTCACGACCAGCACCCTTGTCTTGATCTATTCGCCATAAGACTTGCGCGCAACACGACGCTGCTAAAATCACAAGCCTTTTTTCTAACCTACATACCGATGCGCGGTTGCCGCTATTAGTGCCGCAACATATTCGGCATCCAAAGTGTTATTTGTCAACATATGTCCCGACTGCGGCAATGCGATAAAACTTTTCGGATGACGTGCCGACTCATAAATCATGCGGGCGTTCTCGATCTCCACAACTTCATCCTCCGGATCATGAAGCACGAGCAGATGTGTCTTAATCGCGCGAATAGCAGCGGCCATATCGTGACCTTGAAGTTCATCGACGAACTCGCGCGTCACCGTAAAGGAGCGGTTGGAAAGCGTCAGCGTCGCTACCCCGCACGTTTCTAACTCACGCAACGCATCAGCAAAGAAATGACTGGCATGCGTCGGTTGATATGATGAGCCGAGCGTGGCGATCAGCACGGCGGTTTCCACTTCCGGAGCCGTAGCCAGCATGGCGGTGCCGCCGAGGCTGTGGCCAAAAAGAATCTGCGGTGCGGCCTCGCGTTCCTTGAGGTAGGCGACGGCTGCGCGGATGTCATCGAGATTGGCCTTAAATCCGCTATTAGCAAATTCACCGCCGTTGTGACCGAGGCCGGTAAAATCAAAACGGAGCACGCCGATCTTACGCTCCACTAACGCCACGCTGATCCGATGCATGGCTGGAATGTCCTTGGTGCAGGTAAAGCAATGCGCCGCCAGCGCGTAGGCAGCAGGCTCATCGTCCGGCCTATCGAAACGCGCAGCGAGATCAATTCCCTGTCGGTTTTTAAAGGTAATTCTCTCGCTGCGCATGTTCGACCTGTTGTTTCATTTGAAGGTAGCGCGGTACATTAAGCTATCTTTGCATTGCGGATAACCCATCCCTTTCGGTTCGCCTTTAACCAACGGTCGGCATTTTCAATTGTTGCCTCCGGATAAATCATGCCGCTTCCAATCGGCCTAAATTCCTGATTACTACTGAGGCACTTAACCCAATCCGGATTGGCAATAGCACCGCGTCCTGAAGAAACTAGATCGGCGTGTTCTTCGTCCGAAATTTATTGCGCAGTGGCCGGCTACTTAACGGAGCCCTGTGGCCTAGCTAAGGAGCTCATCCCATCGGAGCGGTCGCCGGGCGGCATTCGTGAAGATAAAAACCTTCGATTGGATCGACCTCCGCTTCCCACGGCGCGTCGGCAAGCACCCGGCTCGCATCACTATAGCCCGCCGTCCACCGGCAGCGGATACCCTTGCGGCTGAAGTCAATATCCTTGGTATGGTCTTCCCCTTCGAGCGGAGGGGCAATCAGCCGGACGACATGCATTCGGGTCAAGCATCCGTATCCCGCCATTTCGCGCACCAAATTGGTATTGCGTTCGCTCTCCGGCAAGCGCATTGCGAGTTCGGCGATGATACGCCGCAAGCGGTGAATTTGCTTTTGCCGTCTGATGTGGCTGACGGCACGGCTGCAATATTGGATGTCCTTCTGGCGGTTCAGAATCTTCCTGATGGTGTCCGGCTCGGGTCCGTCTGGATTCCACATGTGGACCGCGAACACCAGCGAGTTGCGGCGCGGATTGTCATCGAACACCGCCTCAACAGGCGTGTTGGAGACGATTCCACCGTCCCAATAAAGCTCGCCGTCGATGCGCACCGCCGGAAAGGCCGGCGGCAGCGCGCCCGATGCCATCACATGGCGGACCGTGAGTTTTGTGTCGCGGCTGTCGAAATAGCGCATTTCGCCGGTTTGAACGTTTGCCGCGCCGACAGTGAGCCGCGTCGTGCCACCGTGAATCGCCGGGAAATCCACGAGATCCGACAATGTCGCTTCGAGCGGATGGGTCGAATAATAGCCCGACGCTTCAACCGGTAACGGAACGTGAGGCCCGAGAAATGCCAGCGGATTTGGTTTGAAGAAGGCCGGTATTCCGTTCGTCAATGTCATCCAATTCGACCAGGTGCGGCCGATCCCGGGGACCATCGCGACGATCTCGAGCGCCGGATTGTGTACCACGCGGTTCCAGAATGCTTCGAGCTTCGCCAATCGGTATTCTGGCTTGTTGCCTGCGATCAGGCTGGCGTTGATGGCACCGATCGATGTGCCGATAACCCAATCTGGTTCGACACCGGCTTCATGCAAGGCTTGATAAACGCCCGCCTGATAGGCGCCAAGCGCGCCGCCGCCCTGCAGCACCAAAACAATCTGGCCAAACTCGGAAAAGTTCCGTTGCCCGGCATCGCCATTTGTGGCGAGACGAGGAGCCTTACCGGCGCCATCGATCGAGTGAACTTGTGTCATCGTGATACCTCCATTGCGGGACGATGCTTCAATCTCGAAACCGGGCCCCGAACATTCCTTTCGAACGCGGAGACGGCATTTTGTGCGGGGCGTATGCTGATCGGTAGCCCGAGTTCGAGCATGCGATTTAGCGCCTTCACGGCGATCTTGACCCCGCTTCCCCGACGTGCCTCTTCGCGTGAACGCAACGCGTCGCCCATCACAACATGTCTTTGGAACTCTCGAGCGTCTGCATGGTCGACGCCAAAGGGAAGATCGTAAAGGAGACGAAGGATCGCTCAATTTGACCGGCCAAAGTCGACGAGCCGAAACGGCCGCATTGAAGGTCCCCGGCTTCAATTTCGAATCGACAGTCGCGTGACGAGCCCATCCGCGAACCATTGCGAGAGAAAGCCCGCAACCCGCTGCGTCACGTTTTCGTCGCCACCTTGGTAAGCGAGAAGCGTGCAGATGGCTGAAAATTTCTTGCCCTGTCTCGCTTCCATTAACGCCAAGCGCTCGTCTTCGGCGAGGGGGCGGTAGAAGGACTGACCGTCCTTTCGCCAGAAGAGGATCGCTCCCTCGTCCTGCTGAATCGCTGGCGGTTCCTCCTCCGCGGCAAGGGCGGCATAGATTTGCGCAGTCCCTCTGCCGAGATCGAGAAGCATGAGGCTCGGATGGAATTCAAAAGCTATGCGCCGCCAATCTTCAGCGCAAATGTCCCCCAAGGCGTCGATCGAACTCAAAGGAGCATCGGCTGCATCGAAGGCGTCGGACAGGGCACGTTCGAACCGTGCGAGATCAATGGCCCCTCGGTTTGCTCGCCAGGGCGCCGTCTCGTGCATAAAATCGGGTAACCCCGCGCCGTACCAACGCGCGTTGCGCTGACGTGACGGCGCGGACAAAATGTAATCTTCGACCAGACGGCCGAACACTTCGTCGCCGAGACAAGTGCGAAGAATCGGAAAATCATTCGACAGGAATTCGGCGAGACGCATCCGGTACGCATCGTAATAAACTGCAAAAAGGGTCGCTCGGTCCGTCTTCCGCGAATCCGCAATCGAGGCGAGAACGGTCCGATCGTTTTCCAATATTCCAGCCTGGAACTTCGTTTGCAGTTCGGCAAGAGTCATGCTGCCACCTCATCTATTGCATGGCTCGCAGCCGTCGCGATCGACCGCGCGCGCTCGAGTTCCGCCAAGAGTTCGTCGAAGGGTGGGAAGTTGTCGTCACGTTCGATCATCGTCGAGATGGATCCGAAGCGTTGGCAGGCCTCATCGTAGAGCAACCAGACTTCTTCGCAAATCGGCTGATCATGCGTATCTATCTTGTGAGTCTCCGCCTCCGAATGTCCAGCAAGATGGAACTGGACCACGCGATCGACCGGAACGGCGTCAATATAACTCGCCCGATCGAAGCTATGATTGAAACTAGAAACGAAGACGTTGTTGACGTCGAGAAGGAGCCAGCAATCGGCGCGCACCGCCATCTCGCAAACGAACGTCCATTCGTCCATTTCGGATTCGGCGAAAGTCACGTAGCTGGACACGTTCTCGATCGCGATACGTCGCCCAAGGAAATCCTGAACCCGCCTTATGCGTTCGACGATATGGTCCAGCGCCTCCGAGGTGTAGGGAATGGGCAGCAGGTCGTGCAGGTTCACGCCATGCACGCCGGTCCAGCACAAATGGTCCGAGATCCATTCAGGCTGAAAACGCTCGGCGAGCTCCTTAAGAGCCTTGAGATATTCGAACTCGAGCGGGGCAGTCGAAGCGATTGACATCGACACGCCGTGCATGACGATGGGGTAATCCGCGCGAATGCGCTCGAGCATCGCGAGCGGCCGGCCGCCGGGTACCATGTAATTCTCTGAAAGTACTTCAAACCAGTCGACCTTCGGATTCCGCTCAAGGATGTCCTCGTAGTAGACTGGCCTCAGGCCGAGGCCGAAACCTAGCGGCGAAGGCTTATCCATGGTTTGCTCCTTGCTCTATTGCCCGGTAATGAGACGGGCGGACGAAACAACCCGCCCGTCTTCGAGGCCGATCAGCCGACGGTGCCGCCCTTCGCCTCGCACGCCGCCGCCGACTTCGCTGGCAGCCATCCATGGCCCTTGCAAGAATTCTGACCCTTGCACGCATTGCTCGCGGTCTTGCAGGCGCTGTGGCCCTTGCAGGAGTTGATTCCCATACACTCGACGGCTGCCGCCTTCTTGGCGGCAGCCGGGGGGGCGGTCAGGCCACCCATGGCAAGCGCGATCGCCGCAACGGCGAGGGTCGCGCCGGACGCGATATTTATCTTCATGCTATTATCTCCTCATGAATTCGCTCGCAGAACGAGCACATCGTGAGCCCAGAACCGAACTCACAAACCGTTATTCGCTCCAGCAGGGAACAAAATTACAAAAATTTCCGGACTGAAAAAAAATTTCCGGACTGAAAGAAGACCGCAGCGACGCCGAGGCGGGCGACGAGCGGCAGAAGCTAGTGGGACGTCAATGCTTCGGTCATTCCTTTGATCCGAAGAAAGAACAGCAATCGGCAGGCACGCGCCGAAGTCGATGAATTGAGCGGGCACTGTCATGGCACTTCAGGCTTGCCGTCCCTTTGGCGGTTAGGTAGCCAAGGGGATGAAGAAAATCAGCCACCGCGGGTATCGATTTCCACCTGAAATCATCCAGCAGACAATCTGGCTCTATCTCCGGTTTACATTGAGCTTTCGTGGGACGCCCGATAGAACGCGCGGCTTGTGGCCACCGAACTTGCCGGGCGGTACGCTGCCGGTCTGGTGCAACCGATGTGACCGTTTCGACACGCAGGACGGACTCATCCGCAACGCCGCCGCAACAACCCGGATCGTCTCTCCGGAAGAAACACGCGCCATGGCGCGCTCACGAAGATCGTTTGAATAGGGTTTCGTCATCCATGCTCGCGTCGCAATTCCAGCTCGGAGATTGAATCAGAACAAAGCTTATTCGCGAATCCCAGCCGATTCCGCCAAATCACATCCCGCTCTAGAGATTTGAGCGGGCCTTTGCTGAGAATGAACCTGTCACATAATAGTGAAACCGGTTCCAGTAACGTTTTCTGTATTCCGGTCGAAAATATTAATGACAATAAGCTGATGACTGCGGTCGTTCTTCCCAGGAGAAAATCGACCGACTTCGGCCAGTGACTCGGTTGATCGCGGTCAACAAACTTCAGGCAACTACGCGAATCAGTCCGACCATGGCAGTTGCTCGAATCACTGTCGTAATCACGTTGGGTAGTGGTCCGGGTTGCACCGTTGACGCTTGCTCGGTGAGGTTCGCTTGAATCGAATGCTTGAAATCGTTGGACGTAGATTGGGTGCGTACCTGACCGGAGAAGCGCAAGCACACAGCGCGTCGCCACCCAGCGATCTCCGGCGGCTAGGTAACGCGCTAAGACCAGCGGACGTTCTTTTGGTCGAAGGGAATAGCCGGATAAGTACCGCGATCAAGTACCTAACCCAGTCGACTTGGTCGCACGCGGCGCTTTACGTGGGGGAGGCAATGCAACTGCGAGATAAAGGTGGGCAGTCACTCGAGTTCATCGAGGCCGATGTCCTCGAAGGTGTCCGCGCTGTTAGCATTCGAGCCTTTGCTGGGTTTCACTGCCGGATTTGCCGTCCGATTAATCTTTCGCCTGACGATACCGCCGGGCTCATCAAATTCGCCAGCGATCATATTGGACACCGATATGATCTAAAAAATATAATTGATTTGGCGCGCTACCTTGTTCCAACGCCTCCAGTGCCCACACGGTGGCGTCGCCGAATGATCGCGTTGGGAAGTGGCGATCCAACGAAAGCCATATGCTCAACTCTCATTGCGCAAGCGTTTCAATCGATCCGCTATCCAGTCCTCCCCGACGTTACAACAATCAGCGCGGCAACGGACAATTGCGTAGCCAAGATCCTTCGGGTGAGACATCATAGCCTCTATGTGCCACGGGATTTTGATGTGTCGCCATATTTTGCTGTGGTCAAGCCGAGTTTAGATGCCGGGTTTGATTACAGAGCGGTGACCTGGGCGGAGTAAACCCGCGCGTCGTGCCTATTGGTCGAGGCCCAGCTCTCCTTATTTCGTCGCATTTGATGAACTGATGTTTGCCAGTTGCACCGCGGCATGGTGCCGAACCCTGCGATGTCCGTCCGTTATCAAGGGTTCTCGACTGCGGCAGCGCGTTCAAGAATCCGAAAATGGCACGACAACAGTCCGCCGTTGCATGCCAGCCCACGCCGCCGAAGCGGAACGTGTCAACGACTTTGAGACAGCCGGCGTTTGAATTTAAGCTTGGATTTTCAGCCTTTGGGTTGGCGGGTTGATCCAAGCGGCGGTTGGTTTGAGTGGCGGTTCTGGCGGCTTTCTG
>Ga0182024_10013366_pt1 | contig 16042 bp, 12 predicted proteins | sample P32metaG_FD_120480 | JGI IMG/M metagenome (GOLD analysis project Ga0182024, IMG submission 120480) | Permafrost microbial communities from Stordalen Mire, Sweden - P3-2 metaG (Illumina Assembly) | ecosystem: Environmental > Terrestrial > Soil > Wetlands > Permafrost | place: Sweden: Stordalen... | reverse complement strand
TGCAGTGACGACCCCCAGGAAGCCTCGACCCAAAAAGTGCCGTGGGGCAAGCCCGCGAGTTGGGAAGGCGGCGCGCCCGGCATGGCCGCTTCCGCCCCGGGTTATTAGGCGAGGAGCAAAAACGGCGCCCGTTTCGCCGCGGGGGCAGATTGATGGGTGGAACGCGCGCTCCGCGCGCGTTGGCCTAGTGATGAAAGCGTGCGCGCTCTGCTGGACAGCAGAGCGCTCCACTAAACTGATACAGTGCCGGCCGCGCGGGGTTCTCGCTTTTAGGCTGCCGACGGGTTATGTCTGGGCCCGCCAATGAATGATGCCCCCGGTGAAATCCTCCCGCCCGGCGCGCCCGCCCTGGAAGCGCCGCAGCCGGGAACCTTGTACGTCGTGGCCACGCCCATCGGGCATTTGGGCGATTTGTCGCCGCGGGCCGCCCATTTTTTGCGGGCGTGCGACTTGGTCGCCTGCGAAGACACCCGCGTGTCGCGCGGCTTACTCGCGCGCGCCGGCAGCCGCCGCCCGCTCGTGGCCTACCACGAGCACGGCGAAAAAGAACAGGCCGAACGGCTGGTGGAAAAATTGCGCGCCGGCCAATCGGTCGCGCTGGTGAGCGACGCCGGCACGCCCAACCTCAGCGACCCCGGCTTTCGCGTCGTGCGCGCGTGCCGCCGCGCCGGGCTGGCGGTCGTGCCGGTGCCCGGGCCGTCGGCGGTGGTGGCCGCGCTGTGCGCCTCCGGCCTGCCGACGAACGGCTTCTTGTTCGCGGGCTTTTTGCCACCCAAGAGCGCCGCGCGCCGGCGGTTCCTGGAAAAATACCGCGATTTCGAATACACCCTCGCGCTCTACGAATCGTGCCACCGCGTCGCTTCGCTGGCGGACGACATCGTGGCCGTGCTCGGGCCGGACCGCCTGGTCTGCTGGGCGCGCGAGGTCACCAAAAAATTCGAGACCTTCCTCCTCGGCCCGGCCGGCGCCGCGCCCGCCCGGCTCACCGGTGACAACCGCCGCGGCGAATTCACCGTCCTCATCGCCCCCGCCGGATTTGAGCTTTGATTCCGATCGGACGACAAAAGTAGAATATTGGAATTGAGCAGAAGCAAGCAAAGGTAGCCGAGCCGCGGCCAAAACCGGCCCGCCGCGGTCTTTCTTTGCTTCCTCTGCTATCTTCTGTGCAAATCTTTTTCTTTCTCCGTTTCCTTCGTTATCTTCTGTAAAATTCTTTATTATGACTGACCCGGTGCTGGAGGTGGTGGACATCGGCAGTAACTCCATCAAAATTCTGGTGGCGGCCGCTCCCGCCACCGGCGGCGCGCCCCCCGGGCCGGAACTGCGCGCGCTGTTTCAGGAGACGATCGAAGCCCGCATCAGCGGCGGCATCGGGCAAGAGCATGCGCGCCTGGGCGAGGCCGGCATGGCTGCGGGCGTCAGCGCCATCACCCGATTGCTGGAGATGGCCGCGCCTTTCCGGCCCACGCACCGGCTCATCGTCGCCACCAGCGCGGTGCGCGACGCCGGCAACCGCGCCGACTTCACCGCGCGCGTCCGCGCAGCCACCGGCGCGGACATCGCAGTCCTCAGCGGCGAAGACGAGGCGCTCCTCATCGCCCGCGGCATTCAGACCGATCCGGCCCTGCGCGGCGCGACCGAATTTTCCATCATGGATTTGGGCGGCGGCAGCCTCGAATGCATCCGCTACGCCCACGGCGCGATCGAGCAGGCCGTGAGCCTGCAATTGGGCGCGGTGCGCTTAACGGAAAATTTTGTGCCCAACGCGTCCGACCCGTTTCCCGCGGCGGCGCGCGCGGCCGTCGCGGACGAGACGCGCCGCGCCGTGCGCGCGAGCGGGTTTCGCTTCGCCGACGGCGGCCCGATGGTGGTTTCGGGTGGGGCCTTCACCGTCGCCCGCGCCATCCTCGCCCAACGCCGGGGAATCACCGACAAGTCCGCCTGGCCGGCCGAATTGACCCGCGCCGATCTCGCCGCGCTGCTCGATGAAATCGCGGCGCTGCCGGCCGCCGCGCGCGCGCGCATCCCCAAGCTCACCCCCGAGCGCGCCGACATCATGCCCACGGCGTTGACGACCATCCTGACCATGCTCGAACTCGCGGGCGTCGAGCACGTCGTCCATTCATTTAACAACCTTCGCTTTGGCGTCGCGGCGCGTTTCTTCGCGCAGTTGCGTGAGCAGGGCTGAAAAATCGGCCGGCAGCGGCGCGCGCACCGCAATGGGCCGGCCGTCGGCGGGGTGGGGGAAGGCGAGGCGCTCGGCGTGGAGCATCACGCGCGGGGCCGCCGGCGCCCCGGCCGGGCGCGCCCGCCCGCCATAGGTGTGGTCGCCCAAAATCGGATGGCCCAGGTGCGCCAGGTGCACGCGGATTTGGTGCGTGCGCCCGGTGTGCAGCCAGCAGCGCACCAGCGCGGCGCGGCGCCCGAAAGTTTCCTCGACCGCCCAATCCGTGTGCGCCGGCTTGCCGCGCGGCTCGGGCACGACCGCCATCTTCACCCGCATCGCCGGGTTGCGCCCGATCGGCTCGCGCACGCTGCCCGAGCGCAGCTCGGGCACGCCGGCCACCAGCGCGAGATATTCCTTGGCCACGCCGCGCGTCGCAAACAGCCGCGTGAGCGCGAGGTAGGCGCGGTCGCTCTTTGCGAGCACCAGCGCGCCGGTGGTTTCCTTGTCCAGCCGGTGCACGATGCCCGGCCGGCGCGCGCCGCCCAGGCGGCTGAGTTTGCCGCCGGTCAGGTGCAGCGCAAAGTGCACCAGAGTATCGTCGCCGGTGCCCCCGCCGGGATGGACAATCAGCCCCGAACCTTTGTCGAGCACCAGCAAATCATCATCTTCGTACAGCACCACCAGCTTGCCCGACACCGCTTCGACCGTCGTCGCGGGCGGCTCGGGCAAAACGATTTCCAGCACGTCGCCCGCCGCCACCCGGCGCGATTTGGCGATCGGCTCGCCGCGCAGACGCACCTCCCCGCGCGCAAACGCCTCCTGCAGCCGCGCGCGGCTGAGCTCACGGAAGTGGAGCGCCAGCGCCTTGTCGGCGCGTTCGCCGGCGGCCTCCGGTGGCACGGTGACTTGCACGGGCATGGCCCCCATCCTGCCCTCACACGCGCGTTTCGTCCACTTCCTTCCGCCACTGGTCGCGCCGGGCTTCATCCACCAGCGCGACGGAAAAGCCCGCCCGCGCGAGGTCGGCCAGCTCGGCCGGCGTGAAGGCGAGTTCCCGCGCGAGGACCTCATAGTCGTCCTGGATCGTGTTGCCGAAGGAAATCGGATCGTCGGTGCTGATGGTGCACACCACCCCCGCGGCGCGCAGGCGGCGCAGCGGGTGCTCGCGCAGCGAGGGGGCGACGCCCAGCTTCACGTTGGAAATGGGGCACAGGTCAAAAGCGATGCCGCGCTCCGCCGCCAGCCGCACGACCGCCGGATCCTCGGCTGCGCGCGCGCCGTGCTCAATGCGCTGCACACCGAGTTCCTCGATCACTTGGCGGACAAATCCCGCGCCCTGGAATTCGCCCGCATGAGCCTTGGTGTACTTGCCGGCGGCGCGGGCCGCGGGCCAGAGTTCGCGCGCCCAGTCCTCCAGCGGCAGCGTTTCGTCCCCGTGCAGGTCCAGCCCGGCCAGTCCCGGCCAGGTGATGGATTCCTCGAGCACGGGCTGCATCGCCGGCGTGCAGCCGTTGTGGTGGATGCCGAGGAAGACGCGCACTTCCAGTCCCCTCGGCACCGCCTCGGTGATCGCCTGCAACACTTCGCGCCCGGACAAGCCGAGAAACTGCAGCACGCCCGAGGCGAAGCTGGTCTCGACGTAGCGGACGTTGTGCGCGAGGTGGCGCTGGAAAATGATTTTGGCCGCCTGGTGGTAGCGCTCGGGCGAGGTGTACCACGCGCAGGCCATGTCGAGCAGCTCCTTCTCGAAATGCGCAAACGAGGAAAAGCGGAAATGCTCGGCCCACGAGGCCGGCGGGCTGGCGAAACGGTTCGCGTCCAGCCGGTGCAGCAATTCCCACGGCAGCGCGCCTTCGAGGTGGAGATGCGTTTCCGTCTTCGGCAAACGCCGGATGTATTCGCTCAGCGGCGAGGCGGGGGCGGTCGTCATGGAACGGAACTGGTTCAGCCAACAGCAAAATGCCGGACGCCCGCCGGGGTTCAACCACGAAGTGACGCCGGCGCGCGAGCAACCCTCAATTCAACGAAACATTCAGGCGCAAAAACAACAGCGTCCCACCGCTCATGGGCACGCTCGCCTGCATCAGATAATAGGCGCCGATGTCGGAGACCGCGCTGCCTTGCACCCCGGTGTTGGTCCAGGTCTGCAAATCCGTGGATTCCTCGATGGCGTAGGTGGTGCCCGTCTGGTTCTTCGCCATCGGGAAGCTCAACACCAAATTGCCGTGGCCATCGAGTGCGACGCTCACGACCGTCGGCGGCGCCTGGCCGGTCGCCGGATTAAGCGCGAGGAAATACTTCAGCAAATTCGGCAGGCCGTCGCCGGCGGGGTTGGCCGCCGGGCCGATGACCTGCGGGGCGGTTTGCCCCGGCAGTTCCGCGGCGATCCATTGCGCAAACGTCTGCGCCGGCTTGGCCGCGGCCCCCGCCGTCGCGGTGCTGTTGCCCCCGCCATTGGCGGCGGATACCGTATAGTAATACATCGTCCCGTTCGTGACGCCGGTGTCGGTATAGACGGGATTGGGCACGCCGCTGCCCACGACCGGCCCGGCGACGTTGGCGGCCACCGTGGTAAACGGCCCGGTCGGGCTGGTCGCGCGCTGGATCGTGTACCCGGTCGCGCCCGGCACGGGCGTCCAGCTCAACGTGACCGAGCCGGCCTGCGGCGCGGCCGTGAGGTTCGCGGGCGTCGGCGGCACATAGCCGGTCAGCTCAAGGCGGATGTAGTCGTACAGTGCGCTGTTCCCGATATACCCACCCTTGCGCATGTTCAGATCAATCTCGTTCTGCCCCTGCTGGAGCAGGCTGCCGGAAAAGGTGATGCGGTTGTCCGACCAGCCGCCGTGCGCGCCGTAGCGCTCCATCGCGTCGTTGCTGAGGCTCGCGCTGGAATAGGCCGGAAAATAACCGGTGGTCGGATCGGAGATGATGTTGCCGTTCACCGTCACAATGATCGGCCCTTGAAAATCCGCGGCGATGGCGAGGTACAACGAAGCCTGTGCGCCAGCCGCCGGGGCCGAGGCGAGGTTGAAGAGGATCTTCGAGGTCGAACCGGTGAAATTGCCCATGCCGTCGGGCACCGCTGGCTGCACATACGGCCAGTCGGTGGACCAAACACTCTGCCCGACCGTGTAGACCGGGCCGCCGCCGGGAAAATCGGTCGGGTAATCCATGAATTTCCCCCAATTCGGGCTGGGTGTTTCCGGGTTGGGCCCGACGTCGCCCTGCCAGTAGTCGTTGCCGTGGCGAAATTCGTACGCCGTGCGGTCGGGCACGCCGATTTCAAAGACCGTCGGCCCGACGCGCGGCGGCGTCCAGGTCACGTTGCCGAGGTTGACCGTCTGCCCGCCCGCGACATTGATCCCAAACGGCGTCGCCGGCGTGGTCACGGTGAACGGCGGCGCCGCGCCGGCCAAAAGCTGGGATTGAAACGTGCCGATCGCGCCCGGGCCAAAGGCGAAGAGCGTGTAATTGGCGCCCGCGATGACATGCGGAATCGTGAAATTGCCGTTCGCGTCCGTCTTCACCCAATACTGGAAGTTCTTCGTCCATTCCTGAAAATCCGTGTTGCTGATGGTGGACGGCGGCGCTTGCGCCACCCCCACCCACAGGCCCGCGGGCGAGGCATTCGGGTTGCCGCTGTCGGCGATGACGATGCGGCCCGTCACGGTCCCGCGCCCGGATGCCTGCACGTACCACGGATTTTGAAACCACGGGTACGGCCACGCGCCTTGCTCGGCCAACGCCTGCGCCTGGGCATCCGCCCACAGCGCGTTGGCGGCCTGCAGCGGGTCGGTGATGTTGCCCGGGATGCTGTTGACGTAAATGAGGAACGGCCCCTGCACCTTCGTCCACGTCTCGTTGGCCGCGATGCCGGAGTCTATCCCGAGAGCATAGTGCGCGCAGTTCAGCACATTCAAGAGCGCGGGGCCCTGCTGGCAGGTCAGGTCGAGGTTCAACGCCCCGCCGTCGTAATACTCGTGGCTGGGCAGGGTCATCCAGATGCCCAGATTCGTTCCCGTGTAACCGGCGGTGGAATTGGTGACGCTGCTCCAGCCCCATACGTTCACGTTGCTGAAATCCGTGCTGTAGCTGTACTTGCATTCATACTGTCCTTGGTAAAGGCCGGACGTCCACAAGTACACTTCTTGCGGCGCGCCGGCCACCGGCACGGAGGTTGACGACGGGCTGGCCATTTGCCGGTTGCGGGCCTGGTCCACGCTGATCCAGTTGAACATGCCGCCCACGTAAACAATCATGTCCCAGGTCGGGATATCCGTCGCCGGATACGTCGCCGGGTGGTTCAAGATGACCGTGCAATAAATGCCGTTGGCGCCGCGCAGCAGCGAGTAATGTACATCCACGTCCCACGCCGTCGGGAAGGCGGTGAGGTTGCCGTTCCAAGTGTCCAGCAAGTCCACTTCGGCGTAATTCCCGCCGTTGGCGGAGGGATCCGCAACGACCGTGTAGGTGCAGTTGGCCGGGGTGTACGCCACGCTGTTGGGCGCCCATTCCCAGTAGAGTTCCCCGCCGCGGTAGCCGTTGGCCAGGACGTTCGTGGTGGTGCCGTTGCTGAGATAGTTGAATTGCGTGATGAAGGCCGTGCTTTTGTTGATCAGCACCGAAATGTTTCCGTTGCCCATCGTCACCGTCCCGTTGCCGTTGTCCACCAGCGTCACATTGGCGCCCGTGCCAGTGCCCCCACCGGGGACGTTCGCGCGCAGTGCGCCCATCGCGCCCAGCGTCAACGCCGCCGCCCAGACGGAATATTTCCAGGCGGCCGGGATGCTCGTGAATTTAACCAGCTTCCTCAACCAGGGGCTCGGGGTCATCAAATCGTCCGCCCTCCAAACGTAGGCTAAACGCGCTGCGGATGCAAACGATATTCGGCGCGGCGCGACCTACTCCTTCAGCAAATAATCCGGGTTCAGCTTCCGCAGCGCCGCGGGCAGAAACCGCCCGTCGCGCCGAATCACGCGCCCGTCGAACCGGATCTCGCCGCCGCCGTAGTCGGGCCGCTGGATGCTGACGAGGTCCCAATGCACTTGCGAGCGGTTGCCGTTGTCGGCCACTTCATAGGCCTGGCCGGGCGTGAAATGGAACGAGCCGGCGATTTTTTCATCGAACAGGATGTCGCGCATCGGCGTCAAAATATGCGGGTTGAAGCCAATGGCAAATTCGCCGATGAAGCGCGCGCCGGCGTCGCTGTCCAAAATCTTTTGCAGCCGGTCGCTGTGCGCGGCGGCCGAGGCCTCGACGATCCGCCCCGCGCGGAACTTGAAATGCACCCGGTCGAACGACACGCCCTGGTAAACCGACGGCGCGTTGTAAGTGATTTCGCCTTCCACGCTGTCCTTGACCGGCGCGGTGAACACTTCGCCGTCGGGAATGTTGCATTCGCCGCCGCAGGGAATGGCGCCGATGCCTTTGATCGAAAAGCGCAGGTCCACGTTCGGGCCTTTGAGATGCACGCGGTCGGTGCGGTCCATCAGCGCCTTGAGCGCCTTCATCCCCGGAATCATCCGCGCGTAGTCGAGCGTGCAGACGCGAAAGTAAAAATCCTCGAACGCCTCCGTGCTCAACCCGGCCTGCTGCGCCATCGACGGCGTGGGCCAGCGCAGCACCACCCAGCGGGTTTTGTTGACGCGCCAGTTCAGCGCCGGCCGCAGCGCCGCGTTCGCCAGCTTCATCCGGTCGGGCGGCACGTCGGCGTTTTCAAAAATATTATTCGCGCCCCGCACCGCGATGTAGGCGTCCATCTTTTTCATCCGCTGCAGCTCCAGCGCGCCGAGCGTGGCGTACTGTTCCTTGGTCGCCTCGCGCAGCAGTTCGCGCGCGACGCGGGCGTCGTGCAACTGCACGAACGGCACCGCGCCGCGGGCGCGCGCCGCCCGCACCAGCGCCACCGCCAGCGCCGGCGGGGCGTCGAACACCTCGATCAGCACGCGGTGGCCGCGGCGTAGACGGGTGGAGAAGTCCGCCAATACGGCGGCAAGTTTCGCGTAACGCGGGTCCATGGGGTTGGTTGGGGCTATCCCGAAATTACCTTTTTCGCCTGCGGATCTGCCAACCGGCGCAGCGCCCCTTCGAAGGTGAGCAAGTCAGTAGGGGCGTCGCTCGCGACGTTCCGCAAAAATTTTCCCAAGTTTGTCATTTTTTGGATTAGCGGATGCTTCCAGTGTTCCGTGCTTGAAATCTCATGCCAAAACATGAACTGCAAACACCCTGGACAATGCCATCGATTCAATTATTTGTGTATTTTGCGTTTTCTGCGGTTAATAAAAAGATTGTTCGTTCACCTCTCTAGCCGCCGCGGCGGATTTCCGACCCGGGGAAGCGCACGTTCACGCGGAAGACTTTCTTCTGCCGCGTCTTGATCTTGTAGCTGCGCGGGTCGAGGCTTTCCGGGATTTCCTCGCGGCGGATGTCAATCACGGCGTGGAAGCCGCGTTCGGAAAAAATATCAATCAGCATCCCGAGCGCGACCGGCTCGTCGAACACCGGGTCCTCGGTGTTGATCTGCGCCTGCCCGGAAATGGCGTGGCGGATCACGATCGGCATGAACTTCATGCGCACCAGGTCGGCCACGTGCCGGAACAGGTCGGGCCGCTCCTTCGCGTAATCGTCCAGCCGCGTCACCAGGTCCTGCCGGGCGTGCTTGACGATCTCGCCGGCCACGGGAATGTCGGAGAGAAAATCGAAGGTTTCCTCCTCCAGTTCGAGCGAGCTCTGGTACGAGAGTTCGTCGAGCACGCGCGCCTGCACTTCCTCGACCGTGCCATAGGCGTTGATGTAATGGTAATAAAACACCTCGCGCAGGGCCTTGAGCGACTCGTAGGTCAGCTCCTTGAACGTGCGGTAACGGTTGCGCGCGGCCTCCTCGCCCAGGTCGGTGTTGCGCACCTCCAGCGGCCGGCCCTCGCCCGATTCGCGCACGCGCGCGTTGTGCTCCTCCGCTTCCTCGCCGCGGTGGACCTGGCGGCGCACGCTCTCCTGCTCGTCAATGTACAGCACCAGGATGTGGAAGCGCGGCTTGCGGAAAATCTGGCCCAGCGCGGTGTCGCGGAACTCGTTGCGCAGCGCCATCAGTTTTTGATAAAACAACTTAAGGCACTCGACCTGCACCTTCGTGCGCGGGTAGCCGTCCACCACCGTGCCGTTTTCGTAGAGCGGGTTGAGCAGCGCGCGCAGCACCAGCCCGGTCACCTCGCGGTCGCCCACCAGCACGCCGGCGTTGATGCGCTTGCGCGCCTCCGGGCTCTGCAGCAGTTCGCTGACGACCACCGGGTTCTGCGGGTAACCCCGGTATTTCAGGATGAAGCGCGTATGCGTGCCCTTGCCGGCGCCGGGCGCGCCATTGAGCCAGAAAATCTCGTGCGGAAAGCGCAGTTGCTCGCGCCCGAATTCCGCTTCGAGCTCGGCCCAGACGGTCTGGAAAATCAACTGCGCGTCCTTGATTTCCAGGTCCTGCACCGCCGGGCGCGGCGCGGCCGGCTTCAATGCGGCCGGCGCCTCGGGCGCGATGGGCTCCGGAGGCGCGGCGGTTTCGATGCTGACGCTGGCGCTTTCCATGTGGCGAAGTGAGCTGCCGACAATCAAGCACGGCCCGCCGGATTTGGCGAGGGCGAAAAACCCGCGCCCGCGCGCTCATTAGCAAGGCTACTGGCGAATATTGGCCAGGTTGCGCCGGGCCTTGGCGTCGTCGGGGTGGTCGCGCAACACGCGGGCAAACTGCTCGGCCGCCTCCGCCGTGCGGCCCAGCCGCAGCAGCGCCACGCCGAGGTTGTCGCGGGCTTCCGCGTAATCGGCCTGCAGCGCGAGAGCCTCGACAAAATGCGGCATCGCCTCGTTCGGCCGCCCCGATTGAAACAGGGCGATGCCGAGATTGTTCTGGATGGAGGCGTCGTCGGGTTGCAGGCGCAGGGCCGCTTCATATTGCGTGACGGCTTCCGCGAAATGGCCGGCCCGGAGGTTGGCAACGCCGAGATCCGAGCGTGCCAGCGGATCGAGCGGGTCGAGCCGCACGGCTTGCTCAAATTGGGCGATGGCGCCGGCCAGGTCGCCCGCCGTCAGCAGCACTCCGCCGAGATTGTTATGGGCGAGAACCAGCTTGGGATCGAAGCTTAGCGCCAGCTCGAACTGCGCCCGCGCCGCGTCAGTGCGGCCGAGCCGGAGCCAGGCCATGCCCAGGTCGTTGTGCGCGCTGGCGTCATCGGGTTGGCAGCGGAGCGCCCAGTAGAATTGCAGCGCCGCGGCGTCGTACCGTCCGGTCTCGAAGTACGCGCGGCCCAGATCGTCGTGCGCCGCAAACACCTCGGGCGCCAGCCGCACCGCCGCGCGGTATTCGGGGATGGCGTCGGCCACGCGGCCTTCCGCGCTCAACGCATTGCCGAGCAGATCGTGCAGCCCCGCATGCTCGGGGTTCAGCGCCAGCGCCTGGCGAAAATGGATCGCTGCTTCCGCCGTGCGATTCTGCTCGGCCAATTCATGGCCGAGGGTGAAGTGGAACAGCCAGCAATCGGGGTTCCCCGCCAGCGTGCCGCGGTAGAGCGTGTCGGGGTCCGCGTACAGGCGGCATTGCGCGCGCGATTGCCAGACAAACAGCCCGACCACGACTGCCGCGAGCGCCACGCCCACCGCGCGCTCCCACCCGCGCCAGTAGTCCCAGCCGCGCGCCCACTCCGCCGCCGCCAGCGCGGCCACGCCGCCCAACGCGAGGTACTGGTAATGGTCGGCCACCAGCGAGAACCGCATGAACGAGCTGTCCACGAAGCCCATCACCGGCACCAGTGACACGCAGAAAAATCCCCACGCCGCCAGCCACGGCCGGCCCCAGCCGCGCCGCGCGCGCCACAAAACCAAGGTCACCCCCAGCGCCGCCGCCAGCGGCAGCCACCAAACCGGATCGCCCGCGCGAACGTCCCACTGGGGGTACAGAAACAGCAAATGCACGGGCAGCACTGCGCGGCCCAGGTAAAACCAAATCACCGCGCCGGCGCCGAGCACGCGCTGGAGCGCGTTGACCTGCCGGTAGGTTTCGGGGTCGCCATGGGTTTGAAACCAAATATTCGCCACCACCAGCACTCCGGCGATAACGAAGAACGGCGCCAGCCGCAGCGCGTCATCCCAGACCAGCCGGCGCTTCCACCACATCAGCCCGAGCAATACCACCGGCAGCATCGCCGCCGAGCCTTTGCTCAGCATCGCCAGTACGAACGCCGCCAGGCTGAACCAATACCACCCCGCCCGGCCCGGCGCAGTCCACCGGCCGCGCGCGTTCTCCAATGCGGAAACGTCCGCCAACCCCGTCTTTAAAAATCCCCACCCCGACAGCAGGAAAAAAATCAGCGCCAGGATCGTTTTGCGCTGCGTGATCCAGGCCACCGTTTCGACGTTCACCGGATGCACCGCAAAGAGCAGCGCCGCCAGCCACGCGCCTGGCACGCCGAGTTCGCGCAGCACCGCCCACCACAGGAACGCCGCCGCCATCTGCAACACGAGGTTGGTGAGATGATAACCGAACGGCGCGTCGCCCCACCGCCGCCATTCCAGCCAGAAACTCGTGTACGTCACCGGCCAGTAATCCGCCGGCGCGGTGCTGAACCACAGCCGCCCCAGGCCGTCGGGCGCCTTCACCAACTCGTTCGCGCTCACCGTGGCGGGGTCGTCCCAAATGAACCCCCCGCGCAGCGCCGGGCTGTACGCCAGCAGCGTCACTGCGACCAGTACCACCGCCTGGAACGCCCGGCTGATCAGCAGGGTTTGCCAAGTACGCAACGGCGGCGAAATGACGGTGGAATCGGCCACGGGGAAAAGCAGAGAAACCGATTGCTATCCCATAACCCCCGCGCTGTCACGGCTGGAGGAGGGCGGGCCGCGCTTACGCGGGAGCGACGGCCCGAGATTGCCCGGAAGGCGGCGGGGACGAGGTGGGAGCGATCATCAACCGGGGAGTTTGATTTTCAATCGCATCCAATAATTCTCCGGCCAAATACCATCTATACCGGCTTCGTCCAGTTATTTCTCTGACGATTCCATGAGATTGCAATTTATCAATGGCTGCTTGAGCAGTGGGGATACTGACTTTCATCCTCCCGACCGCATCCGAGGTTCGAAGATACGGATTCAAAAACAGACTATCAACCAAGGCCAGCACCGACACCGTCGTCCTTTTGGCTCCTTTCTGCAAAATTTCACGGTATTTCTCCTTCAATTGTAGGATGCGATCGGCACACTGGATCGCTTCGTGGGATTGCACCAAAACCGCTTCAAGGAAAAATTCAATCCAACCCTGCCAGTCGCCCTCTTCGCGGATGGATTGGAGCCGGCCATAGTATTCGCCGCGGTTCTTTTCCAAATAGCCGCTCAGGTACAACAAGGGCAGCGTCAAATGCCCCTTTTCACATAAAAACAAAGTGATCAACAAACGCCCGACCCGCCCATTGCCATCTAGGAACGGATGGATTGATTCAAACTGGGCATGAACGGCGGCGCACTTGATTAACGGCGGAAGCGCTTCCGGCGCGTGCAAAAACGCCTCCCACTCCGTGAGTGTTCGATCTAATTCCTCGACGGGCGGAGGAACATAGATGGAATCCTGAATCCGGCATTTTTCGGGTCCGACCCAATTTTGGCGCCGGCGAAATTCGCCGGGCTGTTGCTCTTGTCCACGAACGCCCCGCATCAGTTTCAAATGCAATTCGCGCACGAGGCGGAGACTGAGCGGCAATTCTTTCAGCCTTTGCAATCCATGGCGCATCGCGGTTACATAGTTGTGAACCTCCCGCACGTCGGAGTCTTCGGGCGAATTCGTCCTGGCGGCTTCAAATCGGAACAGATCGGACAAGGAAGCTTGAGTTCCTTCGATCCCCGAACTCGACACCGCCTCCCGCCGCATGTACGGCATCACCAGCAGATCGGGATTTGGCAAGGTCCGGCCCATTCCGTCCAACGCCCCCAGAACCTTATGGGCATCGGCAATCAAATTCACCAATTTGGACGTGTACTCAATCCGGGGCGGAAGCGGGGCCGGCACAAATGCCCACTGGCCGTCCAGGTTTTTAACCAATCGTCCGCTCGTGCTTTTGCTCAGCCTGGCAATGTTCATCGGGAAAGCTTTTGAACCATAAAACAACAACTAAAGAAAAAAGCAAAATATTTTAGTTAAAATCTTTTAACTAAAGAACGTTTTAGCTGGCTCCATTATGTTGATGGTCAACACCTTAAATAAATAAAATCAATATCAATTCATGTCAGTACAATGTAAGTCGATTGTACAAAGTCATTTACAGAACAAAGTTACTGACTTCTTCTCGAAAAATTGTCAATTGACTCACTCAACTGAATGAGTCTTTTGGTCGCGGCAGGGCCCCGCCCAATGGGAAAAACCCGGCTAAGCAGCCACTTGCTTGCTCGGATCCAATTTCCGCAGCCACCTCAGCTCGCCGCCCGCCCGCGCTTCGGTGTCTTGGCCGGCTTCGTCGGCGCGCCGGGGACAAACAGCTCCCAAACTTCCACCCCGAGCGCGCTCGCCAAGGTTTCTACCGTGCTCAGGCGCAGCCCGCCCCACCGTCCGGATTCAATCTTCTGCAGGTAGTTGTAATCCAGCCCGGCCTTTTCCGCAAATGACTGCTGGGTAAGATTTTGCCGGAGGCGCAGGCGCTTCAGGTTTGCCCGCAGATTTTGCATCGCGCTCACCCTGGAAGCTTAGGGCAAGAATTCCGCGCTTGACGCGTAATCTATATGACGTGTATTTATGAACATATAACGCCCGAGTCCCAGAATGATTTACCACCTATCCAAATCAATTTGCGCCGCCGTCCGGTTTTAAAGCGCGGGCCACCAGGAATCAGACAACCTCCGCTAAACAATCGAATAATATTGTGTTCGTCAAAATAACATGAAGTTATATATATAAATATACGCTCCCATGAACGCGTCCCTCCTTGCCTTCGCGTATCTGCGCTGCGCCAAGAACCAGTTGGCTAATTTTGCCTTTTCCCTCGCCGGACGGAACGCCTCATGAGCTGGTTTTCCAAATTCCCCGTGGGCGCGCCCGTGCTCGTTAAAGGCGCGAATGGCCACGACGCGCGGGTCGGGGTGGTGGTGCCCGTGCCGGCGGGGCTGGCGCGCCGCGAATGGGGAATCCCGGTGCTGTTGGTGGAGGACGACGATCGGCCGCAAATGGGATTTTTTCCGCCGAGCGCATTGGAAGCGTACCAGCCTTCCCGGAGAAACCCGGACATGAAGGCGATGGACGCCAAGTAAAACGCGGGCATTTCTACTTTTCCTCCTCTGCGCCTCTGCGCGAGTTATCTTAGCCCGCCTCAAAACTTCTGCGTGCGCAGCCACGCGATGCACTGCGGCGCCCAGGCATCGGTCAGGCCAAAGCCGTGCCCGCCGTAATTGGCGCGCAAGTACACCAGCGGAACATTGTCCTTCATCAGCGCCGCGGCATACAGGTCCGAGTTCGCCACCGGCACGCCGTGGTCGGCCGTCGAATGCACCAGGAAGCACGGCGGCGTGTCCGCCGTCACCTGCTGGTCGCTGCTCAAATACACCTCCAGATCCTTGGACGGGTTCGGGCCCAGCAGCGCCAGGCGCGAACCGTGGTGGACATTCGGCTCGTCGCTCAGCGTGATGACCGGGTAAATCAGAATCTGCAAATCCGGCCGCGACGACACCCGCTCCACCGGATCAGCCGCCTGCGGGTCGCCGGCCGTGAAGTGCGTGGCGGCCGTGCTCGCGAGATGTCCGCCGGCCGAGTATCCAAGAATACCGACGCGGTGCGGGTCCACGTTCCACTGCGCGGCGTTGGCGCGCACGTCGCGGATCGCCCGCTGCGCGTCCATCAGCTCCGCCGGATGGTGGTACTTCGGCCCGAGCCGGTACTTCAGCAAAAAGGCGGTGATCCCGTTTTGCGCCAGCCATTGCGAGGTCGGCTTGCCTTCGCGGTCGGACAGATGGCTGTACGCCCCGCCCGGCAGCACGACGATCGCCGCGCCCGTGGCTTTGCCCGCCGGCGGCGCATACACGGTCAGCGTCGGGATGTCCTTGCCCGGGTCGCTGCCCTGCGCCAGCGGCGGCGTTCCCGGCCAGACCGGAATTACCGGCAGCGGCGGGGTCGGCGCGGTCTGGGCCGCCGCCGTCACCGCCAGCACGGCCCACAGGGTGGGGTAAACAAACAGCGCACGCATGAAGAAATCCAAAATCGGCTCGCGCCGGGCCAGAAAAGGAAAAATCCCGCGCCGACGCAAGCGGCATCGAAAAGAGAGTGTTGACGCATTTTGAGGTGGAACGCGCGCTCCGCGCGCGTTTGCCAGCGTGCACGCTCTGCCGGCCAGCAGAGCGCTCCACCATCACTACGTCAAAATGCGTCAACGCCCGAAAAGAGCATCCCGCCCCTCACGGCGAATTGACCTGTAAACGCAAATAAATGGATCCGCCGGCGGGCACCGGGACGCTCGCCTCGTAGCGCGCGGTGTTCGCGTCGTCGTCGGCCAATGGCGTGATCTCTCCGGCCGGCACCGGTTGCCAGTTAATCAAATCCGTGCTCATCGCCGGGCTGATGCTCGTCGTGGCCATGCCCTTGCGCACGCGGTACTGCAATTGCAGGTCGGTCGTGCCGCCGGCGGTGGTCGTCGTCGTGGACGGCAGTTGTGCGGCGGTGGGGCTGGCGCCGAGGTTCATCGCGTAGCGCGCCAGGTTGGGCAGCCCGTCCGCGAACGGTTCCGCGCCCGCCAGCGCGTTTGCGCCGCTCAGGCCGAGACCGGCCGCCCACGCGGTGAACGCCGGCGGCGAAACCGTCAGGCTCGCCGCGGTCGAAGTGGCATTGCCCGCGAGGTTGGTCACCACCACCGTGTAGTTGCCGGCGTC
>Ga0182024_10013365_pt1 | contig 16042 bp, 12 predicted proteins | sample P32metaG_FD_120480 | JGI IMG/M metagenome (GOLD analysis project Ga0182024, IMG submission 120480) | Permafrost microbial communities from Stordalen Mire, Sweden - P3-2 metaG (Illumina Assembly) | ecosystem: Environmental > Terrestrial > Soil > Wetlands > Permafrost | place: Sweden: Stordalen... | reverse complement strand
CTGCGCGATGACCCCACCGGCCGGGTGGCCTGTGAGACGCTCGTCAAGACCGGCGTCGTGATCGTCGCCGGTGAGGTCACCACCAGCGCCTGGATCGACCTGGAAAAGCTGGTGCGGGAGACGGTACTGCAGATTGGCTACAACCATTCGGACATGGGCTTCGATGGCGCCAGCTGCGGTGTCATCAACATCATCGGCAAGCAATCGCCGGACATCGCCATGGGCGTGGACCGCAGCGACAAGCGCAAGCAGGGCGCGGGCGATCAGGGGCTGATGTTTGGCTATGCCACCAACGAGACCGATGTGCTGATGCCGGCCCCGATCACGCTGGCGCACCGCCTGGTCAAGCGGCAATCCGAGGTGCGGCGCCGCGGCAAGCTCGCCTGGCTGCGGCCGGACGCGAAGAGCCAGGTGACGCTGCGTTATGAGAACGACAAGCCGGTCGGTATCGAAGCCGTGGTGCTGTCCACACAACACAGCGACGACATCTCCACCGCCAAGCTGCGCGAGGCGGTCATGGAAGAAATCATCAAGCCGGTACTGCCCAAGAAGTGGCTCGACCGGCGCACGCGCTACCACATCAATCCGACCGGCCGGTTCGTGGTCGGCGGCCCGGTGGGCGACTGCGGCCTGACCGGACGCAAGATCATTGTCGATACCTACGGCGGCTTCGCGCGACATGGCGGCGGTGCCTTCTCCGGCAAGGATCCCTCCAAGGTCGATCGCTCGGCTGCCTATGCCGCGCGCTATGTCGCCAAGAACATCGTCGCCGCCGGACTGGCGGCGCGCTGCGAAGTGCAGGTGTCCTACGCCATTGGCGTGGCCGAGCCGACCTCGATCATGGTCGACTCGTTCGGCAGCAGCGAGCTCTCGCGCGAGGAGCTGACCGCGCTGGTGCGCCGCAATTTCGATCTGACGCCCTATGGCCTGCGGCAGATGCTCGATCTGGCCCGCCCGATCTATCAGAAGACCGCGGCCTATGGACATTTCGGCCGCGAAGAGCCGGAATTCACCTGGGAGCGCACCGATAAGGCCGAGGCGCTGGCGGCCGGCGCGCGGCGTCGCGGCCGCAGTCGTGCGGCCTGAAACCGGTTGGCGCCGATCGCATTTGACCCGATGGCCGATTTGAGCTTTTATTGAGTTGGTTTGACGCTGTCGCAAGCTGCGGCAGCCTGGTGACTGAGGAGCGTTGCGACAGGAGGCCGGGAGTTCGACCCGCCAATGACCTGCCAGGCTCAGTCCGCCAGACCTTAAGTCAACGGCGCTCGCAAACCTTAGCGCTTTAAGGAATTGGAGCCAACCATGACTGCCACCGCCCGCCCTGTTTCCGTCCATACTTCGACGGAGAATTTCCGCGTTGCCGACCTTGCGCTCGCCGACTGGGGCCGCAAGGAGATCGCGATTGCCGAGACCGAGATGCCCGGTCTGATGGCGATCCGGGAGGAATTCGCGCCCACGCACCCACTGCGCGGGGCACGCATCGCCGGCTCGCTGCACATGACCATTCAGACCGCGGTGCTGATCGAGACCCTGCAGGCGCTCGGCGCCGAGGTGCGCTGGGCTTCGTGCAACGTGTTCTCGACTCAGGATCATGCCGCCGCTGCGATCGCCGCGCGCGGCACTGCCGTGTACGCCTACAAGGGCGAGTCGCTGGTTGAGTACTGGGAGTTCACCCACCGCATCTTTGAGTGGCCGAACGGCGCACACGCCAACATGATCCTGGATGATGGCGGCGATGCGACGCTGCTGCTGCACCTCGGTGCACGGGCCGAAAGCGATGCTGCGCTGCTTGCCAAGCCCGGCAGCGAGGAGGAAGTGGCGCTGTTCGACAGCATTCGCGCCATGCTCAAGCGCGATCCACACTGGTACTCGGTGCGCCTCAAGGCGGTGCGCGGCGTCTCGGAGGAGACCACCACCGGCGTCAAGCGCCTGTATCAGATGGCGAAGGACGGTCAACTGGCGTTCCCGGCCATCAACGTCAACGATTCGGTTACCAAGAGCAAGTTCGACAATCTCTATGGCTGCCGCGAGTCGCTGGTCGACGGCATCAAGCGCGCCACCGACGTCATGGTGGCCGGCAAGATCGCAGTGATCGCGGGCTACGGCGATGTCGGCAAGGGCTCCGCACAGGCGCTGCGGGCGCTGTCGGCACAGGTCTGGGTCACGGAAATCGATCCGATCTGCGCGCTGCAGGCGGCCATGGAAGGCTACCGGGTGGTCACCATGGATTATGCCGCCGAGCACGGCGATATCTTCGTCAGCGCCACCGGCAACCTGCACGTCATCACGCACGAGCACATGAAGCGCATGAAGAACAATGCGATCGTGTGCAACATCGGTCACTTCGACAATGAAATCGATGTCGCGGCGCTCAAGCAATATCGCTGGGACAACATCAAGCCGCAGGTCGATCACGTGATTTTTCCGGACGGCCACCGCATCATCCTGCTGGCGGAAGGTCGGCTGGTGAATCTCGGCTGCGGCACCGGTCATCCTAGCTACGTCATGAGCTCGTCGTTCGCCAATCAGACCCTGGCGCAGATCGAGTTGTTCGTGAACACCGCCAGGTACCCGATCGGCGTTTACGTGCTGCCGAAGCACCTGGATGAGAAGGTGGCAAGGTTGCAGCTCAAGAAACTGGCGGCGCAGCTCACCGAGCTCACCGACGGCCAGGCGCAGTACATCGGCGTCGAGCGCACCGGTCCGTACAAGAGCGATCACTACCGCTACTGACCCCGGATACCGCAGAATACAGGCCACGCGGAATGCGGTTCCGTGTGGCCTGTCGGCGAATTCCGACATTCGGCGCGAGAAAACTGCGGCGTTTAACATCTCGGTGTTTAACATGTCGTTGCGCGAATATTCTTGTTTGAGCGCTGCGTCACCGTGCTGTCCTGCCGTGATTCCGCAACGCTTGATGCGCATCACCGATGTGCGACCGCAGGCGAGTAAAATCACCGCATGAATGGCGACGTCCGACTGCTGCAGCTGTCCGATCCGCATCTGTTCGCCGATCCGAACGGCGAGCTGCGCGGCGTGAATACCTTAAGCTCGCTGCGACGGGTGCTGAACGAGGCGGGCAGTCGCAAGCTCAACCTCGATGCGGTCGTTTGCAGCGGCGACATCGTCAATGACGAACCCGCGGGCTACGCGCACTTCGCGCGCGAGCTGGCGGCATTCGGCAAGCCGGTGTACTGCATACCAGGGAACCATGACGATCCGGCACTGTTGCGCCGCGCACTCGCCAGGCCGCCGTTCCAGGTCGGCGGGCAGGTCGATCTGGGCAGCTGGCGCATCATCCTGCTCGACAGTTGCGTGCCCGGCCACGCCGCTGGACATCTGCACGAGGCGGAACTGCAGCGGCTCGATGCGGCGCTCGCCAGCAGCGATCGCTTCGCCATGATCTGTGTCCACCATCACCCGGTGTCGATGTCGAGCCGCTGGCTCGATGCGGTCGGCATCGACAACGCCGCGGCGCTGTTCGAGGTGCTGGATGCGCACGCGCAGGTGCGCCTGCTCAGCTGGGGCCACGTCCACCAGTGCTTCGACGCGCGCCGTCGTGGCGTGCGACTGCTGGCGACACCCTCGACCGGCGCCCAGTTCCTGCCGCTATCGGATCGCTTCGCGGTCGACGGCCGCCCGCCGGCCTATCGCCGGCTGACGCTGCGCGCCGACGGCGCCGTCGACACCGAGGTACTGTGGGTCGACGGGCAGGCGGACGCCAGCAATCGCAAGTTGGCTCATTGACGCACTTCGATCAGCGGCGCCAGCATGCCGAGGCGTGTATTCGGATCGTCGATCTCGAGCAGCCGCTGCTGCTGGCTCTGGTCGAGCGGTAACAACTCGGCGAGGCGATGGCCGACCCAGGAGGCGTCGTCATAGTCCGGCTCGATGAATCGGCCGATGGTGGTGAGTTGCGCCAAGGCAGCGCGCAGCAGCGGCACCAGCGGTTGGAATTCCTCGGCAACCGCTATGCGTTGCACCTCCGGCAGCCATTCCACCGCGGCACAGTTGAGCCCATCGTCCAGCCGATCGCGCCTCAGGATGCGAAAGCGCCGCTCGCCGCGGCACAATAGCCCGAGCAGACCGTCCTCGAGTGTCTGGAAATCGACGATGCGGGCACTGGTGCCGATGCTGGCGGTGTTGACCTCGCGATCGGTGTCGCTGCCACCGAGTACCAGCACCACGCCGAACACATCGTTGGCGCGCATGCAGCGTCCCACCATGTCGACATAGCGCGCCTCGAAGATGCGCAGCGGCAGCAGGCCGCCCGGAAGCAGCACGGTATTGAGCGGAAACAAGGCCAGATCGACCATCAGGGGGTACCGCTGCGCCGACTCAAGGCATCGAGCAGCCGCATGTGCAAACCGCCAAAGCCGCCGTTGCTCATGATCAGCGCGTGATCGCCGGGCTTGAGTTGGCGCGCCAAGCCGGCGAGCAACTGCTCCAGGTCGGTCATGACGTGGGCACGGGCGCCGAGCGGCGCCATCGCGCCGCGCACGTCCCAGCCGATGGTGGCTGGCGCGTACAACCAGACTTCATCCGCCCCGCTGAGCGAGCCGGCCAGGCTCTCCCGATGCACACCCAGGCGCATGGTCTGCGAGCGCGGTTCGAGCACTGCGATGATGCGATCGTGGCCGACGCTGCGGCGCAGGCCATCGATGGTGGTGCGGATGGCGGTGGGATGATGGGCAAAGTCATCGTACACGCGCACCCCGGCGGCCGTACCGCGCAGCTGCATGCGGCGCGCAATGCCGAGGAAGCGACCCAGCGCCTCGCTGCCGCGCTCAATCGGCACGCCGACGTGGCGCGCGGCGGCCAGCGCGGCCAGCGCGTTGTCGGCGTTATGGGCGCCAATCGAGCTCCAGTTGACGCTGCCGTGGCTGCGGCCCTCGAACAGCACCTCGAAGCGCGAATAGTCCCCGCCCGGCGGCGCGAGCGCGCTCCACTGCAGCCGCGCGCCCGGGGCGGTTGTGCGGCCTTCGCGCGCGAAGCGTTCCACCGGCGTCCAGCATCCCGCGGCCAGCACCCGCTCAAGATTGGCGTCAGTGCCGTTGCTGAGGATGCGGCCGCCGCCGGGTACCGTGCGCAGCAGATGCTGGAACTGTCGTTCGATCGACGCCAGGTCCGGATAGATATCGGCGTGATCGTATTCGAGATTGTTCAGAATCAGTGTCCGCGGACGGTAGTGCACGAACTTGGCGCGCTTGTCGAAGAACGCAGTGTCGTACTCGTCGGCTTCGATGACGAAGAACGGCGCGCCGCCCAGCCGTGCGCTGTGATCGAAATTGCGTGGAATGCCGCCGATCAGAAAGCCCGGCGCCAGCCCCGCATCCTCGAGGATCCACGCCAGCATGCTGCTGGTCGAAGTCTTGCCATGCGTGCCGGCGACCGCCAGAACCCAGCGGCCGCGCAGCACCGCCGATGCCAGCCAGTCCGGTCCGGAGGTATAGGGCAGCGCGCGTTCGAGCAGCGCCTCGATCACCGGCATGCCGCGCGACATGACGTTGCCGATCACGATCATGTCCGGCTGCAGCTCCAGCTGCTCGAGCCCAAAGCCCTCGACCAGCTCGATGCCGAGCGCCGCGAGTTGCGTGCTCATGGGCGGATAGACATCGCGGTCCGAACCGGTGACGCGATGTCCGGCGGCGCGCGCCAGCGCGGCGATACCGCCCATGAAGGTGCCGCAGATCCCGAGGATATGAATATGCATGCGCGCAGAGACTGTTCCAAACTGCCGGCGGCGGTCAATGGCAGTAATATGCGCCACCGATGAAGTCAGCAAACACGCCGCGCATTATCGTCGACAGTGCCGGTCTCACCCAGGTCTGCCAGCAGTTGCTGGGCGCCGATTCGATCGGCATCGATACCGAATTCCTGCGTGAGCGCACCTACTTCGCGCAGCTCTGTCTGCTGCAATTGAGCTTTGGCGAGCACGCCTACGGCATCGATACGCTGGCAGTGCGCGACTTGACTCCACTGCACAGCGCGCTCAATCAGTCGCCGCCGGCCAAGGTATTGCACGCCGCGCGCCAGGATCTGGAAGTGCTGTGGCCTGCGGCCGGCCCACTGACCGGGCTGTTCGATACCCAGGTGGCCGCGGCGCTCATCGGGCTGCCTGCCCAGGTTGGCTATGGCGAGCTGGTGCAGCGATTGTTGTCGACCACCCTGCACAAGGCGGAGACCCGCACCGACTGGTCCCGGCGTCCGCTGAGCGCGGCGCAGATCGAGTATGCGCTCGACGATGTGCGCTACCTGCTGCCGCTGCACGCGCTGCTGCAATCGCGGCTGCAGCAGCTCGGCCGCTGGCAATGGTTCCAGGAGGAAATGGCCGAGCTCGATGCGATCGGCTCGTTCGAGGCGGATCCGGCCCAGGCGTGGCGCCGCTTCAAGGGTTTCAACGAGCTCGATCCGGAACGTCAGCGTCTGGCGGTGGGCCTCAGCACCTGGCGCGAGCAGCGCGCGATCAAATCCGATCGGCCGCGCAACTGGATTCTGCCTGACGCCGCGTTACGCGACATCGTGCTGCGCGCCCCGCGCACCCTGGCGGAGCTCGGCGCTGCCACCGAGCTGCCCGAAGGCATTCTCAATCACAGCGGGCCACAGATCCTGGCGATCATCGAAGCTGCGCAGCTGCCGGTGCGACTGACCCCGCTGCCGCAGCGCCAGCGGCCGGACCCGGAAACCACCGCCGCGGTTCGCAAGCTCGCGCAGCTGGCGCAGCAGGTCGGCCGCGAACTCGGGCTGGCGCCGGAAATACTGGCGACGCGGCGCGAGATGGAGCGGCTGGTCGCGGGCGCACGCGATGGCAGCGTGCTCAAGGGCTGGCGGCGCGAAGTGATCGGCGAGCGGCTGCTGAGCGCGCTCTGAGCGGCGGCGCGCTCAGCCGCGCGCTCAGCGGCGCGTCTGATCGCTTCAGTGGGCGGCGGGTAGCGGTATCGAGGCCAGGCTGGCAACCAGGCTCGCGGTCACCGCTTCGATGGGCGCACCCGCATCGATGGTCCGCAGCAGACCCTGCGCCGCATAGAACTGCGCCAGCGGACGCGTCTCGCGTTCATAGACCTCGAGCCGGCGACGCACCGTGGCCTCTTCATCGTCCGGTCGCTGCACCAGCAGCGGATGATCGGCGCACTGATCGCAGCGCGGCCCAGCGCCGGGCGCCGAGGCCGGTGTGTTGAACACGCGCGCGCACTGTGGGCAGCTGCGCCGACCGGAGATGCGCTTGATGATCTGGTCGTAGTCGACCTCGAACAGCACCACCGCATCGAGCGTGGCGCCAATGCCGAGCAGCATCGTCTGCAATGCCTGCGCCTGCGGCAGGTTGCGCGGGAAACCATCGAGGATGAAACCGCGCGCGGCATCGCGTTCGGCAAGGCGCTCGCGGATGATGCCGAGTACGATTTCATCGACCACCAGTTGTCCCGAATCCATCGCCGCCTTCGCCCGCCGGCCGTAGTCGGTGCCGCGCGCGACCGCGCTGCGCAGCAGATCGCCGGTGGAGATCTGCGGGATTCCAAAACGCTGCACCAGCCGCTGGGATTGGGTGCCCTTACCGGAACCCGGTGCCCCTATGAGAACGATACGCATCCGCAAAACAGTACCCATCGGCACCCGCCAGGTCAAACCAGGACAGACTTTGTGGTCTTGAGCAAGGTATGCTCGCGCGGCGCGGCGGTACCGGCGCCTCGAGGATTCAGGATGAAAAACCACAGCCGCAAGGCGCCTGCGCGTAACGCCCTGTATGCCCAATCCGGCGGAGTCTCGGCAGTCATCAATGCCTCCGCCTGCGGCGTCATCGAGACCGCCCGCAAGCACCGCAGCCGCATCGGCAAGATCTACGCCGGCCGTGACGGCATCATCGGCGCGCTCACCGAGAACCTGATCGACCTGTCTCGCGAGAGCGCCGCCACCATTCGCGGCCTGCGCTACACGCCGGCCGGCGCCTTCGGCTCGGCGCGCTTCAAGCTCAAGAGCCTGGAGCAGAACCGTGCCGAATACGAGCGGCTGATCGAGGTCTTCAAGGCCCACGACATCGGCTACTTCTTCTACAACGGCGGCAACGATTCCATGGACACCGCCTGGAAGATTTCGCAGATCGGCAGCACCCTGAACTACCCGGTGGTCTGCGTCGGCATTCCGAAGACGGTCGACAATGATCTGCCGATTACCGATTGCTGTCCGGGGTTTGGCTCGGTCGCCAAGTACATTGCGGTTTCGACCCTCGAGGGAGGTCTGGACGTCGCCTCGATGGCGCGCACCTCGACCAAGGTGTTCGTGCTCGAAGTGATGGGGCGGCATGCCGGCTGGATCGCCGCCGCCGGCGGGCTGGCCGGCCGCAAGGCCTCGGAGCCGCCGCACATCATTCTGTTCCCGGAGATCAGCTTCGACAAACCCCGATTCCTGCAACGCGTGCAGCAGTGTGTAGCCGCCTATGGCTACTGCGTGATCGTGGTGTCGGAAGGGGCGCGCTACGCCGACGGCAAATTCCTGGCGGAGTCGGGCACGATCGACGCCTTCGGTCACACGCAGCTTGGCGGTGTCGGCCCGGTGGTCGCCAACATGGTGCGCGAGGCGCACGGCTACAAGTACCACTGGGCGGTGGCCGACTACCTGCAGCGCTCGGCTCGACACGTGGCCTCGAAGACCGACGTCGCGCAGGCGTATGCGGTCGGCAAGGCCGCGGTCGAATACGCGCTGGCGGGCATGAACGCGGTCATGCCGGCGATCAAGCGGCTGTCCTCCAAACCCTATCGCTGGAAACTCGTGCCGGTGCCGCTCAGCGCGGTCGCCAACGTCGAGAAAAAGGTGCCGCGGCACTTCATCACCGAGGATGGCTTCGGCATCACCGCCGCCTGCCGACGCTACCTCGAGCCGCTGATCGGCGGCGAGGATCCCCCGCCCTATCGCGATGGCCTGCCCGCCTATGTGCGGCCACGCGGCATCGCAGTGCGGCGCCGGCTCAAGAGCACATTCAAGATCTGAGCTCAAGAGCGCCGCGGACCCGCGTGCCACGCCCGCCTATGCTATATTTCGCGGCCATTTCCGCCGGCAGGAACAACCGAGTCCGGCGCAATCAAACTAAACTTAATCCGCCATCTTATCGATATTGAGGAGATTGAATGGGTGCCACCAACTGGCTTTGGGTAGCCATTGTCGCCGGCGTGATCGCCGTTCTGTATGGCGCGGTGTCGGTGCGCGCGATTCTGGCGCTGCCGGCCGGCAACGCCCGCATGCAGGAAATCGCGGCCGCGATCCAGACTGGCGCCAAGGCCTACCTCAATCGCCAGTACAGCACCATCGCGATCGTGGGCGTAGTGTTGTTCGTGGTGCTCGGATTTACGCTCAACTGGGCCACCGCCGGCGGATTCGCGGTCGGCGCGCTGCTCTCGGGACTGGCCGGCTACATCGGCATGAACATCTCGGTGCGCGCCAACGTACGCACCGCCGAAGCGGCCCGCAGCGGCCTCAACGCCGCATTGCAAGTGGCTTTCCGTGGCGGCGCGATCACCGGCATGCTGGTCGTGGGTCTGGGGCTGCTCGGCGTCACCGGCTACTTCGCGCTGCTGCGATCCTCGGTCGGTGACGAGGCGGCGCTGCACTCGCTGGTGGGCCTGGCCTTCGGCGGCTCGCTGATTTCGATCTTCGCGCGCCTCGGCGGCGGTATCTTCACCAAGGGCGCCGATGTCGGCGCCGACCTGGTCGGCAAGGTCGAAGCGGGCATTCCCGAGGATGACCCGCGCAACCCGGCTGTCATCGCTGACAATGTCGGTGACAATGTCGGCGACTGCGCCGGCATGGCGGCCGATCTGTTCGAGACCTACGCGGTCACGATCGTCGCCACCATGCTGCTGGGCGGCCTGCTGCTGCAGCAGGCGGGTATCGCGGCACTGGTCTATCCGCTGGCGCTGGGGTCCGCCTCGATCGTCTCTTCGATCATCGGCACCTTCTTCGTACGCGTCAGCGACGGCGGCAAGATCATGAATGCGCTCTACAAGGGCGTCGCCGTGGCAGGCGTGATCTCCGCGGTGGCATTCTGGTTCATCACGCGCTCGCTGCTGCCCGATCAGCTCGATTCTCTGTTCGGCTGCGCGCTGATCGGGCTGGCTCTGACGGCCGCGATGATCATCATCACCGAGTACTACACCGCCACCGAATATGGCCCGGTACGCGGCGTCGCCGCGGCATCGCAGACCGGACACGCCACCAACATCATCGCCGGCCTCGGCGTCAGCATGAAATCGACCGCGTTGCCGGTGCTGGCGGTGTGCCTGGCGATCTGGGGTTCGTTCAGCCTCGCCGGGCTGTACGGTATCGCGGTGGCGGCGACCGCCATGCTGTCGATGACCGGCATGATCGTGGCGCTCGACGCCTATGGGCCAATTACCGACAACGCCGGCGGCATCGCCGAGATGGCCGATCTGCCCAAGGAAGTGCGCAACGTCACCGATCCGCTCGATGCGGTCGGCAATACCACCAAGGCGGTGACCAAGGGTTATGCGATCGGTTCGGCGGGCCTGGCGGCGCTGGTGCTGTTTGCCGACTACACGCACAACCTCGCCGCCCACATGGCGGCGACCGGCCGCACGATGGTGGAGTTCTCGCTGTCGGATCCGGCCGTGATCATCGGTTTGTTCCTGGGCGGCCTGGTGCCCTACCTGTTCGGCGCCATGGCAATGGAAGCGGTCGGACGCGCAGCCGGCTCGGTGGTCACCGAGGTGCGGCGCCAGTTCCGCGAAATTGCCGGCATCATGCAGGGCACCGCCAAACCGGACTATTCGCGTGCAGTTGACCTGCTGACGCGCGCCGCCATCAAGGAAATGATCGTGCCGTCGCTGTTGCCGATACTGGTTCCGGTGGTGGTGGTGTTCGGCATCTCGGCACTCATGGGTCCCGGAGCCGGCCCCAAGGCTCTCGGCGGCCTGCTGATCGGCACCATCGTCACCGGGCTGTTCGTGGCAATCTCGATGTGCACCGGCGGCGGCGCCTGGGACAATGCCAAGAAATACATCGAAGAGGGTCATTTCGGCGGCAAGGGATCGGAGGCACATAAGGCCGCCGTGACCGGCGACACGGTCGGTGATCCCTACAAGGACACCGCCGGCCCGGCCATCAATCCGCTGATCAAGATCATCAACATCGTCGCCCTGCTGCTCGTCCCGCTGTTGTAGAAAAACTCGTGGCGCGGATGCTGGTGTTGGCGCTGCTGCTGACGCTGGCGCTGCCGGTCGCCACGCGCGCCGCGGACCCGGCGCCGGTGCTGCCACCCATGACGGTGCCGGGCGCAAACCAGCGCGTACTGGTGATCGCGCCGCATCCGGACGATGAAAGCCTGTGCTGCGCGGGCGTGCTGCAGCAGGCCCTCAAGGCGGGCGCCCGCGTCGGGGTGGTCTGGATCACGGCTGGCGACGGCTTCGAGCTCGACGCACTGGTGGTCGAACACACGCTCTCTCCGGGCAGCGCCTCGATGCAGCGGCTGGGCAGGCAACGCTTGCGCGAAGCACGCGCCGCGGCCGATACCCTCGGGGTGCCGCGGGCATCGCAGTATGTGCTCGGCTATCCCGACCGCGGGCTCGAATCGCTCATGGGTTCACACTATCAGCGGCCCTATCGATCGAAATACACCGCCAGCAGCACGGTGCGCTACCCCGACGCGGTCAGCCCCGGCGCCAGCTATACCGGCCTCAATCTGGAGCGCGATCTCGAGCAGGTGCTGAGCGAGTTTCAACCCACCCTGGTGCTGGCGGCGGCGCCACAGGATCTGCATCCGGATCACCGCGCCAGTGGCGAGCTGGTGCGCCGTCTGCTCGAGCGCCGCGGCCAGCTCGCAATGCTGCGTTACTGGATCATTCATGCGCGACAGTGGCCAAGGCCGTACGGACTCAACCCGGATCTGCCACTCGCGCCGCCTGCCAGCGCCCGCTCGCTGCATTGGCAATCCTTGCCGCTCAGCGAGGCGCAACGCGCGACCAAGCTCGCTGCGCTGAAGCAGCATGGCTCACAGATGCAATTGATGGCGCCGTTGATGAAAGCGTTCGTGCGCGCCAACGAGCTGTTCGCGCCGCCCTCCCAGGAACAGGCGCCTTAGGCCGCCATCGCCAGCCGCGCGGGCCGGCCGACCGCGAATCCCTGCACGTAATCCACACCCATCTGCCGCGCGGCATCGAGCGTGCTGGCGTCCTCGATCTGCTCGGCGATGACTTTGAAATTGAGCGTGCGCGCCAGCCGGATCATGGCCGTCACCATCGCCTGATTGACCGAATCGCGGGCCAGATTCTTGAAGAACGAGCCGTCGATCTTGAGATAATCGACCGCCAGATTCTTGAGGTTGGCAAACGAGCCGAGGCCGCTGCCGAAATCGTCCAGCGCGAAGCGACAGCCCATGCCGTGCAGCACGCCCACGAAGCGGCGCGCCTGCTCGAAGTTCGCCACCACGGTGCTCTCGGCAATCTCGAAACAGATCTGCGCCGGATTGGCGCCAGTGGAGTCGAAGCACTCGACCACGAACTCGAGGAACTGGCCGTCGGCCAGCGTCTGGCCGGATATGTTGATGGCGACGCTGCGCTTGGCGGCAAGCTCGATAGCGCCGCGGCCAAGCGCGGTCAGGGTGGTCTGCACCACCCAGCGGTCGATCAGGCCCATGAGCCGGTAGCGCTCGGCGGCACGCAGGAATTCCAGCGGCACCAGTTCCTCGCCGGCCTCGTTGCGCAAACGCACCAGCACCTCCATGGCGGGCCCCTCATCGTTGGCGGCGAATGAGGCCACGATCGGCTGGCAGTAGAGCTCGAAGCGGCTGTCGCGCAGCGCCGCTTGCAGGGTCTGCAGCCACTGGATTTCGCCGGTCTGGCGCGCGAACACCTCATCGCGCGCCGAGTACACCGCCACGTGGCCGCCCTGCCGTTTGGCGACGTAGCAGGCCGAGTCCGCCGCCGCCATCAGTTCCTCGATGCTGGCGCTGTCGTGCCCGATCTCGACCAGGCCGATGCTCACGCCAACGTTGAAGATCTTGTCCTTCCACACGAAGCGGAAATCCTTGACCGCGCGGTAGACGTCGTCGGCGATCTGCCGCGCCTTCTCGAGCGGACAGCCCACCAGCAGCATGCCGAATTCATCGCCGCCGATGCGTGCCACGGTGTCCGAATCGCGCACCGCATCACGCAGGATCTTGGCGGCTTCGCGCAGCATGGCATCGCCCGCCTGGTGTCCGCTGCTGTCGTTGATGGTCTTGAAGCGGTCCAGATCCAGGTAGCACAACACGTGCGAGACGTCGCCGCGATTGGCGATCTCGATGGCGTCCTGCAGCCGCCGCTCGAAGTCGCGGCGGTTGAGCAGCCCGGTGAGCGCGTCGTGCGTCGCCTGGTAGGACATTTGTCGCGCCAGACCGCGCACCTCGGTGACGTCGTGCAGCAGCACCACCACCCCCAGGCTCTCGCCGGTCTCCATGCGGATTGGAGCTGCCGACAATTCGACCAGCCGCTCGCCGTTGGCGCCGCGAATCATGATCGCGCGCGGTCCGATGTTGAGCGGCGTGCCGACCGACAGTGCCTGCTTGACTGGCTCGGTCAGCAGCTTGCGATCCGATTCCTCCACCACCCGTGCGACTTCATCGAGCGTCTTGCCCGAGGCGGCGGCGGCGTCCGTGCCGAGCAATCGTCCGGCGGCCGGATTCATGTGCTCGACCTTGCCGTCAATGTCGATGGTAATCAGTGCTTCCGGCAGCGACTCGAGCGCCAGGCGGGCGCGCCCGCGACGTTCGGTCGGCTGCAACGCCTCGACCGTCTGGGTCGGCAACACTTCCACGCCGACGATCAGCAGTGCCTGCTCGCCTTCGTGGTCGATCGGCCAGGTCGACAATTCGAGGCGCGCGCTCTGACCCTGAATGCTGGTCAGATCGATTTCATAGCGCTCCGCGGCCGCTTCGCCCAGCAGCCGCCGGCGCATATTGTCGGCCACCAGTTCGGTGTATTCGGGCGGCACCAGGTCGGCCAGCCGCCTGCCGATCAGATCCTCGACCGGACAGCCCGCCAGGCTCGCGAACTGCTTGTTGGCGTAACGAATCGATCGACCGTGGATCAACACAGCTTCGTGCACGCGATCGCCGAGCGCGCCGATCGGCGCGCTGCTGGGCATAACCTGGTCGGCCGCCACCGCGGCGCGCGCCAGCAGATGATTCACCGCCGTCACCAGCGCTGCGAGTTCGGGCTGATCGGTCTGCAATTCGATGCGGGTCTTGAGCGAACCGCCGATGGCGGTGCGCTGCACCTGGCGCGAAACCTCTTCGAGCGCCGACAACTGCCGTCGCTGCAGAAAATACAGCACCAACAGCAGCAGGGCTGCAACGGCGAACAGCAGGCAGAGCAGCGCGATTATCGACATCAAGACGGTTCTTATGTAGCGATGCTTTTTCCTTGGGAGAAGCTCCAAGCTCTGCCACCGCCTGGATCGCAGCATAACCGAGACCGGGGTGCTACCCGGGCCATTTCACCATATCGTGACAACCGGTGCCCTTGGCAGACGCGGGAAAAACCCTTAACGTCGCGCCGACACGGGTTCGGGATTACGTCCAATGCTGTCGGAATTGGCCCGCGAGCAGATGATCGAGCAGCAGGTGCGCGCCTGGGACGTGCTTGACGAACGGATTCTGGACGCCCTGCGCGCCGTGCCGCGCGAACGCTTCGTACCGGAGCGCTGGCGCGAGCTGTCTTTCGCCGACTGCGAGATCCCGCTGGCCTGCGGCCGGCACATGCTGCGACCCATGCTGGTCGGCCGGCTGCTGCAGGCGCTGGCCATCCGGCCGGGCGAACGGGTGCTTGAGATCGGCACCGGCTCAGGCTATGTGTCCGCCTGCCTGGCCCACCTCGGCGGCCACGTCAGAACACTGGAACTGCACCGCGAACTGGCCGAGGCCGCGCGCGCCAATCTCAAGGGACTCGCGCACGCGACTCCGGTCGAGGTCATCGAAGCAGACGGTCTGAAGCTCGATGAGTCCGCGCGCTACGATGTGATCCTGCTGACCGCCTCCCTGCCCATCTACCAGCGCAGCTTCGAGCGTGCACTGCGCCCAGGCGGACGGCTGTTCATCGTGGTCGGTGATTCGACGCCGCAGCGTGCCAGTCTGATTCGCTGCGCCGGCCCCGACGAATGCAGCAGCGAGCCGCTGTTCGAAACCTGCATCGAAGCGCTCGAAGGCGCGCCGCGGCCGGCGGCCTTCGGGTTCTAGCGCATGGCCGCCATTCCGGAGCTCGAGCCGCTGGAACTCAAGCGACGCCTGGACGCAGGCGAGTCCGTGGCGGTTCTCGATGTGCGCGAGCCCTGGGAGCTCGCCATCGCCCGCATCCCCGGCACTGTCCACATTCCGCTGGGCGAATTGCCGGCTCGGCTGAGCGAGCTCGATCCTGATGCCGAGCTGGTAGTGATGTGCAAAGTCGGTGGCCGCAGCCTGCGGGCCGCGCAGTTCCTGGCAACGCGCGGATTCAGCCGGGTGGCGAACCTTGCGGGCGGCATCGATGCCTGGGCACGCGATATCGATCCCAGTCTGTCCGGTTACTAGGCCGGCGACTCCGTGACGCGCACGAAGGGTAGGAGCCTGTCTGGCTGGTTGCTCGCGGCTGCCTGCGGCTGTCACGCGCTCGGCGCGGCGGCGACCGACCTGCTGCAGGTGTACGACCGCTCCACGATCGCCGATCCGCTGATTCGGCAGGCTACGGCCACACGCCTGGCGATTCGCGAAAGCCGTACGCAGGCTTTGATCGGATTGCTGCCGTTCGATCTGAGCGCCAATAAATATTTTCAGGGCGTCGGCGGCCTGCCGGTCACGACTCCGGCGACCATGTCGCTGACGCTGGCCGTCAATCTGTTCTCCTGGAACAGCTGGGTGGCGCTCAAATCGGCCGATGCCACCGTGGCGCAGGGCGAAGCCAATTTTCTGGCGGCACAACAAAGCCTGGTGCAGCGCGTGACGGCCCAGTACTTCGCTGTGCTCGCGGCGCAGGACACGCTCAGCGCCCAGCAGACCGCCCTGCAGTCGGTGCAGATCCAGTTCGAT
>Ga0182024_10013364_pt1 | contig 16042 bp, 11 predicted proteins | sample P32metaG_FD_120480 | JGI IMG/M metagenome (GOLD analysis project Ga0182024, IMG submission 120480) | Permafrost microbial communities from Stordalen Mire, Sweden - P3-2 metaG (Illumina Assembly) | ecosystem: Environmental > Terrestrial > Soil > Wetlands > Permafrost | place: Sweden: Stordalen... | reverse complement strand
GCCCGCAATGCCGACGCGCCTTGCGACAGATCCCCGGCGGGGCTCGGCGCGATAGGGCGAGAGGCGATCGGGTGAGCGAAACCGAGACCGGCATTACGTCCAACCGGAACAATATCGAGGCGCTGATCGCCGCCTGGACGGCGATGGTCGGTCGCCTTCCCGGAAATACGATCGAGCGGTCGGCGGGAGTGGCGACGAGCTTCGCCCATGTCCCGTTGCCCTTGCTGAACCTCTCGATTCTCGATCGGGCGTTCGTCGATGGGCCCGATTTCAGGGGCGCCGTGGGCGTCGCTCGCGAGCGCGCGCGGGCTTGCCGGCATGGCTCCCTGGTCGCCGTCTGCCCGGCCTGGGCGCCGGCCGAATGGGGCGATATCGCCGCCGAGGAAGGGCTTCGAGCGTCCCTCAACATAACCGGCATGGCAAGCGATGACATGGCCCCGCCCAGGCGCGCGCCGCCGCCGATGGACTATCGCCTGGCGAGCGACCCGGCGACCGCCGCCGACCTGGCGAGCGTCAACGCCCACGCCTACGACATGCCGGTGGAGATGGTCGAGTGCATCGCCAACGTTCACCTGTGGAGCGAAATGAGCTTCGGGGTGGTCGGCTATGTGGCGGGACGGGCGGTGACCTGCGCGGCCGCCTTCGTTATCGGCGATATGATCTACATCGCCCTGGTCGCCACGCTGCCGAAGGCCCATGGCGGAGGATACGCCGAGGCGGCGATGCGCCGGGCCATCCAATACGCCCGGGACGCCGCCGGACCCAAGCGGCTGTGGCTGCACGCCACCGACATGGGCCGCCCACTCTATCGCTCCATGGGGTTCTCGACCGGCGCCGAAATCCCCCTGTTCGAGTTCGCCGACCAAGCGGGCGCCCACTGACCGATCGGGGATCGCGCACGAGCGCTGAATCATCGACGATCGATCTGATCTCGACGCTCCCTCAGCCCTTCAGGAACTCCCGCGCCGCCGCCAGGAAGCCGTCGGGCGCATCCAGGGGGATGGCGTGGCCGGAGTTCTCCACCAGCGCTAGCCGGGCGTCGGGGATCGTCTCGATCATCCGCTGGGCGACGCTCGCCGAGAGGATGTCGCTGTCTTCGCCGCGAATGAGCAGGGTCGGGACATTGATGTTGGCGCAGGCGCGCCAGCCCGCCTCGGGGTCGCGCAGGCGCAGGGCCGAGGGCGAGCGCAGCACGCGGTCGTAGCGGTAGGTCCAGGCGCCGTCCTTCGTGCGCATCAGGCTGTGATCGACCCGGTGGCGATGATGAGCTTGCGGTGGCCTGGCATTGACGGCGCGGGCGGCGGCGAAGGCTTCATCCCGGTCGGCGAAGATGTCGCTGACCTTGAGCCCGGCCTGGATGCGACCGGAGCCCGCCGTTTCGATTTCCGGACCGATGTCGACGATGACCAGGGCCGCCAGCTCGGGCGGCCGGCGGCCGGCATAGTGCATCGCCACCATGCCGCCCATCGAAAGGCCCAGCAGGATGAAGCGATCGAGGCCCAGGGCGGCGACGAAGGCGGTGAGATCCTCGCCCATGTCGTCGATGCCGTAGCGGTCGGCGGGGGCCCAGGCGGTCTCGCCGTGGCCGCGCTGATCGAGCGCCAGCACCCGGTAGCGGTCGCTCATCGCCTCGGCGAAAGCATCCCACGACCGGGCGTGGCCGGTGAAGCCGTGCAGCAGGACGAGATCGGCCGCGCCATCGCGCGTGGAAGGCCAGTCGCGATAATGAAAGCGCAGACCGCGCATCTCGATCAGCTCGTCGACGACCGGCGCGGTCGTGTGAATCATGACGGGGAGTTCCTTCGCGGCGGGGTCTGAGATCTATAGACGAACCCGCCGGCGAGGTTGAGCAGTATCCCCGTCTTCTCCACGCCGAGCCGGCGGTCGGCCGATCGCCCCAGCGTATGTCTCGATCTCCGCCGGGTCGCTCAGGGAGCGCCGGCCTCGCGGGTGAAATCGAGATCCTGGAAATCGAAGCTGAAGTCCGTCGTCGGCGAGAGGGCCTTCATCGTCATCCCGTCAACGGCCCCGGTGAAGTCGGTTCGAAAGCGAACCAGGGCGTCGGCTTTGAGGGTGCGGTCATCCCACCTGACGACGAAAACGTCGCCGCTGTAGGGGCGCAAGTCGCCCTGCATGCCGGCGGTCCGACTGAAGGTCAGCCGCAGGCCTTCGCCGGCCCGACTGACGGTGGCCTCGCCGCGCCAGGGATCGCGATAGACGCCGACGTAGGCTCCGAGCGGCAGGTTCGCGCGGCCGCCGGCTTCCTTGATTCGCGCTTCCGCCCCGCTTTGCGCGGCGTCGTCCTTGGCGGCCGCGTCCTTTTCCCGGGTGCTCCAATAGGCGATCCAGTCGCGCGGCGGGACGCCGAGGAAGGCGTCGAGCAGATCCTGCATTACCGCCGAGATCGCCCCACCGCTCTGCTGGTTGGCGAGCACCACTATGCCCAGGCGCCGCTCGGGAATGAGCGAGACGTAGCTCACCATCCCCACCAGGCCGCCGGTATGCCAGACGCGCTCGACGCCCTCGTAGTCCTCCAGCGACCACCCCAGGCCGTAATCGCGAAGGTGGGTGGCGGTCATGGCCGCCGTGGGCGGAAGGCTCGGGATCACCGTCTGAGGCGACCACATCTCCTGGTGTCGGTCTTGGCTGAAAAGCCGAGCGCCGCCGACCGCGCGGCCGCCGTCGAGTTGGAGGAGCATCCACGCGGCCATCCCCCTGACGCCGCACTCGATTCCTCCGGCCGGATCGAGCGCGGTATTGGTTTCCGGGGCGATCTCGACCGGCGCGCCCATGATCAGGACATGGGGGGCGGCGATATTCGGATTTCCCGAGGCGTGGGCGAGGTCGGCGGCGCAACCGGTGGCCAGGGGGTCGAGCACGCGCGTCTGGACGAAGTCCTCCCAGCTCTGGCCGGTGATCGCCGGAACGATCTCGCCAGCGACCATGTAGAGCAGGTTGTCGTAGGCGTAGGTGGAGCGGAAACTCGAGACGGGTTTCAGATAGCGAAGGTTGTGGATGATCTCGGCGCGGGTGAAGTTGGTGTGCGGGACGAACATCAGGTCGCCGGCGCCCAGGCCCAAGCCGCTGCGATGGGTAAGAAGATCGCGCACGGTGAACTCGCGCGTCACATAGGGATCGTAGAGCCGAAACCCCGGCAACCGGTCGATGACCTTGTCGTCCCAGCCGAGCTTGCCCTCGTCCACCAGCATCGCCAGGGCCGCGGTGGTGAACGCCTTGGTGTTGGATCCGATCTCGAAGAGGGTGTTGTCGTCGATCTTTCCGGCTTCCCCCACGGCGCGCACGCCATATCCCTTGGCGAAGACGGTCCGACCATCTTTGACGATCGCTATGGCGAGTCCCGGAACGGCGAAGGTCTGCTGGACGCGGGCGGCCAGCTGGTCGATATCCGAGGGCCGCGCGCCGGCCGGCGGCTCGGCGGCCGGGATCGGCGCATCGACCGCCGCCGCCTGGACCGCCCGCAGGGCGATGGCGCAGGCGATCGCCACGCCAAAGAGCGCCCGCTTCGCCGGGCGCCCACTCCAACGGCGAAGACCCCGCGCCCTTTGCCGGCGGCCCGATGGGGCGCGCATCATCGCGCCGCCACGGAGTGGTGCGCCGAGCGCTTCAGGCGCGCGGGGGCGATGTCGGCCAGCATCAATCCGAAGTCCATTACCTCCGCCGGCGCCCCCTCGCCCAGCACCAGGGCCGCCGCCAGACGCCCCAGGGCGGGCGCGGTCTGGATGCCGTATCCGCCCTGGCCGGCAAGCCAGAAGAAGCCCGGGGCGGAAGGATCGAAACCGACGACCGGGCTGCGATCGGCGACAAAGCTGCGCAGGCCCGCCCACTTGGCGCGGACACGGCGCACCTCGAGGGTGGTCGCCGCCTCGACCCGGGCCACGGCGTTCGCGACATCCAGTTCCTCGGGTTGCGCGTCGCACGGTTCGACCGGCGTCTCGTCGGCGGGCGAGATGAGCAGGAGACCGGCATCGGGCTTGAAATAGAAGGTCTCGTCGACATCGATGGTCATCGCCGAGCGGGCGATGGCGGCCCCGTCGGGAACATCGACGAGCACCGCGGTGCGACGGCGCGGCGTCAGGCCTATCGGGGCGAGTCCGGCCAACGCGGCCACCTGGTCGGCCCAGGCGCCGGCGGCGTCAATGACGACCTTCGCCTCTATTTCACCGTGGGTCGCGCGCGCCCGCCACGCGCCCTCTCGCCGCTCCAGCGCCAGGATCTCGCTCTCCAGGAAAAGCCGTCCGCCGCGTTCGCGCAGCTGGCGCAGATAGCCCTGGTGGAGGGCGTCGACGTCGATATCCCGGGCCTCCGGTTCGTGGAGCGCGCGCAGGGCGTAGCCTTCCCTGAGTAGCGGCGAGAGCGCGCGCGCCCGAACCTCCTCCACCTCGTTCGCGCCGGCGGCGACGTCGGGGAGGGCCGCCATCGCATCGAGACGCGCGCTCTGGTCGCGGCGAGCGATGTAGAGCGCCCCGCGCGGCGAAACCAGCCGCGTCTGGCTGAACGCCGGCGGAGGCTCGAAGAGGTGGGCCCTGCTCGCCCGCGTCAGCGCCCGGATCGCCGCGTTGCCGTAGATTTCGGAGAACAGGGCGGCCGAGCGCCCGGTGGCGTGATAGCCGGGCTGGGACTCCCGTTCGGCGAGGGCCACGCGGCAGGCGCCGGCGAGGTTGGCGGCCGCGGAGGTCCCGGCGATCCCGCCGCCGATGATCAAGACATCGAACCTGTCGGCCATTTCAAAGCAACCTCGGGAGCGAACGGGCATCGAGCGGCCGCCGCCGGACGGCGGATCGCGACGGTTGCCGGGCCGCCGGCTACGGATTAAGCGTCAGGGAAAAACTTTCACAAGTGGAAAAAGACCGACATGCGCATCTTCACGGCCGGAATCTCCACCGAGACCAACACCTTCGCCCCCTGGCCGACCGGAGAACGGGGATTCGCCGAGGGCGGTTTGTGGAACGGGAACGCCAGCGTGGCGGGAGACGCCCCGGAAAACCTGGTGGCGCGGCTCTATTCCCGGTGCGCGGGTCGTGACGGTCACGAATTCGTCGAGGGTCTGTTCGCCCGGGCGCAGCCGTCCGGCCCGACCGTCCAGGCCGTCTACGAGAGCATGCGCGATCAGATCCTCGCCGACGTCCGCCGGAAGGGACCCTTCGACATCGTGCTGCTCCTGCTGCACGGGGCGATGGTGGCGGGCGAGTGCGACGACTGCGACGCCGGCCGCGTGCGCGGGATCGTCGGCCCAAGTGGGGTGATCGGCGTCGAACTCGATCCCCACTGCCAACTCTCCGCGGCGCTCATCGATACATGCGACGCGGTGATCCTGATGAAGGAGTACCCCCACGTGGATTTCCTCGAACGCGCCGAGGAGCTCTATGACATCTCCGTACGCGTCGCCGCCGGCGAGATCAGGCCAACCTCCAGCCTGTTCGACTGCAGGATGATCGGCTTCTACCCGACGACGGACGAACCGATGGCGGGCCTGCTGCGGCGGATGCGCGCCGCCGAGCGGGCGCCGGAGGTGCTATCGGTCAGTTTCGCCCATGGCTTTCCGTGGGGCGACACGTTCGATACCGGATCGAAGATGCTCGCGATCACCAACGGCGATGCGGCGCTGGCGGCGCGGCTCGCCGAGAGCCTGGGGCGCGAGGTCTATGGACTGAGGCAGGCCCTGCTCCCGAAGTTCCCCGGGATCGAAGAGACCCTTGATCTCGCGGAGAAAACACCGGGCAGGGTGGTCGTGGCCGACACCGCCGACAATGCCGGCGGCGGCGCGCCGAGCGACAACGTGGCCCTGCTCGGCGCGATGCTGCGCCGCGGCGGCGGTCGCGCGGCCTTCGGCGCGGTCTGGGACCCGATCGCCGCGTCGGCCTGCGCGGACGCGGGCGTGGGCGCGCGGCTCGATCTGCGACTGGGCGGCAAGTGCGGGCCGGCCTCGGGCGAACCCGCCGATTTTCGGGTCACGGTGAAGGCCGTGCGCCAGAACCACGATCAGGCCGCCCTTGGAACGTCCCGCGCCGCCATGGGTCTGACGGTGTGGCTGGAAATCGACGGCATCGACGTGGTGGTCAACTCCATTCGCACCCAGGTCTTCGCGCCGGACGCCTTCACTGGGCTCGGCATCGAGCTGGAAGGCAAACGCCTGATCGCGGTGAAATCGAGCCACCATTTTCAGGGCCATTTCGCGCCGATGGCCGATGCGATCATCCACTGCGCCACGCCCGGCGCCATCCAGATGAACTTCGCCGAACTGGCGTATCGCAAACGCCGGGATCTCAACTATTTCCCGCGCGTCGCCGACCCGCTCGCCTGATCGGCGCGCCGGGAAGGGCGGGGCGGGCGGCGACCTCCGCGGCCGCCGGCAGGTCCTTTTCCAACGCCGCGATGAGCTGCGATTCCTCGCCCGAGCAGATTGCCAGCACTCGGCACCGACCCGGCGCGGCGGCGAGGTAGGCGTGGCCCATGCCACTGTCGAAATAGATCGAATCGCCGGCCTGCAGCCTGACGGGCGCATAGAGGTCGGTATGGAGATCGATCACGCCTTCCAGCACGTACGCGTACTCCTCACCCTCGTGCCGGATCAGCTCGCCGAACTCCGCCAAGGAGCGCGCCCGCACATCGGCGACGATGGGAATGAAGCGTTTGTTCAAGAGTTCGCTGGCCGGATAGAGATGGCCGTAGGCATCGGTTTCGATCGCCCGCCCGTCGCCGGCTCGAGTGATGCTGCGCCTTCCTCCGACCAGGGCCACGGGGGGCGGCGTCGGGTTTTGGGCGAACAGCAGGCCGATATCGACCGCCAGGCCGCGGCTTATGCTCGCCAGCTTTTCGTAGCTCAGCGACATCTTGTCGTTTTCGATTTTGGACAGGGTCGAGATGGGCAGGCCGGTGCGCTCGGAAACCTCGGCCAGTTTCCACCCCTTCTGGAGGCGCAGCGCCTTGAGCATGGCGCCCGGCTTGGCGGTCGTCGTCACGTCGGCGCTACCGTTCCTGGGAGGGTGGTCGACAAGGACATCCTTTTTCGTCGCGGTCAGCTTGATCAAAAAGGCCGCCCGCTGGCAAGTCAGGCGATGGATCGAGCCGGCCACATCATAGCCAGTTAAGAAAACACTTGCCAACTTTGCAATCGCCGCGTCAATCTCCGGGTTGCGGCGAGCCGCAATTGGCCATCCGCGTGGGGACACGACATGCAGCGAAAACTCCTCCTGGCTCTCGCCGCCTCGGCACCGCTGATCGGCTTCGCCGCGTCCGCTGGCGCCCAGCAGACCACCGCTTCCTCGGCCTCGACCGTCGAGGAACTGGTGGTGACCGCCGACAAGCGCCAGGAGCAGATTCGCAACGTACCCATGTCGGTGACCGCCCTGACCGGCGAGACGCTCGACAAGCTCGTCGATCGCGACTTCGCCGACTACGCCGCCCTCGTGCCGGGCCTCACGCTCACCCCCACCGAGCCGGGAGCCTCGCGCGTGACCCTGCGCGGCCTCAACGCCGGCGGCGATGCCTCCACGGTCGCGGTCTATGTCGACGAATCGCCTTTCGGTTCGAGTTCGGGCCTGGTCAATGGCTCGATAAACGCCGCCGACTTCGACACCTTCGACATGCAGCGCGTGGAGGTCCTGCGCGGGCCGCAGGGCACTCTCTATGGGGCGAACACCGAAGGCGGCGTGATCAAGTTCGTCACCACTCCGCCCGATCCGGGCGCCTTCGCCGGGGCGCTGGAGGTCGGCGGCCAGGACGTCGACCACGGCCAGGCGGTCGCTTCGGTCGACGGCATGATCAATGCGCCGATGGGCGCCAAGGCGGCGATCAGGATCAGTGGCTTCTATGAGGATTTGCCGGGCTGGATCAGCGATCCGCTGCTCGGCCAGAACGATGTCAACCGGGGCTCTAAATATGGCGGCCGGGCGTCGGTCCTGCTCGAGCCGACGGACAATCTGTCGATCCGCCTGACCGCCTTCGTCCAGGACATTCACGACCAGGGCACGCCCGACATCGATGTCGATCCGGTGACCCTGGAGCCCCTTCACGGCGATCTGACGCAGGAACGCGCCACCAACGAGCCCAGCAGGTTTCTGTATCAGAACTACAACGCCACCGTGAACTGGGACATGCACTGGGCGAACCTGATCTCGTCCACGACCTGGGGCTCGGACGACACCTTCCAGAAGGACGACGAAACCGCCGTGCTCGGGCCGACGCTGACGGCGGTCTTCGCGATGCCCCTCGGCTCATACCTCGACGAGACGGTCAACGACGACAAATTCACCCAGGAGCTGCGTCTGATCTCGCCCGCGTCGAACCGCTTCGAGTGGCAGGTCGGAGGCTTCTACACTTACGAACGCGGCCTGATCGCCCAGTCGGTCTATGCCTTCAACACACCGTCGGGCTCGCCGTCGGCATTGCCTGTGCTCGAAGCGGCAAGCGTCGCCTCGACCTATCAGGAGATCGCCGGCTTCGTGTCGGGAACGTATCACTTCTCCCCGGCCTTCGACATCGAGGCCGGCGGCCGCTACAGCCACGACAATCAGACCGGAACCGAGAACACGAGCGGCCTTCTGCTGGGTGCGCCGGCCAATTACGCCGACCGGTCCAGCGAGGACGTGTTCAACTATTCGGTCGCGCCGCGCTGGCATCTGAACGATTCGACCATGCTTTACGCGCGGTTCTCCAACGGGTTTCGGCCGGGCGGTCCCAACGTGCTGCCCCCCGCGGCGCCGGCGGCCACGCCGCGCACCTACGGCCCCGACAGCACTGTGAACTACGAGGCGGGCGTGAAGACGAGCCTCTTCGAAGGCCGGCTCTCGCTCGATGTCGCCGGCTTTCTCATCGATTGGAAGAACATCCAGCTCATCGAGGTCGTCGACATGTTCGGGGTCAACGGCAATGGTGGCACGGCGCGTAGCGACGGCGTCGAATGGGATGCGACGCTCGTGCCGATCAAGGGCCTGACCTTCTCTCTCACCGGCGCCTATACCGACGCGGTACTCACCTCCGACGCGCCGGCCGTGGGGGGCGTAAGCGGTGATCGGCTGCCCTGGACTCCGCGCCTGAGCGTCACCCTCGACGGGGAGTACGACTGGCCGGTCTTCGATGGCGCCACGGCGTTCGTCGGGGGAACCTGGAGTTACATCGGCGACCGGACGAGCGATTTCATGCTGGCGACCCCGCCATTCCTCACCGCGCCGAGCTATGACACGGTAAACTTGCGCGGCGGCCTCGACTATCGGCGCTGGCGCATCGAGGTCTACGCCAAGAACGTTGGCGACACGCGCGGCATCATCAACCTCAGCACCGCCGGCGCGGTGTTCGACGGTGGGCGGACGGCGACGATCGTCCAGCCGCGGACCGTCGGCGTCGCCCTGTCGGCGAAATTCTGAGCCCTTTGACCAAGTGCGCTCGAGGACATTCGAAATGACGCTGAGAAGGATGTTGGCGATCGCCGCCTCGGTCCTGGTCATGGCGGTTCCGGCCCTGGCCCAGACACCCGCCAACCTCGGGCCGGCCCCAGCCGTTCCACGCATGGCCGGTAGGCCCGCCGCCGTGGCGGCCGCGCCGGCGGCATCGGCGCCGAGCCGCGTTCATCCGCTCACGGCGGATGATGTGTCGGCGTGGCTGGATGGCTTCATGCCTTATGCACTGGCGCGCGGAAACATCGCCGGGGCGGTGGTGGTGGTCGTGAAGGACGGCCAGCCGCTGTTCGAGAAGGGCTACGGCGTCGCCGACGTGAAGACGCGGGCGCCGGTCGATCCTCGGACGACCCTCTTTCGGCCGGGGTCGGTCTCCAAGCTCTTCACCTGGACGGCGGTGATGCAGCTCGTTCAGGCCGGCAAGATCGACCTCGACGCGGACATCAACACCTACCTCGACTTCAAGATTCCGCCGGCTTTCGGCAAGCCGATCACCATGCGCGATCTGATGACCCACTCACCCGGGTTTTCCGACGCCGCCAAGAACCTGATCACCGACGACCCCAAGAAGAACATGACGCTCGAGGCGGCGGTGAAGTCCGCCGTCCCGGCGCGCATCTTTCCGCCGGGGACGACCCCGGCCTACTCCAACTACGGCGCGGCCCTGGCCGGCTATATCGTCCAGCGGATTTCCGGCGAACCGTTCGCCGACTACATCGCCCAGCACATCCTGACGCCCCTGGGTATGACCCACTCCACCTTCGACCTGCCGCTGCCGGCCGGGTGGGCGGTGAACATGTCCAAGGGTTATGGGGTCGCCTCCGGGCCGGCCCACCCCTTCGAATTCGTGGCCGCCTCCCCGGCCGGAGCGCTCAGCGCATCCGGCGACGACATGGGCAAGTTCATGATCGCCCAGCTCGCGGACGGCGCCTATCCGGGCGGACGCATTCTGGAGGCCAAGACCGCCGAGCTGATGCACAGCCCGCAGTTCCGCCCGGTTGCGGCCCTGCCGGCCATGGATCTGGGCTTCTACCAGGAACCCGGCAATGGCCGCCGGGTGATCGGCCACGCCGGCGACACCGCTTGGTTCCATAGCGATCTACACCTTTTCCTCGACGACAACGTCGGGCTTTACCTATCCATGAACAGCGCCGGCGAGCGGGGGGCGGCCGAATTCGTGCGCATGGCCCTGCTCCGGGACTTCACCGACCGTTACTTCCCCGCACCGCCGGAAAGCTCGCCGACCTGGAAGGACGCCGTCAAGGACGGCAAGCTCCTCATAGGTCACTACATCTGGACCCGGCGCTCGGACTCCGGCTGGCTGCGCCTTGCCTACATGATCGGCCAAGCCAAGATCACTTCCGACAAGGCCGGAACGCTCGTCGTTTCCAACTTCGTGGGCATAGACGGCAAGCCCAAGCACTGGCGCGAGATCGGCCCCTTCGTCTGGCGACAGGTGGGCGGCGCGAGCAAGATGGCGGCGGCGGTCCGGGACGGCAAGGTGGTCTTCGTCGCCTCCGACGACCTTCCTCCGGTGATGGCCCTGCAGCCCGCCCCGGTCTGGGCGGCGGGCTGGAATATCCCGCTCTTCATCGCCACCATCGCGGTGCTCGCCCTGACGGTGGTGCTGTGGCCGGTGATCGCCGTGGTCAGGTGGCGTTACCGCCGGGCCTTCCCGCTCGCCGGCCGCGCGGCAGCGCTCTATCGTTGGACGCGCATGGTCTGCCTGATCGACCTGGTGTTCCTCGGCGCCTGGTTCGCGCTCATCGCGGCCACCGAGAGTAATCTGAATCTCTTCAGCGGCGGCAACGACTGGATCTTCCGACTGATCCAGATCGTTGGCCTTCTCGGCGTCGTCGGTGTCGTCGCGCCGCTCGCCAATCTGGCGATGAACCAGCGCCACCCCGCCAAGAGCGGGTGGCGGAGCTGGTGGGGCAGACTGTCCAGCGTGCTGATCGCCGCCGCCTGCCTCGCCACCGTCTGGTTCGCCTTCGCCCTGCGCCTGATCACGCCCAATCTGGCCTATTGAGGGGGCGGTCGGCGTCCGCTATCCGCCCAGGTCCCGCGTCGCCGCGTCGAGGCGGTCGCAGAGGGCGCGCAGCGCCGCCGCCGTGCGCAGGATGTACTCGGAGGCCTCCGCCCATCGCCGCCCCTCGATCGCCTCGCGGATTCCCGGAAGGGTCTTGGCCCCGTAGCCGGTGAGCGCGCCGGGGGCGTAGATCAGGTGGCGATACCAGGGCCGTCCGGGCAGACCCCGCGGGTCGGTCATCGCCTGTTCGGCGCCCTGGAGGATGGCGTTGGCGGCCGCCAGCCGATCGGGCGGAGCCGAGGTCGCGGCGGCCGCCGCCGCATCGAAGGCCCCGGCGCTCGACCGGAGCCGTGAGACGGCGGCGTCCAGCGGCGCGAAATCCATGGACGGAACCGGTTCCTCCGCTTGCGGCGCCCCCCAGGGCTTGGTCGGATCGGCGGCGAGGGCGAAGGCTTTCTGGACCAGGAGCCGATCGAGGGTGGCGCTCCTCTCCCGCTCGGTGGCGAGCAGCCTCTTCAGCTCGCCCACTTCCTCGCCCACGCGAGCGGCGAAGTTGGAAAACTCCAGCGGGATGATGTCGGCGTCGGCGGTCCTCAGGATCAGCCGGCCGCCGGTCTTGGCCAGGACGACGCCATAGGCGAAGCCCGGATCGCCGAAGCGGGCAAAGTGCTCGAAGGTGTCGTAGGCCGAGTGATAGACGCCGGCCGACTGGCCCTCGCCTCCGTAGCCGAGGTTGATCGCCGCGATCCCCAGGTGCTCGACGAAGGGGGTGTAGTCAGACCCCGACCCGAGGTCGCCGACGGGCATGTCGCCGCCCGCGGAGGCCGCTCTTGCCAGCCCCTTGAGCTCGTCGCTGGCGTCGGGCTCGAGTGCCCGGACCTGCAGGGCGGCCATCGATCGGTCGCGGACGCTGGCGCCGGTCTCGGGGTCGGGGATGGCGCCGCCGGTCTGGTCGAGCAGTCGCCGGGCGGAATAGCTCGCCTGCGCCTGCAGGAACCCCCGGTCGTTGGTGTCGGAGTTGACGTAGAGGACTGCCTTGTCCTGAAGCTCCTTGGCGTGGGTCTCGGCCCATTCGGTGGATCCGAGCAGGCCCGGCTCCTCGCCGTCCCAGCTGGCGTAGACGATGGTCCGCTTCGGCCGCCATCCCGCCTGGGCGAGGGCGCCGATGGACTTGGCCTCCTCCATCAGCGCCGTCTGGCCGGCGAGCGGATCCTGCGCCCCGAACACCCAGCCGTCGCGGTGATTGCCGCGGATCACCCACTGATCAGGCCACTGCGCGCCCCTCATCACGGCGATGACATCGTAGAGGGGCTTCTGTCCCCAGTCGGACTGGATGAGAAGATGGGCCCGGCCGCCCGGACCCACGTGGTAGGTGATCGGCAACGCCCCCCGCCAACCCTTGGGCGCCACTGGACCGGAAAGCGTGGCCAGGAAATGCCGGGCGTCGCCCCAGGAGATGGGCAGGACCGGAATGTGGAGGATGGTCCTGGCCTGGGAGATTGGGATGCGCGGGGCGTCGGCCGTCGCGCCATAGCCCGGGGTGAGGGGGTCGCCCGAAGCGATGGTGATATCCATCACCGAGCCGCGCTGGATCCCGCGCTCGGGTCGCCAGGCGCCGATAGGATAGGGATCGCCGGCCCCATAGCCGTCGTCGGCGGGATCGGAATAGATGATGCAGCCCACCGCGCCGTGCTCGTGGGCGAGCTTGGGTTTGAGCCCCCGCCAGCCGCCGCCGTAGCGGGCGATGACGATCTTGCCCCGGACATCCACTCCGAGCCGTCGGAGGGTCTTGTAATCCTCGGCCATGCCGTAGTTGACGTAGACGAGCGGGGCGGTGACATCGCCGTCGGCGCCGTAGATGTTGTAGGCCGGAAGGGCGCCCTGGGTGCGGGCCGAGGTGGCGTCGCCCGGTATCGGCGGCTCGGTGAGCGTGGCCTGGAAGGCGCCGGGTCCGACGAGCTCCAGGATCTCCTGCCTGGGTGTCGGGTAGAGGACGCTGAAGACCTCGATGTGAGCATCCCAGCCCCAGGATTTGAACTGATCGAGGGTGAACTCGGCGTTCTCCCTGTCGTGCGGCGAACCGACCTGGTTGGGCAGGGCCGCCATCCGCCGCAGGCGCTCGCCGATGGCGGCCGCCGAAAGCCCGGAATCGAAGCGCGCCTCGACGTCCCGCTGGGCGGCGGCGTCGGCGGCGGAGAAGCCGAGCATGGTCTGGGCCGAGACGGCCGCCGCGCCAGAAAGGCTCGCGATGGCGGCGATGGCCAAGGCTTGGTGAAACGATCGCATTGAGCTCTCCCTATGAACGTTCTGCGAGCCTGCTCGGTCAGCCCTGGACCGACCATCCGCCGTCGACGGCCAGGCTCGCGCCGGTGATGAAATTGGAAGCGGCGCTGGCCAGGAATACCGCCGGGCCGACAAAGTCGTCGGCTTCGCCCCAGCGCGCGGCGGGCGTACGCGCCACGATCGCGGCATCGAAACCCTCCATGCGCCGACGCGCGCCGGCGGTCATGTCGGTGGCGATCCAGCCGGGCAGGAGAACATTGACCTGGATGTTGTCGGCCGCCCAGGCGACGGCCAGGGATTTCGTCAGCTGCGCCACGCCGCCCTTGCTGGCGGAATAGGCGGCCGAGTACCAGGCGCCGAAGATCGAATACATCGAGCCGACGTTGATGATCTTGCCGCCGCCGCGGGACTTTAGGACCGGCCAGGCCGCCTGGGACGCTAAGAAGACGCTGGTGAGGTTGGTCTCGATCACCGACCGCCATTCCGCCAGGCTGAGGTCCTCCGGCCTCTTGCCGATACTGATGCCCGCGTTGTTGACCAGGACATCGAAGCCGCCGAAGCGGTCGACCGCCGCGGCGACCAGAGCATCGCCGCAGCCCTCGGCGGTAACGTCGACCTCGACGGATGTGGCGACGCCGCCCAGCGCGACCACTTCGGCCACCGCCTTGGCGTTCTTTCCGCGGTCCCGGCCGGCGATCAAGATCTGGGCGCCGGCGCCGGCGAGGCCCTTGGCGATCCCAAGGCCGATGCCGCCGTTGCCGCCCGTGACGACCGCGGTCTTGCCAGCGAGGTCGAAGAGACTCAATCGCCCGGTCCCACCTGGTAGCCCACGCGCGGGAAGTGGACGTGGAGGCGCCCAAGCAAGGGTTCCTGGCGGGCGATGACGACGCGTTCGGCGTTGATCGCCACCAGGTCGCCCAGGATCGGATCGCGGCCGTAGTCATCGGCCGCCACGCTCGTCGGCTGGCCGCGCTCGAGTCCGGAAGGGTCGGCCAGATCGTGGAGGACGACCACCGCCGGTTCGCTCGTCCGGGCGATCTCCAGCGCCTCGGGTCCGGACATTTCGGTTCGGCGACCGTGGCCGATGGCCGCCATGCGCTTCCGCCAGCTTTCCACGTGCTCGAGGCCGGCCAAAAGCTCGGCGGCGACGTGGGGCGTGGCGCCGGCGAGAAACCAGACGTTCATGTAGGCGGCGATGTCGGCGAGGCAGGGCTCGGGACCGGCCAGGAAGGTTCGGCCATCGCCGAGCGCCCTGGCGATCCAGGCTGCCTGCCCGCGCCATTGCCCGCGGGCGGGACGGGCGGCGGCCTTCATGGCCGCGATGTCGAACGGCCGCCCCGACAGCTTTTCGCGGTCGGCGATGAAGGCGGCCGGGACCTTGTCCCCCAGTTCGCCGAAAATGATCGGCACGGTGACCGCGAAGAACAGGCGGTCGGCCCACAGGTTGACGGCGAAGGCTGGGCCGGCTTCCAGAGCCCGGCCGGGGAAGCGCCGCTCGATCTCGGCGAGGATCAGCTGGCTGTCGCAGAAGATGTCGGCCCCGATCTGCATCACCGGCGCCCGCCGATAGCCGCCGGTGAGCGGCGTCAGGTCGGGCTTGGGCATGATGTTGGGCGTGATCACCGAGCGCCAGGCCAGCCCCTTCAAGCCCAGCATCAGCCGCACCTTTTCCGAAAACGGAGAGGCGTCGTAGTGGTGGAGGATGATCTCGGCCCGGTCGGCCATGCCGTTCTTAAGCCGCCGGCGCCGGACGGGCGCGCTGGTTGAACAGCAGCTTCATCCGCCGCTCGCGCTCCTCGGGCGAGAGCGAGGCGAAGTCCTCCTGGGGACCGGCGGTCACCGCCATGCCGCGCTGGACCGCCGGGCGGGCGGCCATCTCCTCGAACCACCGCTTGAAGTACTTGAACTCCTCGATGTCCTGGCCCTGGGCTTCCCAGCTCACGGTCCAGGGATAGGAGATCATGTCGGCGATGGTGTACTCATCGCCGGCCAGATACCGCCGATCGTAGAGGCGGTTGTTGAGCACCCCGTAGAGGCGGTTCACCTCGTCGGTGAAACGGCGAACCGCGTAGGACTGGTCGCCGCGGGTGTCGCCCAGACGCCGGAAATGGCCGCATTCCCCGGTCTTGGGACCCTGGTTGGCCATCTGCCAGATGATCCACTGGGCCACCTCGTACCGGCCGCGAACATCGGACGGCCAGAACTTTCCCGTCTTCTCGGCCAGGTACATCATGATCGCCCCGGATTCGAAGATGGTGATCGGCGCGCCGCCGCCGGGCGGATCGTCGTCGACCATGGCCGGCATGCGATTGTTGGG
>Ga0182024_10013363_pt1 | contig 16042 bp, 15 predicted proteins | sample P32metaG_FD_120480 | JGI IMG/M metagenome (GOLD analysis project Ga0182024, IMG submission 120480) | Permafrost microbial communities from Stordalen Mire, Sweden - P3-2 metaG (Illumina Assembly) | ecosystem: Environmental > Terrestrial > Soil > Wetlands > Permafrost | place: Sweden: Stordalen... | reverse complement strand
ATGGCAGGGCATGGCCCTGCCCCCCGTCGACTCAGTTTTTCTTGAATCGCCGCGCTTCGATCACGGGAATCAGCGAGTTTGGCGGCTCCGGAAAAGAGGGCCGCGACCGTTGGGTGATCTCGGTGTTGAGGCTGGAGACGAACTGCTCGATCTGGCGCTGCATCTCCTCCATCTTTTCGCGCATGTTGAGGATGATCTCGACACCCGCCAGATTTACGCCAAGATCGCGCGTCAATTTGAGGATGACCTCCAGGCGCTCCAGATCGCCGTCGGTATAGAGGCGCGTGTTGCCGTCGCTGCGCGATGGTTTGAGCAGGCCTTCGCGCTCATAGAGGCGCAGCGTTTGCGGATGGATCTCATACTGATCGGCGACGGCCGAGATCATGTAGGCGGCTTTGCTTCTTTTTTTCATGAGGGCCGCCGCTCCCTTACCGTCGCGGTTCTGTAGCATAAGGGCCGCCGCTCCCTTACCGTCGCGGTTCTGTAGGCAGGCTCGACTTTTTGCGTCATGTTTACACCTTGCTCCAAAGCGGCTCGCGCGGATCTTCCGGATGCAGCTTGGCGTATTCGCGCAACAATTCCTTGGTGCGCTCATCCTGCACTACCGGCGCTTCCAGTTGCACTTCGACAATCTGATCGCCACGCTTATTGCTGCGTGCGTTCAACACACCTTTTTCGCGCAGGCGGAACTTCTGGCCGTTTTTGGTGCCTTGCGGAATCTTGAGCAGCGCGCGGCCGTCGATGGTGGGCACTTCGATCTTGGCGCCGAGGCCGGCTTCATCGATGCGCACCGGCACGGCGATCTCAATGTCGTCACCGTCGCGGCGAAAGAAGGGATGCGGCTCGACGCGGAGCGTGATGTAAAGGTCGCCTGCGGGGGCGCCATGCGTGCCCGCGTTGCCCTTGCCGGCGACGCGCAATCGGGAGCCCTGCTGCGCGCCCGGAGGAATCCGGACTTCAACGGTTTCGTTGGTGGAGATGCGCCCATCGCCATGACAACCGGGGCACGCGTTCTGTAGCCGACCGGTTCCGTTGCAGCGCGGGCAGGTGAGGCTGAAGCGCATGGCGCCGGCGGCCTGCGTCACATTGCCACTGCCGTTACATTCCGGGCAGACGGTGTTGCCGCCGGATTTCGCCGCTCCCGTTCCGTTGCAGGTGGCGCAAGTTTCCTGGCGCGTGATGTTGAGACGCACCTGAGTGCCCTTGATCGCCTGCCAGAAATCGATGGCGAGGCCGTATTCGAGATCGGAACCTTTTTCGGGGGCAGCGGCAGCAGCGGAATCCGCGTTCTTGTGGCTGAACCACTGGCTGAAAATGTCCTGAAAATTCGCCGAATCCTCAGGCGACTGCTGCCGGCGCCCGCCGGAACGAGCTCCGGCACCGCCGGCTCGCGAAAAGACATCGGAAAAATCGAACCCTCCGAAACCCATATTGGGCGCGTAGGGGTTCTGTCCGGATTGTCCACCCGGGCCCCCGGCGCCGCCGGGCACGCCGTTGTCCGAATAGAAGCCGTACTGATCGTACATCTGCTTCTTTTTCGGATCGCTCAGAATGTCGTAGGCTTCCTGGACTTTCTTGAAGCGGTCCTCGGCGGTTTTATCGCCCGGGTTTAAATCCGGGTGATGTTTGCGCGCAAGCTTGCGATAGGCTTTGCGGATTTCCTCCGCGTCAGCTTCGCGAGCAACGCCGAGCGCTTGATAGTAGTCTGATTGAGCCATAAAACGGAGGAGACAGGAGTCAGGAGTCAGAAGTCAGAATAAAGACGGAAGGAGACAGAATCCAGGAGTCCGAAGTCAGAATGAAAACCCACGTCGGTCTTATTCTGACTCCTGTCTCCTGACTCCTGTCTTCTTCTTCCTACTTCTGACTCCTGTCTCCTGAGTCCTTCTTCCTACTTCTTCTCGTCGACGTCGACGAACTCCGCGTCGACCACATCATCCTTCTTCTTCGCGCCGGCGCCATCCGCCGACGGACCCGCACCGTCTCCCTGCGGCGGAGCTCCTTGAGCACCCCCGGGAGGAGTTGAACTGGCTTTGTACATCGCCTCGGCCAGTTTGTGGCTCGCCTGCGTCAGACTGTCGACCGACTTGTTGATCTCATCGACACTGCCGCCAGCCATGGTCTTCCTGGTCGAATCGAGCGCCGCTTCCACTGCCTTGGCATCGTCGTCGCCGATCTTGTCACGATGGTCCTTCAGCATTTTCTCAACCTGATAGACCATCGAATCGGCGCGATTGCGCGCGTCGATCTCATCCTTGCGCTTGTGATCTTCGGCCGCATTGGCCTCGGCGTCCTTGGCCATCTTGTCCACTTCCTCTTTGCTGAGGCCGGAGGAGGATGTGATGGTGATCTTTTGCTCGTTATTGGTGGCCTTATCCTTGGCGGTGACGTTCAGAATTCCGTTGGCGTCGATGTCGAAGGTCACTTCCACCTGGGGAATGCCGCGCGGCGCTGGAGGAATTCCGATCAATTGAAATACGCCCAGCATGCGGTTGTCGCGAGCCATGGCGCGCTCGCCCTGATACACCTTGATTTCGACCGAGGTCTGGGAATCGGCGGCGGTGGAAAAAGTTTCGCTCTTGCGAGTGGGAATGGTGGTGTTGCGCTCAATCAGCTTGGTGAACACGCCACCCAGCGTTTCGATGCCGAGCGACAGCGGAGTGACGTCCAGCAACAGCACGTCTTTCACTTCGCCGCCCAGCACGCCGCCCTGCACGGCCGCGCCCACCGCGACCACTTCATCGGGATTCACGCTGCGATTGGGCTCCTTGCCGAACAGGTTGCGCACGATCTCCTGCACTCTGGGAATGCGCGTAGAGCCGCCCACCAGCACCACTTCGTCGATCTTGGATGGGTCGATGCCGGCGTCGGAGAGAGCCTTCTTGCAGGGCTCCACCGACCGATCCAGAATGTCGGCGACCATCTGTTCAAATCGCGCGCGGGTCAGCTTGATGGCGAGATGCTTGGGACCGCTCGCGTCGGCCGTGAGAAAGGGGAGATTGAGTTCGGTTTCGAGCAGCGTCGAAAGCTCGATCTTGGCCTTTTCCGCGGCTTCCTTGAGGCGCTGCAACGCCATCTGATCCTTGGAGACGTCGATACCCTGGTCGCGCTTGAATTCCGTGATCAGCCAGTCTATGATGCGGTGATCGATGTTGTCGCCGCCCAGGTGCGTGTCGCCGTTGGTCGACTTCACTTCCACCACGCCGTCGCCCACTTCGAGGATGGAGATATCGAAAGTGCCGCCGCCGAAATCGTAAACGGCGATGGTTTCGTTCTTCTTGCGGTCCAGGCCGTAGGCGAGAGCCGCCGCAGTGGGCTCATTGATGATGCGCATCACTTCCAGACCCGCGATTTTGCCGGCGTCCTTGGTTGCCTGGCGCTGCGCGTCATTGAAGTACGCCGGAACGGTGATGACCGCCTTGGTCACCTTTTCGCCGAGATAGGACTCGGCGGCTTCCTTGAGCTTGGTCAGAATCATCGCCGAGATTTCGGGCGGCGAATACTTTTTGCCGGAAATCTCGACACGCGCATCGCTCGTGTCGCCGCGAACCACCTTATAGGGCACCAGCTTCATTTCCTCGGAAACCTCGTCGAAGCGGCGACCCATGAAGCGCTTGATCGAATACACCGTATTTTCAGGATTCGTAACCGATTGACGTTTGGCGACTTGTCCGACCAAACGTTCGCCGCTCTTGGTGAATCCGACTACTGAGGGGGTGGTCCGGCCGCCCTCCTGGTTCGGAATGACGACCGGCTGGCCGCCTTCCATGACGGCGACGACGGAATTCGTGGTACCGAGGTCGATACCGATGATTTTGCTCATAAAAGTGACTTCCTCCCGTTCAGAACTTGCGGCTTTTATTTAGCCTAACAATATTATGCAATCTTAGTGTGTTGTTGTCAAGTTACCCCCTGGATTCTCGGGGTATATCCGTAACTCATAGTAAAATAAGATTTTCAAGACGCGGCATTGAGGACGTCGGGCTCAACCCGCTGTTAGCCATCGGTTCGAATCTATCTGTCATGCGGGTTTGATTTCATCCCCGAAAAGCTGCATAATGAATACCTTCCGGAGGAGGGGTTCCGAACATGCCTCGCGTGGTCCGTTGTGCGCTGATTCAGGCCGCGAACGTCGCGGCCGCCGATCGTCCGCTGGCTGAAATCAGGCAGGCGATGATGGACAAGCACGAAACCTACATCGCGCAAGCCGCGGGCGATGGGGCGCAAATCACGTGCCTCCAGGAAATCTTCAACGGTCCGTACTTTTGCGCGGAACAGACCACGCGCTGGTACGACATGACCGAGCCGATCCCCAACGGCCCCACCATCAAGCGGATGCAGGAGCTGGCGAAGAAGCATCGCATGGCGATGATCGTGCCGATTTACGAAGTAGAGCAAGCAGGGGTGTACTACAACACCGCCGCGGTGATCGACTCGACGGGCGCTTATCTGGGCAAGTATCGCAAGACGCATATCCCGCACGTGGCGCCTGGATTTTGGGAAAAGTTCTATTTTCGGCCCGGCAATCTGGGCTACCCGGTGTTCGACCTGGGATTCGTGAAGATCGGCGTGTACATCTGTTACGACCGCCATTTTCCGGAGGGCGCCCGCGCGCTGGGGTTGAACGGGGCCGAGATCGTTTTCAATCCATCGGCGACGGTGGCGGGATTGAGCGAGCACCTGTGGAAGATCGAGCAGCCGGCGCACGCCGTCGCCAACGGGTATTTCATCGGCGCGATCAATCGCGTGGGGATGGAACCGCCTTGGAATATCGGGCACTTCTACGGATCGAGCTACTTCTGCAATCCGCGCGGACAGATCATTGCGTCCGCATCGCGCGATAAGGATGAAGTGCTGGTGGCCGACCTGGATCTGGATCAGATCAAAGAAGTTCGCCAGACCTGGCAGTTCTTTCGAGACCGCCGGCCAGACGCCTATGAGGATCTAGTGAAGGCCTGAGCAGTTTTGTATGCCTGATCCGGTTCCCGTCCACGTTCAACCTTTGACTGCCGAAGAATTCGCGGAACGATTCGCTGAGATTCATCCGGCCTTCGCTCCTCAGGCCGCGGCTGTGGAAGCCGCGCGATGCCTGTATTGCTTCGACGCGCCATGCATGGCCGCGTGCCCGACGCATATCGACGTTCCGAAGTTCATCAAGAAGATCGCGAGCGCGAACCTCCGCGGCTCGGCCATGACGATTCTAGATGCAAACATTCTGGGCTTGAGTTGTTCGCGCGTTTGTCCGGTGGATGTGTTGTGCGAAGGCGCATGCGTGATGCATCGCTATAACAAGCAGCCCATTGAAATAGGCCGGTTGCAGAGACATGCGATGGATTATTTCTACGCTCATTCGCCGGCCCTGCCGGTGGGGCAGGATCGGAAGAAGCGCGTCGCCTGCGTGGGCGCGGGACCGGCTTCGCTCGCGTGCGCCGCGGAATTGCGAAAGCGCGGCTACGCGGTCACGATTTTCGATCGCCAAAAGATGCCCGGCGGGTTAAACACTTACGGGATCGCCGAGTACAAGCTGCGCCCCGCCGATAGCTTGAAAGAAACCGAGCTGGTGCGATCCATGGGGGTCGAGTTCCGGCTCGGCGTCGAAGCGGATCCGCAGCAACTCGAAGGCGAGTTCGAAGCGATTTTTCTCGGAGCCGGTCTGGGTTCGTCTCACCGGCTGAACATTCCGGGCGAGCATCTGCCGGGCGTCATGGACGCGCTGAGCTTCATCTCCGATTACAAGACGGGATCGGTGGCAATGGGACGCCGCGTGGTGGTGATCGGAGCGGGCAATACCGCGATTGACGCCGCGACGGCGGCGGTACGGCTGGGCGCGAGCAAGGTCCACATCCTATATCGCCGCGGTGAAGCCGAAATGCCTGCGTTCGAGTATGAGTACAAACTCGCCAAGCTCGACGGGATCGAGTTTCATTGGCATGCGCAGCCGAATCGTATTCATGGCGTAAACGCTGTGGAATCGATCGAATGCACCGTCGTGAATCAACCTGATCTTCATCTGCTGTGCGATATGGTGATCCTGGCCATCGGCCAATCGCGGCTGATCGACGTTCTCGCGCGTTGCCCCGGCGTCGGGATCGAGGGAGGGCGCGTGAAGGTGAATCGCGAAACCGGGCAGACCGCGAATCCGAAATATTTCGCGGGCGGGGATTGCGTGAACGGCGGACGCGAAGTGGTGGATGCGGTCGCGGACGGGAAGCGCGCCGGAATCGGAATCGCGGCTTACCTGGAAACGGCGTTGGATGCGACACATGGCTGATTTAACCACAGCATTCGCGGGAAGAATCCGGTGTCCGAATCCGTTCTGGCTCGCGTCCGGACCACCGGCCAACTGCGGCGATCAGGTGATGCGCGCGTTCGACGCCGGCTGGGGCGGCGCGGTGTGGAAGACGTTGGGTGAACCGATCACCAACGTCTCCTCGCGTTACAGCTCCGTCGATTGGAACGGCCAGCGCATGATGGGGTTGAACAATATCGAACTCATTACGGATCGGCCCCTGGCCGTCAACTTTAGAGAAATTTCGGAAGTCAAGAAGCGCTATCCCCATCACGCGGTGATCGCGTCGCTGATGGTGGATTCGAAGCGCGAAACCTGGCACGAAATCGTGAAACAAGCCGAGGACGCGGGTTCCGACGGCCTCGAACTAAACTTCGGTTGCCCGCACGGCATGAGTGAACGCGGGATGGGGAGCGCGGTCGGCCAGGTTCCCGAATACTGTTCGATGATCACGGAGTGGGTGAAAGAAGTCGCGCGCACGCCGGTGCTGGTGAAGCTGACCCCGAATATCACCGACATTCGACCGGTGGCGCGTGCGGCGCGCAAAGGCGGAGCGGACGGATTGTCCGCGATCAACACGATCAATTCGATCACCGGAATCGATCTGGATACGCTGACGCCGCGGCCTTACGTTGACGGGGCGTCCGCGCACGGCGGCTATTGCGGCCCCGCGGTGAAGCCGATCGCGTTGCACATGGTGCAGCAGATCGCGGCCGATCCGGAAGTGGGATTGCCAATCTCAGGAATCGGCGGAGTATCCGGCTGGCGAGACGCAGCCGAGTTCATTCTGCTGGGCGCGCAGAGCGTGCAACTGTGCACCGCGCCGATGCACTGGGGATTTCGGATCGTCGAAGACATGATTGACGGGTTGAAAAACTGGATGGACGAGAAGGGCTTTCGCACCATCGAAGACTTTCGCGGCGCGAGTCTCGCGCACGTGAAAGATTGGAGGAATCTCAATCTCAATTACAAGATTGTGGCGAAGATCCACCCCGACAAATGCATCGGCTGCGATCTGTGCTACATCGCGTGCTGGGACGGCGCGCACCAGTGCATCCACATCGACGGACACGCGAATCCAGAAAGCTTGATGCAAGCCACGCGCCGGTCGATTACCGTGACACCGATTCCGAAGCTCGATGGCGGGGGCTTTAACGGGAACAGCACCACGCCGCCGAAACGAATACCGCGCGTCGACGAACACGAATGCGTCGGCTGTAACCTCTGCTGGCTGGTGTGTCCCGTCGAAGATTGCATCACCATGGAGCGCGTCGACCGCGGGATTCCGGCCGAATCGTGGGAGCAACGGACAGGAGCCAGATCGTGAGCACATTAATTCGCAACGGAACGGTGGTTACCGCGAAAGAAACCCGGACCGCCGATATTTTGATCGAGGGTGAACGAATCAAAGAGATCGCCCCCGGCATTTCCACCAATGCCGCGACCAACGTCATCGACGCGACCGGCATGCTTCTGATGCCCGGCGGGATTGACGTGCATACGCATCTCGACATGCCCTTCGGCGGCACCACATCGAGTGACGATTTCGAAACCGGCACGAAAGCCGCGGCGTTCGGCGGCACCACTGCCCTGATCGATTTCGCGATTCAGCCCAAGGGCACGCGCATGCGCGATGCGCTGGATACGTGGTGGGGGAAAGCGGAGAAGCGCGCCTCGATCGACTACGGGCTGCACATGATCGTCACCGATCTGGGCGAATGCGGCCTGGAGGACATGGACGACATGGTGCGCGAGGGCGTCGCCAGCTTCAAGCTTTTCATGGCGTATCCCGGCGTCCTGATGGTGGACGACGCCACGATTTTTCAGGCTCTGGGCCGCACTGCGAAGAACGGTGCGCTCATTTGCCTGCACGCGGAAAACGGCGGCATTATCGACGTGATGGTCAAGCGCGCGATCGCGGAAGGCAAGACTGCGCCGATTTATCACGGCCTGACCCGGCCGGTGGCGGCAGAAGCGGAGGCGGTGCATCGCGCGATCGCGATGTCGGAGATTTCGGGCGCGCCGGTTTACATCGTGCATCTTTCATCAGAAGAGGCGCTGAACGAGGTGCGCGCGGCGCGCGACCGGGGCGTGCCGATTTTCGCGGAAACCTGCCCGCAGTATTTACTGCTTTCCATCGACGACCTGGCGCGGCCGAATTTCGAAGGCGCGAAGTACGTGTTTACGCCGCCGCTGCGCGAAAAACAGAATCAGCCGAAATTGTGGGACGGCTTGAAGCACGATCATCTGCAAGTGGTCTCGACCGACCACTGTCCGTTCTGTTTCGAAGATCAAAAGATTTTGGGCAAGGACGATTTCACCAAGATTCCCAATGGCGGGCCGGGCGTCGAGAATCGATTGCAACTCCTCTATCACCACGGAGTGAATGAGGGCAAACTCAGCGTGAACCGATTTGTAGAATTGGTTTCCACCACGCCGGCTCGTCTGTTCGGTTTGTACCCGCGCAAGGGAGAGCTTGCGCCGGGCAGCGATGCCGACATCGTGATCTGGGATCCGAACGCGATGATCGAGATCAGCGCGAAAACGCATCACATGCGCGTGGATTATTCCATGTTCGAGGGATTTCGCGTAAAAGGGAATGCCAGAACCGTGTTGTCGCGCGGAGAAGTGATCGTCGACAAGGGCGAGTTTCTGGGTCGCACGGGCCGCGGGGCGTTCCTGAAGCGGGCCGCTCGCGGAGGGGCGTGGCAGTAAAATAGGGGGTGCGATGCTAACGAAATATATTCGGGCCGCGATGGCGCGCGCTACATACGAAATTCTGGAAGATGATCGCACCTACTACGGCGAAATTCCAGGTGTCCAGGGGGTTTGGGCCAACGAGCCGACGTTGGATGCATGCCGCCAAGAGCTGGAATCGGTTCTGGAAGACTGGCTCCTGTTCGGATTACATAAGGCTCTGCCGATTCCCGTCCTTGACGGGATCGACCTGAATCCGCATCGCGAACAAGTTGCCTGATGCCTCGCTTCGGCCCGATCAGCCGGCGCAACCTCATTCGGAACCTCCGGACGCTCGGTTTTGGAGAGCCGGAGCCGCGCGGCAATCACGAGATCATGCAACGAGGAAATCAGTGGGTCGCTATTCCGAACCCGCACCGCGGCGATATTAGCAAGGGGCTACTATCGCGCATTCTGCGCCAAGCTGGAATCTCCCGCGAAGAATGGGAAAAGCTGTGACCGACCCCGCCATCCAGTCCAGCTCCTTCTATAACGAGGACCTCGCGCCGGTCCCGCCCGCGCGGCGCACCTGGGGACTCTACAACTACGCGTCGCTATGGGTCGCGATGAGCGTGTGCATCCCCACCTACATGCTCGCGTCGGGATTGATCGCCGGCGGTATGAACTGGTGGGAAGCGATCGGCACCATCCTGCTGGGTAATTTGATCGTATTGATTCCGATGTTGCTCAATGCCCACGCGGGCGCGAAATACGGCATCCCGTTTCCAGTGTTCGTGCGAGCCTCCTTCGGCGTGCGCGGCGCGAACATACCCGCGGTCCTGCGCGCACTGGTCGCCTGCGGCTGGTTCGGAATCCAAACCTGGATCGGCGGCCAGGCGATCTTTGCGATGCTCTCCATACTCTGGCCCGCTGCCGGACAATTGCACGCCGGAATCTGGATTTGTTTTTTCGCGTTTTGGGCGCTGAACATTTTCGTAATTCTGCGCGGGATTGAGACCATCAAGATTCTGGAAGGGGTCGCCGCGCCGTTCATGCTCGCCGTCGGATTGCTGCTGTTGTGGTGGATCACCAATCTCGCGGGCGGATTGGGGCCGGTGCTGCGGAGCCCCAGCAAATTCGCCACCAACGCGGCCTTCGTGCGCTTCTTCATCCCGTCACTGACAGGGATGGTCGGGTTTTGGGCGACGGTGGCATTGAACATCCCGGATTTCACGCGCTATGCAAAATCGCAGCGCGATCAGATGCTGGGCCAGGCGATCGGCCTGCCCACGGCGATGACGCTGTATTCCTTCATTGGAGTCGCAGTCACATCCGCGTCGGCGGTGATTTTTGGCGTTGCCATCTGGGACCCGGTCGCGCTGCTGCAACGCTTCAATCGGCCGGTGGTAGCCTTGATTGCGTTGGTCGCCTTGCTGATCGCCACGCTGAACACCAATGTCGCGGCCAACGTCGTCTCGCCGTCGAACGATTTTTCGAACCTCAACCCACGGCGGATTTCGTTTCGAACTGGCGGCATCATCACTGGAGTGATCGGCGTACTGCTGATGCCGTGGAGACTGCTGGGCGACTTCAGCGCCTATATTTTCGGATGGCTGGTGGGGTATTCAGGATTGCTCGGGCCAATCGCCGGCATCATGATCGCGGATTACTTTGTGCTGCGAAAGTGCCGGCTAAACGTCGATTCGCTGTATCTGCACCATGGCGAGTATTCATATTCAAACGGCGTGAATTGGCGCGCGGTGGCCGCGCTCGCTGTGGGGATCTCGGTCGCGTTGTGCGGGCTCGCCTATCCGCCGCTGCGTTGGCTGTACGATTATGCGTGGTTCGTGGGATTCTTGGTAGCAGGACTGCTCTATTTGGTATTGATGAGCTTATTTAATGTGACGGGTTTCGAGGTACCGGGCGACCGGGCGATGCACCCAGAGGAGAAATGACATGATCGCAACAGAAACGTCGGTTCAGATACTCAAGTTCTATGTGAACGGAAAATGGGAAGCTGCGGCCGGAGCGTCCACGCATCCGGTCACCAATCCAGCCACCGGCGAAGTGATCGCGCAAGTACCCTACGCGGCCGCCGCTGAAGTTGATCGCGTGGCGCGCCTTGCGCACGAGGCTTTTCTGAAGTGGCGCGAAGTGCCGGTGGTCGATCGTGTCCAGATTTTCTATCGCTATAAGACGCTGCTCGAAAAGCACGCCGAAGATGTTGCGCGCGTTCTATCCACCGAAAACGGGAAGACTTTCGACGACGCGAAGATGGAAGTGCGGCGCGCCATTCAGATGGTGGAGGTCGCCTGCGGCATGCCGACGCTGATGATGGGCGATTCGCTCGAGAACGTTTCGCGCGGTATCGATTCGATTTCGATTCGCCAGCCCATCGGGGTCTGCGTGGGCATCACGCCGTTCAATTTTCCCGCGATGGTGCCGATGTGGATGTTCCCGTTCGCGATCGCGTGCGGAAATTCTTTCATATTGAAACCGTCGGAGAAGGTTCCCATGACGCCGGCGCGCACCGCCGAACTGCTCCACGACGCCGGACTCCCGGAGGGAGTTTACAACCTGATTCATGGCGATAAGGTCGCGGTCGACGCGCTGATGCAGCACCCGTTGGTGCGCGCGGTCTCATTCGTGGGATCGAGCCCCGTGGCGAAATATGTGTACGAGCAATCGGCGAAATATGGAAAGCGGGTGCAGGCGCTCGGCGGCGCGAAGAATCATCTGGTGGTGATGCCGGACGCGGACCTGGAAAAGAGCGTCGAGGCGATCATGAGCTCGGCATTCGGCGCGGCGGGCGAGCGTTGTCTCGCCGGAAGCGTATTGGTTCCGGTCGGCGATGTGGCGGAGCCGCTGCTCAATCTGCTGGTGAGCAAGGCCAAATCGATGCACGTGGGCGACGGCATGCAACCCGGCGTCGAAATGGGTCCGGTGGTCACGGGCGATCATCGCAATAAAATTGTCGGATACATCGAGAAGGGTGTGGCGGAAGGCGCCAAGCCGCTGTGCGACGGCCGCGGAGCCGTGAAGGGGTCCAATGGATTCTACGTGGGCCCGACCATTTTCGACAACGTGACGCCGCAGATGACCATCGCGAAAGAGGAGATTTTCGGACCGGTGCTTTCCGTGATTCGCGTGAAGTCGCTGGATGACGCGATCGAACTGGTGAACAGCTCGAAGTTCGGCAACACGACTTCGATCTTTACGGGAGACGGCAAGGCCGCGCGCGACTACGCGTCGCGAATCGAATGCGGGATGGTTGGAGTGAATATCGGGGTCGCCGCCCCCATGGCCTTCTTTCCGTTTTCAGGATGGAAGCAGAGCTTCTTCGGCGATCTGCACGCGCACGGGAAAGATGCGGTCGGGTTTTATACGGAGCAGAAGGTCGTGATGACGCGGTGGTTCTAATGAACAACAAACCCAAGCCCATTAAGGGATCCGTGCGCGAGATGGAAGAACGCGAACGGATAGCGTATGAGGAGATGCCACAGACGGAAGAGGAACTCGCGTTCATTGATGACCTACTCGCATCCACTGCTGGAGTCTGGGACGGCGAAGACGGTCTGGAATATCAACAGCGCATTCGCGAGGAGTGGGAGAAACGGTCTCCTGCTACTCCCGAAGCGTCAACCTGACCGCAAATCCAGTTCTTCCTGAATCTGCCCGACAAGGGTCGTTAGGACCGAGAGCCCTTCCGCGATTTCCGGAACTCTCGTGTTCATCAAGTCAGCGTGTTCGCATCGTCTTCGACAGCTCTTGGTAGCTCTTGCCGAACTCAGTAATCACATGTTCCAAGTCGCTCACGCGACGCTTCAGCGCTTCAAATTCCTCGGGAGAAACCATAGCCACCTAAATAAACGCCATCGTCTTGATACCCGAAATGTCAAACCGCTTCCGGCAACGCATGTTCTTGCACATGGCTTTATCGTCCATCAGCACCATGTAGCTCAAGAACTTTGCGAAGCGGGCGCGATCGCGTTCATCGGCGCCGCGAGGGACCTGCTCCACCTTCTTCCGCACCATCCACTTCACGTCGTAAGTGTCCTGGGTCCGGCAAAACGGACAATTCAGCGTCACCGGCTTTGTGGTGGGCGACTCTCGATAAAAGGCTTTTTCTTCCATTATTTGGCGCCTACAGTTTGACCGGCCATTTGATCCGCCGTGACTTTTTGCAAGCTCGCGTCCATTCGCAACGCGAAGTCGTCGACGTCGGATTTCGAAATATTCAGCGCCGGCGTGATGCGGATCACATTGCCATACGTCCCGCCCTTGCCGATCATCAATCGATTCTCGCGAGCCGCCTCCATCAACGCGTTGGTCGCATCCGCCGCCGGCTTCTTCGACACACGATCCTCCACCAGTTCGATCGCCTGCATCAGCCCCATGCCGCGCACGTCGCCGATCAGCGGAAATTTTCCCTTCAGCTCTTCGAGCTTCGCGTGCAAATACGCTCCGGTTTCCGCGGCATTGATCATCAACTTGTTTTCGTCGATGAAATCGATCACGGCTTTCGCCTGTGTGGCCGTCACCGGATTGCCGCCGAAAGTGGAAATGGTCGCCCCCTTCATCGCATCCGCGACCTCTGGCCGCGCCACCGTCAACCCCACCGGCGCACCGTTTCCCAGCCCCTTCGCGCTGGTCATCATATCCGGCTGCACGCCCCAATGTTCGATGCCGAACCATTTTCCGCCGGTGCGGCCCCAGCCCGTCTGCACTTCGTCGCTGATAAAAAGTCCGCCTGCCTTCTTCACGATCCCCTGAACGATTTCGAAATACTCTTTCGGCGGCACGATAAATCCGCCGACGCCTTGAATGGGCTCGGCGATGAACGCGGCTACGCGTCCCGACGTCGACGTCCGAATCATCTCTTCCATGTCGCGCGCGCAGCGAACATTGCAGCTCGGGTATTCGAGGCCGAACGGGCAGCGATAGCAATACGCGTTGATCCCATGCACAAATCCCGACGGCGCCGCGCCGCCCAATCGCCAGGCGGCATTTCCAGTGGCCGCCATCGCCAGCGCGGATCGGCCGTGATAGCTGTGCCGCAACGCGACGATCTCATGATTCCCGGTGAAGCAGCGCGCCGTTAAAAACGCGGTTTCGTTCGCTTCCGTCCCGCTATTAGTGAAGAAACTCTTGGTGAGCTTGCCGCCCGGCGTGATGCCCGCAATCCGCTTGGCGAGCACGGCCTGTGGCTCATTCGCGAACACGGTCGAAACGTGCTGGAGCTTGTCCATCTGTTCATGCACCTTGCGATTCACCGTGTCGTTGCAGTGGCCGACGCTGATGGTCACAATGCCGCCGAAGAAATCGAGGTACTGATTCCCGTCGATATCCCAGACGTATTGGTCCTTCGCCTTGGTCACCACTAGCGGTTCTTTGTAATAGTGAAAAACGCTGGGGAACAAATGCTGCTGATTGGCGAGAATGATTTCCTGCTTCGTCATAAGAGGTGGTTCTCCGGACCTTTTTTCCTGCGACCTTCTTTATATTACAGCGGTGCAGGATGGTCCGCACATTCTGAAACGCGACCGCTGAGGCGCGCCCGTAAGGGCGCGCGTGTTTCCGAAGACTGCGAAAACCCTACCGATTCGCCGCGACCGTCTTCGCGACCGGATTGTGATCCGGCAGGTAGTCGAAGAACCCGATCATCATCTCCTCAAACGTCTGGTCGCCCCAATGGACGTCCTTAGTCGGATCGGGGTTGAACTTGTTGTTCACGGAGTTGTCGTAGTGCGCGATGCACTCAATGCGCGTGCCCTTGGGCAGATGCATCGGGTCCTGCAACGTGTAATGAAGCTGCCAGTTGAAATCGTAATGCGGCACGTTCAGCAGAACTTCGCTGCGGCCATCGGGATAATACGCCGTGAATTTGAAATCCTTGCCGCGAACGTGCATGTGCGGAGTCATCCCGGTCAGCAGAATGTCTTCCGGCGCCACCCAGTTCGATTTCACTTCGTAGTTCGGATCGCCGGCCGGAATCTTGAATCCGAAATTGAGGATGCCGCCGCCTTTGGCGATCTCGCGCGGCGGTTCCTTGGCGAAATACAAACCGACATAGGACTTATCGCTGACCGCCTTCCCGTTCGGCGTGTAGTGCATCTGGAACACGATCAGCGACCCCGCCTTGATCTGCTTGGCGACGCCATCCGGATAGAACCTGGGCTGCACTCCCGGCGCAGTGCCCGCGAGCTGCATGCCCGGCAGGATCGCCCCCGTCGGAGGAGTCCCCGCAGGCTGCAACATCAGGATGATGTGATGCACCACCGCGCGATTGCCCGCACGAATCTCCACGCCGCGAATCCACTTGTCCTCGGTGAAGTTGGTCGGGGCGCTGAAGTACTTGTAGGGAATCACTCCCTGCGCGGGAACTTCGAACGCCTCCGGCATCTCAATCACCACGTCCGGCTTGCCTAGGACCCACCCTTCCACGTACTTCGGCGCGGCCGGCATTTCGGCGGGATTGCCTTCCGGCGCGCCCGCATCCACCCAGCGCACGATGGTGTCGACGTCTTCCACTTTCAACCGTGTATCGTTTGAGAAATGTCCGACCGCCGGATCGGCGAACCACGGCGGCATCACGCGCGCAGCCACGGCCTGCTTGATCGACTTCGCCCACGGCCTCGTCTCTTTGTAATTCAGCAGCGACATCGGCGCGATCTCCCCGGGGCGATGGCAGGTGGTGCAGTTCTTGTAGAGAATCGGCGCGACGTCTTTCGCAAACGTCGGAGCGGGCTTTGCGGTGTCAGCGGCAAAGGCCGCGGCGGCTATCAAAATAGTGCCGAAAATGAGCTTACGCGCACGCTGAGACATGGTGACAATCCTTATTATTGAAGCGATCACCTTGATGATACCGCCGCGCCCAGCCCACTCTTGTCTCATGCAAGATGAGCCTGAACTAAGGACTGGATTCTCATACAAGATGAGCCTGAAGGGTTCAGTGATCGGGATGCTGGGGATTGATCATCAGCATGGACGACTCGGAAGTAAGCCTGGAGCAGATCCGGGCGTTTTTGGCGGGGAGCGGCGAGGTTCGATTCGCCGGAGTGGGGCGAGCCGAGGTAT
>Ga0182024_10013362_pt1 | contig 16044 bp, 13 predicted proteins | sample P32metaG_FD_120480 | JGI IMG/M metagenome (GOLD analysis project Ga0182024, IMG submission 120480) | Permafrost microbial communities from Stordalen Mire, Sweden - P3-2 metaG (Illumina Assembly) | ecosystem: Environmental > Terrestrial > Soil > Wetlands > Permafrost | place: Sweden: Stordalen... | reverse complement strand
GGTCCACTTCCTGGAGCAGATCTACGGCCGCAAGGTCTCGCTGGAGGACACCGTCACGGTCGTCCGCTTCTCGCAGATCATCGAGAACTCGCCGGAGATGCGGGATCGCATCCACGGTCTCGGTAGCGCCAGGAATTAGGCTGATCGTTCGACGCAGCCGTGCTGCGGGATATATCCTGCCTGTGTCTTGTCGGCTCAGATCCAGCAGAGCGCCCAGCTAAACCGAGCACGCGAGTTCAGCGGTGCAGGCATCGTGCGGAGCACGGGCGGTGAGGCTCGCGTGCTGGGGTTTCTGCCCGCTGTGCTCGCCGCTTATGAGTTCCGGTATCTGATCGTGCACCTCGCGGCTTTCGGTACGGCGCTCTACGGCGGGAGGTCGGGTTCGGTCACGCTGTGGGCGATCGTGTTACTGGCCGTCGCCGCGGCGTCGTTCTTGCGTGAGGGCGGACGTGGTCTCGCGGCACGTGTGCCGCGTCCTGGCTGGTCGCTTAGGTTTGTCGGCTCGTGGATGTTGTGCTCGGCTGTGATTGCAGGGCTCCTCGCCGCGGCCGGGCTGTTCCATGTTGTGCCGGCAATTGGGCACGCGCAACCGTTGGTGCATTCGGTTGTGCCGGGAGCTTGGTCGGCGGTTCCGACAATGTTGCTGGTTGGGCTGTTGCTGGCGGCGTCGCTGTACGGGGCCCGTTGGGTACTACTGAAGCTTGTACGCCCACGCAAGCGGCCTGGGGACTTTCGTTCGCCCCCTCCCGGGCTGTGCGTGGTTCGTGCCGACCAACGCCCTGCGGCGGCGCCGCTCAGAGCCGGATGGTCGGATCGCGGTCCGCCAGCTGGCGTCCCGCTCGCAGCTTTCTGAGCTCTACTCCGGTCGGCGCCCTCGAAGGCTGAGGGCAGGTGAGGAGTTCGCTGCGGCGGGCGTTTATGCCTGTATCCGCGCCGGCGCAAGGTCGCCGGCCGCTCTTCTCGACTTCCTAAGGAGAACTCCATGAGTGCGACACATGCCAGCTTGGCTGACGATGCGCACGCCGGCGGACGACCCGGCCGGATCTGGCCGCGCGCCTACTTTTGGTCTGACAGCACACGTCGGGCGCAGACGGTGCTGGCCTTGATCTGGCTCCTCGCCGGGGGGTTGCAGTTCCAATCGTTCATGTACGGCAGGGGCTTCATCCAGTTCCTGCAGAACCTCACCGCCGGCCAACCCGGATGGGTCGCGAGCAGCGTCAACCAGGGTGCCGCCACGATGCAGTCCCACCAGGCGATCTTCAACACCGGGGCTGCACTGATCCAGATCCTGATCGGGTTCGGAATCCTCTACAAGCGCACGACCAAGCCCGCGATCGTCGTGTCGTTCGCGTGGGCGCTGGGGGTCTGGTGGTTTGGTGAGGCGTTCGGGATGATGTTCATGGCGACCACGTCGATCGGCGGCATCGCGATGGCCAGCCCGCTGACGGGCGCGCCGGGAGCGGTGCTGCTGTACGCGCTGATCGGCGCGATCGTCTGGCCGAACGGTCGCCCCGGCGGACTCCTTGGCGTGCTCGGCGCCCGAGCCGTGTGGGCGATTCTTTGGCTGGTGATGGCGTGGCTGTGGCTGGTCGAGGGAGGCGGGGCGAACGGGATTCACAACGCGATCAACGCCGCTCCCTCCGGGATGAGCTGGCTCAGCAGCATGCAGGACGGGTTCGCGAGCATCACAAGGGGCAATGGCGTCATCTTCGCGGTCGTTCTCGCCGTCCTCTCGGCGGCGATCGCGATCGCTGTCGCCACGAACTGGCGCGCAAAGGACTTCTTGATCCTGGCGGCCGTGCTCAACCTGATCTACTGGCTCGTCGGTGAGGGCTTCGGCGGCATCTTCCAAGGTGGCGCGACCGACCCGAACGCGGGACCGCTGTTCATACTGATGGCTTACACCATGTACAAGCTGGTGCCGTACGACCTGCGCACGGTTGTCGAACCCGACGATCCGGCCCACAACAGCGAGTTCGCCTACAAACACGAGATGGCCCAATGAACGGCGCTCCAGTCAGCTGGCGCCTGGCGGGCTGGCTTCCGGTGGGCTGGCGCACGCGCCGCCTGCTCGCCGTCCTGACCGCCGGTGTGCTGCTGGCTGGCTGCGCCAGAGCCGACAAGAACCAGCCGGCCGCTGGCCAATCCGCCTCTTCCTCCAGCTCGTCGGGGATGTCGGGGATGAACATGGGTTCGAAAGCGGCGACGCATGTGCCTGAGGTCAACGGAATCAAACCGGTCCCGACCCAGACGCTGGCGACCAGCTACTGGCAGGGCATGGAGATCCAGGAACAGACAAGGACCCCGGTCCGTTTCATCCTCTTCAACGGTGACAAGGAGCAGATGGTCGACCCGCCGAAGCATGCGAGCTTCCACCTGATGGTGATGCTGTCCGACGAGCGCACGGGTGAGCCGATGCCGTACTCGAGCAGCGTCTGGGCGACGATCACCAACAGCAAAGGCAAGGTCGTCTATGACTCGCAGCAGTGGCCGATGATCTCGGCGTACATGGGCCCGCACTATGGCGACAACGTGCCGCAACTTGCTTCCGGTCGCTATAAGCTGACCGTCCTGATTGGCCCACCGAACTCCGCGCGGGCAAGCGAATACAAGAACGTGTGGCTGAGGCCCCACGACGTCACGATGTATTTCCGCTGGAATGCCAAGACCGGCAGTGCGACCGTGATCGGCGGCAGTAGGAGCAGGACTACGAGTGCATCGGGTTCGATGAGCAACATGAGCGGTATGAGCGGCAGGAGCGGTATGAGCGGCAGGAGCGTTCACACGCACGTGTCGGTGAACGGAGTGAGGACAACTGCCTCGCGGCTGATTGCGACCGCCTATTGGCAAGGTATGAGGATTCAGACACGGACGGCCGCCCCGACGCCTTTCTACATCCCCGATGGCAATGTCATCAAGAGGGTGGGGCCGACCGCCGGCTCGAGCTTTTACATGATGGTGATGTTGAAGGACAGGGACACCAGCGAGGCGGTCACATACGCACCGGTGTACGCGAGGATCAAGAGCGCTGTCGGCAAGGTCGTCTATCACGGTCGCATGGAGCCGACGATCTCGGCCTTTGAGGGGCCGTATTACGGCAACAACATCAAGCTGCCAGCTGCCGGCCATTACACGCTCATGTTGAGGCTCGACCCACCGCACCAGGCTCGCCATCTCGAGTACCAGCATGTATGGCTGCGCCCGCACACGGTGGTCGAGCACTTCGCATGGGGCGGCAAACAGTGACATTCTCATGAACATGCCGGGCATGCCAAGCGGCCGTGGAGTCGCTTTGCACGCGCTCAACCTCCTGCCGCTGTGGATGGGAGTTGTGTGGACAGCGGTGTTCCTTGTTATCGCTGCTTCGCACCTACGTCATATGGTGCAGACGACAGGTCAGCAGCGGCCTTGGCATTCCTGTCACGTGCTGATGGCGGTGGGCATGGCGTTCATGTATGCGCCAGGGCAGATTGATCCGCTTGCGGTGCCGTCCGCGTTCTGGAAGCTCGTGTTCGCGGCCGCTGGGGTGATCGCGGCTGTGTGGGCGATCGGCGGCGTCGGCCGGGTCTCGACACTGGTCTGGCTGCTGACCTCGATCGACATGGCTGCGATGCTGTACATGTGGTCAGGTCCGCGACGTGCGGACACAGCTGGGGTGACGTGGCTGCTCACCGGCTACCTGCTCGCTGCAGCGGTGATGTGGGCGCTCGACCTCTATCGACGACTTGACGGCGCAACGCCGATCGTCAGCTGGCAGCTACTCGCGACCGAGTCCGGGGCCACCCTGTCCGCAACCTCGTTCAGCACCGAATCCGCGGCCTCGGGATCGTTGCTCGGCGAGCTCGACATCAGCGCGTCGATGATCGCAATAGCGCTTGGCATGGCGTACATGCTCGTTGCGATGCAGCTGATGGCCTGAATATTCGGCAGCCGGCTAGCCGCCGCCGTACATAGTGATATCCGCGTCCAGGCTCTTCTGGTTGGCGTACTGGCCGGTGTGTACGTAGACGACGTTGCCGGCCCGGTTGATGTAGATCGTCGTCGGGAGTCCTTCGATCGATGCGAGCGGGGTCAGCTGTGTGGTCTGAACGCTGTAGCTCGGGTAGTTGACTGGGTGCTGGCGCAGGAAGCTGCGCGCGTCCCCTGCAGAGTCGTCTGCATCGGCGCCGAGGAACGCCACGCTTGATCCGTACCGGGCCGACGCGGTGCGGAACAGCCCGAACTCCGAGCGGCACGGGACGCACCATGAGGCCCACACGTTGATCACGATCGGATTGCCGTGTAGCGCCTTGATTCGGGCGTCGAGCGCCGGGTAGGAGCCGAGCATCTGCGATGCCTGCCGCTGTAGGCTCTCGAGCGCAGGCGAGGCGGTGGGCTGAGTTGTAGCTGTGCTGGTGCCCCGGGCCCGCTGCACGGCGTACTTCAGCCCCTCCTTTTCGTCGGCGACGAGTCTGGCTGTGGTCGGCCAGCCGAGCCGTGCGACCGAGTAGTACCAGTCGATGTTGCCGTCGGCGCCGACGAGCATCAGCCAGGGCTCGCTCTCGACCTCATACCCGTCCGCCAGCCGCCCGGTCGTATCGACCGCGACCGGATAGGACAGCGGCTTCGGCAGACCGTGGAGGAACGGGGCGAGCGCGCCGCGAGGTTCGACCGCGCCCTCGTCGATCGCCGTCAGCTTGGGAAGTCCTACGCGCGCGGCCGTTGCCGTGTAGGCGTTGAGGCCGTCAAGACCGCCACCGAGGTCGGTGATCTGCCGGTCCCAGGTCGCGAAGAACAGGAGCAGGTGCGGCGCGCCCGGGCCCAACCTCAAGTTGCCGCCGCTGGCCTGCGGCAGGGTCGCGGTGCTGGTCGGATAGATCCCGGGAATCAGCTTGTACGACAGTTTCGAGTCGACCTTCGGGTGCGGCCGCAACAGGCTCGCGGTGCGGCCGGCGATCAGCTGACCGAGCTGCCCGATCGCAGCGTAGGACTGCTGGACTATGTACTCGCGGACAAGTCGCCCGTCGGGGTTGATCAGGAAGATCGCGGGCGTGTGATCGACCGACTTGCGTGAGATCGTCGCCTCGATGCTGTAGGCGTGCCAGACGCGCCGCAGCGCCGGTAGCGAGCCTGTCAGGAAGTCCCAGGCGTGGAGCATGCCGTGCACCTGCGAGTAGGCCGCGACGTCCTGAAGTGCGGTGGCTCGGGGGTTTGCGTCGACGCCGACGAGTTGCACGTTTCTGCCGGCCGATCCCAGCATCGCCTTGGCGTCGAGCATCGCCTGGCTGGTCAGCGGGCACATGGTTGTGCATTCCGAGTCGATGAACGCCAGCACCACCACCTTTCCGCGCATTGAGGCCAGGGACACAGGCTGGCCGAACTGGTTATTAAGGTCGATCGACGGTGCTGTGCGCGCGAGCGCGGTCCCCGGGTCGAGCAGCGGGTTGGACCACCCCGCCAGCCGGGGCGCGGCCCTGGGGAATGCCGCGTACCCGGCGACGGCGATCGCGAGGAACGCTGCGATCCCGGCGACTGTGAGCCGCCTTGCGACGAGCACGGCACGGACTCTTCGCAGCGCCGACTTGGTCGCCGCGCGCCGCTGGCGGCGCACGAGCGGAGCCCCAAAGGCGCCCAGCACAACCACGAGGAGCACCACAAACGCGAGCGTGCGTGAGCCTCCACCCGTCACCTGGGACCTGCCGCCGGCGGCCTGCGGGGTGGTGGTCGGCGAGCTTGCTCCCGCCGGGGTCGTGCTCGTCGCCCCCGAGCCCGAGCGGAGTTGGACGTGCGCGGCTGCCGCGAGGGCGCGGATCGCGGCAGCCGCGCTGGTGGCCAACGTCGGGCCGGCGCCGTGGGGCACGTGCGCGAGCGCCGCGTACGAGGCGCTCGGATCGTGCTTGGGCCAGTTGAAGCCAAACCCGTCGGGCATCACCACCAGCAGCCGCCCACTGTAGGCGAGCGACAGCTCAATTCCCAGGTAGCGCGCATACGTCTGCGGCTTGTCCCACAGTGGCGTGACCGTGCCCAGATCGGCAGGCCTCGCGATGATCGCGACCCGGATCGGCATTCCCGCCCGATCGGCGGCCGCGATCAGGTCGCCCAGCTGAACCTGACCTTTGACCGAGATGCCTGAGTCCGCCGCCAGGAACAGCGACTGGTAGACGAGCACGTCGCTTCCGGGGTCTCCGTCCGCCCGCGCCGCGGAGATCGGCACCAGCGCGACGATCAGCGCGATGAGGATTGTGAGGCAGCGGCGCCCCATCAGCAATCGCCCCACCGCAGATCAGCGCGGCTCAGCCGGCCGCTCGGATGCGCGTTCTTGGGCGTGCCCCGTGGTCGCCACGCTCGGCGTGAATGTGGTCACACGCTCACCTCTGCGGCCCTCTCATCGGTACCGAGTAAGTCCCCTCCCAGTATAGATCCGTGGCCTCAGCCAAGGCCGAGATCGTCGATCAGGTCGTCGACGGCTTCCGACGGGAACGCCCGTACAACCTGCCCCAGCATCACGATGAGTCCGACTCCGCCGGCGATGCACACAACCGTTGCCGCCCGGGCGATGAATTCGGGGACCGCAAGCAGCACGTAGCCGTGGAACAGGGTGGGTATCAGGGTGCCGGCCTCCGATAGTCCGCCGACGGCGATCAGCGCGTAGGTGAAGGCCTCCCCGGTCCCGATGCGCAGCAGCCATACGGCGCCTGCGACCAGCATCAGAATCACTGCGCACAGGATCAGGGCGCTTGCCGAAAGCCCCGGACGTTCATGGAAGCCGCGAGCGACCGCGCCGACCGCGATCCCCAGCAGCGTCAGGCCGGCGACCGCGCGTGCGATTCTCAGATTGAGCTGTGGACGTCTCAGCCGGAGCGCCGCAAGGACGCACATCAGCAGCACGAAGATCGGCCAGAACCAGACCAGCGTCGGCGGGCCCCGGTACCACAGGCCTCCGGTGATTGCGGTCATGCGCCCGTCGATCCGGAGCGGTATCCGCCAGGTGCCGACGTACGACGCGCCGGGCGCGCGAGCCACGAGGGCGAGTGCTTGGAGGCGCTCGTCGACCCATCTGTAACTGTGCCCACTACTGACGCTGACCCACCGCGGTCGGGTCTTCGCGGTGATTCCGCGGGGTGGGGCCAGCGGCGGGTTCTGGCTGAGGTAGTAGATCGCCGAGTTCAGGTTGACGGCGACCCCCGCCGGCGAGAAGCGTAGGTACGGCGCGCCGGTGGTGTCGAGCACGGTGACGGTGCGATCGCCCGGAACCCGCAGCCACATCCGGACGTCGCCATCGACGACCCTCGCCTGGAGCCCGTCGGGCGTGTGCGTGATCCTCGCAAGGAAGTTCGTGGCGGAGGGGGTGCCGCTTCCGTGCGCCGACGCGAGTGCAGGCGCCAGCAGCGCCACCGTCAGCGTGCACAAGACCCCTGCCGCAAGCAGCCAAGGCGAGATCGGCAGCCTCATCCTCACCGGCCGGACTCTAACCGCGGATGACCGCAGCGACGCCGGCATTCACGGTCTCGGCTGGCTAGGGGACGGGGATCGTGAGCACGACGTTGGTCGTCACGCCGGCGCGTACCGTCGCACTCGTTTTGGCGAGCACCGCGTTGGTCTGCTTGCCGGTGCCCATCGCCCTGAACGTGTAGCGGCCGGGCGTTGCGATCGTGAAGCGGAAACGGCCCTTGTGCTGTTGGGACATCGCGACCCAGACGTTGCTCGAGTTGTCGGCGACCACCTGACCCACCAGCGATCCGCTGGTCCAGCAGCGGCTAGGCGCCGGCCCGCCGCAGAGACGGATGTGGCCGACCACCGTCGCCCACGTCAGCCCCTTGACCGGCTTTGCCGCCAGCGCCCCGATCTGAGCGACGACGGGCTTGTCCAGACCAAGGCGCCTGATGTGTCCATTGGTGATCTCGTTGCACCCGCCTGTATCGACCGTCACGACGACGCTGGGGGCGGAGCCATAGTCGAACCCCGCCACATCCTCGCTGTCGTCGTCGAAGGGGCAGCTATAGGCCCCGTGGGTGAGCTTGAGCGCGTCCAACTCGCGCGTGATCTGGTCGATCGTTGCGCGATCGGATGTGACACCGATGCCTCTGAGCCCGAACTGCGGGGCGCCGCCGAGTGCGTTCATGCCGTTGTAGCGGCAGACCGTGAGTGAGACCGCACCTGGCGGGACGAGCGTTCTTCTGACCCCGATTCGCAGCGTGGTGGGCCATTGCGGCGTACGGTCGTCGAGGCTGCAGACCAGGCTCTTGGTGCCCGAGCTCGAGCCGGAGCCCGAGCCAGAGGCTCTGGCGGAGACCGCTAGCGCAGCCAGCGCAGTGCCCACGATCGGCGTCAGAGCCGCCAGCAATACTCGGAAGCGGAAGTGGGGTCCGGCGGCGGTTCGCAGCGAGCGCGGCATGTATCGACACTACGCCGGGACCACGCATCTGTCACGGCCCCGGGGCCGCCGCGAGCGCTGGCTGGCCCTAGCAAGAGTCGATTGTTACAAACTTGGCACTCTTCACACGAGAGTGCCAAGTTCCCTAACAGAACGGCTATAGTGGCAGGCAGTTGGCACTCAACCACTGAGAGTGCCAAAACGCTCAAATCTCAAGGGATAACCCCGGAGGCTGTATAGATGGCTATCAAGCTCAAGCCCCTTGGCGACCGCCTGATCGTGCGCGCGATCGAGGAGGAGGAGACGACCGCCAGCGGCATCGTGCTCCCCGACACCGCCAAGGAAAAGCCCCAGAAGGGCAAGGTCCTTGCCGTCGGTGACGGCAAGATCAGCGAGGAGACCGGCAAGCGCACGCCACTCGACGTCAAGGCCGGCGACGAGGTCCTCTACAGCAAGTACGGCGGCACGGAGATCAAGGTCGACGGTCAGGAGCTGCTCGTCCTCCGCGAGTCCGACGTGCTCGCCAAGGTCCTGTAAGACCAACTTTCTAGGGAGAACGAAAGAACACAATGGCTCATAAAGAACTGAAGTACAACGCGGAAGCCCGCAAGGCGCTGGAGGAAGGCGTCGACGCGGTTGCCAACGCGGTCAAGGTCACGCTCGGCCCCAAGGGCCGCTACGTAGTGATCGACAAGAAGTTCGGCGCCCCGACGATCACCAACGACGGTGTCACCATTGCGCGTGAGATCGAGGTCGAGGACGTCTTCCAGAACCAGGGCGCCCAGCTCGTCCGTGAGGTCGCGACCGCGACCAACGATGTCGCCGGCGACGGCACCACCACGGCAACAGTGCTCGCCCAGGCGATCGTCCGCCAGGGTCTGAAGAACGTCGCGGCCGGCGCCAACCCGCTGGCACTCAAGCGCGGCATCGAGAAGGCCGTCGACCAGGTCGTCGAGAACATCGCCAAGCAGGCCACGCCCGTCTCGGGCAAGGATCAGATCGCGCGCGTCGCGACGATCTCGGCCGGCGACGAGGACATCGGCGACGTGATCGCCGACGCGATCGACAAGGTCGGCAAGGACGGAGTTGTGAACGTCGAGGAGGGCCAGACGTTCGGCATGGACCTCGAATTCACGGAGGGCATGCAGTTCGACAAGGGCTACATCTCGCCCTACATGGTCACCGACCAGGACCGCATGGAAGCCGTCCTCGAGGACCCCTACATCCTGATCGCCAACCAGAAGATCGGCTCGGTGCGTGACATCCTGCCGATCCTCGAGCAGACGATTCAGTCGGGCAAGCCGCTGCTGATCATCGCCGAGGACGTCGAGGGCGAGTCGCTCGCGACCCTGGTGGTCAACAAGCTGCGCGGCACCTTCACCGGCGTTGCTGTAAAGGCGCCGGGCTTCGGCGACCGCCGCAAGCGCATGCTTGAGGACATTGCCATCCTCACCGCCGCTGAGGTGATCACCGAGGAGATGGGTCTCAAGCTCGAGAACACCCAGCTCTCCCAGCTCGGCCGCGCCCGCCGTGTGGTCGTCGCCAAGGACACGACGACGATCGTTGACGGCAACGGCGACAAGAGCGCGATCAAGGGCCGCATCAACCAGATCAAGAACGAGGTTGAGAACACCGACTCGGACTTCGACCGGGAGAAGCTCCAGGAGCGTCTGGCGAAGCTGTCCGGCGGTGTCGCGGTCGTCAAGGTCGGCGCTGCCACCGAGACCGAGATGAAGGAGAAGAAGCACCGCGTTGAGGACGCGCTGCAGGCCACCCGCGCCGCCCTCGAGGAGGGCATCGTGCCGGGCGGCGGCGTCGCGCTGCTGGTCGCGCAGAAGGCGCTCAACCTCGATGTCGGCGAAGAGGACGAGCAGACGGGCGCCAAGATCGTGCACCGCGCGCTCGAGGAGCCGCTCCGTCAGATCGCGGACAACGCCGGTCTCGAGGGCTCGGTCGTCGTCAACGAGGTCCGCAAGGCGAAGAAGGACCACGGTCTGAACGCCGCCAACGGTGAGATCGTGAACCTGATCACGGAGGGCATCATCGACCCGGCCATGGTCACCCGTTCGGCGCTGCAGAACGCCGCGTCGATCGCCAAGAACATCCTGACCACCGAGGCGATCATCGCCGAGGTTCCCGACAAGGATTCCGGCGGCGCCGGTGGCGGAATGCCCGACATGTCGGGCATGATGTAAGCCGCAAGGCTTCAGACGTTTGGAGTTTGGAGGGCCGGGTGGGTGGGATCCCCATCCGGCCCTTCTTGCTGTAGCGGGTCGGCGATCGCCGGACCTGATCGGACTCGAGCACCGGCTCCTACGAGAGCGCCCACGGCTGCGGGACCAGCGCGCCGTAGACCTCAAGCGTGCGCCGGGCGACCTCCGCCCAGTCGAACCGCAGCACATGCTCGCGCGCCTGAATGACCAGTTGCGTTCGCGCCGCGTCGTCGGTCAGCACGCGCCGGACGATCTCGCGCAGCGCGTCGGCGTCGCGCGACGGGAAGCGGAGGCCCACGGTCCCGTCGGCCGGTACCACCTCACGCAGACCACCGGTATCGGCGACGACGCAGAGGCAGCCTGAGGCCATCGCCTCCAGCGCGACCAGGCCGAACGGCTCATAGATCGACGGCACGATGCAGAGGTCGGCGACCCGGTAGAGCGAATGCAGGAGATCGTCACCGGCCCAGCCGATGAACGATCCGTATTCGCTCAGGCCAAGCGCGTCCGCCTGCGTCTTGAGCTCGGCCTCGGCTGTGCCGGTCCCGGCGACGACGAACCGCAGCCTGCCGTCGCCTGCGATCGGCGCGAGCGCGTCGAGCGCCAGGTGGAAGCCCTTCTCGAACACGAGCCGCCCGACCAGCAGCACCAGCCGCTCGTCCGGCGCCGCGTAGCGCGCCCGCAGCGACACCAGCTCAACGCCTGAGGCGGCGACCAGGTCGGCCGGATCGATCCCGTTCGGGATTGCGGTGATGTGGCCAGGTGAGACATCGAAGATCTGCGCCACGTGTCCGGCCATGTAGTCCGAGCAGGTGATGACATGGTCCGCGCGTCGCGCCATGTGGCGCTCGACGGCGTGGATGTGGGATTGAGGATGGTTCTGAACCCAGCCCTGGTGGCGGCCGTACTCGGTGGCGTGGATCGTGACCAGCCAGGGCACGTCGGCGGCGTTCGCGATGCGCTGGGCGGCGTCGGCCACCAGCCAGTCGTGGGAGTGCACGAGGTCGAACTCGAAGCGCTCGGCGAGCTCGGCGCCCAGAGCGGCCATGTGCTGGTTCATGTCACCCACCCAGCGCACGAACGCCTCAACATCCTTTGGGAACGGGGGCTCGGCGACGCGGTGGATGTGGACGCCACGGCGCGACTCCTCGACGGGCAGATGGCCGCCGCCGCGCGTCAGCACGTGCACCTCGACGCCCTCGGCAGCGAGCTGCTCGGAGAGCTTGCGAACGTGGCGCCCGAGGCCGCCCTCGATCACCGGCGGGTATTCCCACGAGAACAGCAGCACGCGCATCGCTCGCCGCAGGCTACCGATGCCGCTCGCGTGCTGCTGAAGCGGTGCGCCGGGCGCTACAGGCTCGAGAGCGGGCGCGGTCCGGCGCCGACGTACTTTGCGCTGGGCCGGATCATGCGGCCCTCGCGCTTCTGCTCGAGGATGTGGGCGGACCAGCCGGCGACGCGCGCGCAGCCGAACATCGGCGTGTAGAGCTGCGGCGGGACCTCGGCGAAGTCCAGCACAACGGCCGCCCAGAACTCGATGTTCGTGGCGAGGATGCGGTCCGGCCGGCGCGCCTGCAGTTCCTCGAGCGCGGCGCGCTCGAGCGCCTCCGCGACCTCGATTCGGCGCGAGCCGAGCTCGTGCATGATGCGGCGCAGCACGCGCGCGCGTGGATCCTCGGCGCGGTAGACGCGATGCCCGAAGCCCATGATCCGCTCGCCACGATCGAGCCGGTCGCAGACCCACCGCCTGGCGTCGCCCGCTTCTTCGACCTCGTCGAGCATCTGGCGTACCCGCGAGGGCGCGCCGCCGTGCAGTGGTCCCGACAGCGCTCCGATCGCCGCCGACAGGGCGGCCGCCACATCGGCGCCCGTGGAGGTGATCACACGTGCGGTGAAGGTTGACGAGCTCATCCCATGCTCGGCCGCCGCGGTCCAATAGGCGTCGATCGCGCGGACGTGACGGGGGTCGGCCTCGCCGCGCCAGCGTGTCAGGAAGCGCTCGGCGATCGACCGCGACCGGTCGATCTCGCTCTGCGGCACCGGCGGCCGACCGAAGCCGCGGGCGGACTGCGCGACGAACGACAGCGCCATCACCGAGGCGCGTGCGAGGTTGTCGCGCGCCTCCTCGTCGGAGATATCGAGCACCGGCTTGAAGCCCCACTGCGGGCCGAGCGCCGCGAGCGCTGCCTGCATGTCGGCGCGCGGGTCGCCCGAGTGCACGTCGAGCGGATACGGCGCGGCCGGCTGCAGGCCGGGCAGCAGACTGTCGTCTACGAGCAGGCCCCAGACCTGCTCGAACGGCACCTTGCCGACCAATTCCTCGATATCGACACCGCGGTACCGCAGCGCGTCGCCGTCGCGATCAGGCTCCGCGATCTCGGTTGCGAAGGCGACGATGCCCTCGAGGCCGGATTGGACTTCGTCATAAACGGTCATAGCGGATAGTTCACTAAACTCGGCGCTCGTTCGCCAGGAACACGCCAGAGAGGAACCTGAACCATATGGCCTACGTGATCGCCGAGCCGTGCATCGGGACCAAGGACAACTCGTGTGTCGAGGTCTGTCCGGTCGATTGCATCCACCCGACGCCCGACGAGGCCGATTACGACGCGGTTGAGCAGCTCTACATCGATGCCGAAGAGTGCATCGATTGCGACGCCTGTGTCGAGGCCTGCCCGGTCGATGCGTGCTTCGCCGAGGATCAGTTGCCGGACGAGTGGCAGCAGTTCACGGTGATCAACGCCGAGTACTACCGCAACAGGTAATCCCGGCACAGCGGACGGCCCGGATCGTCTGGTGGCGCCGCCTGCGCCTGGCCGACGCGCCCCGGGCCCACCGCCAGCTGCTCACCACCCGCTCTGGCTCCCTGGGGCTTGACATAGTCGCCGGCCGCATCGCGGTGTCTACCGCGACGGCTAAGCCATCGGCAGCGACATGCCGACCGGCTTCTGCGGTGCCACGGTGGGTGGCTCCGGCTCGGCCATCATCGGCAGATCGACCGGGGTCAGCGCGATCACGCGCTTGGCGATCGCGTCGATCGCCTGAGCCGCCGGGTCCTTCGGGTCGGCAAGCACCACCGGCAGACCGCCGTCAGACTGCTCGCGCAGCGCCATCGTGAGCGGCACCTGGCCGAGCAGCGGCACCCCCAACTCCTCGGCGAGTAACCTGCCGCCGCCCTCGCCGAAGATCTGGAAGCTCTCGCCCGACGGCGTCGTGAAGCCGGCCATGTTCTCGATCACGCCGGCAATCTCGAGCTTGAGCTTGTCGGCCATCTCCGCCGAGCGCCTGGCGACCTTCTGCGCCACGGCCTGCGGCGTGGTGACGATCAGGAACTTCGCCTGCGGCAGCAGCTGGGAGAGCGTCATCGAGACGTCGCCGGTGCCGGGTGGCAGATCGATCAGCAGGTAGTCGAGGACGCCCCAGTCGACGTCCTCGATGAACTGTTGGAGCGCCTTGTGCAGCATCGGCCCGCGCCACACGACGGCCGCGTCCTGCTCGATGAAGAAGCCGATCGAGACGACCTTGACGCCGTCGCCGCCGTCGAGCGGCATGATCTTGTGGGCTGCGTTGACCTTCGCGCGCTCGCCGTTGAGGCCGAACATGCGGGGCTGCGAGTAGCCCCAGACGTCTGCGTCCAACACGCCGACCTGCTTGCCGTGGCCCGCCAGGGCGGCGGCGAGATTGGCGGTCACGCTCGACTTGCCGACCCCGCCCTTGCCAGAGCCGACGCAGATCACGTTCTCCACCTGGGCGAGCGCGCCGTCGGGCAGCGAGCCGCGCCCGAGCTTCTCTCGCAGCGACTGCTTCTCCGAGTCTGAGAGCACGTCGAAGCCGACGTTGACGCCGACCACTCCGTCGAGCCCGCGGACCGCCTCCTCGACGGAGGTCTGAAAGTGGTCGCGGATCGGGCAGCCGGGCGTCGTGAGCGAGACGGTCACGTCGACGACCCCGTTCGGGTGCACGTCTATTGAGCGAACCATCTCCAGCGTGACGATGTCCTTGTGCAGTTCTGGGTCGATGACGCTGCGCAGCGCGTCCATGACCTGGTCTCTTGTTGGCATACACCCATGATACGTTCCCGCCTCATGCCGCTTGCGGGACCACCACAGGGGGGAGTCACGGTCACCCCGGTGCGAGGCCGATCTGACCTGCGCGAGTTCGTCGGCCTCCCGTTCCGACTACACGCCGAGACGCCGTGGATCCCGCCGCTCAAACTCGAGCGCTACGCCTACCTCAACCGGCGCCTCAACCCGTTCTTCAAGCACGGGGACGCCGAGCTCTTCCTGGCGCGGCGCGAGGGCCGCGTTGTCGGCCGGATCAGCGCCCAGTACGACAGGAACTTCAACGTCTTCCACGGCAACCGCTGGGGCTTCTTCGGGTTCCTCGACTTCGAGGACGACCAGCAGGTGCTCGAACCGCTCCTCGACGCAGTCGCCGCCTGGCTCAAGGCGCAGAGCCACGACCGCATGATCGGGCCGTTCGACCTGATCATCAACGAGGAGTGCGGTGTGCTGATCGAGGGCTTCGAGCTGGAGCCGATGATCCGTCAGCCGTGGCATCCCCGCTACTACCAGCCTCGGGTCGAGGCGGCCGGTCTGGCGAAGGCGATGGACGTGTTCCACTGGGACCTGCGACTCGACGATCGTGACACGCGGATGCTCGAGGCCCTGCCCAGGATCGCCCAGCGGTCACATGATCGGTACGGCATCAGCGTCCGCAAGATGTCGTTCTGGCGGCTGGGGAAGGACCTGAAGGAGTTCCAGAAGATTTACAACGCCGCCTGGTCCAAGAACTGGGGCTTCTCGCCCTACGACGACCACGACCTCGCCGACATGGCGATCAACTACCGCCTGATCTTCGACAAGCGCTGGTTCATGCTGGCCGAGAACGACAAGGAGGTCGTGGCGGCGGCGATCACGATCCCCGACATCAACCAGGTCTTCAAGAAGATGAAGGGACGGCTACTGCCGCTGGGCTGGTGGTACTACCTCAGCCGCAAGCGCATCATCGACCGCTGTCGCGTCGGCTTCCTCGGCGTGCTGCCCGAGTACCAGCACACCGGCGTCGCGGCCCAGTTGTACATGGAGAACTTCGACATGGCTGCGGCGTCCCAGATCAAGTGGGGCGAGCCCGGCTGGATCCTCGAGACCAACCACAGCATGAACCGCGGCCTCGAGGCTATGGGCGGCCGCATCAGCAAGCGCATGAGGATCTACGAGCGGCTGCTGGAGGACGGCGCCGAACCATCGGCGCCGCCGGACAGCGTCGCGCGCTACGAGCCGCCCGAGTCGGTCGCGTCGGGCGCTTGAGGACCGACGGGGTGCCACTTGCAAAGTGACACCCCGGCGGCTGAGGGAGGAGAGGGTGCTGCATCCGCCGGCGAGGGTATGAGGCCGACGAATCCTTCCCGCTGGGTCGCTCTCCTGGGCGGTCCGCGAGGGAAACTGTTGTGCAAGCAAACTTAGCCGATCGGCTCCG
>Ga0182024_10013361_pt1 | contig 16049 bp, 7 predicted proteins | sample P32metaG_FD_120480 | JGI IMG/M metagenome (GOLD analysis project Ga0182024, IMG submission 120480) | Permafrost microbial communities from Stordalen Mire, Sweden - P3-2 metaG (Illumina Assembly) | ecosystem: Environmental > Terrestrial > Soil > Wetlands > Permafrost | place: Sweden: Stordalen... | reverse complement strand
GGAGAGTTTGTCGTTCTGAAGCAGGACAAAGGATTCTTCCGCCGCCTTTCGCACCAATGGCCTGTGCTCGGCGACTGCAGCGGTTACCTCGACGCCCTGGGCGTAGGGATTTTCAAACAAGCCGGTTGCGAACTTCACGCGGAGTACGCGCCGCACCGCCTCATCAACCACGGCCATTGGAAGCTGGCCGGAACGGATGAGCCCAGGCAGCTGCGTGTCGTAGAAGTGCGACATCATGTCGACATCGACACCGGCGGTGATGGCCTTCCGGGTAGCAGTCGCGGCATCGAGCGCAATGCCATGGTTCATCAATTCCATTACGGCGGTATAGTCGCTCACGACGAACCCGTTGAAGCCCCACTCTCCGCGCAGAATTGTGGAAAGAAGAAAAGGATTGGCGCTCGATGGTACGCCATTGAGCGAGTTGAATGCGCTCATAATTGTGGCGGCGCCAGCGTCGACAGCGGCCTGGTAAGGAGGCAGATAGTCCTGGCGCAGACGAATTTCGGACATGTCTGTCGTGTTGTATTCGCGGCCACCCTCGGCGGCGCCATAGGCGGCGAAATGCTTGACTGAAGCGGCAACGTTGCCTGGGGTCGAGAGGCTGTCGCCCTGGTAGCCACGAATGTACGCCCGCGCCATGGCGGCGCCGAGATACGCATCTTCACCAGCGCCTTCCACAGTTCGGCCCCAGCGGGGATCACGGCTGATGTCGACCATCGGAGAGTAAAACCAGCGAACTCCCGCGGTAGTCGCCTCTCCGGCAGACATGTGAGAGAGGTCAACGACGAGCTCCGGATCGAAGCTCGCCGCCAGGCCCAGTGGAACTGGATAGATCGTTCGAAAACCGTGAATGACATCCGCGCCGAAGAGCAAAGGGATGTGCAGACGGCTCCGATCAACGGCAAGATGCTGATAAAGGTTCGTGCGCTCCGCGCCGACGGTATTGAGCATTGAGCCAAGCCGGCCTGTGGCAGCCAGATCCATGGCATTCACATGATTAGTGGTTCCCGGGTTCACAGCCGCAATCGCGCCCGGCTTGCCTCCGGCCGCCGGCGCGGGAGAAACGTCGCCGGTATCGTTATATTGCACAAGCTGCCCGATCTTTTCTTCAAGCGTCATCTGGCGCAGCAGGCGATCCACCCGAGCCTCGATGTTTGGATCTGCGAGCTGGGCGTTGGAAGGATGCGCCGCTCTGCCCGCATCGTGATTGGAAGCTGGCTTCGCGGCTTGTGCCGCGGCATTCGATTCGAATCCAACCGTTACCAAACAAACGACAGCTAAGAAAAGAAGGCCGCAGAGGCGGAAGATCGAATTCAATCCCGGCACTAATTCTCTCCAATGCTGCATTAGCGGGCCCTGCTTCGATGCTAGCAAGGATTGACTAGCGGAGACGCGGTTATGGGCCCACGGCGCGCCGTCACTTAAAGTACCCGACCTCATGCCCAATGTTAATCAATTTCACGAAGTTTAGAATTCGAATCTCCCAAAGAACTCAATTACTCTACCGTTATCTGCGGCAGGTGCCAATCCAAAGAGGGGGTTGATTACATGCGTCCCTGCCGTGGTCACGTTTGAAATTGTGGTTTCCGCGCTGCCAAACGAGAGCGGCGTCAGGTTGGTCAAGTTGAAAATGTTGTAGAGGTTGGCCTGGAAGCGAAACAACGCCGGATGGTCGCCAACACTAAACGTCAGCTGCTTGGCGAAGCTCATATCCACGTCTTTGTAACAGGGACCGTTGAACGAGTTTCTTCCCACGCCCGGCGGTCCTGAATTTCCATAGACAAAATAATTGGCTCCGCCTGAGGGAAAGTTCGAACCATGTTCGAAAGAACTATTCGAACAGTCATTCAATGCATAACTATTTGCCGGGGCCCCTGAATTTGGCCCGTACCCGGTTGGCCGCGTCGGTGCGATCGTCGATGCCCCATTCACCAGCGCCACTGAGGGCACGCCGATTACAGGCGTCCACGGAAACCCTGTGTGCATCGTCAGAATTCCATTTGCCTGCCAATTGCCGAGCACATTCTTCATCAAACCGTTCCCCTTTGGGTTAGGCAGGCTCCATGTTCCCTCCAGCGAAAATCTCCCGCGTAGATCGAAATCCGAGGGGCCGTATTCCGCCCGGGGATCAGCCGGGTCCGTTTGATTAGACAGGTAGCCGGGGCCCTCGTTGGATGCATTATCCATGCTCTTTGACCAGGTATACACTGCGCTGAAATCGAGACCATGCTGCAACCGCTTCTCCAGATGAACATTCATCGCGTTGTAGTCAGTGTGAACGTCCGACGTTGGAACATAAGCGGCGTAGAAAGGCGTCTGGTTCACACCCGGTGTGCAGGCTCCCCCCGACGCGCAGGTTCCGTTCGACTGGGGATAGAGAAAGTTCTCGTCCACGAGGCGCAGAAAGTGGAAGCCGGATGAGCCCTGGTATCCGAGAGTGAATGCCATCTGCCACGGTAGCGCGTACTGCATGTCAAAAGAGTACGAATACAGCGGCGGCTGCTTCATGTGCGGAAGGGTGCTGTAGGTCTCAATCTGCGGTGTCGACGGAGTGCCACCCGGAGGCGTAAATGCGTTTGGCGTGCCCGTCGTCGGGTTCACTCCGACTGCGAGATTCGGGTTGGCTGCATAACTAAACGGCGAGTCGCTCGCTCCGTATTCGAAGACGATTCCTGTTCCGATGGCGTTGGGAGCAGTCGACTGCAGGCCTCCGCAGCAGAGCCCATAGTTGAAGTAGCCTGGTCCATTTTCATATGCCGGCGAAATTGGCTCTTCATCGAAGTTGTCAAAGCTCACACCGATACCGCCGCGAAACACCATTTTTCCCTGGCTTGATAATGGCTGCCAGGTAAAGCCGAACTTCGGCGCGAACGCGTCCGGAGTGTTCGGATAATAGTGATTCACCAGCGCAAACTTCGAATTGATGATCTGCACCCCAGGCGCGCTCGAGAGCACCAAATCGTTCACTGCGAATCCCTTGTTGCTAAGCGCGCCAAAAAATTCGTATCGCAGCCCGAGATTCAATGTGAAATTCGGCCTGACTTTCCAATCGTCCTGAACAAAACCTGCATAGTAGTACCGGCGGAAATATCGCTGCGCGTTGCCCACTCCTCCCGTGTTGGGATTTGCTGCTATGCCTTCATAAAGTGGCGCATCGTTCGCCGCATCCCAGATTCCCTGAAAAGCGTAATTGGGTCGCGCCAGGCCCGAGTCGTTGTCATTATCTTGCTCTTGTCGCGCCACGACGCCCATGCGCAAAGATTGCGGACCAAGAACCTTGGTAAGCGTGTCGCGAACTTCGTAGGTGTTCTCTGCAGCCGTGTACGGCGTCGTGGTTCCGGAACGGATGCTGAAGTCGATCTGCCCGAATCCATAGTTCTGCACGTACATGCCTGGCACGCCCCAGTTCACGCTGCCCGCGGTATCGGAGATTTGGTTGTCTGCGAATCGCGTGTTGTTTGCGCGCACTTCATTGATGAGGGTAGAGCTGAAAGTGTGAATGTAGACAGCAGTGATCGAGGTATTGAAGGGACGGAACGGCAGATTCGTATCCGGCGCGGCGCCGGCAATGGCGTCGTACGACGCTTGATCAAGCTTTTGCGAAAAAAATCCTCCGAAGACCTGGTCCCTGGGGGTGATATACCAATCTCCCCGCGCGTGAAACTGGGTGCCGCGATATGTGCTCGGCGTTTGGATCTGCGCAAATTCAAGATCGGGAACGCCGTCAAGTCCAGCGCCAGTGAAGAGATTCGGATTTGCGACAGTGCCATTAGCGTTCACATTCGGCAGGTATTGGTCGTCGCTGCCGCCAAAGGAACCGATATCGAATCCACCCGTCACCGGTGCGCATTGAGATTGCAATGCACTGCAAACGCCGGGCAGAACAGCGTGCACGATTGCTTCGCCGGCAGGCTTAGTTATGGTGCTTGCAACCAGCCCGCTTGGCCGCGCCGTCTTCAGTCCCGCGTACCACTGCTGCGTGGGAACATAGGTCTCGCTGAAAGACTGCAACGTGCTCTTGGCTGCCTCATAGCTGGCAAATCCGAATAGCTTGTCCTTCCTGATCGGCCCTCCCACACTTGCGGCCCATTCTCGCTGCTGCAGGTCATCGCGGATGGCTGGGGCGAACAAGCCTGGCGTGCTGGTTGGTCCGCCATACGGTTGATAGGCGTTCAGCCCCGGCTCGTCATACTGAAAGAATGCGCTTCCATGGAGGTCGTTGCTACCAGCTTTGCTTACGGTCAGGATGTGCGCCCCTACGCTGCGCCCCTGCGTGGCGTCATAATTCGAAGCAAGAACGGTAATTTGCTCAACCGCCTCAATGCTCGGCGTCACAATCGTCGAACCGCCGTGGAGCAAACTGTCAACTGTCACGCCATCAATCTCGTACGTATTTGAGGTGACGCGCTGGCCGGCCGCGGAAATCTGAATCTGGTTCTCGGTTTGGAAGACGCCGTAATTCGATTGGTTCTGGCTTGTGTTATTCGGCAGCGTTACAGCGCCTCCACTGCCGGACCGCGACGAATCGCCGCTAATGCCGACACCGGTCCGCAGCAACTCGTAGGGGTCGCGGCCAAACGCCGGCAACCGGGTCACATCCTCCGTCGAGATTGTGCTGGAAACGCTCGCGTCCGCCGTGTCAAGCATCGGGGTCGACTCGCCGTTCACCGTCACCGATTCCGCGGCCTGGCCGATCGAGAGCTTTATATCCAGGGTACGTGGCAACTCTGCCGACACCGCAACATCGGTAAAGGTCTCGTCCTTAAATCCATTGGCCGTCACCTTGACCGTGTAGTTGCCCACCGGCAACTCACTGAACTTGTAGAAACCCGAATCGCCCGTGACCGTCGTCCGTTGCTCGTTGGTGGAAGGATTCGTGAGCGTCACGGCTGCCTTGGGAATCACTGCCTCGCTGTTGTCCGTTACCGTTCCTGACAAGCTGGCCCCGAATTGGGCATGAACCGGCAGAGCTGAGATGAGAAGAAGCGAGAGCGCCGCTGCCCAGCAAACAATCGTCGCGGGAAAATGTCTTTCCTGTCTCGGGTTCTGAATCACCGAACTTTTCAAATTTGTTGATTGCATGGTCGCCTCCTGGCAATTGGTTGCTGTGCTTCGGGTGGTCCGCCGCATTCGTCTTGAAGTGTCGTCTGTTCTCTTCCAGGTCGCGCACAATCAGCTTCGTAACAGCAAACGGACACCATTCGCGTGAATTCGCGCCGTGCCTGTTCGTTTCGATCGAACGACTCTCAGATCCAGGTGGTGTGAAAAGTACGCGCGTACACGATTTTGCACCCACGCCGTACGCGTAGTTGGATGCATTGTCCTGTGTACGCGGATTTCCGGTGCGAGTCTGTATCGAATAGCTCAATGTCGAAATAACATTCCCGATAGCGCTTTCGATCTGTCGGCAATGCGCCAAAAACTCCCGATCCACAACGGATTCAAGGCCTTGGCAGCGCCCAAGAGACATTCATCTGATCTAGATGATGCGGTTCGGTGGTAAACCGGCGGTTCACCCAAATGTTGGTAACAGAGCGCTATACCGCCGGTCGACTCGCCTCTGACCTGACTACCGGCCCTCGCGCGAAATGTCTGCGAGCCACAGCTTGGATTGGACACCAAATGAGAGAAGAAACTCCTCCACGGCATTCAGAATGATCCGCTCAATGGGAATCGCCGATTTCATTGTGAATGCTTCGCAACGCAAAGCTGAACAGATCACACGCGAAGATTGCGGAGATACTCGGCGTCGATGCGCAGCGCCTGAATGGGATCGATGTCAAACTCTTCCTGCTCGACAAAGTACCGCTTGAGCCCGGTGGCAGCCCGCAGGATCGGTGCGTAGTCAATCTGGCCGCGCCCCAGTTCAGTGGAGTGCATTTGTCCGTTGGCGCCCGGAATCATATCCTTCACATGCATCAACGGAAAGCGCTCGGGAGTCTTGCTCAGAAAGTCGACCGGGTTGTGCCCTGACGCATAGACCCAGCCGCAATCCATCTCGAAGACGACCAGCTTGGGATCGGTGAGCCGCAGCAGTTCGCTGTATACCAGCACGCCATCGATCACGGCAAACTCCGGCGTATGATTGTGCACGCCGAAAGTTAATCCGGCCGACTTGATTTTCTCGCCGATACGATTAAACTCGTCCGCAATCCAGCGCCAGTCGTCGAGCGTTGGCGGCCCTTTCGCAGCTGGATCGCGATGCATTCCTCCCGATGACGAGCAGACGATATACTCGAGCCCCAGCGTGTGGCCGTAGTCGAGCCACTGGTCGAGTTGCGTCTCAAGCACATTAAGCGCATGGTGAGTGCTGACGCAGCGCAAGCCGGCCGCGTCCATCGCATGGCGAAAATCCGCAGCCGAGCGATCGAAATAGCCCGCTGCTTCAACCGCCGTATAGCCTGCCGAGCGCACCTGTGCCAACGTGCCGGCGAAATCCGTGGGCAGTTGGTTGCGCACGCTATAGAGTTGCAGCCCAATGGGCAGCCGCAGCCGTTTAGCCTCTAGGCGCGAAGCCGCGACAGATGCCGCAACCGCTCCAGTTGCTTTCATAAAACTTCTGCGTGACGTTGTGCGCATGTGCAGTCTCCGCTTGAGAATCGAGGCTCAACCTTTGATGGTTTTCGTGTCGGAGTCCCAGGATGCCGTGCCGCGATGGAAGTAAGAGTGGTTGGCCATGTGGCAGGCGACGGCTGCATGGTTACCGAAGATTTCGTTTTCGACCACCGGCTCTCGCGTGTCTACGGCGCTGAAGAAGTTTGCCAGATGGTCAGCGGTGTCGTCATAGCCTGGCGTAGCAGAGTATGTTTCGACCTCAGCCAGCGCCGGCGGCGCTGCTGGATGCGCACTATTCCAGTCATCAAAATACTGTTTCTTCGCCGTGGCGGTCCATCCGTTCAGAGAATAGCCCTCCGGTTGTGGGCGCGTATCCTGCGGCGCCACGGTGAGCGTGTTGCCGTTAATGGTCATCGTAGCTTCCCTGCCATAGAAAATGATCGGCTCGCCCTGCGCGCTGTTCTGGTTGCAGTGCAGGTTCAGGGTCATGCCGTCGTATTCGTAGAGCGTCGCCAGCAGATCGGGGAAGTCGCGCCCATCCTTGAAATATGTCAGACTGCCGATTGACTGCGCACGCTTCGGCGCTGCGTTGATTCCGCTTACGCACTGGATCCCCGACAGCAAATGCACATAAAGATCACCGGCCACGCCTTCACCGTAATCAGCGAAACATCGCCAGCGAAAGAACCGGACCGCGTCGAATGGGCGCTCCGGTGCATCTCGCAGGAAAGCCTTCCAATCGATGTTTTGCTCGCTCGCGTCAGGTGGAATGGGATAGACCCATGCGCCCGAGGGCGAGTTGCGGTCGGAATGACCCTCGATATAGGTGACCTGACCCAGCCTGCCCGACGCGTAAATCTCCTGCGCTTTTCTGTAGACGATGTTGCTCACGCGCTGGCTGCCCGCTTGAAAAATGCGCTTGTTCGCCTTCACCGCTTCCACCATCGCAAAGCCGTCGGCCACGTTGTGCGACATCGGTTTCTCGCAATAAACATCCTTGCCCGCCGCGAGGCAGTCGACAACAATAGCCCTGTGCAGATGATCTGAGACCGCGACGATCACCGCGTCAACATCTTTGCGATCAAGGAGCGGGCGGTAGTCGCCGCTGGTAGGCACGTCTGCGCCGTATGCTTCAAGTCCCGCCCTCCGGTGCATCTCATAAAGGTCCGCCGTGGCCACCAGTTCGCAACTCGACACCTTGCGCGCGGAGCGCAGCAGATCGCATCCGCGAATCCCTGTCCCGATCGAAGCAAAGCGAATCTTGCGCCCGCTCCGCATCGCCTGAGCTTCGAGCGCTGCGGGTTGAAGCATGGTTGCCTTCGCCGCCGCGCCTGCTACTGCCGCACCTGCGCCGAGCCGCACAAAATCCCGCCTCGTCAAAGCCGCTGTTTTCACCGGAATGTCCTGTTCGAAAACGAATTCAGGCAATTGTATCGCTCTAGCGCAATGCGTATTGGATGGCCAGGTTCAAGCCCACCATCAACACCGCTGAAACGGGGATCACCAGCAGCGCCTTCTTCAGCCGCAGAGGATCTCCGCCGGCAATGGCGCCTATAATGCGTGAGCTCACGGCGAGGCCTATCCACCCGCAGGTGATGACAAAGCCGAGTGCAGTGCTGGTCATGCGCGGGAAGGCATCCGCGACGATGGCCAACGTGGTTGGGAAGACAGGCGCCATGGAAAGTCCGGCAATGAATACGAGCGTGAATGCAGTCGCTGGTCGAACCGTTCGCAGCATAAGAAAAGTCGAAACAGCCATTGCGACTGATGCAGCCAGCGTAACGGCGATCGGCTGTACGCGGATAAGAATGGGCGAGACGCCGACGCGGCCGATCAGCAAGCCGAGCGCAAATCCAAGCGACAGAATATTGAGCGCACGCGATTCCGGAACACCTTGGGCAATCAGATGTCGCGGAAGCCAATTCCAAATTCCAACTTCGCAAGACACATACAGAAAAAGGAAGAAACCGAGCATGAAGAGGAGCGGCCGGTCGAGGACGGGTGCCGCATCCGCAAGTACGAAGCGCCCAGCGGTCGTGGGCGACGGCATTTTCGTGAGAGCCTGAATCACCAATGTGACTACAGTCAGGGACGCGACGGTATAGCAAAGACGGACCCAGTTTCGTGCAAAGAGATTCGCCGAAAGAAACGGCGTTGCCAGTCCGCCGAGGCCAAAGAAGAGGTTGACGAGGTTCAGCGCGATCCCGCGGTGCACCTCGCCCACATCGCTCACCAGCGCATTTGCGCCAGTCACCACAATGCCTCCGCCGACGCCGAGCAGGAACAAGATGACCAGGATGCTCCGGTAACCTTGCGAGCGCGGAAGGGCGTAAAGTGCGATTGCAATGAAGGCCAGACCTAGAATAAGTCCAATCTTTTTGCCTTCGCTATCCAGCAACGGACCCACACCGACCGAGGCGATGATGAGCCCCAGCGCCTGCGCAAACGCGATGGTGCCATTCTGGGTTGGCGTGAGATGGAAGCGGTCCGACAAATCGGGCAGAATGGTGCCCAGCATGGCGGCAATCATTCCATACACAAAAATGGCGACAATGGCTGCGAAAATCAACACCAGCGAGACTCCTTTCAATTGCCGCAATTAAAGTGCGGGGACATCAATCCAGCAGCAATGGTATCCAATCCCCCGATAAAGTAGTACTAAATAGGAGCAGCTATGCGCCATGCCCTATGTTGTCTTCTCGTTGCCATCGGTTGCACTACTGCTCTCCCTTGTTCCTCCCAAACTTCGAATCTGTCCGGAACGGCGCCTGCGTCAAAGCCAGATCAGCCGGATCCCGTGCACCGCACTTGGCACGCCGCTTGGGTCACACATCCCGCTGCCCCACTGCGCGAGCCCTTGGTGCTGCACTTCCGGCGTTCGCTTGAGCTTGCTGCCGTTCCCATCAGTTATCAGGTGCGCGTAAGTGCCGACAACCGGTTCATTCTTTATGTGAATGGCCGCAGAGTTGGTGACGGACCAGCACGCGGCGACCTCAGCTACTGGCGTTACGAACGCTTCGATCTGGCTTCTCTGCTGCACGCAGGCCGCAACCTGATCACCGCAACGGTGTGGAACTGGGGCATCTTTGCGCCCATCGCTCAAATGAGCGATCGAACGGCATTCTTACTGGAGAGTGAAGCCACAGGTGCTGAGGGCATCTCGACTCCCGAGGAGTGGCAAGTCGAGATCGAATCCGGTCATCGCGCGCTCGATCGTAGTTCGGTGGACATCCCCACTTACTTCGCCTCTGGGCCGGGGGAGCAGATTGATGCAGAACTCTACGACTGGAATTGGCAGTCGGAGTCCGGCTCAAATGCGAACTGGGTGGCCGTGGCTTCTCCCATGCGCGACGCAATGAGCGCCTCAGCGAATCAGGCTCACTCTGCCGACACCACTGGAGACAACAACTGGGGGCTTGTTCCAGATGCGCTGCCTCATATGGAGTACGCGCCCACCAGCGCGGGAAAAGTTGTGCGCATCGACACTCCGGCCGGCAAACAAGCGGATTCGAGCACCTTTCCCGAGCAGCCTTTGACGTTGCCGCCGGGAACGAGCCTTCACATTCTCGTCGATCGGAAAACGCTGACCACCGCTTATCCCGTCCTTACTGTCTCCGGCGGAAAGGGCGCAAAGATCTGGCTAACGTACTCCGAAGCCCTCTACGACAAGCAGATGCACAAGGGCGACCGTGACGAGGTGGGGGACCGCAACGCACACGGATTGAAGGACAACTTCCTACCCGACGGCGGTCAACATCGGATCTTCGAGCCGCTTTGGTGGCGCACATGGCGCTATCTTGACCTTGACATCGAAACTGCAGACGCGCCGCTGACGCTCGAATCGCTCACAACAGAATTCACTGCGTATCCCTTCGAAGAAAAGGCGACCTTCGCCTCGCCCGACAATGACCTCAAGCAGATATGGGATATAAGTTGGCGGACGGCGCGGCTGGATGCGCACGAGACCTATATGGACACGCCTTACTACGAGCAGTTGCAGTACATCGGCGATACGCGCATCCAGGCGCTGATCTCCTATGCCGTGGCCGGCGATGACCGCCTGGCGAAACAGGCGCTCGAGGCTTTCGACGCCTCACGCATTCCTGACGGAATTACACGCAGTCGCTACCCGAGTTCGTTGGCCCAGACCATCCCGACGTTTTCCCTGCTGTGGATCGGGATGGTGCGCGACTGGTGGAACTATCGGCCCGATCCGGAGCCTGCGCGCGCTTCGTTGCCCGGTATACGTAGCGTGCTCGATTGGTTTGCACGCCACGAGCAGCCGGACGGCTTGCTGCGGAAATTGCCGTGGTGGAGCTTTATCGATTGGGTGCCAAAGGGCGAGATTCCCACCTACGACGCGAACGGTGAGTCGTGCACCACGACACTCCAGTACCTCGGCGCGCTCGAAGATGCCGCCGTGCTTGAAAATGGACTCGGCGATCCGCTGTTCGCCGGGCAAGACGCGAAGAGAGCCGCGCATGTTCGTTCTGCGCTCACGGCGAAGTGCTGGGATGTCAAACGAAATCTGGTGGCAGAGACGCCGGAGCACAAAGGCTACAGCCAGCAAACGAGCATCCTCGGCGTGCTGTTCGATGTGGTGCCGAAAGCGAGCCAGCATGCGGTGATGGAGAACGTGCTCAAGATCGAGCCGGGCGCAAAGCTCCACGATGTGCTGAGCGCGTCGTACTACTTCCGCAACTACCTTGCGCGCGCGCTCGATCATGCTGGAATGGGCGACAGGTATCTCAACTCGCTCAAGCCGTGGCGCGACTTGCTTCCGCTGCACTTCAGCACTTGGCCTGAAACTCCCGGCGACACACGCTCCGACTCACATGCGTGGAGCGCGCACCCAATCTTCGACCTCCTTACGCTTGTGGCAGGCATTGAGCCGGCGAGCCCGGGCTTCAAGACGGTGCGCATCGCGCCCCATCTGGGTTCGCTACCCTGGCTGCAAGCGACCTATCCCCATCCTCAGGGCGCCATCGCGGTGGAGTACGTGAAGAAAGGTGACGCGCTCGAAGCCAAAATAAAGCTGCCGGGAACGCTCACAGGAACCTTTGAGTACGAAGGACGAATCTGGAAACTCGAACCGGGCGAGAACCGCATCGAGGCTCTTCCTAAATAGCGCGTCGAAACAACTGGGTCCGCAAGCAAGGCTCGAGCGTGGTTTCGGCGATTCACGGAATCTTGCCTGTCAACTCGCCGCCCAAATTTCGCATCGAACCCGAGAGAGAGAGGCACTCAAAACGAATTCGACGGGCCCCCTTTTATTATGGATCACCCTTATTCCCGCACTATTATTGAGATTCTTCGCGGTACCCTCGGTCGCCTCGAGAAGGACTCCGATTTCCGTCAGGATGATCCGGCTGTCGTGCAACTTAAGAGGCACATTCTCCAGTCCTTAGCCGAGTTTGAATCGCAGAAAAATTCGCAGCTCGTCTTGGAACCCGAGTCCGGCATAGAACTCGAGTCCCCTATTTCAGTGTTGCGCTTGCGCTAAGCCCATCCGTTAATCCCAGCAATCCATCTACCTCATATTTCAGGAATTCCCTGTCTTCATTGACAGGAATCCTTCCCCCGATCCCTCCGCGAGCTTGGCCGGGTCGACTTGAAATTGACGTTACAAAAGTCATTCCGAAGCTCTTGAAAATCATCTGACTGCGCAAGACAACCCATCTGAATTTATTCGCATCTCCCCTCTAGCTTTACTGCGGAATCGAGCCTGAAGTGTGCCCATGGGTGCCTTCTCTTCGCCTCCGCATTTGCTTTCCCAACCCTGCCGCAGGAGTCAAGAAAATGGAAGTCGAACTACCGCAACCCATTCTTGGGGAAAGCGGGCAGGAGGTCTTTCCCAAGAGCAACGGCGCTCTTGAGTCAGCCCTTGAGTCTGCCCCTTCCGATTGCCTTGCCGCCATTCTGCAGAGTCTCCAAACCATGAAGGATGGAGATTTCAGCGTGCGCCTGCCCGTCACCTGGACAGGACTGCCCGGCAAAATCGCCGACAGCTTCAACGAAATCGTCACAGCCAACGAGCAGATGGCGCTGGAATTGAAGCGCGTTGGGAAAGCGGTCGGCAAAGAGGGCAAAACCCGCGAACGGATTCGTGTTGAGCAACGCCGCGGCGAGTGGAACGACATGGAAGTCTCCGTAAACACCTTGGTCGAAGATCTGCTTCGCCCCACAACAGAGGTCACGCACGCGATTGCTGCCGTTGCGCAGGGCAACCTCACGCGAACCGTCCGCCTCGACGTGGATGGCCGACCACTGGAAGGCGAGTTCCTCCGTTCCGCCAACATTGTCAACACGATGATCCAGCAATTGGGCGTGTTTACGGCCGAGGTCACGCGCGTGGCGCGCGAGGTCGGCACCGATGGCAAGCTTGGCGGCCAGGCTGTAGTGCCCGGCGTCGCCGGTACCTGGAAGGATTTAACTGATTCCGTCAACTCCATGGCATCAAACCTCACCGGTCAGGTTCGCAATATCGCCGAAGTCGCGACTGCCGTTGCCAGCGGCGATCTCTCGCGCAAGATCACGGTCGATGTGCGCGGCGAAATTCTGCAGCTCAAAGAGGCGATCAACACCATGGTCGATCAGCTGCGCTCATTCGCGTCGGAAGTTACGCGCGTGGCGCGTGAAGTCGGCACCGACGGCAAGCTCGGCGGCCAGGCGGTCGTGCCGGGCGTGGCAGGTACGTGGAAGGACCTTACCGACTCCGTCAATGCGATGGCCGGCAACCTTACCGCGCAGGTCAGAAACATTGCCGAGGTAACTACCGCCGTTGCGCGCGGCGATTTGTCGCGCAAGATCACGGTCGACGTAAAGGGCGAAATTCTGGAGCTTAAAGACACCATCAACACCATGGTCGATCAGCTGAACGCGTTTGCCGGCGAAGTCACCCGCGTCGCGCGCGAAGTCGGAACTGAAGGCAAATTGGGTGGTCAGGCAAACGTGCCCGGCGTGGCCGGAACGTGGAAGGACCTTACCGACAACGTCAACTTCATGGCCGGAAACCTCACCGGCCAGGTCCGCAACATCGCAGAAGTCGCAACCGCCATCGCCAGGGGCGATCTCTCGCGCAAAATCACGGTTGACGTGCGCGGAGAAATTCTGCAGCTCAAGGAAACGCTCAACACCATGGTGGATCAGCTCAACCGCTTCGCTGGCGAAGTTACGCGCGTTGCCCGCGAGGTTGGAACGGAGGGCAGGCTCGGCGGACAAGCCAACGTGCCCGGCGTCGCCGGAACCTGGAAGGATCTTACCGACTCAGTAAATTCAATGGCCGGCAACCTCACGGCGCAGGTCAGAAACATTGCCGAAGTTACCACGGCCGTCGCGCGCGGCGACTTGTCGCGCAAAATCACCGTCGACGTGAAGGGCGAAATTCTCGAGCTCAAGAACACCATTAACACCATGGTGGATCAATTGAACGCGTTTGCCGGCGAAGTCACCCGCGTTGCTCGCGAAGTTGGAACCGAAGGCAAGCTCGGCGGTCAGGCACAGGTGCAAGGCATCGCCGGAACCTGGAAAGATTTGACTGACAACGTCAATTTCATGGCTTCGAATCTCACCGGCCAGGTAAGAAACATTGCCGAAGTGGCAACAGCTGTCGCGCGTGGCGACTTGTCGCGCAAGATCACTGTCGATGTCAAAGGCGAAATTCTGGAGCTGAAAGACACCCTCAATACGATGGTCGATCAGCTCAACGCTTTTGCCGGCGAAGTCACCCGCGTGGCCCGCGAGGTTGGTTCGGAAGGCCGTCTCGGCGGACAGGCGCAGGTGCCCGGTGTCGCCGGAACCTGGAAAGACTTGACCGACAACGTAAACTCCATGGCCTCAAACCTCACCGATCAGGTGAGAAACATCGCCGAAGTTTCTACGGCAATCGCGAACGGCGATCTCTCCAAGAAAATTACCGTGAACGTGAGCGGCGAAATTCTGCTGCTCAAAGAGACCATCAATACGATGGTCGACCAGCTCAACCGCTTCGCCGGCGAAGTGACGCGCGTTGCTCGCGAAGTGGGTACGGAGGGCCGGTTGGGCGGCCAGGCAAACGTGCCCGGCGTCGCCGGAACCTGGAAGGATCTGACCGACTCCGTCAACTCCATGGCGTCGAACCTCACCGGTCAGGTAAGAAACATCGCCGAAGTCACCACGGCAGTGGCGCGCGGCGATCTTTCGCGCAAAATCGCGGTAGACGTAAAGGGCGAGATTCTCGAGCTGAAAAACACCATCAACACCATGGTCGACCAGCTCAACGCATTCGCGGGCGAAGTCACGCGCGTGGCTCGAGAGGTCGGCACCGAAGGCAAGCTCGGCGGCCAGGCCGTGGTGCCGGGCGTCGCCGGAACCTGGAAGGATCTTACCGACTCAGTGAACTTCATGGCCGGTAACCTCACCGCGCAAGTGAGAAACATCGCCGAAGTTGCCACCGCCATTGCCAACGGCGACTTGTCGCGCAAAATCACCGTGGACGTGCGCGGCGAAATCCTCCAGTTGAAAGAAACCATGAACACAATGGTCGAGCAGCTTCGCTCGTTCGCCGCTGAAGTCACGCGCGTTGCTCGCGAGGTTGGATCGGAAGGCCGTCTCGGCGGGCAGGCCAACGTGCCGGGCGTGGCCGGCACATGGAAAGATCTGACGGACAGCGTGAACGCGATGGCCGGCAACCTTACCGCGCAGGTGAGAAACATCGCCGAAGTGACCACCGCCGTTGCCCGCGGCGACCTTTCGCGCAAAATTACCGTGGACGTGAAGGGCGAAATCCTGGAGCTCAAGGACACCATCAATACGATGGTCGATCAGCTCAACGCGTTCGCCGCAGAAGTAACCCGCGTGGCCCGCGAAGTCGGAACCGACGGAAAATTGGGCGGCCAGGCGACGGTGCAAGGCGTGGCTGGCACGTGGAAAGATTTGACCGATAACGTCAACGTGATGGCCGCGAACCTCACCGAACAGGTCCGCGGAATTGTAAAGGTCGTCACCGCTGTGGCCAACGGCGTCCTCACGCAGAAGCTCACGGTGAATGCTAAGGGCGAAGTGGCTGCTCTGGCAGAGACCATCAATAATATGACCGACACTCTGGCCACGTTTGCCGACCAGGTCACCACGGTCGCTCGCGAAGTCGGCGTCGAAGGCCGTCTCGGCGGACAAGCCAACGTGCCCGGCGCCGACGGTACGTGGAAGGATCTTACCGGCAACGTAAATCTGCTGGCCGACAACCTTACCAACCAGGTGCGCGCAATTGCTGAAGTAGCCACGGCCGTGACCAAGGGCGATCTCACGCGGTCGATTCAAGTGGAAGCTCGCGGCGAGGTGGCCGAGCTTAAAGACAACATCAACACCATGATTGATAACCTGCGCCTCACCACTGATCGCAACAAGGAACAGGATTGGTTAAAGACCAACCTCGCGCGGTTTACCGGCATGTTGCAGGGCCAGCGCGATCTGGGAACCGTAGGCAGAATGTTGCTCTCGGAGCTGGCGCCGCT
>Ga0182024_10013360_pt1 | contig 16050 bp, 9 predicted proteins | sample P32metaG_FD_120480 | JGI IMG/M metagenome (GOLD analysis project Ga0182024, IMG submission 120480) | Permafrost microbial communities from Stordalen Mire, Sweden - P3-2 metaG (Illumina Assembly) | ecosystem: Environmental > Terrestrial > Soil > Wetlands > Permafrost | place: Sweden: Stordalen... | reverse complement strand
CGGGAACCAACATCCCCAAAAACCAGAACCAGCCGACGAACAGGTAGGGCCGACGGCGCCGCCAGGCGGTCGCCGCCAGGCTTACGGCCGCCAAAAGCGCCGCCGCTCCAGCCACTTTCCACACGGGATTGCCACCGCTCGGAATGGGATAGAAGACCGTCAGATTGACGGGATAGAAAAACTGACACAGATAGGTGACTAAAACCACGACGGCGTTGGAAAGCCGATCGGGCCAGGCGAGCGATAGCGCGCGGGGAGTTTTGGCATGGGTCGCCATGGTCACGGCGCAATCGGCAAGCGCGATTGCCAGGAGAGGCAGTTTTTCGATCACCAGCCATCCAATGTCTTGTCGAGGGAGGGCCAAAGCCGCCGGCGCCCGATCGGCCGTCCGGCCAAATCGTCCCAGCGGCCAATAATCCAACAGCAACAACAGTGGTGGAACCGTGACCAGCATTGCCTTCGACATCAGACCCATGCTGAACACCACGGCCATGAGCAAATATCTGCCCAAGGTCCGATTCCGGCGGACATAGCCCAAATAAGCCGCCAAGGTCAGCACGAAGAACATCCCGCTGAGGACGTCGCGCCGCTCGGCCACCCAGGCCACCGACTCGACGTGCTGCGGATGAATGGCGAACAGCGTGGCGACCAGCGCGCTGGGCCACAGCTCGCCGGTCATGCTTCGCCAGACGAAGAATAGCCCGATCGCCGCGGCGGCGTGCAGCAGCACGCTCGTCAGGTGGTGTCCCGACGCGTTCAATCCGTAGAGCTGGCAATCGAGCATGTGGGACAGCATCGACAAGGGGTACCACTCGCCCATCGGCCCGCTGGTAAACGCCCAGACGACACTGCTGCCGGTCAGCCCCGCCCTCACCTCGCGCGAACCGTGGACAAACAGTGCGTCGTCGTAGTCGAGAAAACCGAATTCAAGGGTTTGGCCATAGATGATGCCGATGACTACTAGCAAAAAACCGACGACACCCCAGGGAAGAAACGCGCGAAAGCGAGACGTGGCAGGTTCGGATGGGCACATCGGTTTTAAATCGTTCTCGCCGAAGACCGCAGTACGCGTACCCCAAAAAGTGAGGCCAGCCGCCAATCGCTTGCCGGCCAACTGCTCCGGAACTTTAGCGTTTTGATCCCGCTTCGTCGAGCGCCTCGCTCGCGCGACAAAGGCGATGGTGGCGGAGCCCGGCTGCCGCGTAGTCGCCGGCCAATTGCTTTACGCCGCGTTGGAGTTCAGCCGATCAGCCCGCAGGCCGACAGGAGGAGCATGCCGGCGGCCGCGGCCAACAGCAGTGCGGTCAGCCAGCCAAGCAGGCGCAGCGACGTTGGATTGACGTGCTCGCGCATGATCCGGGCGTCGCTGGTCAACAAGACGACCAGAACGACCAACGGAGCGGCCAGAACTCCGTTCAGCACCGCCGCCCAGAACAACATCTCGACCGGCGTCAGGCCGACATAATCGAGGACCACGCCGGCACCAAGCGCGGCGCCGATCAGAATACAAAAGCTGATGCCGGCGCCGCGCTCGTGCAAGCTGAACCGGTGGCGCAAACGGCTCGTTTCCGAAATCGCGTGCGCGGCCGAACCGGCCAGCGCCGGCACGCCCAACATCCCGGCGCCGATAAAACCCAGGCTGAACAGCAAGTAGGCCCCGCGCCCGGCCAGCGGCCGCAGCGCCTCGGCCGCTTGCGGCGCCGTTTCGATGTTGCGGAGCCCCGCCGGATAAAGCGTGCTGCCGGCCGTCAACATGATGAAATACATCACCACGCAGGCCAGTGCCATGCCGGTCACGACGTCGATGCCGCTGGCCTTCAGTTCGGCGTGCGTGGCGCCGCGGCGCTCGCGCACCGTCGGCCGGCCAAGCTCTCGTTCGTCTTCGACCATCTGGGCTGTTTGCCAGAAAAAGATGTAGGGCGAAATCGCCGAACCCAAAATTCCGACCACGGTCGCCAATCCGCCGGCGGTCCACGGCAGACGCGGCACCAGCGTCGCCTCGCCAACCGCCAGCCAATCGGGCCCGGCCAACACCGCCGCTCCGACGTAGGCAAACAGCGCCAGGGCCAGCCACTTGAACACTCTCGTCACGTCCCGATAGCTCAACCGAATCATCATCCCCAGCAGCAGCGCCGCGATCACCGGCGGCCACAGCCGGGCCGAAATGCCGGTCAGCATCGCCAACACTTCTCCCAGCCCGCTCAGGTCGGCGGCGATCTGGCAGGTGTTGGCCACGATCAACAGCACGCACGCGCACCAGGCCACGCGCGGCCCAAAGCGCAGCCGCAACAGGCTGGCCAGCCCTTGCCCCGAGACCATGCCCAGCCGCGCGCACATCAATTGCACGGCGGCCAACAACGGAAAGACGAAGACCGCCGTCCACAGCAGTCGATAGCCGTAAGCGGCCCCGGCGATCGAATAGGTGGTGATGGCCGACGGGTCATCGTCGGCGGCGCCGGTGATCAGGCCTGGCCCCAAACTGGCCAGAAACCGGCGGAAGCCGGTCAGTTCGGCGAGTTGGCGCGCGGAGTCTGCCGCCGGAAGCGAGATCGCCAGCGCTTCGCCATCGACCTCGGACGCGTTGGCCGAATGCGACAAAACGGCAGGATCGTCGTCGGGTCGATCAGGCGAGCCGTGAGCATGCATCGCTGGGCACCGGCAGGCAAGAGGGAGTTCGTAGGCGCGCAAACGTTCGCCTCTTCATCGCATTGCTTGCCTGGGCACAGACTATCTTAACCGTCGTGGTGGCCGATTCCAAATCGTGGTCGACGCCCGGCCGTGGATCGGTTCGAAACCGCAGACACCAGAAAAACGGGTCGCCTCAATCGCCAAAATGTCCGCCCATGGCAGCCAGCCACATAATTCCAAGCCACCCCACCAGCGGAAGCATCGACCAGATCAGGATTCCGACGACGATCGCCTTCACCCCTCGACTCAACGGTCGTCGCCCAACATACGCCACCTTCCAGATTGCGAGAGCGGCGCAGGCGACCAATGGCGGCCAGATCACATAAACAATCGCGTCCATAACTAGTGTCCGAGCCATTTCGGAAACCACTTGCGCATCTGCGATGGCGCTCGCGATTCAACACGCAGCGGCTCGCCTGTTATGGGATGCACAAGCGAAAGCCGACTGGCGTGCAGCGCCAGACGCCCGAACGGATCGTGCCGGGCGCGATAGCGGTGGTCGCCCGTCACGCGGCAGCGAATCTCGGCCAGGTGGACGCGGATCTGATGTTTGCGGCCGGTGTCGAGGTAAACCTCGAGCAGCGAAAACCAGCCCCGCGTTTCCAACAGCCGATATCGCGTCACCGCGAACCGCCCGTCGGGCGTCGCATGGTCATTGCTGAAAACTTGCAGGGCCGTCGTCTCGGTCAGATAGCTGGTGATGGTTCCCTCGTCCTGGTCGGGCGGACGTTCGACCACGGCATGATAGATCTTTTCGACCGCCGACCAGTTCTCTTGCACCAGCCGCTTGATCTTGGCGCTCTTGGCAAACAGCACCAGGCCCGACGTCTCGCGGTCGAGCCGGTGGACGACAAAGGCCCGCTCGGGACGCGCCGAGTTACGCGCCCGCAAAAACTCGTTGAGCCGAAACAGCAGCGTGTCGCGGTTTTCGTCGTCGGTGGCAACCGTCAACAGCCCAACCGGTTTGTCGAGCACGACGAGCGAATCGTCCTCATAGACCACGTGGATTTGCGCCCGCTCCAGCCGGCTGGTGGCCACGGCCGTTTGCGCCTGTTCCACCAGCACCTCGTCCCCGCTGGCCAACGGGTGATCGAACTGGCGGACCGGCATTCCATTGACCGAGACGGCGCCGAATTTGAGCAGCTTTTTGACCGCCGCCCGTTTCAGCCCCAGCGCGCCGAGCAAATAGGCCAGCAGCGGCTCGCCGCCGGTAGCCGTCAGTCGACGTGCAGGACTTCGTGAAGGGACCAACGATCGCTCGATTTGAAAAAAACTGACTGGGAGGGCGTGATTGCCGCATCGCCGGCGGCCCACGGGCCGAGACAATTGATTTTCCCAGGCCGGGCGCGGGAACGCAACCGCCGCGGAGCAGGGAACGGATGCTGGTGATCACCGACAGGCAGCAGTCACCAAGTTAAACTGCCACGAAACTCGACCGTTGGGCAACCGGCCTCGATCGATCCAATCGGATAGACCGCAAAACCATTCGGCGGAGCGGCCACCAATCGATCCGCGTCGGCTGCCGGCAGAACCGCCAACAGGCCCACGCCCAGGTTGAATGTGCGCAGCATCTCGTCGTCGGCAATCGAGCCGGCCTGTCGGATCACTCGAAACACGTCGGGCACGCGCACGCGCGACAGATCGATCACTGCCCGCACGGCTGCCGGCAGAATGCGCTGCAAATTGTCCCGAATTCCGCCACCGGTGATATGCGCCAGTCCATGCAGTTGGGCGCTGGCGAAGAGCGGCTTGAGCGCCTGGTAATAACACCGGTGGGGTTCCAGAATCGCTTCCATGAACGTGCGGCCGCCAACCCTTTTTTCCGCCAGGCGCGGATCGTCACCCATCAGGTGGCGGATCAGGCTATAGCCGTTGGAATGGGGGCCGCTGGAGGCAAAGGCCACGATTTGATCCCCCGGTTCGATCTTCGACCCGTCGATGATGCGATCCTTGTCGACAACGCCCAGGGCCGTGGCCGTCAGGACATAGGTTCCCGCCGGAAGCGTGCCGGGTTGCTCCGACGTTTCGCCGCCCACCAGGTAGCAGCCTTGATCACGGCACGCTTGGGCAATCTCTCGCACCAGCTCCACGACAACGGCCCGCTCCAAATTGCCGCAGATGATCGTATCCAACACGGCGATCGGCGCGGCCCCCATCACCACGACGTCGTTGAGCAGGTGATTGACCAGGTCGTAAGCGATCGTCCGGTGGCTGCGCTCGCGAAACGCCAAAAGCTGCTTTGAGCCAGGCTCTTCGGCCTTCAGCACCAGCACCGGATGCTTGAGTGCCGGAAAGGTGCCGTCGATCAGCGAAGCAAAAGCCCCCAGCTCATTGAGCACCAGCGATTTGGGAGCCGTCAGCAGCGACTTCATGTCCCGCTTCGCGGCATCGGCCGTATCGATGTCGACGCCGGCGCGAGAATAAGAAGAGCCTTCGTCCATGAATGTTCCTTGTGTGTCCTGAGTTGTAAATTCGCTTAATAAAGTTGCGTCTGTAGGAGGCGACTCCGTCGCCGATTTCGGGCCAATTCGGTGGGCATCGGCGACAGACTCGCCTCCTACGGCCCGATTTCATGCCGAGCCTTTAGTGAACGAATTTGCAACTCAGGAAATTAGGGGGGGTGGCAAAAGCGATCGGCGCGACGCGACAATTCCCGCCGCTACGACAGCAGTTCCTTGATCACCCGGCCCTGAACGAACGTCAGACGCTGTTCGGCACCGTTGTAGAAGAAACTGAGCTTCTCGTAGTCGAGGCCCAACAGGTGCAAGATCGTGGCGTGCAACTCGTACACGCTGGTCGGATTTTCGACCGCCTGATAGCCGAACTCGTCGGTCGCTCCATAGCTGAAACCCCGCTTCACGCCCGCTCCGGCCAGCCACGCCGTAAAACCCTTCGGGTTGTGGTCGCGGCCGTTGGCATTCGCCTGAAAGGTCGGCATCCGGCCGAATTCGGTGGTAAACACGACGAGCGTGTCTTCCAGCAAGCCTCGCTGTTTCAGATCTTTGAGCAGGGCGGCGGCCGGTTGATCGAGAATCGGAGCGTGAACGTCGTATTGCTCTTTGAGCGTGCGATGGCCGTCCCAGTTGCCGACCCCTTCGCCCATCGCGTAGGAACCATTGAACAACTCGACAAACCGCACGCCCCGTTCCAACAGCCGGCGGGCTAAAATGCAGTTGCGGGCAAAGCCGGCCTTGTTCGGATTCGACGCGTCGTTGGCCCCATAGGCTTCGAGCGTGGCGGGCGTTTCGCTCGACAGATCGCTCACCTCCGGCGCGCTCAATTGCAGCCGGGCGGCCAACTCATAGCTGGCGATCCGCGCGGCCAGCTCCGTGTCGCTGCCGTCGCGCTCCAGATGCTTCTGATTCAGCACTTTCAGGAACTCGCGGCTCGCCTGCTCTCCGTCGGGCGTGATGCCCGCGGGAGGCAACAAATTCGCGATCGGTTGCGAGGCATTGAATGCGGTCCCTTGAAAGACGGCCGGCAGAAAGCCGTTCGACCAGTTGGCCACGCCCGACTGCGGGGTGCCGCGCGGGTCGGGTATCGCGACAAAGGCCGGCAGGTTTTCCGACTCGCTGCCCAGGGCGTACGACACCCAGGCCCCGGCGCTCGGATAGCCCTCGACCGTGAAGCCGGTGCTCATGAAGTTTTCGCCCGGCCCGTGCGTGTTGGTCTTCGACGTCATCGAATGGATGAAGCACATTTCGTCGGCCAGCTCGGCCAGATTCGGCAGCATGTCCGAAATGTACTTGCCCGACGCGCCGCGCGGCTTGAAGTCCCAATAGCTTTTGGTCAGATTGCCCGAGCCACCCTGGAAGGTGATGATCTTGTCGGCGCCGGGCATCGGCGTGCCGTGACGTTTGATCAGTTCGGGCTTGTAGTCCCAAGTGTCGACGTGGCTCAGCGCGCCCGAGCAAAAGATCATCAGCACGCGCTTCGCCTTGGGGGCAAAGTGCGGCGCCCGAGCGCGCAGCGGCGCCTGGGGCAAAATGGTCGGGCGAATCGGTCCGCCCGACTCGTCTGCCCGGCACCAGCGATCGTCGGCCAACAAGCTGGCCAGCGCCACGCTCCCCAGCGCACCGGTTGCCTGGCTGAGAAAATGGCGGCGATCGAGGGCCGAAGTCCTCGGCGGAAATGGGCTGCGCGTCACTTGATACCTCTTGCGGCGGATGGTCGCCAGCGGAGCAAAAATGTTTCACCGCAGAGGACACAGAGGGACGCAGGGAATGAAAAATCCCACTCTTCTTTTCTTCCTCTGCGATCCTCTGTGTCCTCTGCGGTTCAATACTAATTACCGACTCGTGCCAACCGAGTTCGGGATCTTAGTTGCTTATTCTCTATCGAATGTACACAAACTCATTCGCATTCAACAAAGCGCGACAAAACTGCGACAGTCCATGTGCCGCCACAAGTTGCCGGGCTGCCGCCAGCTCGTCGGCTTCGACCGGCCGCGAAAAGGCCAGCCGCACGGCGCGACCGACCTGAGCGTCGACGTCGTGGGGATGCTCGCGCTCCAGCCGCTCGGCAAACATCTTCGATTGCTGCGCCATGAAGGCACTGTTGAGCAGGTTGAGCGATTGCAGGGCCGTCGTCGAAACGTTCCGCCGCGCCATCGACGCGCTTCCGTCCGGACAATCGAAGGCGCCGAACGTCGGCTCGGGACGCATCCGCGGCTTGTTCTGATAGATCATCCGCCGCCATTCCGCCGGCCCCTGCACCCGCGGGATGTAAACCTTCACATAACGGATCGGATTCGGTTCGTAGACCAGGTAACCCGGTCCGCCAGGAGTCAGATCCATCACGCCGGTGACCGACAAAATGGCGTCATGAATCTCTTCGGCATCGAGCCGCTGGGGCCGGAACCGCCAGAGCAACTCATTGTCGCCATCGGCTGCCGCGGCCACCGGCTCGGTTTGACTCGATTGGCGATAAACGCTCGACAGCAAAATCAGGCGCTGCAGATGTTTCGGCCGCCACTCGTGGGCAACCACCTCGGTCGCCAGCCAGTCCAACAGCGCCGCGTGGGCGGGGCGTCCGCCATTAAAACCAAAATCGTTCGGCGAGTTCACCAGTCCCCGGCCAAAATGATGCTGCCAAATCCGATTCACCATCACCCGCGCCACCAAAGGATTCGAGGCACTCCCCAGCCAATCGGCCAATGCCAGCCGCCGCTCGGCATCCGGGGCCTCGGCCGCCAGGGCGACCGGCGTGCCCACCGACGCGGGCGTCGCCGGTGCGATCGCCTCGCGACGCTGCATCACTTCGCCCCGGTGCAAACGATAAATCGTGTCGGGAGCCGCAAAGATGCCGGCAAAAACCGTGGCTGGCGCAATCGCGTTCAGCCGATTCGTCAACAGGTCGGCCTGGCTCTTGAGCTGGCCAAGTTGTCCCTGCGCGGCCGCATCGAGCCCCGCCGCGGGCGATTGCGGAGGATCCTGCGGCGAGAACGGACGCCGGTCGTCGCCGGTGGCCACCGTCTGCCAGCCCTCCGGTTGCTCGGCCACTTCGATCCGATAGCGCAGCGGCAGTCGATCGGCCAGGACCTTGTTCCGGTCGCGTCCCCACTCGACGCGATCGATCAAAATGCTTTCGGGCAGTTCGATCTGAATCCACCCCGTCCCCACTTCGTCCGAAATCCAACTCCAATCGTTCCCATACTTACCGTCGTTGATGTGGGCCAGTTGGTGGATCGGCACCTTACCGTCGTGATAGACGTTCGACGCCTTCGCCACGCCCCCTTGGCTGGCCAGGGCCACGTTGCGGCCATTGTCGGCCGCGAAAATCTCCAGCTCGTCGACGCAAGGTTCAGCGTTGTTGGTCGTCAGGATCGTCATGCGAATCCAACGGGCGGCGATCGGCGCAAAACGCTCAATGTTGCCCGTCGCCTGCACCGAAGAGCGCAGAGCGGCCGGATCGGCCAGTGGCACATCGAGCCGGGCCAGGGGTTCGGCTTGTGCCCGCAGGCCGCGCATTTGAGCTTCGAGCGCCGCCAACTGTTGGCGTAGCTCCTCCGATGCGCGCTTCTGCTCGGGAGTGCTCTCCAGCGGAATTTCACGTTCTTGAGGACGCACGCCAGACACCAGCGACTGCAGGGCGTAGTAGTCGCGCTGCGAAACGACGTCGAATTTGTGGTCGTGGCACTTGGCACAACTGACCGTCATCGCCAAAAAACCCTGGCCGACCGTCGAGACGATGTCGTCCAGAATCTGGTGGCGCTGCTGCCGGGTTAATTCTTCGTTCGGACTCGAAACACCGTCGTACGGACCGGCCACCAGAAAACCGGTCGCGATCGGAACGCCGACTTGGTCGCCGGCCAATTGCTCGCGAATGAATTGCGGATAGGGAATGTCGTCGTTGAATGCCCGAATCACGTAATCGCGATAGGGCCAGGCGTTGGCTCGCTCGGTGTTCGTTTCGAATCCGCTGCTCTCGGCAAACCGCACCACGTCCAACCAGTGCTGCGCCCAGCGCTCGCCATAGTGCGGCGACGCCAATAGCCGGTCGATCAGGCGCTCGTATGCCTGCGGGTCGGGATCGGCCACAAAGGCGTCGACTTCGGCCGGATCGGGGGGCAAACCCCACACGTCGAACATCGCGCGGCGAATCAGCGTGGCCCGGTCGGCCTCGGCCGCCGGCTGCAGCCCAGCCTTTTCCAGTCGGGCAAGCACAAACGCGTCGATCGGCGTCCGCACACGGTCGGCATGCGCCGGCGTCGGCACATCGGGGCGCTGGGGAGGAACGAGCGACCACCAATCGCGGCCGGCGCGCTCCTTGGTCGTAAATTCGAACGTGCTCAACACCCGTTCGGCCGGCCAAGCCGCGCCCTGTTCGATCCAGGCCGACAGCAGCGCAATGTTTTCGGCCGAAAGACGTTCCCCTTTTCCCTCGGGAGGCATTTCGCCATCGTGCAGACGGTCGAGCAGATAGCTTTGGTCGGGATGGCCGGGGACGATGGCGGCCTGACCACTTTCGCCCGGCTTCAAGGCTGCGGCCCGGTCCGACAAATTCAATTCGCCCGACGCCTCGGAGGCGTTGTGGCAACGCAGGCAGTTTCGGATCAGCAGCGGAGCGATTTGCCGCTCGAAGTCGGCGGCAACTGCCGGGGCAGTGCTAGTCGGGACAGCATTAGCCGGCGCAGTATTAGATGATGCAGCATCAGCAGTTGAAGGGGGCGTGCTTTCCGCGGCCGCGGCTGGGCTCGGTTCATCGGCGACGGCCGGCAACGCAAGCCACGCCGTGGCGGCGCAGACCATCAACGCAGCAGCGCAAAGCGCCAGCGTCCGGCGTCGGATTTTTCGCCCATCATCCTTTGCCACTCGTCGCCTCCTTTTGGCCTCCGACCAGCGTGCTCGGCCCACCCATAAACCATACTGGATATGAGCTTAGGAAACAACTAGCCGACCGCGCCGGGCAAAACAACGGTGTCAGGAACCGTTTTTTGCTTGTGGGGGCGACCAGGAGAACGCAGAGTCGATTCCAGGCCCAGCTTACTGACGGCTCGCTCGCTCCACGAATCATCGCCGAACGGACGGCCACGCCGTACGCAGCGGCGTAGGGCCAGCAATTCCGCTTCGGTTTGCGGCGCGTTGACATGCTGGACCCAGCCGGGCGTGCGAGGCAACGGCCACCCGGAAAGCAGTCCCTTTTCTTCCGCGGTTCCCCGCAGCCAGCGGTGCAGGCTGCCCCAACGCCAATCTTCCGCTCTCAGTGCCAAATTGGCGCGGAGCGCGTTCCGCTCCACATAACGGGCGACGGTCAGGAAATGATCGTCCTCCTGGATTGGGAAGGATTTAAATCGGCCCTGGTAGAGGTGCCCCGAGCCGGTTGACTCGTGATACGCGTGCCATCGTTGTGCATGGGTCAGAGTCAGCCAACCGACAAATTGCGATAGTTGGCGGTCCATTTGCGGCCAGACGACCAAATGCCAATGGTTGGGCATCAAGCAATAGGCCAGCAGTCGCATTCCCGACCGTTCGATCGCCTGCGTCAGAACTGTTTCGAACGCTGCGTAGTCGCCGTCGTCCTCAAAAATGGTCATCCGAGCATTGGCGCGGTTAAGGAGATGATAAACGTATCCTCCCTCGGCAGCTCGATGAGGCCTTCCCATGCGCCGCAGATTATCCCGCATCCACCCGCCTGTCAAGAAACGGTTCCTGACACCTTTATTAACGGTGTCAGGAACCGTTTTTGGATTGTCGATCGGCGGTTTCGGTTTGCAGGCTTTCTTGGATGGTCGAGACGCTCTACGCTCCACTCTCCTGTCGGGCAACGTGAACTTCAGGAATTCACGAGAATTTCAGCCAAAAAAAGCAGGTCATGCGCCACCGCCAATCCGCGGCTATCCGACCACACTCGGCCCCCAAATGTGGCTCCTTCGCCCTTGATCGCAGCAGTGCCAGGCCGCCGGATTGAAAAACGGTTCCTGACACCGTTTTTTGGACCCGTTTTTTGGACCAGACACCCACAGCCAAACCCAGACACCCACAATTCATGAGATAACGGCCGATTCACGCCCGGCGAACCACGCCCCTTTTTCTTGACACCCGAGGGGTGTCGGCTAAACTTTGTATTGATGGTGCATCTCCACTCGGAGTCCCGCTAATCGCATCGCGATAACAATGAGCCCAACCTTCTGCTCGCCGAGCAGTCGGGGATGGGCTTTTTTCGTTTCTGTCCTTCCCGTTTCACTTCGACGCGAGCGATTCGATGCGTAGGCCGACGACTGCTGTTTTCCTGATCGCGCTGGCCGCCTGGGCTTGCTCCCGATCCAGCGCGCTTGCCATTACGATCGCCACCGTGCCGGTCGGCGACGTCGGCAACGCCGCCGATCCGGCTACGGGCTATGGCTCGGTCAACTATGCCTATAGCATCGGCACGTACGATGTGACAGTGGGGCAATATACCGCCTTTCTGAATGCGGTCGCGGCCACGGACACCTGCGGACTCTACAATTCGAACATGGCGCGAGGCACCCTCGAAGGGATCTTCCAGAGCGGTTCCTCCGGCGGTTTCACCTACTCCGTGATCGGATCGACCGCGAATGATCCGATTACCTACGAGACCTGGGGAGATGCGGCCCGGTTCGCGAACTGGCTCAGCAACAATCAGCCGACTGGCCCCGAGGGAGCGGGCACGACCGAAACCGGTTCGTACACATTAAACGGCGCGACGACGGCCGCGGACCTGAACAACATCACCCGCAACGCGGACGCGACGTGGGTCATTCCGACCCAAGACGAATGGTACAAAGCGGCCTATTACCAGCCAGCCGCGCAAGGAGGCCCCGCGAGTAACTATTGGGACTATGCCACGCGCAGCAATACCGTGCCGTCGTCTCAGGCTCCCGCCGGCGGAACCGACAGCGCCAACTTCTACGGCGGCGCGAGCGGTTTCGCCCTCACCGGCTCCACGATTTACAATTCCGGCCTGAACTACCTGACTCCCGTGGGAGCCTATACGCAGTCCAGCAGCTTCTTCGGCACGTTTGATCAGACGGGCGACGCATACAATTGGAATGAAACTTTGATCGTTAACCCCGTGGGCAATGGAATCCAGCTTACCGGGACGTTTCGGGGCAACCGGGGCGGTTCCTGGGCCGACAACGCGAACCATCTGGCTGCTTCCACCATGGGCTTCGACAATCCGGCGGCCGAAGTCTTCGACTACACATTCCGAGTGGCCTTGGTTGCGGCGCCCGAGCCAGGCACCGCGGCGCTTTCGATCATCGCCTGCGGCACGCTTTGGTGGTGGCGAAAGCGGTTCAAATAGTTCTGTCAGCAGGATTCGGCCACGGAAGATCCAACCGCCCAGCGACCGCTCGCGTCGTGCGATAGGGTAGACAGGCACGCGATCGCCACGCGCGAAACGTCAGTTCACGCCTCTCTCGACCGGGCGATCGCCGTCAGCATCCAGTCTTCCAGCTCCCCCACGGCACCGCGGTCTTCGAACAGCACGGACGCCGACCGCGAAATCTTGTGCGACCAGCCGCCGCGCCAGGCCGCGTCGCCACCCAGCGCCACCGCCAGCCGAATGTACGCGTCGGGCGTGGCCGTCACAAAATCGTCCAGGCCGATCCGGGCCAAAACGCCGGCGGCATAGCGGCCCCGGTGGAACTCGCCCGCCAAGGTGACCAGCGGTTTGCCCAGCGCCAGGGTTTCGTAAGTCGTGTTGGCTCCGCCGCCATAGTGTGGCGTATCGAGAATGACGTCGGCCGACGCGATGAGCTGCAAAAATTCTCCCTTGGTCACGCGTGGCAAAAACCGGACCCGGGCCAATGTGTCGCCCAACGTGCGCTGGAACCGGCTGCGCAGTTGCTCGTTCAAAAACGCCGGCGTCGCTTCGACCAGCACCACCACCCCCCGCGGATCGGCTTCCAAAATGCCACGGATCAACCGATCGAAGTCGGGATGAACCTTGCGCGGATTCTGCGCGCAAAAATAAATGTGCTCACCGGCCGCAAAACCAAATCGCTCGCGATCGGCCGCCACGCCCGACATGTCGGGCCGCGCATAATAGAGTGGCAAACGTCGCAGCCGCACCAGGTGTTCGCTGTAGTGTGCCTCGGCTCCCACCGGCTCGACCATGTCGCTGGAAATAAAATAGTCGATCTCCTCCAGGCCGCTCGTCACCGGCCAACCCCAGCTCGTACACTGCAGAGGTGCCGCGCGGGCCAGCGGCAAAAAGTAGTTGGTCGCGTCGGTGCCGACTTCCCAAAAATAAAGCAGATCGAACTCGGCACCCTGCAACATCTCGACCGCCGAGGAAAACTTCGTGGGCAAAAATGCCCGCTGCACGTCGACGCTCGTCACCAGCGACGCCACGCGGTTTTGCGCCCCCGCGCCGCAGACCAAGGTGGCTTGCAAACGCGACGGATCGAGATGGTTGAGCACGCCCGCCATCCCGCGCAAGAAAACCCCCTCGTGCTCGGGCGTGACGACAAATCCCACCCGCGGCTTGCCGGTCCGCCGCCGCAATTCGGCCCGGGGCATCCGGCCGGCCAGCAGCCGGGCGAATTGCTCCTTCAGCGGCTTGTCGTTGCGCCCTTGATAAACGAGCGGCGTCGGCGGTTGGCTGCCGGCGACCGGCATCTCGGCCAGCGGCATTTGCCACTTGCCGGCCGGTTCGCGCTCGGCCAGTTCCGTCAGCCGGTCGCCCAGCCGGCGACGGTAGGCGTCGATCTCATCGTTGCCTTGAAAGATTCGCTCTCCCATGCACTCGATGCGCAAGGCCGACAGCAAGCGGTCGGGCGTGGCGGAAAGCGCGCGGCGAAAGCATTCTTGCGCCCGGTCGGCCTGACCGCAGCCGGCCAACACTTCGCCCAGCCGAACGTGGGCGTCGAGGGCGTCGGGCTGCAAATCGACGGCACGCTGGAAGGCGATGGCGGCGGCGGCGAAATCGCGCTTTGCCCCCAGCGCCGAACCGAGATTGAACTCGGCCTTCCAACTGCGCGGATCCGAGGCCAGCGCCCGGCGATATCCTTCGATCGCCTCGTCCAAACGCCCTTGATCCTGCACGATCGCCGCCAGGTTGAGTGCCGCCGCCGCGTGGTCGGGCGCGCGCTCGAGCAGTTCGCGATAGGCCCGTTCGGCGGCCGCCGTTTGATCGTCCTCGGCCAACGCCACCGCCAGGCTGAAGCGGGCGTCGATCAAATCAGGAGCCAATTCAACCGCTCGGCCAAAGTGTTCCAGGGCCGCCTGCCGCTCGCCGCGCGCATGCAGCAATTGCCCCAGGGCCAGATGCCCGGTCGGATTCGCTTCGGTCAACGTCAGGCCCAGCCGATGCGAGCGAATCGCGGAGTCGCGGTTGCCGAGCGCGGCATACGTTTGTCCCAGATGAAAATAAAGCTTCGCATCGGGACCGACCGCGTGCAGACCCTCCTCCAAAAAGACGACCGCCTCGCGCAGCCGGCCACTGTCGCGGGCCAAGATGCCCAGCATCCGCCAGGCCGCCGTATTCGTCGGGTCGGCCTGAAGTACTTTCCGATAACCCAACTCGGCCTGATCGAGCCGGCCAGCTCGGTGGAGTTCCTGGGCCGCCGCAAATCCATCGACAACGTCAGGCATGATCCCATCCTGGGCTTTTTGCAAAAATCCGCCAAATCGCGAGGACGCTTCGCCTCCAACGCCCCGCTTTTTGCCGCAGGTCGCCTCGGTCGGTACCACACGACCCGGGCGATTGTAGATAATTTTCCGCCGCTTTCCGAGGGCATGCCCTCCGGCCGGCCCCGATCCAGCCTGGCGGGCTCGGTCACCGTAGCGCAAGACGGCCAAAATCCTGGCCGCTTTCGAGGCATCGCCCGGCGTGGGCCAAAAGTGGCAAATCGCCGCAAAATCCCGCCTCCGGGCAAAGTCTCGCCAACGCCCGACAATAAGCTAAAATTGCGGGTAGGTAGCGGGTAAACCGACCTCGCGAGGCGGTCCAGCCGAAAGCCTCAAGACCTCGCTCGCGAGCCTCAGCGGAATAAGGAGCCAAAGCCATGACAGCCGAATCAACAACCCCGATGGGAAGCCTCTGGCACAAAATCATCGCCGGCATATTCGCTGGTGTGATCGCGCCAGTGATGGTGGCATTCGGTGTCAAGTTCTCGGACAAAGTTCTGACTCCGGCCACACCTCCGGCCGCGACCGCTCCCGTGGCGACTGCTCCCGTGGCGACCGACCCGGCAGCGACTGCTCCGGCAACGACGGTTCCGGCAACGACGGCTCCAGTGGTTGCCGCTGCTGCGCCGCCTGCCACTGGCGCTCCGCTGGCGTCGGCCAAAACCGCCGAGCCGTCCCACGCGGGCAGCTCAGGGGTCAATGGCCTGGCGATCGCTTCCAACTCTCCGCCGGCCGACGGTGCTCACTCGCCGGCGCCAGTGACTCTGCCTTCGTTCAAGAAACCTTTATCCCAGGCGCAGCGATTGTTCAACGGCCGCGATCTGACCGGCTTCTACACCTACTTGGGCCGGCCCCGTCCCAAGGCCAAACCGTACGGCAAGAACTACGATCCCGACCGGGTCTTCTCTGTCGAGGGTGGGCTGTTGCGGGTCTCCGGACAGGTGCCCGGCGTACTGGAAACCGAGAAGGAGTATTCGGACTACTGGCTCACGGTCGAGTACAAATGGGGCGAAAAGACCTGGGAACCCGATGCCGAAGGGGCACGCCATAGCGCCATCCTGCTGAACATCGACGGACCGGACGGTGCCATCCACAGCGCGGTCCCCTGCGCGTTTTACGTTCACGTGATCGAAGGACTCACGGGCGACGTGTTCGTCGCGTCCGGCCAAGGCGAACAGCACTACAGCCTGACCGCGGCGGTCGAACAAAGGCAACTGCCCAAGGGGAAGATCGCCTTCTACACGCCCGGCGCCCCGCGGACGACGTT
>Ga0182024_10013358_pt1 | contig 16051 bp, 17 predicted proteins | sample P32metaG_FD_120480 | JGI IMG/M metagenome (GOLD analysis project Ga0182024, IMG submission 120480) | Permafrost microbial communities from Stordalen Mire, Sweden - P3-2 metaG (Illumina Assembly) | ecosystem: Environmental > Terrestrial > Soil > Wetlands > Permafrost | place: Sweden: Stordalen... | reverse complement strand
GGAATGCCCGACCGGCCCAGACCACGAGGCCCGGCGCGACGAGCGCGGGCGGCTGCTCAAGACGGTCCGGACGCTTGCCCCGTCCGAGGTCGTGCGCGGCCAGTTCCGCGGCTACCGGCAGGTGCCTGGCGTGGCCGCGGACTCGCAGGTCGAGACGTTCGCGGCCCTCCGTTTTCACGTCGACAATGAGCGCTGGAGCGGGGTGCCGTTTTTCGTGCGCGTGGGCAAGTGCCTTCCTGTCACCGCGACGGAAGTGCTGGTCCGGTTCAAGCAGCCGCCGCGGCCCGTGCTGGATGAAACCGCTCCGGCGCTGGACTGCTACTGCCGCTTCCGCTTCAGTCCCGAGGTGGTGCTCGCGCTGGGTACGAAGGTCAAGAAGCCGGGGGAGCGCATGGTGGGGGAAAGAATCGAGCTGGTCGCCCATCACCAGCCGCCCGACGAGATGGAGCCTTACGAGCGGCTCCTGGGCGATGCCGCTAACGGCGACGCGACCCTCTTCGCGCGCGAGGATTCCGTCGAGGCCGCCTGGCGTGTCGTGGACCCGGTCCTCGGGAACAAGACCCCGCTTTCCGAGTACGAGCCCAACACCTGGGGACCGCCCGAGGTAGATCGGACTCTGGCGCCCGAAGGAGGCTGGCACAATCCCAAGCCCAAGGAGGCGTCCGCATGACGCAACTTGCCCCCGTCGTGTTCCTGCTCGATGTCGATAACACCCTGCTCGACAACGATCGGATCGGAGCTGACCTTACGCCATCTTACCCAAGCGTTCGGCGCCGAGCGCCAGGAGCGCTACTGGGCGATCTTTGAGAAGCTGCGCATCGAACTCGGCTACGCGGATTACCTTGGCGCGCTACAGCGTTACCGGGCCGAGAACCCGCGCGACCCGCACTTCTTGCAGCTCTCCTTCTACCTGTTGGACTACCCGTTCGCCAACCGCTTGTTCCCTGGCTCGCTGGACGTGATCGAGCAGCTCCGCAGCTGGGGGCCGACAGTCATCCTGTCCGACGGTGACGTGGTATTCCAGCCGCGCAAGATCGAGCGTTCCGGGCTGTTCGAGGCGGTTGAGGGCCATGTATTCATCTACATCCACAAGGAGCGGGAGCTGGACGACGTCGAGAAGCATTATCCGGCCCGTCACTACGTTTTGGTGGACGACAAGCTGCGCATTCTGACCGCGGTGAAGAAAGTGTGGGGAACCCGCCTGACCACCGTTTTCCCGCGACAGGGGCACTACGCCCATGACCCCAAGGCGCTGGCCACGTATCCGCCCGCAGACATTGCCATCGAGTGCATCGGCGACCTGCTCCGGTACGATCCGCCCGCCCTGCTCGCCGCCGGCCACGCCGGCACCCCCAAGGCCGTATCGGAGTCTACCTAACCAGGAGAGAAATCATGAAAGCGACTCAGGCACTCCACGACATGGGCCAGAGCCTCTGGCTCGACAACATCACCCGCGGTCTGCTGACCAGCGGCACGCTCCGCCGCTACATCCAGAAGTTCTCGATCACGGGACTCACCTCGAATCCCACGATCTTCGATCACGCCATCAAGAACAGTCACGACTACGACGACGCCATCCGCCAGAAATTGAAGGAAGGCAAGTCGGGCGAGGCGCTGTTCTTTGAGCTGGCGCTGGAGGACTTGCAGCAGGCCGCCGATCTGTTCCGGCCGATCCACGACCAGACCAACGGCGTGGACGGCTGGGTGTCGCTGGAGGTCTCGCCCTTGTTGGCCCACGACATGGCCGGCACCCTCGCCGCGGCCAAGGAACTTCACGCCCGGGCGGCACGGCCTAACCTCTTCATCAAGATACCGGGCACCAAGGAGGGCATCCCCGCCATCGAGGAGGCGATCTTCGCGGGCGTGCCGATCAACGTGACACTCCTGTTCTCCCGCGCGCAGTATGTCGCGGCCGCCGAGGCGTACCTGCGCGGCATCGAGCGGCGCATCACCGCCGGGCTGAATCCCGATGTCGGCTCGGTGGCTTCGCTGTTCGTCAGCCGCTGGGACGTCGCGGTGAGGGCCAACGCACCTGCGGCGCTGCGCGGGCAACTCGACGCCGCTCTTGCCCACAATCCATTTCCGGATCGGCCGCTGGCGAGTGAGGCAGGGCTGCGCGACCAGCTCGGTATCGCCGTTGCTGGACAGACCTACGAAACGTACCGCTTTTTGGTCGATTCGCCGCGCTGGCAGCGCATCTTCAACGCCGGCGCCCGCCGCCAGCGCCTCCTCTGGGCCAGCACCGGCACCAAGGACCCCGAAGCCTCCGACATCCTGTACATCCACGCGCTCGCCGCACCCTTCACCGTGAACACGATGCCCGAGGCCACGTTGAAAGCCCTGGCCGATCATGGGGAGATCGACCAGACCTTGCCCGCGCGCGCCCGCTACTGCGACGAGGTGCTGGCCAAGTTCGTCGGGGCCGGCATCGACCTTGACGCCTTGGCTGCCCAACTCCTGGACGACGGGGCCAAATCGTTCGACAAGTCCTGGAACGAACTGCTGGCGTCCATCGCGTCCAAGGGCGAGACGCTCAAGAAGGCTAGTTGAGGCCGCAGGGATGAAGGGTGAAAGAGAATAGCCGCCGGCTTCATCCTTCATTCTTGATCGCTGCGAAGATGTGGTATGCCCGTTTCTCATGGGAGAGGTTTTTATGCAAGTCCTGGTCGTCGATGTGGGCGGGAACCACGTCAAAATGCTGGTCACAGGCCAAGAGGCGCCGCGCGAGTTTGCCTCCGGGCCGTCGATGACGGCTGAGGAGATGGTCTCCGGCGTCTTAAAGGCGGCCGAGGGCTGGAAATACGAGGCGGTATCGATCGGCTACCCAGGCCCGGTTCTCCGCGGCCGGCCCGTTTCGGAACCGCACAACCTCGGGCCTGGGTGGGTCGGATTCAACTTTGAGGCTGCGTTCGGGTGTCCTGTCAAGTTCATCAACGACGCGGCCATGCAAGCTCTGGGGAGCTATGAGGGAGGAAAGATGCTCTTCCTGGGCCTCGGGACCGGCCTCGGCTCCGCCATGATCGTGGATGGCATCGTCGAGCCGATGGAACTTGGCCATCTTCCATACAGGAAAAGAACCTACGAAGACTACGTGGGCATCCGGGGGTGGGAAAGGGTGGGTGAAAAGAAATGGCGGCACTACGTCGAGGACGTGGTGGCACGCCTGATCGCCGCCCTTGAACCGGATGATGTGGTCCTCGGGGGAGGCAACGTCCACAAGCTCAAAGAAATGCCTCCGGGTTGCCGGGCGGGCGCGAACGCGAATGCGTTCATCGGAGGGTTTCGCTTGTGGGATGAGTCCGGCGATTGGAGGGTTTCTGTTCCCCCGAGTTGCCAGCGGCAGATGAAGGACAAACAAGCGCCGGAAGGAGCACGAACATGACAGCGACCATCGGTTTCGACCAGCCCCTGTACATCCTGCCCTTCGACCAGCGCGAATCCTTCCAGACGAAGATGTTCGGCTGGGAGGGCGCCTTGAGCGCCGCGCAGACGGCGGAGATCGCCGCCGCCAAACAGGTGATCTACGACGGCTTCCAGGCCGCCATCGCGGGCGGCGCGCCGAAGGAGCACGCCGCCATCCTGGTGGACGAGCAGTTCGGCGCCGCCATCCTGCGGGACGCCGCCCGCCAGGGATACATGACCGCGTGCCCCGCCGAGAAGAGCGGGCAGAAAGAGTTCGACTTCGAGTACGGGGAGGAGTTCGCCCGTCACATCGAGGCGTTCAACCCGACCTTCTGCAAAGTGCTCGTGCGCTACAACCCGGAGGGCGACAAGGCCCTGAACCGGCGTCAGGCGTCGCGGTTGAAGCGGCTGTCCGATTACCTGCATGGCAGCTACCGGCGGTTCATGGTGGAACTATACGTGGACGCGGAGCCCGCGCAAATGGAGCGGTTTCACGGCCAAAAGAAGGCTTACGAGCTGGACCTGCGTCCCGGACTCACGGTGCGAACCCTTCACGAACTCCAGGACGCGGGCGTTGAGCCGGACGTGTGGAAGGTCCAGGGCCTGGACCGCCGCGAGGAATGCGTGAACCTCGTCGCGGCCGCGCGGCGGGGCAACCGAAGCCGCGTGGGTTGCATCATCCTGGGCGGCGGGGAGGAGGAACCCAAGGTGCGTGAGTGGCTGGCGACGACGGCATCCGTACCGGGGTTCATCGGCTTCGCCGTGGGCCGCACGACCTTCTGGGACGCGCTGGTTGACTGGCGGGCGAGCCGGATCGCGCGCGCGGCGGCCGTGGCGGAGATCGCCCGGCGCTACCGGCAGTGGGTGGACATCTTTGAGAAGGCCGGCGCCTCATGAATGGTGTCCGTCCGCGGAGACGTGATTGACTTTCAATTCGGATGCGCCGAGAATCTTGCCCGATTCACGGACATCGTAAGCCGAACCGTGTCACTGGCGGTTGCAACACGACAAGCTGAGGGAAGAAGTGTAAGGGAAGGGATGGGATCGTATGGAAACGAGGGCAGCCACGCGCACGAACGTCTGCAACGTATTGAGCATCGGCTCCGGGGCGGCGGGGCTGCGCGCGGCCATCGCCGCCCATCAGGCGGGCGTCAAAGCCTTGGTCATTGGGAAGCGGCAGCGCCTCGACGCTCACACCGTACTCGCCGCTGGCGGTATCAATGCCGCGCTGGGCACGCGTGATCCCGAGGACTCGTGGCAGCAGCATTTCGCCGACACGCTGAGGGAAGGCTATTACCTGTCCGACCCGCGCGTAGTCGAACTGATGGCCCGTGAGGCGCCGCAGGCGGTGGAGGAGCTTGCCGCCTGGGGCTGCGACTTCGCCCGCACGCCGGAGGGCAAGCTCGATCAGCGCTTTTTCGGAGCCCACAAATACCGCCGTACCTGCTACGCGGGCGATTACACCGGGCGTGCCATCATCCAGGCGCTGGCCGGCAAGATTGACGAACTGCACATCCCGGTTCTGGAAAACCAGTACGTGTCCCGCTTGCTGGTCCGTGATGGCGTTTGCTTCGGCGCGTTGGCCTTCGACCTCGCTTCCGGGGAGCGAACGGCCGCGAGTTCGCCCGGCCCTTGCAACGGGCCTTGCGCAATGCGATGTGGGAGTGCTGTGGCGTGGTCCGCACCGAGCAAGGCCTGGCACAGGGCCTGGCCAAAGTGGCCGAACTGAAAGCGGCGCTGCCTGACGTGGACGTCCGTCCGACCTCTGAGGGTTATGACGACCTCGCCCATGTGCTGGACCTGCGTGCCTCACTGCTCAGCGCCGAGGCCAGCCTGCTCGGGGCCAGCGCCAGGCGGGAGACACGAGGCGCGCACCACCGCAAAGATTATCCCAACCAGGAACCGGCCTTGCGCGTCAACTTCCTCCTCAAGCTCGACTCTGACGGCCGGCTCACCGTGTCCAGCCAGCCGGTTCCGCCGGTCCCGGATCACTTGGAGGAATGGGCACGCGATGGCGGAACCATCGAACTGAAAGGGCGGCTCTTGGAGTAGAGCGAGATTCGGCTCGAAAGCGAAGAGACGCGCGCGACAGCCGTGGCCGAGATTGCCCGGCGCTATCGGGAGTGGGTGGACATCTTTGAGTCCGCCGGACGACGAAAAGAAGCTAGAAATCAGGAGACGACATGGACCACCAACCCGAGCACGATCTGTCCCATCGACAAGAGCGCGAACACAAGAAAGAGGAGCACAAGCACCCAGAGCCTGGCAGGAGGCTCAGTTCCATCCACCCCGCCTGGTATGTCGTGGTGGCGGTGATTTCGATTGGCGCCGCGGTGCTAATCTGGACCTTCCTTCCGTGGTGAGGCCATCGACCATGCTCAACCAGACCGTCCAGCGGATTCTCACGATCAACACCGGCTCGTCCAGCCTTAAGGTTGCCCTGTATGAGATGGGCCGGGGAGAAACGCGGATTCTCTCTGGGGAGGTCGAGCGGATCGGCGCCCCCGAGGGGCGCTTGCGTCTCACGGACGCCCACGGTGTTATCTTGATGGACCAGAGGAGCGACCTTGCCGATCACGGCGCCGCCCTGGAGGCAGTGCTGGCATGGCTGCGACAGCACCGTCCGGAACTTGCAGCCCTCGACGCGGTGGGGCACCGGGTGGTGCATGGGGGCATCCACTACCAGGAGCCTCAGCGGGTCACTCCCGAGTTCATCGCCATCCTCCAGAGAATGGCGCCGATCGCACCCGATCACCTGCCCCAGTCCATCCGGGCGATGCAGGTCGCGGTCAAAGCCTATCCGAACCTTCCGCAAGTGGCTTGCTCCGACACGGCGTTTCACCGGCATATGCCCCGGATCGCGCAACTTTACCCGCTGCCTCGACACTTCGCTGACGAGGGTTTGATCCGTTACGGGTTTCACGGACTGTCCTACGAATACATCATGCAAGAACTCCGCGCCCTGGCTCCGAAGGAGGCCGAGGGTCGCGTCCTCATCGCCCACCTTGGCAACGGGGCGAGCATGGCGGCGGTGCGCGGCGGGATCGGCATCGATACGACCATGGGTTTTACGCCCGCTGGCGGCCTTATGATGGGCACCCGCGCTGGCGACCTCGATCCCGGCGTCCTCTTGTACCTGCTGGCCGAACGGGAGATGACGCCAGCCGCGCTGAACGATCTGGTCAACCGGCAGGCCGGGCTTCTCGGCGTCTCGGGGATCAGCGCGGACATGCGCGACCTGCTCAAAAGAGAATCCACGGACGGGCATGCCGCGGAAGCCGTCGGGCTGTTCTGCTACCAGGCCAAAAAATACCTCGGTGCCTTGGCCACGGTCCTGGGCGGCCTGGACACACTGGTCTTTACCGGAGGGATTGGGGAACACGCCGCCTCCGTGCGCCTGCGCATCTGTGAGGGCCTGGAGTTTCTCGGCATCCGGATTGATCCGCTCCGCAACGAAGCGCACGCACCCGTCATTTCGCCGGAAGGCAGCTCGGCAACTGTGCGGGTCATGCGAACCGATGAAGACCTGATGATTGCCCGGCACACCAGGGAGTTGATGGAGAAGAACCGTTAGTGGTCGGTGTTGGCCTTAGAGGGAAACGGACCGGTCGTCTCCACCCGACACGAAGCAAAGCCCGCGAAGGAGAACATGATGGCAAACCTCGATCCGAACCGCTTGCGGGACATGAACCGCTATTGGCAGGCGGCCAATTACCTGACGATCGGCCAAATCTACTTGCAGGAGAACCCCCTGCTGCGCGAGCCGCTTCGGCCGGAGCACATCAAGCCGCGGTTGCTCGGACACTGGGGGACCTCGCCCGGCCTCAGCTTCATCTACGTACACCTGAACCGCCTGATCCAGGACACCGATGCCGACGTGATCTACCTGACCGGCCCAGGACACGGCGGCCCCGCGCTCGTCGCCAACGCCTACTTGGACGGGACCTACTCCGAGATCTACCCGGAGGTGTCGCAGGACACGGCGGGCCTGCGCCGCCTCTTCCGGCAGTTTTCGACGCCAGGCGGCATCCCGAGCCACGACAGTGTCACGACCCCCGGTTCCATTCATGAGGGCGGCGAACTCGGCTACGTCCTCGTGCATGCCTTCGGCGCCGTCTTCGACAACCCGGACCTCATCGCCGTCGCCGTCGTCGGGGACGGCGAGGCGGAGACGGGACCGCTCGCAGGCTCCTGGAAAAGCGTCAAGTTCCTGAACCCCGTCCGCGATGGCGCCGTGCTGCCCGTCCTCCACCTGAACGGCTACAAGATCTCCGGACCCACGGTGCTGGGCCGGGATCGCGATGAGGACATCCAAAAGCTCTTCGAAGCCCACGGTTACGAGGTCCATTGGGTCGAGGGAGTCGATCCCTTGCCCATGCACCAGGCGTTCGCCGCGACCCTGGACACCTGCTACGCGAGAATCCGGGCCATCCAGGCCGAGGCACGCGCCGAGGGTTTTTCAAAGCGGCCGGCATGGCCCGGCCAACCCGCCGCGGTCGCGATCGCGGAGGAAGTGAGTGCCGAGGGCTTCTCGAAGCGGCCGGCCTGGCCGGTCATCGTGTTGCGCAGCCTCAAAGGGTGGACCGGGCCGAAGGTCGTTGATGGCCTGCCGGTGGAGGGAACGTTCCGGGCCCATCAGGTGCCGCTGCCGAACGTGAGAGAGAACGCCGACCACCTCAAGATGTTGGAACAGTGGATGCACAGCTACCGGCCGGAGGAACTCTTCGATAAGAACGGCCGGCTTGACCCCGCGCTGGCCGCTCTCGCCCCCAAGGGCGACCGGCGAATGGCCGCCAACCCCCACGCCAACGGCGGCAAGCTCACCGTGGACCTCGACCTCCCCGATTTCCGCGGCTACGCGATCCCCGTCACGAAGCCTGCCACCGAGCGGCACGAATCGACACGCCAACTCGGCAAGATGATGCGCGACATGTTCAAGGGGACCGCGAAACCCAAGAACTTCCGGCTCTTTTGCCCTGACGAGACGAACTCGAACCGGCTGGGCAACGTCTTTGAAGTCGAAAACCGCTGCTCGGTCGGGAAGATCATTCCGATTGACGACCATGTGGCCCCGGACGGCCGGGTCATGGAAGTGCTCAGCGAGCACCTCTGTCAGGGCTGGCTGGAGGGCTACGTCTTGACCGGACGCCACGGCCTCTTCGCCACCTATGAGGCGTTCGCGATGGTGTCGGCCTCGATGACGGTCCAGCACACCAAATGGTTGGAAAAATCCCTCGACCTCCCCTGGCGCATCCCCGTCCCGTCGCTGAACATCCTGTTGACCTCGACCTGCTGGCGCAACGACCACAACGGCTTCAGCCACCAGGGTCCCGGCCTGATCGATACGGTGCTGGCCACGAAGGGGACGGTGGCCCGCATCTACCTGCCGCCGGACGCCAACTGCCTGCTGTCCGTGGCCGACCACTGCTTCCGCAGCCGCAACTACGTCAACCTGATCGTCATCGACAAGCAGCCGCAACTCCAGTGGCTCGACATGGATGCGGCCGTCAAGCATTGTGTGGCCGGCGCGTCGATCTGGCCCTGGGCGAGCAACGACCAGGGAGGCGAGCCGGACGTCCTGCTGGCTTCGGCCGGGGACATCCCGACCCTGGAGGTGGTGGCGACGGCCTGGCTGCTCCGCAAGCACGCCCCGAGCCTGAAGGTCCGGGTGGTCAACGTCGTGGACCTCATGTGCCTTCCACCCCCGGTCATTCATCCGCACGGCCTGGAGGAGGCCAAGTTTATCGAACTCTTCACGGAGGCCAAGCCGGTCGTTTTTGCCTTCCACGGCTACCAACGAGCGGTCCACGCGATCATCCACGGCCGGACGAACACGGAACGCTTCCACGTGCGCGGCTTCATCGACGAGGGGACGACGACCACGCCCTTCGACATGGTTGTCCGTAACAAGATGAGCCGCTTTCACCTGTGCATGGAGGCGCTGCGGCGATCCGATTACCCCCAGGCCGGCCCGCTGATGGAATGGTGTCAAGAGATGCTGGCCAAGCACCAGACCTACACGCGCGAGCATTTCGAGGATATGCCGGAAGTCCGCGACTGGGTTTGGACTGACATTTGAGCAGGAGTGCCCATGCCTTTCGTCAAGTGCGGCGTGGATGGCTGTAACAAGAAGTTGCAGCCGGTGCTGAAGCCCGACCCCCGCGAACGGGAGACCTGGGTCTACCCGGAGTGCGACAGGTGCCTCCAGCCCGTCTGTGAGAAGCACTCCACCGAGATCGACGGACAGATTATCTGTGATCGATGCCGCCGGGAGATCGAGGCCCGGCAACCGCGGCAGGGGTTGATCGATCTGGGGATCGAGCGGCTTTCCCCGCCCAGGTAGGTAGTCCATTCCAGATAGGCAAACGTGGGGAGCAGACGGAAATGTGGTGGGAAATGGACCCGGCTCGCCGACTCGACAAGCACAACTCCGTGTTGAGGCCGGCTTTGCCGGCCGGAAAGGGGCGATGTGATGGCAACCTCAGCAAGTAGTTTCGCGCCAGAGAATCAACTCCTCTACGAGCAGCTCCTGGACGCGCTGCATACCCTGTTCGGCGGGGTTCACCCCGGCTACCGGGCTATTCATGCGAAAGGCATCGTCTGTCAGGGGACCTTTAGCCCGGCTGCGACCGCCGCTTCCGTCAGCCGTGCCTCCCACCTCCAAAGCGCCCCGGTGCCGATCACGGTCCGGTTCTCCGACTTCGCGGGCGTCCCCACCGTGTCCGACAGCGACCCGCTTGCCAGCCCCAGGGGCATGGCGATCAAGTTCCACTTGCCCGGCGGGATCGACACCGACATCGTGGCCCAATCGTATGACGGGTTCCCCGTCCGTACCGCCGAAGAATTCCTCGTTTTCGTCCGCGCCCTGGCCGCGAGCGGCCCCGGGGTTCCGAGCCCGACACCGATCGCCAACTTCCTGGCAAGTCATCCTCAGGCGAAGCGGTTCGCTGAGGCACCCAAACCGGCGCCGGCCAGTTTCGCCACGGAATCATACTACGGCGTCAACGCCTTCCGCTTTACCAACCGGGAAGGCACGAACCGCTATGGTCGTTACCGAGTCCGCCCGGAAGCGGGCGAAGAACACCTGGACCCCGCTGAGACGGCCCGCCGGGCGGGGAGTTTTCTGTTCGACGAGCTTGCCGAGAGACTCGCCCGCGGCGCCGCCCGGTTCCGCCTCCTCGTTCAGCTCGCGGACAAAGACGATCCGGTCGATGACGGCTCGCTGCCGTGGCCCGAAGAACGGCCGCAGGTCGAGCTGGGTAGCCTCTCCGTCACCTCTCTGGTTGCGGACAGTGCGACCGCTGAGCGCCGGCTCCTCTTTGACCCGACCAGGTTTGTGGACGGCATCGAACTCTCAGGCGATCCGTTGCCTCCTGCCCGGTCCGCCGTGTACGCCATCGCGTACCAGCGTCGCAATGCCTGACAGAGCCGGACGATAATGGTGGGCGGTGGAAGGGATGGTCGCGGCTGGGGTCTGTGGGATTGTGGCTCGTCGTCGTAGTGGTGGGTGCGTTGTTGCAAGCGTGGTTAAGGTCGCTTAAACGGAGATCATGCCGATGGCACACGACTTTAAGGTAGGGGATCATGTCGAGTGGAACTCGGAAGCAGGGCGAGTCCGAGGGACGATCAAGAAGAAAACCATTGCAAAAATCGCCCTCAAGATATACACGGTTTAGATCTTGAAGGAGGAGCCGCGGCCAAGCACCAGCCTTACAAGCGCGAGCATTTCGAGGACATGCCGGAAATTCGCGACTGGGTTTGGACCGATGCACAAGGCTACCGCAAAGCCGTGTTTCTCATCTTCGCCGACTCGCCGTAGTGATGGAGGACTCAGACACCGTGACCATTAACTCACTCACAATCTGGACCGTCGGCCACTCGACCCGTACGATCGAGGAGTTCATCGACATCCTGCAAGCCAATCAGATCGAGATCCTTGTTGATGTGCGACACTTTCCCGGCTCTCGCAAATTCCCTCACTTCAACAAGGGCGCATTGCATGATGCCTTAGTCGCGGCAGGTATCCGCTACGAGCACCTGGTCGAGCTTGGCGGGCGGCGGCCGGTTCACCGCGACTCGCACAACGTCGCCTGGCGCAATGCCTCGTTCCGCAGCTATGCCGACTACATGGAGACCCCGCCATTCCGCGATGGCGTTGATCGCCTGCTGGTGATTGCCCGCACCGGCCGAACCGCGATCATGTGTTCCGAAGCGGTGTGGTGGCGCTGCCACCGTTCGATGATCGCTGACTATCTCAAAGCGATGGGTGTGCATGTCTTCCACATTTTGGGCACGAACAAAGTTCAAGAGCATCCGTACACTTCGCCGGCGCAGCTGGTGGGTGGACGACTCTCGTATGAAGGCATTGCCGGAGTTGAACCCTGACCATGAGCCAACGCACCTTTTCGCTTCTGCCTGTGCCACCCTTCCGGCTGGATTTGACGGTCTGGACGCTACGCCGCCGCCCGGACAACGCGGCGGATCGCTGGGATGGGCAAACGTACCGCCGGGCGCTCCTGTTGCCGACTGGCCTCGTTGACGTCGCGGTCACGCAGGTCGAAGCCCCCGAAACGCCGCGGTTGCAGGTCTCGGTCGAGGGCCAACCCCTCGGCTCCAAGGTGAAAGCCGCCGTGGCGTCAGCCCTGGAAAGGCTGCTCGGCCTGCGCATCGACCTGGCAGGGTTCTACCGGTGTTTCGCGCGGCAGGGGCAAATGGGGCGACTGGCACGCCGCTTTCGGGGCATGAAGCCGCCGCGCTTCACCACCGTCTTCGAGAGCGTGATCAATGCGATTGTTAGCCAGCAGGTGACGCGGACTCTGGGCATTCGCCTCCTCAATCGCTTGACCGGCAACTACGGCGTTGCTGTCCGCGAGGGAGACGCGGTCGCCCACGCATTCCCTCGTCCAGAAGACCTGGCCGGGCTGTGCCCAGCCGATCTGCGGCAGGTCGGGTTCAGCCAGCAAAAAGGCCGCGCGATGATCGAGCTGGCCAAGTCGATCACCGAGGGAGGTCTGGACCTGGAAGTGCTGGCGGAGCTGTCCGATGAAGAGGCCGTCAGGCGTCTCCGCGGCTTGCGAGGCGTGGGACCTTGGACGGCAGAATATGTCTTGCTGCGCGGCCTGGGACGGACTCACGTTTTTCCTGGTAATGTCGCGGGTGCTCGCAACAACTTACAGCGCTGGCTGCACCTGGCTAGTCCGCTCGATGACGCAGCGGCTCGCCGCATTCTGGAACGGTGGCACCCCTATGGCGGGCTGATTTACTTTCACCTGCTGCTGGACCGGCTTGCGGAAGCCGGATTCTTGCAGCCAGGATCACCGCAGCCGCAAACAAGTGGCATTAACGATATCGATGTTCAGGACGCACTATTCACGGGAGGTCGTACTGATGGCACAGGACTTTAAGGTAGGGGATCATGTCGAGTGGAACTCGGAAGCGGGCCGAGTCCGAGGGACGATCAAGAAGAAAATCACCTCGGAAATCACGTTCAAGGGGTACAAGGTCCACGCCTCGAAGGAGGAGCCGCAATATTTGATCAAGAGCGACAAGACCGACCACATGGCCATGCACAAAGGGTCGGCTCTAAAAAAGATCGGTAAAGCCAAACGCTGATCCAAAGAACCGCTGCCAGAATCGGAGGAAAGAAGATGGAGAGTCTACTGCCATGAGCCGCGGAACCTTCTTACTGGAGGCCATACCCCCCTTCCGGCTAGACCTGACGGTCTGGACACTGCGCCGTCGTCCGCACAACGCCGTGGACCGCTGGGACGGAACGACCTACCGCCGGGTGCTGCCTTTGCCGGCCGGCCCTGTGGAGGTGGCGGTCACCCAGGTGGCACTGCCCGAGGCGCCGCAGCTGCAAGTCGTGGTAGCAGGCCAACCGATTCGTGCCGCGATGCGGGCGGCCGTGACGGCGGCGCTGGAGCGGCTGCTGGGGCTGCGCATCGACCTGACGGAATTCTACCAGTTCGCCGCGCACCAGCGGCACCTGGGGCCGTTGGCCCAGCGCTTCCGGGGCATGAAGCCGCCGCGCTTCGCCACGGTCTTCGAGGGCGTGATTAACGCGATGGCGTGCCAGCAGTTGACGCTGACGGTGGGCGTCCATCTCCTCAACCGCTTGGCCGTGGCCTGCGGCGCCGCGTTCGGTGAGGGAGATGAAACCGTTCACGCCTTCCCGCGCCCGGAGGATTTGGCCGGGGTGAGCCCCGCAGCCCTGCGGCAGTTCGGGTTCAGCCGCCAGAAAGGTCAGGCCATGATCGAGCTGGCCCAGTCGGTTGCCGAGGGACGCGTGGACCTGGAAGGGTTGGCGGCCCTGCCCGATGACGAGGTGATTGACCACCTTCGTGAACTGCGTGGGGTGGGACGTTGGACGGCGGAATACACCCTGCTGCGCGGCGTGGGTCGGGTGCATATGTTTCCCGGCGACGACGTGGGTGCCCGCAACAACTTGCAGCGCTGGTTGCGCCTCAGGAGACCGCTCGACTACGAGGGAGTCCGCCGGGTCCTGGCCGGGTGGGGCGGCTACGCCGGGCTCGTTTACTTTCATCTGTTGCTGGATCGCCTGGGGGAGGCCGGCTATCTGAGCGAAACAAGTTCTCAGGGGCTGGACGCCTCTGTCCATCGGCAGCCGGGCCATGAGGAAACCTGAGCGTCGATCACCGGGGATATCTCCTGGCGAGGATTACTACCATGTGTATTACATCAGACAACCAGGAACGACGGGAACTATCCGAGCAGGAGGAGAATCTCGTCCCCGAGGTAGATACCGTTTGGCAGGCGCGGCCGGCGTCCTGCCCAACCAAGGATGTGGTTGACGAGGCCAGCGAGGAATCATTTCCGGCCAGCGACGCGCCGAGTTGGACCGTTGTGACGGGCACCGGCACCCCCACCAGCCAGGAACGGGTTAACGCCACGGGCCGGAGTGAGGAAAGGCTCGCGGTGCTGGCAGCCGCCCGTTCCTGCGTTCTGCGTGTCGGACCACGAGAGCCGTAGATGGCGTTCAGGGCAAAGCCGAAGATAAGACTCAAGGCAGGCTTGGCTCCGGTTCCTTGCATTGCCGCTCCATTGCGATGCGTTCCTGGAACGTCATCGGCGGCTTGCTGTGTGAATTCTCCACCGCTTCCGTCGTCACGGCTGCCCCCTCCCCCACTTCGTCATCCTTGCGAACCGCCTTACCGGCCACGGTGTTTGCCTCCGTCCGGCGGCGGATGCGGGCGGTGATGGGTTCCTCGGCGGACGAACGCTTCTGCCGGGCGCGCTGTGGCGTTGCCTCGATGCTTTGCGCGGCCTTGAGCGCCTTGATCTTCTCGGCCAATTCGGAAACGCTCGGCCCTTCTTCGTTGCCGGACTGGTGGGGCGCGCCCGAAAGTCCGGCCTTTAGCTGGTCACGCAGGCTGGTGAGTTCGGACAGGTAGGCGTCGTGCAAGAAGGGCTTGCCCAGGCGGGCCTGGTAGTCGCGCAGCTGGGACTCGGCAATTCCGAGGTCTTGCCGCACACGGACGCATTCGGAGCCGTAGGCGTTGGCCAGGCGTTCCAGAGCGTTCAGGACGGCACGCGGCCCCTGGTGGTCTCTCGACAGCCCGGACTGGCGGTTGATCGAACCTTCCAGGTACACGTCGGGCGGGAATTGCGGATGCAGGACCAAACCAAAGCGCAAGCCCCGGTAGATACCGAGCGGAACGCGGGTCGTGTCGCGGACGTTGCGGGGCAAGTGGTCTAGCTGATCGGCGAGCACTGCCGGTGCATCCTCGCGTGACCAGATGCGCTTACCGAGTGTGATCGGGTTGCTGGCGTGGGCCGTCGCAGTCGCCTCGTCGGTGGTGAGCTTCGACAGCCGCTCGCCCAGGCTCGCGATGGCGCCTGGCAAATCACGGACACTTCGGCGTGCGACGTATTGCTCGTCGATGTGGTTCTTTTTCAGGAGGGTGAGCCGTTGCAACTCGGCGTCGGCCTCGGCAAGGGTAAGTACCGCCGGGTTGCCTGACGCAATCGCCTTGACCTCCGCATAGGAGAGTTCCTGGCCGCCGATGTCCTCGGCACGTCTGGCGGCGTTGTCGCCGGTGATGACCTGCGAGATGAACCGGGCTTTGGTTTCAAGGGTCTGCCACATATAGGCATCGAAAGACCCTTCCGTGACGTAGCGATAGACCGCCACTTCCTCGTTCGTGTTCCCCTGGCGGAGGATGCGGCCCTCGCGTTGTTCGACCTCGGCCGGCTTCCAGGGAGCGTCGAGATGGTGTAGGGCAACGAGGCGCTTCTGGACGTTCGTGCCGGTGCCCATCTTCTGCGTGCTGCCGATCAGCACGCGCACCGAACCATTCCTGACCTTCTCGAAGAGGGCCTGTTTCTTGGCGTCGGATTCAGCGTCACCCATAGCGGCGATCTGCTCGCGGGGGATACCGCTTGCGACCAGCTTCTGGATTACGTCGTCATAGGCCGAGTACCCCCAGGGGGTAGGATTTACTCCCATGTCGCAAAAGATCATCTGCGTGCCGCGTGTCGCTGCCGTCCGATTCCAGGTGGCCGCGACATTAGACGTTATCAGAAATAGTAATACAATGACTTCATGATGACATATACAGAACTCCAGAGCAACCGTCGGAAGTTTCTCGCTCTCACTGGGCTGACACTTCCTGAGTTCCAACTCCTG
>Ga0182024_10013357_pt1 | contig 16053 bp, 13 predicted proteins | sample P32metaG_FD_120480 | JGI IMG/M metagenome (GOLD analysis project Ga0182024, IMG submission 120480) | Permafrost microbial communities from Stordalen Mire, Sweden - P3-2 metaG (Illumina Assembly) | ecosystem: Environmental > Terrestrial > Soil > Wetlands > Permafrost | place: Sweden: Stordalen... | reverse complement strand
TCCGGCCGGGGAGAGAGAATGCCGGCAAGTTCCTCGGGCCGTCGTGGTCGCACGCCAACTATCGAGAGAGCTTCCCTTCCAGCCACAGCGCCTCTGCCGTCGCGCTCAGCCTGAACGCAAAAAAGGGGAAACGCAAAAAAGGGGATAAGTACATTATTGACTCTTGCGCAAATGCTGTAAATGCAGCCGCGGCACGGAGTTGCGGACTATCCGAATGGCATTCAGGAATGTCCCCTTTTCTTCGTCCTGTCCCGTTTTCTTCAGTCCCTTCGCATCCGTCTCTGGAGCATCAGAAGTACTACCACCGGGACCGATAGAATAAGCAGGAATACAGGACCAAATACACTTACCACGTGAGTACTGTGATTGGAGGCGTGGAGTGCAGTCACTCTAATTCCAAATGGGAACGCCGAGAGCGGATCTACCCACAACGCACGCTGCCCGCCTCGTGGCCTGTAGGTCGCAAGCAGTATTTGAGAGGCATATTGCACAGTCCCACGTCGGTGCCACTCGCGTAATCCATTCGACGCGATGTAGTGGGGGTCATGTGGTTGCAAGCCAATACTATCTCTCATCCAAAACAAGCAGTATTCGTGAAATCCGATATGGTCCGACCATGCGACGCCGCCTTATGAGTCGTTGTACTGTATACCCCAACGGCTGCACTCGATCTCATCACCAATTGGTCTGTCGCGCCCCAACTCTGCCGCAATGAATACGCTGGCAACGGCGATCACGATGAGTGCGACTGTCAGTCGCTTTCTTCGCATTGCGAGCTCCCGAAACCCTACCACTTGGTATTTGGCAATGGCAACTGTCCCTGCTGGGCGGACTGTCAGAGAGCAGGTCATTCATTCCGCCGGAGGTGCCGTAATTGTACGTGATCACCCGGCCGTTGGGATAGGTCAGGCTGTTCAGCGGGATCTCGTTGGAGCTTGAGCCGCCCGAGTCGTAGCCGTACCGCGCGCTGACGCTGCCGCTGACCGAGCCGCTGTGCTCCTGGTACTCCTCGGACGCAGAAGTGAAAGGACGCGCGGAGGTTTGAACTGGCTACTGCCGTCAGACGATCATTGCTCGGCGACCACATTCCCAACCGGCGCGGCCACCGGGGTGGGTTCGAGGCGCGGGGCGCGGAGGGTGGCCAGAAGATCCACTCGCTCGGCGGAGGTGAGGGGCTGCACTTCGAGGGTCAAGGTCTTGTTGGCGATCCGCACGTCGGTCAGCTTTACCGGCAGGCTGCGGTGGTTGTTGCTGACGTCATAGGGGAGGAAGAGCACGGGCGGGGCCGGGTGATCGTTGAGGATGTCGATCAGCAGTTCGCTCATCGCCGCGGCAACGGCGTCGGCGTTCGCGGTGCCGTTGGGACGGATCTCGGCGCCCTTTTGCCACTTGGGCAGCGGCGATTCCATTCGGTCGGTGAGGGAGGCGCGGTAATGGTCCCAGAAGCTCTGCGGCAAGGGGAGCCGGCCGGCGAGGACCTGATCGACCGGCATTTGCAGCTTGCCGTCCTCAAGGCGGGGGGCGAAGACGATGCTCACGACCGTGCCCATGTCCTTGGCTGTCGCGGCCAGAATGAGCCGGCCCTGGTGCATCACGATCTGAGGCTCGGAGAGGTATTGGCTATAGCTGCGGCTCCAGCCGAAGCTGGCGTCCCACTTCTGGAAGAAGCCGTTCAGCTCATCTTCAGTGAGTGAGATTTGAAGCGTCTTGGCGGGTTGGGTTGACGGCGCGCCGTGCCGGCTGCTATCGGTAAATGCCTGCTGGTCCTGCGCCCAGCTCACGGTACGCTGAACTTCGCGCTCCGCGCGATGGGCTGCCGCGGCAGTTTCCTGTGGAGTGGAGTGCCTTCGGGCATACCAATCCGGAACGCGGCGCGACATCCACCAGCCGGCAGCGCCGATCACACCGGCCATGACGCCGATGAATACGACCAGCAGCACCAGGCGCTTGACCCATTTCATCGCGGAATGCTCCATACGCACGGCTTGCAAGACATCATAGGCGCAACAGACGCTACCGGCGGACGTTCAACCGCCCGCCGCCTGTCACGAGGCAACAATTCTGGTGCCCGCTTCGAGGCCCAAGAGGTAGACTCCGGGCGTGACCGTCGCGGCCGTTCAAGATCCGACCTATGCGTACCGGCGAGAGGCTCGCCGGCTGCGGTCGCGCCATGCCGGGCAGCCTGCCCAATTATACAATTCATTGCGCGATTTATCCGACAAGCGCGATCGCGACCAACTGGAGATGACCGGCAAGGCCGCAGGAGCCCGAATATGGGAGGGCGAGGCTCCCGCCGAGCTGAGGCTGGGTCGAAAATCGCGGCTCGGCGGGAGCCTCGCCCTCCCAGCAAAGCTACATCCGGGGGCATACCGCTCCCATCGTTTTGCCCAAGTTGTGGCCGAGCGAGTGTCTGAAGGCGTCCTGCGCTATTCGGCGCGTCTTCAGCTTCTGGCCATGGCCGACGGGCTGGGTATTGCGCGGTTTCAAGCCAATTTGGTCATTGCCGCGGTGCAACATGAGGCGGGCCATGGGATAACGGCCGCTGAAAGATCGTTTCATAACTCGTCGATCAACGCGTCCGGCGGCGGAGCCGCTCGGCTCCCTTCCGGTTATGAAACCACCTCTGAGCCTTCCAGGCTTCCGCGGTGGGTGCCCGGCGTATTGCTCGCGGTACTGCTTCAGAGCGCGATTTTCGTCTCTGGGTGGCTGGTATTTGGCAGCCACTGATGGGCTGTTGCCGCCTGATCTTATCTTCTACTTTCAACGTATATTGAGTAGTGGCCGGTGTCCCGGTCGGGCGGCCATTTAAGGCGGGATTTGCCCGTACTGGCGACAAGCCCGGCGCGATTTTGCCCGGCCTGTCGGCGCGGCTAAAATGATCGGGTCGCGGGCACCGGGCCTGCGGCGACTGGAGTGGTGAGAGACATGCACAATCCAACCACTCCGGCATTTACGGAGTGAGAACAATGAGTGACGAACTGTCACGAGCTGACAAGCACGAATTTAAATCCGCCAGCAAGGATATCGCGTCTGTGCTGCGCGGCTGGGCCTACGAGCCCGGCGTCATTAACGTCCGCAAGATTCACGGTGTTGACGGGATGCCCAAAGTCCAGATGCGCCTCGACCTGGGCCTGCTCCAGATGGAAATGAACGGCCGGCCCGATGGCGTCCGCCCGCACGGCTATGAATCGCTTCTGGAGTACTACGAAAACCAGTTGGCCGAACACCAAAAGAGCCACGGCACCGAGTTGGGGTTCCATCTGAACCAAGGCCAGTGCGCCTCGCTTCGCGAGGAGGCAGTGCAATATTACCACCGCTACCTGAGCCTCTTCGTTCTGGAGGAATTCTCCGGCGTGGTCCGCGACACCGGCCGGAATCTGCGCCTGATCGATCTCTGTGGCAAGTACGCCGACGATGAACAGGACCGGCTCGTGCTCGAGCAATATCGGCCGTACATCACGATGATGTATTCCCGCGCCAATGCATCGCTCCTTGTAGGTGAGAAGAAGTACCCCGAGGCCCTCGAGAAAATCGAAGAGGGCCTGACCGAGATCAAGGACTTTTTCATCCGTTTCGGCCAGGAAGAGGCGTACAAGGAATCCAGTGAAGTGCGCGTGCTGAAAAAATTCGCCCGCGACATCAGAAAGAAGCTTCCCGTAAGCCCTTTAACCCGCCTCCAGCGCAAGCTGGAGAAGGCGATTAAGGAAGAGCGATACGAGGAAGCCGCTGATCTGCGGGACAAGATTGCGGCGATGCAGCAGATCGAGAATCAAGCCCAGGCATGAAGCTCGATCAACCGATCACCAGCAACGCCAAGGGCCGGCCCACGTGGCCGGCCCTTGATATTGCGCGATTCTTCCCAGAAATGCCGCATCGCCGCTTGTCCCTTCGCGGGTGCAATAGCATGAGGAAAGACGACGCAGCGACTGCGCGCTCCAATAGGCACTCTTGATGACAAAGCCATTGGTTCGTGAGGAACAACCCGAATCCCGCTGGCCCGCCCTGATCGCCGTGGTCGCGGCGGCGGGGCTGTATGCGGCGCTGCCGAAGTCGCTCTCGATCGGGCCGCGATGGTTACTGGCCGCGCTGGCCTGCGTCTTGGCCCTGGGGACCGTGCTCACGCACGTGCAGGGATATCACAGATTAAACATTGTGCTCGGGCATGTGCTGTCGGCGGTGCTGACCCTGTTCATGCTCCTGTCGCTGGCCCGCTTGATTGCGGCACTGCCGGCTCACAAGGAGGCTCCGGTCGCGTTGCTGAGATCCGCCGTGGCGCTGTGGGCGACCAATGTGCTGGTGTTCGCGCTGTGGTACTGGCGGCTCGACGCCGGGGGGCCGCACGCGCGGGGATTGCGCGCCGGGCACGATTCTGGATCATTCCTGTTTCCACAGATGCTGCTCGAGGGTGATGCCGCACGGGAATCGGATGGAAGCCCGTGGTCGCCGAAGTTCGTCGATTATCTCTTCCTGGCCTTCAACACCAGCACGGCGTTCTCGCCGACCGATGTTCCAATCCTGGGGCGGTGGGCCAAGGTGCTGGTCATGATGCAGTCGTCGATCTCGCTGGCGATCGTCGCGATTCTGGCCGCGAGGGCGGTGAACATCCTCTGATCGTTGCAGCGACTTTCCTTGCATGATCGCGGCGCGTCAAGGCGACTGAGTGCTGTAGTGAAAACGCGCGCCTTCTTCCTCCCTCTCCCTCCGGTCTTCGACCCTGAGGCTGAGCCTCAAGCTCAGACCCGATGGGGTGAGGGGAAGCCGGAGTAGTCGTCGGATCGGCAAGGGAACGGGCCACCGGTTTCCCCTCACCCTAACCCTCTCCCGGCGGGAGAGGGGACAAGATGCGCGCTCGCGGCGCTTTATCAACCTAAATAGCAGTGACTGACCACGTCGAACCCGCGCATCATCCGGACGGACGTGCTCTATCTGGCCGCTTTCGATTTCATCGACCGCTGTTCCAGTTTGTGCAGGCGCTTGGCGAGTTGGGCAGTGGTCTTGGTCAACTTTATCAGCGACTTGGACAGATCGTGAATTGCCTCGACTTCCCGGATCCTTTCCTCATGTGCCGCGGTGATATAGGCCACCAGTTTTCCGGCCACGAAGCTGACGTCCGCCAGCGTCTGCTGATGGCCTTGCAGCAATGAAACCAGGCTTTCCCCGGCTGCCAGGCTGAGGTGCGATTCTCCGTTGCGCGTCGCCTGCGCAATCGATTTCGACAGTTCTTTCAGCGCCGCGCCGTGTTTTGACACGTCGCGCCAAGTCGTCGGGTCGTTCCAGTCAGCCATGCCCGCATGCTAGCCAGCCCGGCGGCCCTGTCGAGGAGCCTTGGAGGGCCGACGCCCGCGGTCGCTCGATTTGCAATTTCAAATTTGCAATTCGCAATTCCTCAGAACTTAGAACGGCTGATTCAACCTTGCCCACACCCCAAACTTCTCATTCGACGCCGCGACATCGAATCGGATCACCGTATCATTCGCCAGGATCCTTAGCCCAAATCCCGCGTCCCCCTTGAAGTGGCTGAGCAGGTTTCCCGAGTACTCCGGCCCCACGCGCCCGATCTCCCCGAAGATCACCCACTGCATCCAGGTGATGTCCGCCGGCTTAAAGATCCCGATCTTTCCCAGCGGATTCCAATCCGGAACCAGCCGCAGCTCCGCGCTGGCATAGACCGCGGCCCGGTCCCAGAACCGATTTTCGGTATACCCGCGGAAATGCGTATCGCCCCCCAACGTCGCCCCGTCATAGAACGGCGGCGCGCCGGTCACTTGCCTGCGCCCGCCCACAATCGTCTGGCTCCAGCTCGGCGAATAGCTCGTCCAGCCGTCCAGCGCGATCACCTGCTGACGGAACCATCGCGATTTGCCCAAATCGATGTACTGCGTGAACTCCGCCGAGAGATTCGTCCATTGGCTTGATGAATCAAACAAGTCGAAGTCCCGGCTGACGATCAGCTTCGTCACATTCCCGGAACTGGGATTGAGCGGGAAATCGGCGTTGTCGTAGGTGGCGCCAAAGCGCAGCCCGTTCTCGTTGAAGTGCAAGTCCCGACGCCTGCGATCCACCGTTTCGTACTCGACGAAGGGCGTCACCGTCAGATACGTGCGGCCGGTCGTCAGGGGGTTCCACCCATGTCCCCCCGTAGCGCCCGACTTGAGCATGCCGTTTTCCAGCATGTAGTGGTTGATGATCGTGTTCTTGCCGCCCCCGATCGGCAGCAGGAACTTCAGCTCGATGCTGGCCCAGTCGTCGTTGTATCGGCGTTCGATGAAGTTGTCGTCGCTTGAGTCGTTCGTCCCCGCCGACTGGTGCGGAAAACGGAACGGGCCGTTGATGTACAGCGGATCGAAGTTGTAGCGGAAGATCCCGAATTGCGTGCTCACGAACAGCCGGTCGATCGGCTTGATTTGCAAATCGTCGGTGCCGCCCTCAAAGCCGTAGGTGTTGTTCAAATCGCCCAGCGCCAAACCGTATGAATCGGACTGCGGCTGAAGCAAGCCAGAGGTCGTGAAGATGAACCCGCCGCCAAACCGTTCCGACGGCGTGTAAAGAGCGTAGGGCAGCACAAGATTGTTCGACCCGTACCGCTTCTTGTCGCTCGCGTCCTCCAACACGTACTGCGCCCGCGCGGCGCGAGTCCCGCAGACGATCAACAGCACAAAGAGCAGGAAGAACCGGCGGCGCGGGCGCGCGCCGACGATCCAGGGAAAGCACGTCACGGCGGCATGGTAGAAAGCCGGAGGCGTTCTGCCAACGTGGTTACATCAGCGTGACCGGTCTCGGCGTGCTAGTAGGAACTGGCCCCATGCCTCCATCCCCTGCCCGCTCTTGGCCGAGACTTCGAGGATTTCCATCCCGGGTCGAACCGCGCGGATGTTTCGATAAGCGGCCTCGCGATCGAATCCCACCGCCTCGGCAAGCTCGATCTTGGTCACGACCGCCAGGTCGGCGGTGTTAAAAATGGTGGGATACTTCAGCGGCTTGTCCTCCCCTTCCGTTACGGAAAACAGCACCAGCCGAAGATCCTCGCCCAGATCGTAGCTGGCCGGGCAGACGAGGTTGCCGACGTTTTCGACGAACAGAAAATCCAGTTCCGCCAGGTTCCACCCGTCCAGCGCCTTTTCCACCATGTCGGCTTCGAGATGACACACGGTTCCGGTGGTGATCTGCCGGACGGGCGCGCCGCTGCGCGCCAACCGCTGGGCGTCGTTGTCGGTGGCCAGATCTCCGACCAGCGCGCTGACGCGATGCCCCGCCTCGCGCACCAGCGACAGCGTCTTTTCCAGAAGCATTGTCTTGCCCGACCCGGGACTTGAAACGAGGCTGACGACGTATACGCCCGCCTCATGAAACCGCTGCCGCATCGCGCGGGCGACCACGTCGTTTTGTTTCAGCACCTTCTGACGAACTTCGACGAGCCGAGTCTGGGTTGCCATCGACGCACTCCGATTGAAATCGCACTCGCTGGAGTCTAGTCGTCCCAATTCACACCCGCCATCAATTCGCAAAGTAATCGCATGTCCCGGCATCTTGGAGGGCGAGGCTCCCGCCGACCCGTGTCACCAATTTGCACAGCACATTCCGGCAAGATTACACTTCCGGCCCACCTTCGGGTCTGCTCGGACCGAGGGTCGGATCGGAAAGGGAAATTCACCGCCTATGCGCATGCGACGATCTCCTGGCACACGCATTCTTCTCCTGATCGCGGTTTTGCTCTGCCTCGCGAGCGTGCCTGGCGCATCGGGACAGGCGGCATATCAGTCCCCCACCACCGCCCCGAGCACGCCGCCCCCGACGACGAAAGCGGCGCTTGCCGTGCCCGAGGACGAGCAGCCGTTTGATGCGGCTCAATATGCCTTCGGCGATTTATTCGGCGCGCGCCGCCGGTTGTCCAGCCATGGCGTCGCGTTCGAGCCGAATCTGATCCTCGATTACTCCAAGGTGCTGATGGGCGGCCTGAATACGCGCGACGCTTCGGTGCGCGAGCGGTTCAACTTCCCCATCGAGCTGGACACCGAAAAACTGTTCGGCCTGCACGGCGGACAATTCGCCGTCGTCTACCAGCTTCAAAGCGGCGGCAATGCCTCGCACGCCCTCGTTGGCGATGCCCAGAACTTCAGCTTCGCAACCGACGCCGACGACCGATCGCAGATTGGCCAGCTTTGGTATCAGCAGAAGTTTTTCGGTGACGTGCTGCGCCTCCGCGCCGGCAAGCTCGAGGCAAACGCCGACTTCGACGTGCTCGATAACGTGCAGGAGTTCATGAACAACTCCTTTCAAACCAGCCCGACGCTTGCGCTCATGCCTTCGTTCCCGGACACCGGCACCGGGGTGCAATTATTCTATGAGCCGACCAATGGTTTCTATGCCGGGGCCGGCGTGTTTGACGGGTCGGGGGCGCGCGGGGTGAAGACGGGTCTTTATGGCCCGAAGCACTTCTTCGATCGTCCGAACGATACCTTTCTGATCAGCGAGATCGGGCTGAGATACAAGTTGCCGATTGGCATCCGCAAATGGCCGGGCAAGATCGCGGTCGCGGGATGGTACGATGGGAACCATTTCGATCGTCTCGACAACTCCGGCCGCACCAGCGGCACCGGGGGCTGGTACGTCCTGTTCGACCAATTGCTTTGGCGCCCCTACCGGCAGCGGCCGGTCCCGGCCGGGCCGCCCGGCGCGACGCCGGACCTTCGCCCCACCGAGGAGGAATATCCCGGCGGCCTGGCGATGTCGGCATCAGCCGGCTGGGCCGACCCGGCCGCTAATCGCATCGACGGCAGCGCCGTCCTGGGATTTAACTACACCGGACTCTTCCCGTCGCGGCCGATCGACGTGCTGGGGGTCGGGACCGCGTATGCTCACTTCAGTCACTTGGCCGGTGCGCGAGACCCTTACGAACTGGCGATCGAAACGCTGTACCGCATTCGCATCACGCAGTGGGTCAGCCTCAAGCCCGACCTTCAGTACATTATTCATCCCAGCGGCTCAGGGGCCTTCGACGAGCCGGTCCGTCGTGACGCGCTGGTCGTCACGCTGAGGATGGAGATGACGTTCTAACGATTCAATGTCCGCGGGTTGATGATGACTCGCCCCTCCTTTACAAGGGAGCCCAAATGACACTGTGCAACCACCGCGCGGCCGGCATGATGATCACGCTCGGGATGCTGACATCCGGTGTCCTCACCACCGGCTGCAAGCAAAAGCCCGGCACCGAGATCCTCACCGTCTACTGCGCCGTCGACGAGCCGTACGCCTCGAAGGTGTTTGCCGATTTCACCAAGCAGACCGGGATCGAGATCGCCCCGCTCTACGACATCGAATCGAGCAAATCGGTCGGGCTCTCGCAAAAGCTGATTGCCGAGAAGGACCACCCGCGCGCGGATGTCTGGTGGGGCAGCGAAGCATTCCTCACCACGCGCCTGGCCGATGAGGGCGTGCTGGTGCCCTATGACTCGCCCTCGGCGGCCGACATCCAGAAGCAGTTCAAGGATCCGCAGGGGATGTGGACGGGCATCGGGCTTCGCGCCCGCGTGCTGGCCGTCGGCCAGCCGCCTCCGAGCTTCCCGATCAAGAGCCTTGCGGACCTGACCGATCCCCGGCTCAAGGACAAGATCTGCATTTCGCTTCCCACCGCCGGGGCGACTGGCGCGCACCTGTCGGCGTTGTACGTCGTCTGGGGCCCGGAAAAGACCCGCGCATTCCTCCACAAACTGCACGACAACGGCGTGAAGATGCTGGGAGGCAACGCCGAGGTGGCCGATCAGGTCGGCGCCGGCTCCTTCGACGTCGGCCTCACCGACAGTGACGACGTGACCAACACCCAAACCAACGGCGGCAAGCTCACCGCCGTCGTCCCCGATCAGGACGGCGAAGGAACGCTGGCGATGCCGACCACCGTCGCCCTCGTCAAAGGCACGCAACATTCCGACGCCGCCAAAAAACTGATCGATTATCTGCTCAGCAAACAAGCCGAGCAGAAGCTGATCGATCTCGGCTTTGCCAAGTGGAGCGTTCGCGCCGGGCCGAATGGGATCAAGGCCATCGACATCGATTATCGCAAGGCAGCGGAGGTGTTCCCCGTGGCCGAGCGGGAAGGCATCGCGATCCTTCAGGGACGGGAACCGTGAAGACCGTTGAATATAAGGGCTCCCTCGGATCATTCGGTTACTGACCGCTGGATAAATAATGTCGCTCTTCCTCCCTTTCCCGAAGGGAGAGGGAGGAAGAAGGATCGGCGCGCTATATTAACCGCGCTCTCAATAGCGACTGGCTTTCGGAGCTGATTTGACTCAAGCGCATTTGTCTAATCTCAAACCAGGTTATCCCGCAACCTCACCGGGCCGATTCGCCCGATGGAGTGGCTTCTTCACCGCCGCGCCCGCAATTCTCATCGTGGGCGTCTGCAGCGCGCTCCCCCTGCTGTGGATGGCCGGCGCGGTGCTGCTGGCATCGTCGGCGGTGCGAGCGGAGCTTCACATCGACTCATTCCGGGCCGAACTGATGGCGCGAACAATTGGCTACAACGGCGCCGCCGCCGTGCTGGCGACGCTGATGGGCCTTCCTGCCGCCTTCGTCCTGGGCCGGGGCCGCGGCTGGTTTGCCAAAGTGATGTGGGTCGTCCTTCCTGCGGCCCTGCTGATGCCCTCGCTGTCTTATGCCTATGGCTGGGGACAGGGCGCGCGATTGCTTCGAATCTCGCTCACCAAACACTACGGCATCGAGTTCGTCCGCCGCTTTGGCCTCACCTTCGCGCCGGGCGGAATTGCCGACACGTTCCGCTGCATCTGGTCGCTTGCCGCCTGGCTTTGGGCCGTGCCGGCGGGATTGATCGGACTCACGCTTCGCCGACTGGATACCAACATTCAGCAGCAGGCGCTGCTCGATGGAGCGCCGCTCCGCATCACGCTGCGGCAACTCGCGCCTGCGATCATCGCATCCCTCGCCGTGGTGACGGTGCTTGCCACCCAGGAGTTTGCCGTCTACGAGCCGACCGGCATCAGCGTGGTGGCCACCGAAGTTCGGATGGTCTTCGATACCGGTGCCGTCAGCTCTGCAACCAATCCGATTGCCGGGCCGGTCATTCAAGGCACTGGCAAGGAAGCGCGCGGGCAGGCCGCGCGGGCCGCTGCGGCGGTGGCCACCGCCTTCCCGCTCCTGCTGGTCACGATCCTGATGGCCCTGGTGGTGGTCTGGGCCGCGCTGCGAACCACGACCGCCGAGGCGATCAGCGTCGGGCCGTGGCCGCGCGTGCTGGACGCGTCTTGGGTCTCAGTCGCGCTGACGATCCTGTTCGTCCTGGTCAACATTGGCGTGCCGGTCTGGGCGCTGATCAAGTCGCTGCAGGTCCACCGCCCGCCGCTGGAAATCTGGAATGAATTTTCGCCGCAGGTGAGCGGCGCGTTGATCGTCGCGGGAATCGCCGGGACCGTCGCGTCCATCGCGGCGTTTTCATCCGCCGGCCGATGGACCCGCGGCTTGCTCGTGCTGATGGGCGCATCCTTCCTCATCGGCGGGCAATTGCTGGCCATCGCCGACATCCGCATCTACAACCGCCCCGGCCTGACCTGGGCGTACGACTACTTCCCCGTGCCGGTCTTCGCCTACATCGGCCGCTTCGGCTGGCTGGCGCTGGCGGCCAGCCGCGGCACCTGGTCGCGCCCCTGGCGCGAGCTGCGCGACATGGCCTCCATCGACGGCGCCACCCCCTTCCGCACCGCCCTCAGCGTCGTCTGGCCCCTCGCCTGGCCCACCCTCATCGCCGGCGGCCTCCTCGTCGGCGCCCTCTCCATGACCGAAGTCCCCGCCACCGTCCTGATCTTCCCCGAACATCCCCAGGTCCTCACGCCCCACCTGATGACCTGGGTCCACATGGCCCACTACGACTCGATGATCGAAGCGTCGCTGCTCATGATGGCCGTCGTGCTGATCCCCGCCCTCGCGGCAGTCGGACTCGTCGGGCTCGGACTAAAGCTCGCACGACGGACGGGTGGCCTGCGAAGGACCGGGACCAATTCCTGAACGTCCTATTGATTGAATCCCCCCACGCCGGTGGCAGAGCGCAGCGCCGCCCCGGATTCTCTGCATGCTGGGAGAGATCCGGGGCGGCGCTCCGCTCTGCCACCGGCGTGAGGAGTTAATCACACGCAATTTGGAGAGCGCCTGTTACTCACCCGGCCCTTCGCGCCACCGGGCTCGGGCATCGGGGTCCTACAGCCCGCTTCGGTCACTCAGGTTCCCGCCGTTGGAGGGGTTCGCAGAGATGCGGCGCTCTCCGCGTCTGTCGCCGCGGGGTCCAGATGCGGATGGGCGCCGAGGTTCCAGGTAAACGCCATGAGCACAACCGTCGCCAGCGTGCATCCGAGCATCAGCCCAAACGCCCCGCCCCAGCCGTACCGGTCGGCAATTCTTCCCACGCCCCATCCGGTCAAGATCGTCGAGGCATAGCCGACGATCCCGGTCAGCCCGACGGCGGCGGCCGCCGCCCGCTTGGTCCCCAGGTTCATCGCCATCGCGGCGATCAGCATTTGCGGCACGTACAAAAGGAATCCCATCAGCACGAACAGCGTCCCGGCCACGACCAGGTGCCCGGCCGGCGTGATCCAGAAGGCATAGATCACCCCGGACATCAGCAGCATCGCCAGCACGCACACGCGCCCCGCGCGTGACCCGAAGACGCGATCGGCCAGCACCCCCGCCAGCAGCGCCCCGAGCATCCCGCCCATTTCCGAGCCAAACGACAGCCACCCGCTGGCCACCACCGACATTCCCTTGGCTTCCTGAAGAAACGTCGGCCCCCAACTCAACTGCACGTATCGAAGCACGTAGACCAGCAGATTGGCAAAGCTGATCAACCACATGAAAGGGCTGGTGAGAACGTACTGCACGACGACCCGCCAGTACGACTCCTGCTGCCGGGCCTCGGCCTCGACCTGCCCGGCCGTCTCTTCTCCCCGGTACACTTCCACCGGGGGGAGCCCCAGCGACTCGGGCGTGTCGCGCAGAAACAACACGATGAACGCCGCCCCCGCCGCCGCGATGGCGGCCGGCACGTAGAAGCATGACCGCCAGCCAAAATGCTGCACGAGATATCCGGTCAGCACCGACACCAGCGCCGCCCCGATCATGTGGCTGGTGTGCCAGATGCCGAACGTGCTGGACCGTTCGCGCGGGCTGAACCAATGGGCCATGCTCTTGGCGCAAGGCGGGAATCCCATCCCCTGCGCCCAGTTGTTCAAGACCCAGAAGGAGGCCAGAAAAAGCAACGAAGCCGACGCGCCGAACAGCGCGTTCATCCCCGCGCAGCCCAATAGCCCGATCGCCATGAAGTACCGCGGGTTGGCGTGATCGCCGAGGAAGCCGTTGATGAATTTTGAGATTCCATAGGTGACGCCACCGAGGGTGAGAATGATGCCCAGCCGCTCTTTGCTATATCCCAAATCGTCGCCCATCGCCTTGAGCGGCACGCTGATGTTGGTTCGCACGAAGTAAAACAGCGCGTAGCCGACAATCGTGCTGGCGAGAATGCGCACCCGCCAGTAGCGATAGGCGCGATCGACCGATCGATCGGCCGCCGCCATGCGGCCACTCGCCGCCTCCGCAACCCCCGACTGAGTGGACATGCTCCCTACTCTCCGGCCGAACCTGTTTCTCCGCAACATCGGCCTGGTGGAGGACGCCGAGACGCTCCGTGCTTCGTTTGGCGTTCGTCCATATTACCACTGCATTGCCATTCAATATCTTGCTCAAGAGGGTTATGATTAGGGTGGATGAACATTCCTCGTTACTGGGCGAGAAGCGCTCCGGGGCCGGCGGGCTCCGGTGTCCGGCCGGTGCCGGGGTGGTGCTGGCGATGGTCGGATGTCAGTGTTGACGACGCACAACGCAGTGCCAACGAAAGGGTGATCGAGCTGGCGCGGATGTTGGAGGCGGGGACGCCACTGGACCGCTACGCCTATGGCGATCGGCCGCTGCGCGAGGAGATCGTTCAGGTCGTCGCTGAGAATCTGGCGGTCGTGACACGCAATCTTTACGGCGCGCTGGTGCTCAACTCGTCGCGGTGCATGTTCATTGACGTGGATTTCGCCGACAAGGGAGCGGTACCGAAGTCGGGACTATTTCGCCGGCTGCTGGGCAAATCCGCTGCTGCCGGGCCGGAGGAAGGCGCGTTGCAGTCAATCAGGGAATGTGCCGGGCGGCGGCCGGATTTGGGGATGAGGATCTATCGCACGCGAGCCGGGCTGCGCGGCCTGGTGACCAACCGGACCTTCGATCCCGCCGCGCCGGAGTCAATCGATCTGCTGAACGACATCGGAAGCGATCCGCTCTATATCCGGCTCTGCCAGGCGCAGGCGTGCTTCCGCGCCCGGCTGACGCCCAAGCCCTGGCGCTGCGGCCTTCGCCCGCCGGCAACGCGATACCCGTTGCTCACCGCGGACGCACAGCAACGATTCAACCGCTGGCGCGCGGAATATGAACGGGTGATTCTCGGCTTTGGCGTGTGCCAGTTCGTCGAGCACGTCGGCCGCGCCGATGTTCACCCCGAGGTGCGGCAGATGTTGGCGCTCCACGATCAGTTTGCCTGTGCCCGGTCGGATCGGCCGCTGGCGTAACGAATCTGTCAGATCCCCCACCTCGGCGCCAGGGCGAAGTCATTTGACGGGTCAGGGAGGGCGAGGCTCCGGCCGAGCCGGGTTTTAGAGCCGGCTTCGGCTCGGCCGGAGCCTCGCCCTCCCAAATGATTTCGCCCTGACCTCGGCGCAAGATTTTCTTATTTTTTGATTGCAACGCCATCGATCGATTCGAGAATGCAACGTCCTTTGCCAACCGACCGGAGGTCGTACGATGAATGTACAAACCTATCTGGACGAGATGGGGGTCGCTTATCGCCTGCCCGGCACGCACTCCGATGCCGTGACCATGTCACTGGCCGAATACCGCCGGGTCGCCCAACCCGAAATGGGATACTTCTGCCGGCACGTGTGAACCGCTCGTCGGTATGACGGGCGTTCGATGACAAATCACCGGATCCTTTTACGCGGGGACGGGCGGCACGCATCGAAGATTCCCGGTCGCGTGTGGGCTTGCATCACGCCTCTTTCACGCAAATAATCATCCCAATGCCTCCGTCAGAAACCATCCAGTTTCAAGCAACGCCGCAGCTTCGGCGGCAACTCGAAGCCGAGGCGAGCCGCCTGAAATTATCGATGTCAGCGTACATCCTGTACCTCCACGAACGAGCGGCCGGGGGAAGAGACGTGGTGCGTTTCGACCGTCACGTGCGGGAGGTCTTTGGCAAACACGGCGAACTGATGCGAAGGCTCGCCAAGTGAATCCGCCAGCTTATTAACTGCGATTTATCGTATAGCGCAGGATATGGGGTACGAGTGGTGAGACGAGAATTCTGCCGACGGGTGTTAAGGCGCTGGCGCGAAGACCGCAAAATCGAACCCGTCCCGATTTCCCGCGTCCCGTTTGATTTCCCCTGCGCGTGTCAATTGGCAGGGCTCGATTCTCTCAGCCGGCGTTGCACAGCCTCTGCGTCCTCAATGCTGACGATCTCAATTTCGGTAGGAACTGGAAGCAAATCGCGCCACGCCAACTTTCCGACCTCACGGAGCTTTAGAATCGCTCCCTTCCTTGGCGCAGGAATTCGCAGCTCGTAATCGTTGCTGTCTTTTCTCACAACTATCGCACAGCCGTCTGCGTCCACTTCGTAACCGCGTACGCGGCACCGGGTGGTCGTCCCGTTGTCGTAACGTTCTTCCCAGTCACCCGCGGGAAGACGCCTCCAGAAGCGGTTGGGATGATCCCGGGCACTCCGAAACGAAAAATGGAATTCTGAGAGAAGTGACAACCCGGCGGGTACCTTCTGAATAAGTTTAGGCCCAGTGTCGCCGGTACCGGTGTCGGGCCGAGACGTCTGCCACGCTTGTGTCGCGGGCTTCGTCGTGGAAACCCGCCAAACGGCGACGGCTCGCGTTGCGGGACGGGTTGCCGGGGGAGCACCGAGGTGGCTAGTCGCCAGGTACGATGGGCTTCGCTCTTCTGCAACTGCTT
>Ga0182024_10013356_pt1 | contig 16054 bp, 19 predicted proteins | sample P32metaG_FD_120480 | JGI IMG/M metagenome (GOLD analysis project Ga0182024, IMG submission 120480) | Permafrost microbial communities from Stordalen Mire, Sweden - P3-2 metaG (Illumina Assembly) | ecosystem: Environmental > Terrestrial > Soil > Wetlands > Permafrost | place: Sweden: Stordalen... | reverse complement strand
GCATTAAAAGCTTGAGGATCGATCCGTAATGATCGTCACCCGCGTGCTTCCAGATCGCGCGCAGCTCATGATCCCGAAGAACCCGGTCGCGGCTGACCTCCTCGGATTTGTTTGTGCCGATGACGGGATTGCTCTCGATTCCGTCGATGCCCTCTGACATCGTCCAGCTGAAAAAATCGGAGAGGGTTGAACGGACGCGGTTGGATGTCACGGCCCCGCTGTTCTCTTTAACAGCACCGATCAGGTTTGCGATGTCGCGGCGGGCAATCTTTGCCACCTGCAGACCACTGAGGGGCTGGGCATATGTCTCGATATGGCGCCGGATTTGATCGTAGCTGCCGGGACGCATTCCCGTTTTCTTGGCAGCAAGAAACCGTTTAGCGATCGTTTCGAACGTGTCGCTGGCCCGCTTCCGGCTTTCGGTCTTGTCGCCGGCGGGGTCCTGACCGAGCTTCACCTTTGCATGGAGCTGGGCGACCTGTTCACGGATGCCGAGCTTGACCATCTTTCCGTCGCCCTCTTTGACGGTGGCAAAGCTCTCCAGGGTAGCGGCCCCGAGCGACAGGCGCCGCTGCTTCTTGCCGAGGGCGTATTGAAAGACCCAGTTCCGCGAGCCGCCGGCGCGAAGCCGCAGACCGAAACCGGGAATGTCATCGTCCCAGAAAAACTGCTCGGCCTTGCCGGCATCAAGTTTTCTGTCTCGAATCCCTTTCGCCGTCAGCTTCATAGGCCACCCCTTTTTTCGAGCTGGGAAGATCATGGGAACATGCAGGCTGGCCTACGCTGTCACCGGGTGGCCGCGCCATACTATTGGTCTATGAGGAATCTAAGGTATTTGCGGGGAGAAGTGAATCCCGTTGGCCGCTCGTGGCCGGGTTGTCCACCGCCTCGACCTGTCTGGGAGACTAGGGGTCGGAGGTTCAAATCCTCTCGCTCCGACCAATACTTAGGCAGAAAAACTGACGTTCAGAGTTAGGTCGGGGTAAAGGGGTGGGTAAACAATTCACCGTGCCTGGCGCAGGCAGTTGTTTCCCTGGCAGGAAGCCCTATCCTTTAGCAAATCCTAAAAGGAGATGTGCGCACCGTGTCTTCGCTTGAGCGTGGAAGTCGATTCCGATGACGCCTCCGAAGGTCCGACGGCACTATGCAAGGGCTCCGATTGCGGAAGCCGTTATCGACGTACACGTCGACAATGACCGAGCTGTGTCGATCGAAAAGGTCGAGCAACTTGCTGACAGCCTAAAATCAGAATTTGGGACCCGATTGCCGCTTCATCAGCTTCAAATGGGCTTCCAAGTCAATCCGAACGGTGAAACGGAGTTTTCGAAGGAACAGCAGGTCTTAGGCTATCGACTTGATCGTGCCGGCAGGGTTCTACAGTTTCGAACGAACGGTTTCACTTACAGCCATTTGCCACCATATACAGATTGGACAACGTTCAGCACGGAAGCAGAGAAATACTGGTCGGTCTACACGAAGGAAATGTGTCCTTCTCGCGCAAGCCGCGTCGCTGTCAGAATGATCAATAGAGTACCACTACCAGATGGTGACATTCGCCTGGATAGCTGCTTAAACTTGTATCCAACAATTCCAGATTCGCTACCTTCGGATCTCCAATCGCTTGCTATGCAATTGCAGTTGCCGATGAAGCATGTGGATGATGCGGCCTTTGCCGTATTGCAACTTTACAACGCGCCACCGACGTCTGAATCTCGGTCGATAATGTTGGACATTGATTTCATAATCCAGAGATCAATATCGATTGACGAAGTGTTTAGCACCCTCAACGTTCTGGGCGACGCAAAAGACGATATCTTTGAATCTTGCATAACCGACACCGTTCGAGAGTTGATCTCATGACAGCAGTATCGCCTCGTCTCGCTTCTGATCTGGCGTGGCCGATGTTTGCCAACGGCAGCCCAGTGGTTTCCGCGGAAGCGAATCAGGCCAGCCCACTGCGCGCGTTCTCACTTGTCGACATCGATCAGGGACTGAACAAGATTGCGTGCTTGATGCAAGGTGTTTCAAGAGTTCCAACGCAAAAGGCCGCCGAGTTGGCCTCCGAATGGCTTAGCGTATCGTGCGACCGAGCAAATAAGCTTGGAGGTTGGCGTCGGCCGCACATCTCTTCGACAGAGGCAGGCGAAATCGTCTTTGAGTGGTGGCGCGGCACACGCAACTTGACGCTTTATTTCTCCGACGATGGTGCGGAGTACATTGAAGTGTGGGGTCCGGATATGGAAAACGAGATGATTTCCGGCCCCCTCAACAACTGGTCGTTTTCGAACGCATGGTTGTGGCTGCAGTCTTAAGACCCCATGCTTCCAACAATTGTCGATGATGCAGAGGATTTGTATCGTTCGATCCGAGCGAACGCCAACGAGTTTTCGTATCAGGATGGAAAGCTTGTTTTTTCGTCAAGCGCTTTTGATGATCGATTTATGAAGCCGTCCGTAGATCGGTCATCCTTCAGAGCAAATCCCGCGGATGCGCGTATAACTCCGACGGATGGTGTAGCTAAGGTGCTAACCGCGGATGTTCGAAAATCCTGCAAAATTCCAATAATCAAGAATGGCGTCGCTGTTGCCGAGCATGCCGCTGATGCCATTCATAGGCCTATTGAAAACGATCCGAGTCAGGCGGACAATCCTGCGCACTGCCAAGTTGAATGTAATCCTCTCATCGCGAGTGGAGCGCGGTTTAAGAAGCTGAAAGCCGCACTCGCCAATTTAGCCAACAGGCATGGCTTTGTTGTGAAGCCAACCTGACTAATTGGCTGCCATTTTTTCTCAAATCCGCAACTCTTCCGGGCTAAACGTCGGCCTGTTCGTGCCAGAATAATTCCGGATTTGCGGCCAGAAAGTCCCCCAGACTGTGCACGTTCTCGGGAGGTTCTCACGATGCCCGCAGAAGCGCGACTTCCCCGTTGGCCGCGCACTGGGTCAGTCTGGTCGTGGCAGACTTCCGGGGCTGGAAAATGGGCCGGGCGCGGCGCATATTGATGGGCTGAATGCTTCGCAACGAAGGAGGCGGGCCGCATGGCGCTTGGCTTTCTCAAGATCGCTATACTGGCGGTCCTGGCGGTACTGACCCTTGGCGCCTTGCCGGACAGGCGGCGCGGTGGAATCATTGCCATTGCGACGTGCCTCGCGGCTGCTTTGGTCCTTCATTTCGTGGCGCCCTGAAAATCCCCATCGGGGTTGTTCGGATCCTAGATCGGACGGCAGGGCACGATGCCGATCGGGTTGAAGGTGTAAACCGCCTCGCCGTGTTGATTGTAGGCGGTCCATTTGACCCGGACGATGCCTTGCGGCTTGGTCCGTGACGGGACCAGCTCAACCACTTCGCCTTCGACGTGCAGCACGTCGCCGGGCCGTACCGGCTTCATCCAGCGCAGATCGTCGACGCCCATTCCCAAAAGAGGGTGCGGCCCGAACGGCCGGGCTTGAACCGCAAGGTTCATCGCGATGGCAGCCGTGTGCCATCCCGAAGCAGCCAGCCCCTTGAAGACGGTCCCCTCGGCGGCAGTCTCGTCCAGGTGGAACGGCTGCGGATCAAATTCGGATGCGAACCGCTTGATATCCTCCCTGCTGACCGTGACCTCACCGCTTTTGAAGCGCATCCCGATTTTCAGGTCGTCGAACCACTCAATCATCTTGCCTCGTTTGTCGTCGCGGTGGTCGATCGGACAGTTGCGGTCTTCGGGGCAATTTTGCCCCAACCTCGCCTTGCGGGCAATGCAATGGCGAGGCCACGGCAGGACGGTGTGCGGTGCTCGAAAATGCGCGCCGCTGCATCCGGGCTTGCAGGCGTGTCAGGGCAATATCAGAGATCGACTCCGACTGAAATGCTGCGGCCCGAGAGTTGGGCAAAGCTGGGTATGTGGGCCATCAACTTGGCGAAGGCCGGGTCCTTCGCCAATGCCTCCTGCGCTTTGCCATACACCTCCCAGCTGGCGTAGCGCGTGACAATCAGCCACTCTCCGGTCCAGGCGCCAGTATGAAAACGGGACATCCGAAGAAATTCGGCGCCATGTTTTTCAAAGATTGCCTTCGCCGCTTTGGCGGTCTTGATCATTTCCTCGGACTTGTCGCTCTTGAAACGTGTGAATTGGGTGATCGCCGACATTTCGAGCTTCTCCCCTTGGTTCGTGCATCCCTCAAGAACGGGAGCAATAGGTCGGTCTGAGGGACAATCCCAAAGGTTCAACAGTTCCCTGCCGGCCCTTGTTTTATCGCTCCTGATCCGCGTGCAACCCACAATAGCCCCTGGGGCCCTGTTTCCACTTGCAGGCCGCCGCCTCGCTGGAGGCGAGCATGGTGGCACTGGCCCATTGCCACCGCGCGGAGACGACGGGTACCATTCGTCTCGCGCCGCTTTCTGGTCCGAGGTCGGGAATGACAAAACAGAAACAGGATAAGGTCGCGTCGCTTCCTTTAATCATTCGCAGCGCAACCGCGAACGATGAACCGCGCGTCGCGGCGTTGTGGCGGGCCAGCAATCTGGTGACAAGCTATAATGATCCATCGAAGGACTTCCACTTCGCCCGCGCAAGGGAAGGTTCGGACATTCTGGTCGGGCTTGACGCCGAACAGATCATTGTCGGCAGCGTCATGGTCGGACATGACGGACATCGCGGCTGGATATATTACGTTGCCGCCGATCCAAAGCACCGCAACCAGGGCATTGGCCGATTGATGGTCGAGGCTGCGGAACAATGGCTGAAGAACAAGGGCGTCGTGAAGGTCATGCTGCTGGTGCGCGAAACCAACACGCAGGTCGTCGACTTTTACAAACACCTCGGTTTTGAAGCCATTCCCCGCGTCATCATGCAGAAGTGGTTGGAGGAAGGCCACAACCAGGGCGTGGACTCATAAGCGCGTAGCCAGATGCGGAAGCCGCCAGTTTGCAGGCTGCGTGCTGGTGCACATGGCGAGGTCTTGTGTTGATGAGCGTCAGGCGGAACGATCGTGAGCGTTCAGATCAAACCAGCCTGCCTCCGAACCTCATTTGCAATCGGCCTTAAGGCTTCCGGAGCCGCTTGGCCAACCAGACTGTAGCCTACGCCGTCGTCAGCCCAGGCGAAGCCCCTGACATCGCCCTGCGATTGGGGCGTCATCGGCTTATTCTGGTCCGTGCTGCTCATCGGGCGCGTCAGCAGGACGAGCCGACTGCCATGATCATCGTCATACATGAACATCGCCGTCGGGCCTTGCTGGGTGGCGACCAGGCGCCCTCCCATCAGCCGGTAACCCGACGCGGCCAGATCCGGTATCTTCACCGGCCGATGCAGCCGGTCGGAGACCCATTGCACGAGCTGCGCGCTGTCTGAGGCGCGAACCTCGACGGGTCGGATCCGGTCCGGTGCATAGACGTTGTACGAAGCGGCGGCCTCCTGAGCGAGCGCCAGCAGTCCGCCCGGCGAAACCTGCAGCGCGCCGCGCGTGACCCAGCCGCCGGCGCCGCCGATAAAGAGCAGCAGCATCGCCGCTATGGCCCACCGGATCGCAAAAGGCCGTCGCGCGCGCTGCTCGATCATGCGCGACAGATCGAGTTCCGGCGGCAGGGGTTCTTCGGCGATGGGCGCGAGCGCTGTGCGCAATAGGTACCGTTGGTCGGTGAAGGCGGCGACGCGTTTGGCGACATCCGGATGATCGCCCAGATAGGCGGCGACATCTGCCTGCCGCTCCGGTTCGAGGACACGGTCCACATAAGCGTGGAGATCATCTTCCGTGATCGGTCGATGGTTCATTTTTCCGCGCTCCGCAGTGTTACGACGTTCTTCGTCGTTTCGTCCGAACTACCTTCAATTTCCTGATGCAGCCTTTCGCGCGCCCGGGACAGCCGCGACATCACGGTCCCTACGGGAATGTTGAGCACCTTCGCGGCATCCGCGTAGGAGAGGTCCTCGACGGCAACAAACAGCAGCACCGCACGCTGGTCGTCGGGAAGCCTCGCGAGCTTGTTCAACACGTCCCGATACATGAGCTTTTGTTCCTGCGCGGCGGCCTCGCCGAATTTGTCCTCATTGATCTCGTCGATCGGGACATGCCTGCCACGCGCCGCCGATTGGCGGAACTGATTGACCGCGAGGTTATGCAGGATGGTGAAGAGCCAGGCGCGTACGTCGCCGTCGCGCCGCTGGTACCAGCGGCCGACGGCGCGCTCCAGGCAATCCTGCACCAAATCGTCGGCATTCGCGCGATGGCGAACCAGTGCACGGGCATAGCGGCGGAGCGCGGGTATCAGCGGTTCGACCTGCAGCAGCATGTCTTTCATAACGCGCTCCGCCTGTGGCTTGCCTCAATCCGCCATCACTGGGTCTGCACCTGAACTACCTCTCCGAATTTCGTCGCATCGCCGGGGGCAATGACCAGATAGCGCCGCTGCGAGGCTGCGGGATCGTCGACGATTTGCCGGATCGGGCCCGTTGCATTGACAATGGCCGATCCGGCCGGATTGGTCGTGAAGGCGGCCAGCGGTTGCAAGGGGCCGGCTCCGTCCACGCGATCCGCCAGCGCGAGCACGTATTTTTGCTTCGGCTCGAGCCCGGTGACCGACGCCTGTAACACCTGAATCAGTCCCTGGTCGAACAGCGAGACGCTGGTTGGCGCCGTTCCATCCTTCTGGGCTCTTGCCGCAAGCGCGAGATGCGCGACCTGGCCGGCGATACCGAGAGGCTGCAGGTTCTGGCGATTGTCGCCATCAGGGGCAGCGCCCGGAACGTAGGCGATCGCTTGCGGCGCCTGTCCGATCGGTATGTTTGCGATCACCGTGTTGGTTGCGGTGTCGATTGCCGCGAGTGCATCGCCAATCTCGAGCCCGACATAGATGCGCGTGCCGTCGCCGGACGGCCAGGCGCCGTGCGGAAGATTCCCGACGTGAATGGTCGCGACCTCCGAGAAGTCGTCGGTGCGGAACACCTTGACTTCGTTCAAGCCACCGATCGTAACATAGGCGAACGTTCCCTTTGCCGTATGAGCGAAGTTGACGTGGTTGCTGATCGGGCCCGTGTCAATCGTCTTGATCGGGTTGAACGGCGGGCGAGCGTTGAACACCTGTGTCTTGCCGGTGTCCTTCAGCGTGAACCACACCTGGTTGCCGTCCGGCGTCGCCGCGATATCGGGGCAGAACGGGCTCTCCTGCCTGACCTTCGCGACGATCTTGTGATCGGCGACGGAAACGACGTCGGTCTCCGGGTTGAAGGACGAGCAGATGTAGCCGTATTTGCCGTCGGGCGAGAAGATCTGCATGCCCGGACCGCTGGGCGTAATGATGCGGGTCTTCTCCATGAACGACTTGGCGTCGAGTACGGAAATGTAATTCTCGCCGCGCACGGTGACCCAGACCTTCCGACCGTCCGGTGTAAAGAACGCTTCATGCGGCGAGCGACCGACATAGGTCACGTGCTTGACGGCATTGGTCGCGGTGTCGATGAAGCTCACCGAGTTCGATCCGATCGAAACCACTGCCAACGTGCGATGATCGGGCGAATAGCCGAGGCCGTGGACGAGAACCTGCCCCTTGTAGAGCGGGCTGAAATTGGCCGGCTGCGCATCGCCCAACCTGATCACGCCGAGCAGCTTGTTATCGACCGGGTCCGTCACCGAGACCGTGTTGGAGAATTGCTCTGCTGCGTAAACGCGGTCGTGATGGCTGATCGGGACATCGGGGGCGGATAGCGCACCCGGCGCCTGACCCGCCCACGCACTGCCAGAGGTCGCAAGCATCGTGCCTGCAAGGAGCAGGGTTTTCCAGATCGTCATGTTTCGCTCCTAATGCTTCATTCCCGATGACATGTTCATCTGCATGCCGAAGTGGTGATGTTCGACTGCAGTCGAAGCCGGTTGCTGTTGCGTCGGAGCAGGCGCGGAATCCGGTACCGGCTTGCCAATCGCAAGGTTCATGGCCGCGATCTCCTGCATCTGGTCGACGATAATCTCCTGCGCGATGCGCCGCAGCTGTTCGTTCGTGCCGTAGCGCAGCTCGCTGATCGCCATGTCGATCGCGCCTTGATGGTGAGGGGCCATCATGGCCACGAAGTCCCGGTCGATATCGCCGCTCGGCTTGATCGCCATGTTGTTCATCATCCTGGTCATCGCAGCGTCGTTCTCTTTCAAGAACGGAGCCTCGTCGAGCACAGAAGCTGTAGCCGGTTGCGCGGGCGGGTGGGCTTCATGCGCGAAGACGTGTGGCGAAAGCGCAAAGGCGAGGAAAAGGCGCGCGCCGAACACCGCAGTGCCGAGACCTGGGCTCGGAGCCTTGCGCGACAGCGCTGCCACGATGCCGCGAAATGAAGGCTGATGCATTGTGGTCTCCACAGGTGGTTGTTGCGGGTGTGACGTGTGGGGACGCGTCCTATTCCCTCGGACCGCCAAAAATTCTGGCGCCGCGACGCCCAAATCCTGGAAAGTGCAGTGATTGCAAAGGCAAAGGGCTGCCAAACGGCCCGATCACATAGCCGTTAGCTTTGCTGGCGAGCACCGGAGACCATGCCACCGCCATCACCGGCTGGTGGATTTCCGGTTACGACCTCAGTGTCTGCGTCGGCCTGATGGGGGCGCGAAATATGGATTGATTAGGCACGTCGCTGGACGGCCCGAGGCCGTAGCTGCGCACTGGGCGAGCGAGGTGAAGATGCAATCCATCCGTTCGCCCTCCAACTCGCCATAGACGTGCATGCAGACGGGATAGTTGGGATCATACATTTGAGCCTGTGCAGAGCTGGCCGTAAGAGCCATTGCAAGCGCAAGGATCGCAAAAATCAGTTTGACCACGTCAACCTCCAGTCAGGGAAACAAGTCCGTCGGATCGATCATAGTACGCCGTCGTGGCGCGATCCACTCCAGAGCCATGCCGACGATCGAGCCCGCCGACGGACGAGGAGCGTAATGTGTCGATCCGAGCCGCTTGGGATGAGGCGAGGGCGCTGCAACGTTCGCTGCCGGATGACGCGCTCATGATCGTCGTAGATTGACTGGGCAGCCCTGCCGCGGTGCGTGCGCCGCATTGACAGTTCTGCGCCGCCGGATCATGATCAACTGGGGGATGTAGCGCGTGAGGAAACAACCATGCGTAAAACTGGAGCGGTTTTTCAACCAGAACGGATCGAGTTGATGAGGTCCTTGCCCGACGCGGCAGCGACCCGGTTGCCCAGGGACAAGCGAACGCCGGTGCCGAGCCGGGACTACGACCTGGCCCGCTCTTACTCCCGGCTCAAGTACCTGAGGGCGAAAGTCGAGCATGCCGAGGGTCGCATGCAGGTTCAAAACGAGCGCGCGCCTAAGGACAGCGATTCGCTCGGGCGCTGACGCCGGATCGTGGCCGACGCTTGATTGTGAAAGGCCGCATCCCACAACCGAGGCGCGCCTTGGCTGTCGTTGCAGCGTCGAATTTCGGCGATCGAGGCCGCGCGGATCGGTCGAATAGGTGTGGAATACCTCGCCCTCGAGGCGCTGGGCGACCGGCGGAGCCTGTCGATCCTGCGCGACATCACGTTAGCTTTGAGCCGCGATCGGCTTTGGTCCGCACGCGCAGGCCGTCGACGAAGACATCGAGCAGCCGCATCACGCTTTTCTGCCAGCCGGGCTGGTCGTGCATGTAACACATGCCGACGAGGGCTCGCAGCAAGTCCTCTGGGCTAATGTCCGACCGTATCTCGCCGGCTGCTATCGCGCGATCGAGCAGGGCGCCGACGGCTGAGGTGAGGCGATCGAACGTAAACGCCGCGAGATCCGACGAGCCATGAACGGTCAGCGCGAGCGCGGCGGACATGCCCTTCTTGGTGGCGACGAACTCGACATTGGATCGCAGCCAGCTGCGCAGGGCATCGACCGGCGCAGGCGCGCTCTTCAATTCTTCGGCCAGTTCGACAAGCTGCTGCACCTCGCGGCGATAGACTGTTTCGAACAGATCCTGACGCGTTGGGAAGTGGCGGTAGAGCGTGCCGATGCCGACACCCGCCTGTTTGGCGACGGCCTCCAGGCTCGCTTCCGGACCGCCCGCGCTGAACACCGCTTTTGCGGCCGCCAGCACGCGCTCGCGATTGCGAACTGCATCGGCGCGTCGCTTCCGGACCGTATCTGTCGCCTGGTCTGCCATCCCTAATGTTCTTGATCACGAACCGTTTACGTTGGCCCCCGCAATGTCTCATCCTCTTGATTGAGAATGATCTTTTCGGAAAGCCGCGCTCCACGCACCGATCTTTCTTGCTCCGGCCTCTTGAAACCGGAGGATGCCTCCGCATATGGCGATCGATAGCGGATTTGGAAGGGGCGGCCGATCGATCCGCGCCGCTTCAGGTCTGACCATAGCATTGATTGGAGCTCGCATGAATTTCTCGATCAGCGTCACCGTTAACGGCGTGCGTCGGGACGTCGAACTGGACGATCCTCGCGTGACGCTGCTCGATCTGCTGCGCGAGCGGCTCGATCTGACGGGGACAAAAAAGGGCTGCGACCGCGGCCAGTGCGGCGCCTGCACGGTCCTGGTCGATGGACGGCGTGTCAATTCGTGCCTGGCGCTGGCGGTCAGCCATGACGGCGCCAATGTTCTCACCATCGAGGGCGTCTCTCGCGGCGACCAGTTGCATCCGGTGCAGGCTGCATTCATCGCGCATGACGGCCTTCAATGCGGGTTCTGCACACCGGGCCAGATCATGAGTGCGATCGGCCTGATCGAGGAAGCGCAAACCGGCGATGATCCCGAAAGAGTTCGCGAAGCCATGAGCGGAAATCTCTGCCGGTGCGGTGCGTATGCCGGCATCACCGAAGCCGTGCTCGAGGCCCGGCAAAGCCTCGTCACCTCCAACCAGAGGCGATCCGCATGAATAATTTCGAATATATCAGGCCCGCGACCATTTCCGATGCCGTCACCGCGGCCGCCTGGCCGGGCGCTGCCTATCTCGCGTCCGGCACCAATTTGCTCGACTTGATGAAGGGCGGCATCGCGAGCCCAAGCCGTCTCGTCGACATCACGCGCCTGCCGGGGCTCGATCGCGTCGAACGTCTGGCTGATGGCGGCCTCCGTATCGGTACGCTGGTCCGCAATGCCGATCTGGCGCACGATCCCGATTTCGCGACATCCTATCCGGCCGTCGCCGAAGCGCTGCTCTCGGGCGCCTCGGCGCAGCTTCGCAACGCCGCGACTGTCGGCGGCAATCTTCTGCAGCGGACGCGCTGCGGATATTTTTATGACATCGCCAGCGCCTGCAACAAGCGCAAGCCGGGCTCGGGTTGCGACGCGCGTGACGGCGAGAGCAGACTGCATGCCGTGCTTGGTTGGAGCGAGGCCTGCATCGCCACCCACCCGTCAGATTTCTGCGTGCCGCTGGTTGCGCTCGATGCCATGGTGGAGATCGAGGGAAGGGCCGGCCGGCGCGAGCTTGCACTCGAGAGCCTGCACCGCCTGCCCGGCGAAACGCCCGAGCAGGAAAGCGTCCTGGAGCCCGGTGATTTGATTGTGGCGCTGCGATTGCCCGCAGAGGCGCGCGCCTTTGCGTTGCATGGGCGCTACCTGAAAGTCCGAGAACGCACTTCCTATGCCTTTGCTGTGCTATCGGCCGCCGCCATGTTGCGGATCGAACACGGCACGATCAAGGAGGCACGGCTCGCGCTTGGCGGCGTCGCCGCCAAGCCATGGCGAACTCGCACGGCCGAGGAGAGCCTAGCAGGTGCGAGCCCAACACCCGGCGCGTTCCATCGCGCGGCACAGGCGGCGCTCGCCGATGCCAGACCGTCTGGAAACAATCTGTTCAAGATCGAACTGGCGAAACGGATTCTGGTTCGCACTTTGACGCTCGCCGCGGCGGGAACGCCGGATCGTATTCCGGCGCTGCCCGCTTCTCCTTTTTCCGTTGCTACCGGAGCGCTTCATGTCGCCTGAGATCAGCTTGACGCAAACGCCGGCGAATGTCCGGCACGGCTCCAACATCGGTCAGCCGCTGACCCGCCGCGAGGGCGTGCTCAAGGTCAAGGGACAAGCCCGCTACGCCGCCGACAACCACCCGCCCGGCATGCTGCATGCCGTGATGGCGGTCAGCAGCATCGCGCGCGGCCGCGTGACGTACCTCGACGTTGAGGCGGCAAAGAATCATCCCGGCGTAATCGAGGTCATGACATCGGCCAACCGGCCCCCGCTCGCGGAAGATCCGGACGCCAAGACCAACCCGTTCATGTTCCGCCTCGATCTGCTGCAGAACAACAAGGTACGTTACGCCAACCAGCCGATCGCAGTGGTGATCGCAAAGACGCTGGAGGCTGCGACCGAAGGCGCGGCGCTGCTGTCGCCTCGTTACGACGCCCAGCCGGCCCGCGTCGGCCTCGATGCCGGTGAAAGCTTCGTGCCGGCGGCGGTTGGCGTCGGCAATCCGTCCGAGATGCATCGGGGTGACGTGAAAGCGGGCCTAGCCGCGGCGTCAAAACGCATCGACGCCATCTACGAGACGCCGGCGCAGTATCACAACGCCATGGAACCGCACGCGATCGTGGCGGCATGGGACGGCGACAGCCTGTCGATTGACACGCCGAGCCAGGGTCTCGCCATGGCGCAGGGACGGATCGCGGGGTTGTTCGGTATCGCGCCGAATAAGATCCATATCCGCAGCCCTTATCTCGGCGGTGGCTTCGGCTCCAAGGGATTGATCTCTGGACCGCAGATCCTTGGCATCCTGGCGGCGCGGCTGGTCGGCCAGCCGGTCAAGCTCGTGCTGCGCCGTGAACATATGTACGGTCCGGTCGGCCACCGCGCGCCGACCCGGCAGAGGCTTCGCATCGGCATCGATAGCGACGGTCTACTGACCGCGATCGATCATCACGCCAAGACAATATCGAGTACATTCGACGATTTCTTCGAACCGGCCGCGGACGCCTCCCATACCCTGTACGCCAGTCCTGCGATCTCGACCTCGCACGAGGCCGTCCGGATCGACACCGGGACGCCGTTGTTCATGCGCGCGCCCGGCGAAGCCACGGGTTCGATTGCGCTTGAAAGCGCTATCGACGAGGCGGCTTGGGCCAGCGGGATGGATCCGCTCGCCTTCCGCCTGAAGAATTACGCGGACGTTGAGCCGATTTCAGGTAAGCCGTTTTCCTCGAAAGCCTTGCGCGAATGCTACGCCCAGGGCGCCGAACGCTTCGGCTGGTCGAAACGCCCGCTCGCTCCGCGACAGATGCGCGACGATGCCGGGCTGCTGGTCGGCTGGGGCGTGGGTACGGCGACATTTCCGGCGCTGATGTTCCAGGCCGAAGCGCGTGCGGCGATCCGCGGCGATGGATCGGGCGTGATGGAGATCGGTGCTCATGATATGGGGCAGGGTGCATGGACCGCGCTCGCCCAGATCGCCGCCGACGGACTCGGTCTTGAAGAGGTGGAGTTCAGGTCGGGCACCTCGGATCTTCCGGACGCAGGCATTGCCGGCGGCTCAGCCCATACCGCGACCGCGGGCATGGCGATCCACAATGCTGGCGCCGCGGTGATTGCCAGGCTCGCCGATCTTGCCACCAGTGACCAGCGCTCGCCGCTGTTCGGCGCCGGCAATGCCGGCGTTACCGCCCGCAATGGCCGCCTGTTCCGCCGCGACGATGAAAACCGCAGCGAGAGCTATGCGGATATCCTCGGCCGCGCCGGGCTGAGCGAGATCGACGCTCGCGGCAAAGCCGCCGCCGACCCCGCCGCGCAGTCGGCCTATGCCATGCACGCGCACGGCGCCGTTTTCGCCGAGGTCAAGGTCGATCCCGATCTCGGTCAAATCCGCGTCACCCGTCTTGTCGGCGCCTTCGCGGCCGGTCGTGTGATCAATCCGCGTATGGTCCGCAGCCAGATCTTGGGCGGGATGATATGGGGCGTCTCGTTTGCGCTGCACGAACAGGCCGTCAGTGACCACCGTTCCGGCCGGATCATCAACGCGAACCTCGCCGAATACCACGTCCCGGTGAATGCCGACGTACCGAGCCTGGAAGCGCTCATGGTCGAGGAACATGATCCTCACGTCAACGCGCTTGGCATCAAGGGCGTCGGTGAAATCGGCGTGACGGGCTCGGCCGGCGCGGTCGCGAATGCAGTCTGGCACGCGACGGGCGTTCGCCTGCGACGGTTTCCGATCCGAATCGAGGATCTTGTTGTGGCTCCATCGTAACCGCGGGACTCAGCCCGCCAGACTTTCCGAATATCGATTTTCGCTCGTGCTCTTGGCTTGCAAACGGGCCTGCAGGGCGGCGATGGTCGTGCTGAGATTGGCGCGGCGGGTCCTGAGATGTCGAGCCAGGATCGGATAGGCGGGATTGGAGACGTCACGGATGCGGGCGCGCGTTTCCTCGCTGTCGATGTCGGAACTCAGAAGTTCGATGGATCGCTTGAGGTGGGCGATCAGAGTTTCAATTTGCGTCATCTCTCTCGGGGAACTTTGCAGGTGTTTCACGGCGGTCCTCGTTTTGCTTGATTTTGGCACGTCCGAACCGGGTCGTTCGGCCGTCGACAACCCATGAGCAAACCCGGTGCCAAGCGCGCAGGCGAAACGTCGCCAGCATTCGCCACGGTGGCTCTGAACCATTGTCCGGTTCCATCGTTCAATTCCGGGAACGCGATGGATGGAACCAGAATGATTGGATGGAACCACGATGAGGAGCGTTGATCGCCGCAAGCTGGAAGACTGGCTCGCACGGTGCCGCTGGCTGACGACAACCCGGTTGGATGATGCCACCCGGTCCCGACTCGACCGCCTCATCATCGATTTGGAGCAGGACCTCAACCAGGATGAATTCGAGCGGCCATCGCAGCGGCTGACTGGCCAGGCCGGGGCACAAGTCCGGTGATTTGTGCCGACGCGATGGCATCTTGTTCCGGTTGCCTTCGCCAAACGACCCCGCCTTGCGGGCAGTGCGAAGGCGGGGCCGCTGGAGCCCGGCGCGGCATCGATCAGGGCGATCAGGGTTTGGCCGCCGGTCTCACGCCTGCCCGCAGCAGTTCGTCGAACTGCTCCTGATAGAACATGCGGCCGTCGGCATCCACGACGTGAACCTGCCAACCCCTTTTGGACAATCCCCGCGCCTTCGCCACGGCGATCGCCGGGTTGATATAGAGGGTTCGCTGGCTCTTGCGGTCTTTTGAGGCATGAACCACGAGCGCCGGCATGGCCGTCGTCTCCTGCGTGAAGCCGGGCTCTTCCGGCGCGCGACCTCGTGGGATTGTGAGGTTGAGTCGGGGCACCATCAGGTCGTGCGACGGGTTTTCAACAGCAAATTCGCTTGCGAGTCCCGCCGGGTTTGAACCTTGCCGGGCGCTGCGCCGACCTAACCGAGGCCGGGGGATTTGAGGGCTCGGCACCTAAACCAGCGCCGCCAAGCGATCATACTCCGCTTGTGCGGCGTTGTGCCGTGCCGCTCCTGGGGTCGACGTGAAGGGGCGAGAACTCAGGGCGCTTCGCGATGCTGACGATGGACCGGCCGGGATAACCCATTCGCCCATAAGGGATCAGGAAAAAGCCGAAATTATGCAGGCCTGTCCGCCGCTGCAGCCGGACTCACCGCGATCCCGCTCACACCTCGCGGTTGTCGAACAGGATCATATCGACGCCGCCGGTCGCGAACTTCTGTACATCCGCGGCCGCGGCCTTGCCCTCGGCGCTGCCGAAGCCGGCCTGCACCGCGGCCAGATTGTCAAAATGCAGCGTCGCAATGAGATGATAGCCGGACGGGCCGGCCGGAGTCGCAACCGGGCCCTGGCTCACTTCATATTTTTTGAGTCCGGGAACCTTCTTCGCGATCGGAACATGGGTCGAAAAATAATACTCGTCGAAGGCGGCGGTGTCTTTCGGCGTCTTGTACATGACCACGACGTGCGCCATTGCGTTGCTCCCTTACTGCACTCGAACCGACATCATCTCCGCAGCTTTCAGTCCGCTCCGGGCTTTGTCAAGCGGTGCTGTACCGTTTTCCGGTTCGGTCGAATCATTGTTGCTTCGCCCGCGGCCTCATGGTTCGAGACGCGCGAAGGCGCGCTCCTCACCATGAGCGTGTGAGACATCATCCTGAGGAGCATCGCGAAGCGATGCGTCTCG
>Ga0182024_10013355_pt1 | contig 16056 bp, 14 predicted proteins | sample P32metaG_FD_120480 | JGI IMG/M metagenome (GOLD analysis project Ga0182024, IMG submission 120480) | Permafrost microbial communities from Stordalen Mire, Sweden - P3-2 metaG (Illumina Assembly) | ecosystem: Environmental > Terrestrial > Soil > Wetlands > Permafrost | place: Sweden: Stordalen... | reverse complement strand
CCCGTATTTTTCCGCCAGATGCGCCAGGGTCGGCTGCCGTTTCTGCTCCCGCGGCCCCAGCTCATAGGCGTGGAAGCGCCATTGGGCCTCAAGCCCAGCGGCCTCCAGGGCGCGTTCAATGCGGTGCTTGCCGATCCAGCACCAAGGGCAGACCAGGTCGGACCAGAGATCGAGGGTCAGGGCGGGGGTATCGGGCATGGCGTCCTTCGCGGAATAGGCTTTGTTTATTTACGTATATCCGATGGGGCAAGATTAGCATCTTATCCATTGCAGAGGCCTATATAGAGATATGCACCATGGGTATCTTGAAGTCGTCTTTAATAATTTATTACCATACATTTGTATGGTAATATTTTTATTCATAAAATTTTGCTTAGCCCCCAAGAGCTAAGCAAACCCTATAGGCACGCTTCGGTAATGAATTTTAAAAAGTAAACAATTTGTAATTCAAAATGTAGACAAAATCATCTCTGGGAGGCTAAAGTACAGATGCGATCAATTCCCATACCGCAGGAAGTCAGCGAGACCCTGATGCCCCTCAATCCATTCACCCTGCGCTGGGGTGATGGTGCCGAGACGAAGCTGCTTGCCCTTACGGGCCCGGACAAGGAAATCGCGGAGCGCCTCCTTAATGCGCTCATTCGGTTTCCTCCGGACTCTGATCACTTCGATATCCTCAACGTCGCCAACGACTTGGGCACGCTGGGCTACACCGTGGAGGTGGCGAGCGGGGTGGCGAAAAGGGTGACCATAACGGCTAGATACCGGCAGGCGTTCCGGGACGTGACTATCCGGGACATCCAGGCCAGCCACCGAGCTCCAGGAAAGCTGAAGGCAAGCCGGCCCAAGAAAAAAGGAGGTAGCCATGCTGCGTGACATCGGGACTCTCGAGAAACCGCTCCATAAAGCGCTCGACCCCGTTCTCATCCCGCCGTCTTCGCGGGGAACCAAGGACGAAGTCCTTTCCATAAGGGTAAATAGCCAGGCGATGGCTTTCATTGAAGACGAGCTTTCCAAGCTCGGGCTTGACACGTCGCGGAAACGGCAAAACTTTTATCGCGGAGCCATTTTGGCCGGTATCGGAAACGCCAAACGCGCCCATTCACCCGCCTGGAAAAAATTCATCGCGGTCATACAGCCGCAGGCGCGAAAACACTTGGGCATGGGCCTGGAACTCGACGGCGCTGAGGCGATCATGGAATCCGGCTCCCAGGATTAATCCGGCCAAGATACATAAAAAAAATCAGAACCCGTCCCTGGGGTGGGCCTTGCGGTAGCTTTCGGCCGCCCTGGACTGGGATACCTTGGTGTAGATCTGGGTGGTGGCCAGGCTCTCGTGCCCCAGCAGTTCCTGGATGACCCGTATGTCCGCGCCATGGTCCAGCAGATGGGTGGCGAAGGAGTGCCGCAGTTTGTGGGGCGTATAGTCCGGATCCAGGTTGGCCTTGATGAGGTAGGCCTTCAAATTCCTCTGCAAAATCCTCGGCAGCAAGCGGTCCCCGCGTTCACCCAGGAAAATCGGGTCCTTCGGCTTCCCCGCCCCGCGCTTTCTCAGGTACTCGGACAGGGCCGCGATGGACGCCCGCGAGAGGGGCACCAGGCGCGTTTTCTTGCCTTTGCCCGTGATCCGGACGCAGGGGCCGTTTTCATTGAGCAGGTCCAGGCCGCCGAACGTCATGCCGCACAATTCCGATATACGCAGGCCCGACCCGTAGATGAACTCGAGGGCCGCCCTGTCCCTCAGGCCGGAGTCCTGGCCGGGATCGGGCGCGTCCAAAAGGCGTTTGAGCTCGTCCTCGGACAAAGGGCGCGGCAGGGTCTTGGGCTGCTTGCCCGACCTTAGGATGGAGATCGGGTCGGCCGCGATGTATTTGTTTTCGGTCAGGTAACGGTAGAAATGTTTCAGCGCGGAGGTGCGGCGGGCCCGGCTGGCGGCGCCGTTGTGGCGCTCGGTCTTGCACCAGGACAGGTAGGCGCGCACGATCTCGGGGGTGAGTTCGGCCGGTTCCAGGTCCAGGCCGTGGTCGGCGAGGTAGTCCAGGAACAACATCAGGTCGGACTGGTAGTTCATCTTGGTGGATTCTGAAAAATTGCGTTCAGCCAACAAGTACTGACCGAAGGTTTCGAGATATCCCTTGAATTTGCCGAGCTTGGGCATGGAGCCGATCCGTTGCTGCTGGTCGGCGCTGAGCTGCTTGACGGTCCACACGGCCTTTTTCATCGATAGTCTCATGAGTCCCGGCTTCAGGGCTTGAACAGAGGCACCTCTTTCACCGGCACGATTCGGGGACCTTCGAACGCCTCGACGGTCGCGCGCTTCATTAGCTTAGGTCGCGCCCGCGGATTAGCCACCTTCTTAGCGTCCCCCCAAGTCCTGGTAGCGTCGGTAGGCCCAGGCCGCGGCCACGGTCCCCATGAAGGGCCCGATCAGGAATACCCATAGCTGGCTGAATTCCCAGCTGGCCAGGGCCGGGCCGAAGGAACGGGCCGGATTCATGGAAGCGCTGCTGAGCGGGCCGGCCCAAAATATGGCCGCGGTCACGGTGAAGCCCAGGGCCAGGGCCGCGTTCAACAAAGGCACTTCCTTTTCCGTGACGGCCAGATAGACCCACATCAGCCAGAAGGCCAGAAGGGCCTCCAAAAGCAATGCGGCGAAGGGGTTCATCTCGGTGCTGCTCACGCCCAGGATGGTGCTCCTGAGCAGCACCCGCAGGATGAGGCCGGCGCCGAGCGCCCCGCACATCTGGGCGGCGGCGTAGGGCAGCACCCGCGTCTTGGGGAGCCGTCCGGACAGGGCCATGCCCAGGCTCACCGCCGGATTGAAGTGCCCCTGGGACACCGGGCCGAACACGAGCATCAAGACCACCAGGCTGAGGCCGGGGGCCAAGGCGGCCTGGGCCCCGCCCACGATGCCGCCGAACGCGCCGAAGGCCGAACCCGCGCCCGCCGCGGCCAGCACCAGCACGCAGGTCCCCAGGGCCTCCGCGGCCATGGCCTTGGTCAAGCCATGTTCCGGCATCCATTCCTTCAGTCTCTCATTTTGCATCGTCGCTTCCTTGTTAAGGATAAGGCATACGGAGTGCGTCTAGGGCAGGGCCAGCTCGGCCTGGACGGCCAGTCCGCTGCGCTCCAGGGCCCAGTTGAGTATGGCCTGGCGCAGCGGCGCGCCGGGACGGAAGTCGGCCTCGAACCATTCGTTGGCGCGGGACTGTTCCACGGCGTAGGCGCGGGCGCGGGCCTCGGCGAGGACGTCGCCGGGGGCGTGCACCGCGAAGGAGGAGCCGCCGAACTGCCGCAAAAGGGCGAAGGCCGCGACGTCGCTGTGGCCGTCGCCCACATAGAGCATGTTGCTGAAGGGCACGCGCAGATTCCCGGGCAGGACCTTGGCGTTGACGTCCGGCGCGTCCGGCAGGTAGGAGCCCTTGCTGATGGCGAAGAGCTTCTGGGTCTTGGCGGTGAAGTTGACGGTCTCCTTGGGGAAGCTCAGGCGCGGACCCAGGCCGTCGCCGGGATCCTCCTCGGCCATGCGGCAGGCGAAGACGGCCTTGAAAAAGGGCGCCAGCCCCTGGTGCTCCAGGCAGCCCTCGATGAGGGGCTGCAGCCCGCCGGAAACGACAAAGACCTCCAAACGGCCCAAGGGAAGCCTGTCCTTGAGCGCACGGAAAAGCCCCGGTCCGCCGGGCCCGTCGCAAAGGCCGGGATAGAGCCGCACTTCACGCCCCAATGCGCGCAGACGGGCCGCGTTGAGGCGGCGGGCGGGATCCTGGCGGCCCATCTGCGTGAGCAGGGCCAGGTAGCTGTGTTCAAGATCATAAGCGTCCTGGCCGGATTGTAAGACCCCGCATTCCTCCCAGAAGCGCTCCGGCTCCAGGCCCCAGGTCCTCAAAATCGGATCGAACATGATTTCGGGGGACAGGGTCAGGTCGAAATCAAGGACCAATGCCAGGCGGGGCGCGTTCACGTCAGTTCCTCCAGTTCGGCCTCAAAGCCCCCGCTCAGCACCGGCCAGCGGCACCAGGAACGCGGATCCACGTTATGGTCGTCCACATGGATGCTGACCGCCAGACGTTCGCGCTTCCACTGCGCATGCGACCAGAGCCGGTAAAAACGCCGCGTCCATTCCTTGAGCTGGGCACGGTTCAGGTCGGGCCGGGCCGCAAGCAGGGCCTCGTAGGCAGCCAAGGGTCCCAGGCGTTCGACCACCACGGCGTGTTCCAGGGCGTCCAGAACGGCGTAGGGCATGAGGTCCCCCTCATCGGTCTGGCCGTCCTCCGGGGGCCTCAATTCGGCCGTGGGTTCCTGGTCGTTGACGGCCTTCAGGGCGGGCATGGGATTCAAGCCCTGGGGGCCCCGGGTTTCGAGCCAGCGCAGCCACTGGCGCAGGAAATGCTTGCCCACACCCGCGATGGGAGCCAGTCCGCCGCTGGTGTCCCCGTCCATGGTGGTGTATCCGGCGGCGGCCTCGCTGCGGTTGTTGGTGGCCAGCAGCAGGCGGCCTTCGGCGTTGGCCAGGGCCCAGATCCCCGGCGAACGCACCCGCGCCTGGAGGTTCTGCAGGGCCAGGTCGTCGTCCTCCCAAGTCAGGGAACGCCCCAGGACCCCCTCGGCCAGGCTCCGGTAGGAATCCACCAGGTGCTGGATCTCGACGGCGTCGTGGCGGGAACCCACGGCCGCGGCCACGGCCGCGGCGGCGCTACGGGTCAGCTCGGAACTGTTCGCGCCGGCCTGGTAAAGGGTGCGCAGCAGCAGGGGCATGGCCTTGCCCAGTCCGCCGGCCCGGCCCAAACCCGCCACCTTCGGCAGCCTTTGCGCGAAGCCTTCGAAACCCAGTTGTGCGACCGCGAAGCGGGCCATCAGATGGACCAGCCCGGCGCAGGCGGCGGAATCCGCGCCGCCCGAAAGGCTGAGGGCGAAACCGGAGGCGCGGCTTTTGCGGAGGTAGTCGAAGAGGGCCAGACCCAAGGCCCGCGCGAATTCCTCGTTGGGGTCGCTTTCCCAGGCCTGTACCGCGGCCAGCGGGGGCGCCGGCTGGGCCGTTTCCTCGGGGATCCTGAGCGCGGGAACGGGCACATCCGCATGCGCGGGATCGTTCCCGCCGCGGGAGCGGATCTCCACCACCGCGTCGACCAGGCCCTGCTCGCAGAAGCTGAACCGTTCGCCTTCGGCCACCAGGCTTCCCCCGGCGTCCAGCACGTAGGCCCCGCCGTCGAAAACGACGCGGCCGCTCTCGTTGCCCATGAGGTTCGCGTAGACGTAGGCCACGCCGTGTTCCTCGGCCGCCGCGGCGCCGAGGTCGCGCCGTACGCGCGTCTTGCCGAAGGCGAAGTGGCTGGCGGCGGGGCCGAGGATGAGGTTGGCTCCGCGGGCCGCCAGACCCGGCGCCGGCCTGGCTTCCCCGGCCCAGGCGTCCTCGCAGATCTCAAAGCCCACGCTCACGGCGCCCAGCTCGAAGACCAGGTCCCCCACGGGCAGCACTTCGCCCAGGACCTCGCGCCGGACCACCAGGCCGCGCGGCCAGGCCTTGAACCAGCGGGGCTCGTAGTGCAGTCCGTCCAGGGCCAGACTCTGTTTGGGCACCACGCCGAGCAGGCGCCCGTCGGCGCAGACGGCCATGCAATTGTAGAGGTTTGAGTCGATCTCCAGGGGCAGGCCGAAGGCGGTGAAAAGGCCGGAGCTGCGCGGCACCAGGGCCGCCAGCATCGTCAACGCCCGCTCGCGAAGGAAAGGAGCCAGAAAAAGATCCTCGCAGCCGTAGCCCGTAACGCTAAGCTCGGGCAGGCAGAGGAAGGACACGCGCCGCTCCCGGGCAAGGTCAAGGACGGCGCTCAAATGGGCGAGGTTGGTCTTCCAGGCCAAGGGCGTCTGGTTCACAAATCCCGCGCCCAGGCGCACACGGGTCAATGCAGGCCCACCAAGGACAAGGACGAGATGGTGTCGCCCATGCCCACCAGGGTGATGGGCTGGTCGATCAAGATCGTGGGAACGGCCACCACGTCAAAGAGCGCGGTGGAGACGACGCCGCTTTCCGCCAGGCCCGCGGCCCCATGCGCCGCCGCCAGGTGGGCGTCCAGGGCCTTGAGCTCATCCAGGCTATGGTCGGACACCTCGCGGCCATGGGCCCACAGCAGGGTCGAGGGGTCCTCCAGGCTTCCGGTGCCCGCCTTGGTGGCGGCCAGGGTGGCCGCGAAAACCATGCCGTCGCGGTTGGCCTCGGCAAGGAAACTGGGGCCCTCGGCCCGGGCGGCGGGCCGGATGAGCGTCACGTAGAGCCCGAACATGTGCAGTTGCACGCGCTTCAGGCCGAGACGCTGGTAAACCTTGAGCAGCCCCTTGAAGAGGCCCACCGCGTCGAGACCCTGGCATTCGCGCACCGCCTCGGACTCGCCCAGCGCCTCCAAGATGCCGATGAGCTCCTGCTCGTTGCAGCCCACGCTGTCCGCCTTGGTCGCCAGGAAGGACGCGAGCTCGGCGCGTATCTTCAGGTCCTGGGTGCTGGCGAACTCGAAGTGCACGACCGCCTTGGGGTGGGCGTCTTTCCAGGCCCGCACCCGGGTCCAGGAGTCGTGGATGCGCTCCAATCCCGAACCCGGGGCGCCGCCCTCCAGGGGCTCGGCCAGCATCTGGTAGCCGCTGAGCAGGACCACATCCAGGGGATTGGACGGGAGGCGCATGGCCGCGTCAAACGGCTCGTCCACGGCCAGTTTGAAATTCAGCGGGTCGTAGGTGGCGATGAAGCGGTTGCTCTTGGGGCAGACCAGGCTCAGGCCCCCGATCTTCAGCTCGGCCCCCTTGTCGAACTCCAGGATCCAATGGATCAGGGGCCGGTCGCCGGAACGGTCGATGCGGCTGGCCTGCGACAGGCCGCCCGAGGGGCCGACGCTGAGCAGTCCGGGCCGGTCCAAAAAGAGGCCGGCCTGCTGGGCCGGCAGGCTGGCGCAATGCACGTAGACCCGCTTCACGCCGGTCACGGCCATGACATTGGCGATGATGCCGCCCTGGCCGCCCACCTGCATGCGGTCGTAGCCGAGGTTCTCCCGCATCCATTGGAAGGTGGGCTCCCCTCCCACCAGCCACTCCTGGGCGATGCCCTTGCTGAAGCACTCCACGAAACCGCGCAGCACGTCCACCGGCTCGGCGATGCGCTTGGACCCCTTGTTGAGGACCTGCCACTCGTCCGCGCCGAGCCCGGCCATCCAGCGCGCCAACATGTCCGGCCGCACCTTCACGACGGCGTCGATGTTGGCGTTGAACACGCTGGCCACGCCGTCCACCCGCCCCATCCCCCGCAGGTGCTCGGGAACTCCGGCGTAGTGCCGTTTCCAGATTTGCTTCAGATCCATGGATTCCCTTTTCCAAGAACGGTCGGGAGCTTCACCTAAAGGCGGCGCAAGAGGTCGAGGTAGGCTTCGGACCGTTGCTCCGCCACCAGGTTGGCGGCCAGCATCAAGGTCGACTGCAGCAGGAGGCCCAGGGCCCAGCCGCGGGCGGCGGCGTTGTGCGAAAGGAACAAGGCGAGGCCGAGGGCGGCGAGCACTCCGGCGATCCAGGCCAGCTTGTGGAAGCGCAGCTTGTCCAGCAGCTTGGTCAAACGCCGGGTTTCGCCGGCCTTGAACGCCGGGGGATTGGAGGCCAGTGCCGCCGCCGCCCGGCGGCCGGCGGCCGGCTGGCGCAGGAGCGTCATCCCTCCCATGGCCATCTGCGCCGCGGCCAGCAGCAAGAGGGGCCAAAGGGCGTGGCGGAAGGCGCTCTGGCTCCGCCAGAGCCAGGCTCCGGCCAGGGCCGCGGACAGGCCGATGCACAGGAAAACCCAGCCCTGTTTGAGCTCTTCGGAGCCGTAATGGCGCGTCATGGCCAGCAATTGATCCCTGTCCACCAGGACATCCATCAGCACCTCTTAAGCCATTGTAGCATGACCCCCCGCGGCCCGGCTGAGACGGTCGTTGATCGCGACCCCGAGCCCGGTGGAGGGCACGCTTTCGGCGTCGATGGTTTCAAGGCGCAGGCCGTCGAGGCGGTGCAGGCACTCGAAGAGGCGGGCCGCGGCCTCGCGGAGATCGCCGCGAACGCTTAGGATCTCGACGTGCCCGTAATGATGGCGCTCGGGCGCCCCTTGAAAGGCCAGTAAACCGCGGTTCGGGTCCCCGGTGTCGGCGGCCGGCGGGCGCTGGAGCAGACGCAGGGGCGTGGAGGGCGCGTAGTGGGACGCCAATTGGCCGGGCGCGTTCGGGCGCTCCAGCGCTCCGGGCCCACGGATAAGGGCTAAGCCCAGGACTTTCTCTATGTCCTCCCGCGGCAAGCCGCCGGGGCGCAAGAGGGTGGGCGAGGGGCCGCTGAGGTCCACGATGGTGGACTCCACCCCGACCCGGCAGGGGCCCCCGTCCAGCACCAATGGGAGCAGGGCTCCGAGGCCCAGCACCACGTGCTGGGCCCGGGTGGGGCTCAAGGCCCCGAAACGGTTGGCGCTGGGCGCGGCCAACGGCGTGTCGGCCAGCGCCAGCAGGGTCAAGGCCACGGGATGGGCCGGAACGCGCACGGCCACGGTGTCCAGGCCCGCGGTGACGATGCCCGGCACCTCGGGGCGGCGCGGCAGGACCAGGGTCAGCGGCCCCGGCCAGAAGGCGGCCGCCAAGTCCAGGGCGGCGGCGGGGATTTCCGCGGCCACCCTCGGCAGCCACTCGGCCGACGCCAAATGGACGATCAGCGGATCAAAGCTGGGGCGCGCCTTCACCTCGAAGACGCGGGCGCAGGCCTTGGGGTTGAAGGCGTCGGCGGCCAGGCCGTAGACGGTTTCGGTCGGCATGCCCACCACGGAGCCCGCCTTCAAGAGCCGCACCGCTTCGGCCAAGCCGGCCGCGTCCGCCGCGCGGATCAAGGCAGGTGCTCCAGAAACCAGAGGCCGGTGAAGATCTTCGGATCGAGCAGCCTGCCCCGGGCTTGCCGGGCCTGCAGCCAGTCCCAGACGCCCTTGATGGGCACGACATGCACGGTGATCTTCTCGGTTTCGTCGCCGCCGCCCGGCCCGACCTTGCGCAGGCCGCTGGCGCGGTAGAGGGCCATCTTCGAGCTGCTTGAACCCGCCGAATTCGGGCCCTCCATCAGGAATTCGAGCCGGGCGGCGCGGTAGCCCGTCTCCTCCTCGAGTTCGCGCAGGGCCGCGCTTTCAAAGGTCTCCTCCGCTTGGCCGGACAAGTCGCCCACCAAGCCCGCCGGAAGTTCGATTACCGCGGCGGAACAGGGCACCCGGTACTGCTCCACCAGCACGATCTCGCCGGAATCGGTCACCGGGACCATGCCCACGATGCCGGTGACGCCGATGCGCTCGATGAATTCCCAAGTGCCCCTGCGCACCAGGCGTATGAACCTGCCCTCGTGCAGGATCTCGACGGGCAGAGCCCATGGCGAGCCATCCTTACCGCTCAAGGCTTGGCCTTGCGCCTTTCCTTGCCGGTCGGGCTTCTGCCCACCGGGACCCTGCGGCGGTCACGGCTATAGAGGACATAGTGGCCGCTACGGAACTGGTACACGGCGTCGGCTTCGGGGTCCCAGAACAGGCCGCCCTGGATCAGGCGCATGCGCCCGGTCTCGGCCTGGGCCGGGGTCAGCCTTGTGGTGCGCCGGCGGTCGTGGCGCACAAAGACATACTGGCTTCCGACCCGGCGCAGGATCTCCCGCGTGACCGGATCGAAATAGTAACCGACCTTCAGGCGCACCAGGCGCTTGATGCGCTCCCGTTCCGCGTCAAGATCCGCGTCGCGGCGGTTCTTGAGTTCGTTGAACAGGTCTTCGGCATCGCTATCCAGCCGGCGGCGGACACTAAATTGATCAGCCATGCTTCCCCCAGAAGCTAAATACGCCTATCGCAGTCTAAAACAGCGGGCCGCCTGCGTCGAGTTCAAGCCCGTCCGACGCGCACCGTCGCCGCTAGCTCTCCGGCCAGGCACCAATCGACCAGGCGCCGGGCGGCGCCGGGCGCCCCGGGTTCCGCCTGCACCTTCGCCGCCAGAGCCGCGGCCGCCTCCTGGCAAGCCCCGCCCAGCACGGCTTCCAGGCCCAAAGCCAGGCTCTCCGCGTTGACGCGCCTAAACGGCAGGACCCGGCCCGCGCCGGAACGCCGCACCCGGTCGGCCCAGAAGGGCTGGTCCGCGAACACAGGACAGACCAACTGGGGCAGTCCAGCCGCGGCCGCCGCATGGGTGGTGCCGGCCCCGCCGTGGTGGGCCACCGCGCAGCAGCGCTCAAAGAGCCAGGCATGGTCGCATTCGGCGCTGATGGCCACGCCTTCGGGCAGCTCGCAATCCGCGGCCGCCGGAGGGTTCCAACCCGTCCCCAAAACGACGCGTAGATCCAGGATTTCGGCCACATCGCCGGCCAATTCCAGCAGGTCTTCTCCGGCCATGGCGGGCATGGACCCGAAGCCGAGGTAAATGGGCGGGAGGCCGTCCTCCAGCCAGGTGGCGAAACCGGGATCGTGGTGGTCGCCGGGCAGGGCTTGCGCGTCTTCCCTTTCGAGGCGCCAGGCCCCCCCGGTGTAGTGGGCGTTCCCATCCCAATCCGGGGGCGGCGGAAAGAGGGCGGGGCTGAAGCCATGCAGGACCTTGGCCCCGGCCTTCAAGGCTTTCAAGGACGGAGCCAGCACGGGCAAGCTCGGGCTAGTCCCCGGGTCCCGCAGGGCCAATTGTCCGGCCAGGGACTTAGATATTGGCCGCATGACCCGCCACCAAACCTGGCGCGATACCCAATGCGATGCGTAATTCAAGGGGCCAAGACCGCGCCCGCCGGTGACAATGGAGGCGTAGGCCGGCGAAGGGGTCAGGGGGCTCAGCTCGGTGTAGACCACGGGTTTGTTCAAGGCCTGGCCCATCACAGTCAGGGCCTCGTCCGTGGTGCTGGCGCCCACCAGCACATCCGCGTCCGCGGCCGCCGCGATCCACGCTTCGTTCAAGCCTTGCCTCCGCTCCCAAGCCTGTTTTTGGATGCGCAAGAAAAAACCCAGGACGTCGTCCTTCAGGAGGCGGGCGCGAAGAACCCCGTCCTCCAGGGCTTTTTGGGTGTCCCAGGGCAGGGCGGCGAAACCTAGGCCCAAACCGCGGACCAAGGGGCCGAAGTTTTCAGGTCCGCAAAGGGTGACGGTTTGCCCCTGGGCTTGCAAGGCCCGGCCCAAAGCCATGTAGGGTTGGGTGTCCCCGCGGGACCCCATGATGAAGAGGGTGAATCTCATGGCGGCATTGTACCCATAAAGGGGGCAGTCCAGGGATTCTAGGCCATTTAGCCCTTGCTCAAAGACCCCATACGGACTTAGAATAATATTCCGTATGTTGAAAAAGAAAGTTTTTTGATAGGATTTCCGCAGGGGCTTTCCGCAGGGGGAACTCCAAGGTCAGTACCAAGATCAGGTTCCAAGGTCAGCTAAACTTACAGTAGGGCGAATACCTCACAAAGAAACTAAACACTCTTGAGCGAGACTGGCATGAGCAATGATTTGCATCGTTTTCACATTCCCGTCATGGGGACCGGCTTCACCGTCGACACCCCCGTCAAAATAGCCCGTTATGGGATCCACTCCGTGGTTTCCATGGGCGACGACCGGCTGGCCGAGCGCATGCGCAAGGCCCATGCCGAAGAATATGGCCTGCCCTATACGGCCATACTGGAATCCGAACCGGATTGCCGCGCCAAACGTTTCACGTCCTACCTGGACCAGATGCAGGACATCGTCGATACCCAGATGGAGACCCTGCTGACCCAGCCCCTGGAAGCGGGGACCGACCTCTGGCGCTGCTTCCAACTGCTTCCCGAAGGCCCGGTGAGCGCGGCGTTCAAACGCTGGCAAAACGAGCCCACATCGGCCCGCAAACAGGTGCTGGAGCGCCGCTTGCGCGAGAGCCTGCGCGCCGGCCGGATCGACGTCAATATCATGACCAAAGTGGACCGCACCGTGACCCATCAGGGGGTGGCCCTGCCCGTGGACGGCAGCGACGCCCTGGCGGGCCTGCGGGGATTCGCCAACAGCAGGGTCCGGGGCAGCGTGGTCTTCTCGGCGGGCATGAACCCCCGCCTTTACGGCCTCTTGGGCCGCCTCGACGCCTTCCAACCGCGCCCGGACGGCGTGCTTGAGAAGGAAGTCATCATGAAGGTCTCGGACTACCGCAGCGCCGAGATCCAGGGCCGCTACCTCGCCAAAAAGGGCGTGTGGATCAGCGAGTTTCGCCTGGAAAGCGGCCTCAATTGCGGCGGGCACGCCTTCGCCACGGACGGCATCCTGATGGGGCCCATCCTCGAGGAATTCCGGGCCAAACGCACGGAATTGCACGACAGCCTGCGGGCCGTCTGGATGGCCGCCCAGGCCTCGCGCGGCATGCCCGCGCTGGAGCCTCAGGCCGCGCGCCTGACCGCCCAGGGCGGGGTGGGCACCCATGAGGAGGCCGTGCTCCTGCAGGAGGCCTTCGGCGTGGACGCCACCGGCTGGGGATCGCCCTTCCTGCTCGTGAAGGAAGCCACCATCTGCGACGAAGAACACCGGAAATTGCTGGCCGACGCCGGCGAAGAGGAGATACGCCTGAGCCGCAGCTCCCCCCTGGGCCTGCCCTTCTGGATACTCACCACCAGCGCGAGCGAGCGGCAGCGCCTGAAGCGCATCGCCGACGGCAAGCCGGGCAGCCCCTGCCCCCATTCCTACCTGGTCTACAACACGGAATTCCCGGGCAATCCCCAATGCGTCTCCAGCGCCAGCTACCAGTCGGCCAAACTGAAGCAGCTCGACGCCGACGCCGGCCTGAACGGGGAGGAGCGCGCGGCGGCCAAGGCCGAGGTGGTGGAAAAGGCCTGCATCTGCTGGGAGCTCAGCGGATCGGCCCTCAAGCAGGTCGCCCCCAAATGCGCCCCGCCCACCACCATCTGCCCGGGGCCCAACCTGGCCTGGTTCGACAAGGAAATGTCCCTGGAGGAGATGATCGGCCATATCTACGGCCGCGTGGACGTCCTGAAAGGAAAGGCCCGGCCGCACGTCTTCGTCAATGAGATGAAACTGTACGTCAACTACCTGAAAGAGGAGATACGGCGCACGCGGCTGAAGCTGACCAATCATCCGCCCGCCTATTTCGAGACCTTCAAGGCCAACCTGCTGGACGGGGTGGAGTTCTACCGCCACCGCATCCAGGACCGCCTGCGCCACGGCCGCGAATCCTTTGAGTCGGGCCTGCAAAGCCTGGTGGACGAGCTCGAAGCGCTGAGCTTCCCCGGCATGTCCGTGCCGGTGCTGGCCTAGTCCCACCGCAGGGTTCCGCGGGGCGCGCTGGCATCACGTTCCCCAAGGACTTTTTTCAGCGACGCACAGTGCCGCAAACAAAACAAACGCCGGCCCCTTTCGGGACCGGCGTTTGCCGTTTCAGGCCGCGGCCGTTTCGGTCAATTCGAAGCCAGGTATTCCTTGATGGCGCCGGCGATCTCGCGCATGACCTTCTCGAAGCGGGCCTCGTCCGCCTCGAGCAGGGTGACGCGGAAGCCGAAAAGATCGGAATTGAACCCGGACGAGAGCGGCACGACGCAGATGCCCCTTGAGGCCAAGAGATGGTAGACGAAGCGCTTGTCGAGGTTGGGCGTCTCCGCCAGGGGCCGGATGATCTCCGCCGCCGCGGGGTTGTGGGCCTTTAGGGACTGACCCGGCCGCAGGGCCTGGTCGTCGAAGAGCACGGTCATGTAAAACGCGCCGTAGGCCTTGTGGGCCGTCACGCCGGGGATTTCCGAGAAGATGGCGTGGGCCATCTGGGATTTTTTCCAATAGGCGGCGTTGCGCCCGGCCAGGTAGGGGTAGTAACGGGCATCCCCCATGATCGTCGGGAGCACCTTCTGCGGCAGGGTCGTGGCGCAGACCTCCAGCATCTTGGCGTCGATGATGGTCTTGACATAGCGTGCGAAGGCCGGGTCCTTGTCGCGGTTGTAGAATTCGGCCCAGCCGCAGCGGGAACCCGGCCAGGGAAACTCCTTGGAGATTCCCCTCATGGCTATCCCGGGCACGGCGCCGATCACCGAAGCCAATTTCTTGTGCTGGGCTCCGCCGTAGGTGAGGTTGGAATAGATCTCGTCGGAAACGAGGAAAAGGTCGAATTCCCGGGCCAGGGCGACCACGCTCCGGATCATGTCCTGGGAATAGACCATGCCCGTCGGATTGTCCGGGTTGACGATCAGGATGCCGGCGATCCCGGGATGTTCGACGATCTGGCGGCGCAGGTCGGCCAGGTCCGGGTACCAGTGGTTCTTCGGGTCCAGGCGGTAGGTCAGGTGGGGCGACCCGGAATGGGCGGCCTCGGCCGAGGAATGGGTGGAATAGGCCGGATTGGGGCCGATGACGCGGGCGCCCTTGTTCAGGTAGCTGTAGACCGTGGAGATGGCGTCGCCCAGGCCGTTGAAGAAGAGTATGTCGTCCGTCGTGATCTGGACGCCGCCCTCAAGATTGCGCTCGCGGGCGATGTACTCGCGGGTGGCCAGCAGGCCCTTGGTGGGGGAATAGGCGAAGCTGGAATCGTCGCTCCTGACCGTGTCGGCGATGATGTCCTTCATCCATTGGGGCACCTTCTCGCCCTTGGCCACCGGGTCGCCGATGTTCTCCCAATAGATGGGCAGGCCGGTCTTGGCGATGCGGTAGCCGACCTCGACGATCTCCCTGATCTCATAGGTGAGCTCGTCGGCGCCTGGATGGATGATGTTGGTGCGCATGGATGGGCCTTGGGGTCGGAACCGGGTGTGGGGAACGCTTCAGGGCTTTCTTTTCGGCCTGTAGATGTCCGTGGCGTGGCCCAGGTAGACGTCCACCGCGCCCAGCAGGGTTTCGTTCAGGGTGGGGTGGGGATGCACGGTCATGCTCACGTCGGCCGCCAGGGCGCCCATCTCGATGGCCAGGGCGTACTCACTGATGACGGCGCCGGCTTCCCAGCCCACCGCTCCCGCGCCGAGGATGCGGCCGCTGGACTTTTCCACGATGACCTTGCTCAAGCCTTCGGTGCGGCCGATGGCGTGGGCCTTGCCGTTGGCGGCCCAGGGAAAGCGCGCTGTTTCCGCGTCCAGTCCCTGCTTTTTGGCGTCCTCTTCGGTGACCCCGACCCAGGCGAGTTCCGGATCGGTGAAGACCACGGCGGGCATGGCCCGCACGTCATAGACGCTCTTGAGGCCGGCGATGGCCTCCACCGCCACCCTGGCTTCGGCGTGGGCCTTATGCGCCAGCATGGGCTCGCCGGCGACATCGCCGATGACGAAGATCGACGGCTCCGCCGTGCGCAACTGGGCGTCATGCTCAATGAAACCCTTGGCGTCCACCTTGGCCCTGGTCTTCTCGAGATTCAAGCCGGCGGAGTTGGGCCGGCGGCCGACGGACACGAGGACCCGGTCGAAGAGCTGGACCGGTTCGACGCCTTCGCCCGAGAAGGTCGCCTGGACGCCGCCGTTCCCGGGCTCCAGCTTCTCCACCTTGGTGTTCAGGTGTATGGCCTTGAACTGCTTTTTCAGGTGCGCTTCCAGGGGCCGCACCAGATCCCGGTCCGCGGCCATGAGCAGGCCCGGCATGAACTCCACGACCGTGATTTCGGAACCCAGGGCCGCGTAGACGCACGCCATCTCCAGGCCGATGTAGCCTCCGCCGACCACGAGCAGGCGCTTGGGTATGTCCTGCAGGTCGAGCGCGCCCGTGGAATCCATGATGCGGGGGTCGTCCAAGGCCTTCCAAGGCCCGGGCATGGCGGGTACGCTGCCCGTGGCGATGACGCAATAGTCGAAGGCCAGTTCTGTTTTTTTCGGGGCCTTGCCCCCGTCGCCGGCCGTGATGTTCAAGGTGCGGCCGTCCTTGAAGCTGGCCAGGCCTTCGATGACCTCGACCTTGCGGGCGGCGGCGATCTGGCCTATGCCTTCGCCCAGGGTGCTGACGAAGCCTTCCTTGTGCGCGCGCAGCAGTCCCAAGTCGATCTTGGGCGCGCCGAAGTCCACGCCGATGGCCGCGGAGTGCTTGGCCTCGTTGATGAGCTTGGCCACGTGCAGCAGGCCCTTGCTGGGGATGCAGCCGCGCAGGGT
>Ga0182024_10013354_pt1 | contig 16056 bp, 11 predicted proteins | sample P32metaG_FD_120480 | JGI IMG/M metagenome (GOLD analysis project Ga0182024, IMG submission 120480) | Permafrost microbial communities from Stordalen Mire, Sweden - P3-2 metaG (Illumina Assembly) | ecosystem: Environmental > Terrestrial > Soil > Wetlands > Permafrost | place: Sweden: Stordalen... | reverse complement strand
CTTGGCGGTGAAGGAGGCAGCCTGAGACCAGGCACGGACGGGTTCCCCCGCGCGGGGGAACCCGTCCAAACCTCAAAGACCTATCAAGCCCCCAACTGTCGGGAGCACCCGGAGACAGCCCAGTTTAGCCTTCGGGTTGCTGGCTGCCTGTGTACTGCTTGCAGTCGGGCGTTATGTATCCTGGGCTGCAGCTGGTCTTGGCCTTGAGTTCTCTGGGGTACTGATGGCCGAACTGGCGTAGCGCGGGGACCCCGTGTTCGTGGAGGATCTTTTCGCGTAGATCGATCGCTTGCATGTCGAACCGGACGATTTTCAGCTCGTCGGCGAGTGTCTCGCCGGTCGCGTGCAGATACTTCTGGAAGACTGCTTCGCTGCCGAACACTTCGCGCTTGTCACGCGCCCAGGTTCGCTGGAATTCCTGGGGAGTGATCCTGATCGCGTGCGCGTTGGCCTCCGCTTCGGTCCAGTCATAGTCGATCAGCAGCTCGAGCATGTGCGTGCGGATCTGGTGGTAGCGCTGTTCGCATTCCTGCTTGGCCTGCGCGGCCGAAGGGGTTGGCTCCCCGGCCGGGACGACCGACATCTGAAACCCGATGCACGCTTTATAGGCCGGCGGGTCTGGGACCTCCCCCGGAGCCGGCGGTTCCTGCGGCGTCAAATCACGCTGCAACACCGCCTCAATCGGGATCCAATGCGCAAGCATTCCCCGGGTAACGTGATTGCCGGCAAACGACACCACCACTCCAGACCCACCACCAGACCCCGTAGCAGCAGACGGATCACCACCATTAGCACCGGACTTACCGGGCCCACTCGACCCGCCGCATCCCGCGACGGCGACCGCCGCCAACAACCCAACAGCAGCCACCCAAACCCCACGACCAAAACAACACATCCGCAACATCAACTCAACTCCTTACAAAGCGAACATCGACATTGACATCGAACAAACGCGACACAACCAACAACAGCTCACACGAGCGACGTCTGCGCAAAACGCCGTCCACACAAAGCTGGGGTGTGGGGCACCCGTCACGAGCACCCCACACCCCACACCACACACCACACACAAACAACAATTACTCCCTACAGCGGCATCACTAACACTTCAACCGCAGCACCACTCTGTTTGAATCCAGTGATCGTGGTGGTACCCGTCTGAGCTGATAATTTGGTGGCGTTCGTGCCTTCCTTTGCTAACAGCTGGCACAGTTCGTTGGCTGTGTTTTCTTCGTTTAAGACGGTGATGATGTTGTTGTCGCTACCCGTCTTCGCGAGGGTGAGTGACAATGTCTTGGTTAACGTGTTTTCTGGTGTGAGTGCTCCCGCTACACACCCCGACACCACGACTGAGACGGTTCCGCAGCTGAAGTGTACGGGCGCTATTAACTGGATGCTAGCGGTCTTTAATTCGGTGCCTGATTTGTAGTCCCGGATGTGGAACGTACCATTCACCGTGATTTCGCCAGCAGTTCCGTTACTTAAACCAGTGCAATTTTCGCTGAGAATATCCGTGACTTCTTTGAATGTGGTTGTGAATGACCCTAATTTTGCGCTGTTCCCTGTCTGCGAGCCCGTAGCTTTCGGCGAAGTAAGCGTGAGGATGCCGTTCCCGAAGGTACTCGTCCCGTTACTGGTGGTGGCTGTGACGGGTTTTTCCGCGGTCGCTGTGGGTAAGACGCTCGGTATCGTTGCTGCCGAGGCAGCAGCGGCAGCGATGCTCGTAAACGCGACGATCGCCATGAAGGCGAGGCCGAGTAGCTTGATCTGTTTCATGAGGTTCCTTACTATCGTCGTTGATTGTCCTGCCGGCACCGCGGTCCGGCGTCTGTAATCCGGGCGCGAGCTTCCCCACAGTTGCCAATGACGGCGGCTGCAGGGCTTACCGGCCTGACGACAGTGGCATACGGCGGGGTCGCGAGTCAAGCGATTGCGCAAGGTGTCTCTGACCTCGGCGTACACGAGTGTGTCCGCGAATATCCTCGCCGGGCTAGATAGTAGGGGACGAACGTATACGAGTAGACGAGTGGGAAACACGTGTTGACTGTGTTGTGGGTTGTCCGTCATGCTGGTTCGCACTGGTGATACAAATGCGGATGATGCTGGTCTGTGTCGTGCGTTCGATCTTGGAGAGGTGAGCTTGTGATGACGTTGGTTTCCGGGCGCCGCGGGCGCGTCGTGCCCTTGCGGCGGTTGAGCGTCGGCTGTGGCCGTAGGCTCGACGTGAGTGCAGGCCTTTAGATGCTGGTTGCTCGCCTGGAGTCGACTGCCGGCGCTGGCGTTTCTGCGTGCGCCCGGGGGCTGTTGGTGCTGGTATGCGCAGTGGCTGGGCTGTTGTTCTCGGGAGCCGAGGCCAGGGGCGCGACCGTGCATACGTTCTCCGCGACGTTCGGAGCGGGGGTGGTGTCTGCTCCGGCTGGGGTCGCTGTGAACGCGACGACCGGCGATGTTTATGTCGCGGACAGTGGGAGTGCGCGTGTGGAGGAGTTTTCCTCCGCGGGTGTGCTTGTTCGTGTCTGGGGGTGGGGTGTTGCGGACGGGATGCCCGAACTCGAGACGTGCACCCTTGCGTGCGATGCGGGTATCCCGGGGTCGGGTGTTGGGCAGTTTGAGACGCCGGAGTTCGTCGCGGTGGATAACTCCGGCGGGTCGTCTGAGGGCGACGTGTACGTCGGGGATCCCGGCGATCATCTCATCACGAAGTTCACGGCGGCGGGCGCCGTCGTGAAAACCTGGGGGGATAGCAGCTTGAACGGGGCCGCGCCGCAGGGTCAGCTTGACGGTAGCTCGTCCGGTAGCGGCGCCTTCAGCACTCTGGGGGGTATCGCGGTCGACTCCAGCGGCGACCTCGATGTGCTCGAGGTCGAACCGCAGTTGATGTTGCAGTTCGTGGAGGAAGGCGTCTTCGCGGCCGAATTCGGCACCCCACGCGGGACCGAACCGTTCGGTTTGACTGTGAATGGCGTGGGGGAATTCTTTAAGGTGAACGGCGATAAAAGCGTGGAGGAGATCGCGAGCGGCGGTGGGGATATCGGACAGGTGAGCCCGAAAGAAGAAGAAGGTGGTGCCGCTCACGGTGTGGCGGCTGCGGGCAGCGATCTGTACATCGTGGAATCTGGTGTGGTCAGGCATTATGCGTTCAAGGAACCGGGCGTCGAACCGGGCGTGGTGGTTGAGCCGGCTGGGGCGCTGTGTACCGTTGCGCCCGAAGCGCCGTGCCCGGCGAGCGACTCGTTCGGTTCAGGGCATCTAACGGAAGGGCGTGGTGTGGGCGTCGATCCTGTGGGCGGGGCGGTGTTTGTCACGGACCCGGGCGCGAAAGACGTCGACATCTTCGATGCGGTTGTGGTGCCCGATGTCACGACCGGCGCTGCAAGCGAAGTCAAGCCGACCGCCGCCACGGTGAGCGGGATCGTCGATCCGGACGGACGTCAGCTGACTGACTGTCGTTTCGAATACGGGACGACCACTGGCTATGGGTTGAGTGTGCCGTGTGTGCCGGCTGCTGGGTCCATCCCGGCGGACTCGGCCGAACACGCCGTGACTGCGCAGATCACGGGGCTGTCGCCGGGTGTCGGGTATCACTTCCGGTTGCGGGCGGAAAACGCGAGTGCTGTCCCGAGCTTCGGCGACGACGGTACGTTCTCGACGTTGCCTCGCCCCGCGATCACGGGTGCCGCCGCCTCGAGCGTGACCGCTAGCAGCGCGCAGCTGGAAGCCGACATCAACCCTGGGGGTCTCGCGACGAGCTACCACTTCGAATACGGCACGAGCACCGCATACGGCACGAGCATCCCGATCCCCGACGCAAGCGCCGGCATCGGCACGAGCCCCCTTCCGGTATCGGTCGAGCTCACTGGGCTGACGGGGAGCACCACATATCACTGGCGTGTAGTCGCGAGCAATGAAGCAGGTGTCACGACCGGGCTGGACCACACGTTTGTCGATACCGAGAGCGCTGCCAGAGGGCTACCAGATGGCCGTGCGTATGAGATCGTCACGCCGGTACACAAGAACGGGTCACTGATTGGCGACGTGCCGTTTGGTGGGCCGCCGCCGGAGATCTCTGAAGATGGGTCGCGTTTGATCTCGGGGACGGTGCAGTGCTTCGGCGGTGCGGTATCGTGCTCGCCGATCCGCGGCTCGACGGTTGGTACGCCCTACCTGTTCAAGCGTACCTCTAGTGGTTGGACGGCCACGCCGCTTGCGCCGCCCGCGAGTAGGTTCGAAACGAACGCGTGGTGGCCGGATAGCGTGGAAGCCGAAACCGCGCTGTTCAGCGCCCCGACCCCACCGGACGGGGAGGACGATTTCTACGCCCGTAACGCCGACGGCGTGTTCACCGACATCGGGCCGCTGAGCCCACCATCCGGCGGGCCAAGTCTCCAATACGTGCAGGAAACCTCGGCACTCGCGGCCAGCGCTGACCTTTCGCACCTGATCTACTTGACAAACGAACCGGTGTGGCCGAACAGCTTCAGTGAAGCGGGGACTGGCTCCTTGTTTGAGTATGTGGGTGCGGGTAATACTGAACCTTTCTTGGTGGGTGTGAGTGGCGGCTTGGGCAGTGAAAACCTGATCAGTGCGTGTGGGATCAAACTGGGCAGGAGGGCGCCTGGCTCTGCGGGTGACATATCTGCTGATGGGCGTGTGGTGTATTTCACGTCGCAGGGGCCTTGCGCGGGTACGGGCGCGAACGCGGGCACGCCGTTGCCTGTGAACGAGTTGTTCGCGCGTGTGGATGGCGGGGAAGCGGGTGCGCATACGGTCGCGATCAGTGAGCCGCAGGCGCGCCAGGCGCCAGACGAACCGCAGGCGGACTGCGTGAGCTCGGAATGTCTCACGAACACGAGTACTGGTGATGAAGGGGCGTGGCGTGAAGCGTTGTTCCGGGGGACTTCGAGTGATGGGTCAAAGGCGTTCTTCACCAGTGAACAGCAGTTGACGGACACGGCTACCGAGGACTCGAACAACCTCTACCTGTTCGATATGGATGAGGCGGAAGGGCACCGGCTGATCGATGCGTCGGCGGGCGCGGGCGGCGTGCCGGCGGCGGGTGGCCCGCGGGTGCAGGGGGTGCTCGCGTACTCGAGTGACGGTTCGCACGTGTACTTTGTCGCGCAGGGAGTACTCAGCGACGTCGCGAACGCCGAAGGGGAGGTCGCCGTAGACGGCGGCGAGAACCTGTACATGTTTGAGCATGACGCGTCGTTCCCGGAAGGACACCTCGCGTTCATCGGCGTGTTGAGCGAAGCGCAGGCAGAAACACAGTTTGCACAGGAGCCGGGGGATCCGGCGAATGTGACGCCGGATGGGCAGTTCTTGGTGTTCACGACGAGTGCAAGTTTGACGCGGAGTGCGACGCGTACTGATGGGGCGTTGCAGGTGTATCGGTATGACGCGGTGACGGGTGGGTTGTTGCGCGTGTCGATCGGCGCGGGTGGCTTTGATGATGACGGTAACGGTGGAGCGGGTGATGCGATGATCGTCCCGGGGTTCAAGGGCTATTTGCGGGATGGGGGGGCGCGGCCGGATCCGACGATGTCGAATGATGGTTCGCGTGTGTTCTTCATGAGTCCGGTGGCGTTGACGCCGGGGGCTGTGGCCAGCGTGCGCGTGGGTACGGGTGAACACGGTGAAGCATTGTATGCGGAGAATGTGTATGAGTGGGAGCTGGAAGGTGTGGGGTCGTGCCCGCCTGGTCGTGGTGAAGGATGTGTGTTCTTGATCTCGGACGGGCGGGACACGTCGACGGCGCCGCCGGAGGAGTGTTTGCCGAGCGACTCGGCGGTATGCTTGTTGGGGACGGACGCGTCGGGTGCAAATGTGTTCTTCACGACGGCGGATTCGCTGGTGCCGGCAGATACGGATACACAGTTGGATTTCTATGACGCGAGGATCTGCGAACCGGAAGACGGGAACCCGTGCATTTCGGCTGCGCCGGTGGTGCTGCCGTGTTCGGGTGAAGCGTGTCAGGGCGCGCCGCCGGTGTCGACTGGGGCGCCGTCGCCGGCGAGCTCGACGTTCTCTGGCTCTGGGAACTTGACGCCCGCGCCGCCGCCGGCGGTGAAACCGTTGACAAACGCGCAGAAGCTCGCGAAAGCGCTGAAGGTGTGCCGAACGAAACGCAATAAGCACAAGCGGCTGGTGTGTGAAGCGCAAGCGAGACGGAGATACCCGGTGCATAAGGCGAAGAAGACGTCTGCGAAGAAGTCTTCCGTGCGAGGTCACAGGGCGAGCCCGAAGGTGGCCCCGCGATGACATCTGGCATGCGGACACAGCTGCTGTTGTTGGATAGCGGCGGGCGCGGGCTGGCTTGGCGTGCGCGCCGCGTCGTGGCGTGTGCTCTCGCGCTCGCGGCTGGGGTGTTGTTCGTTGGCGTGGGTTCGGCGTTTGGTGCTGTGGCGGGGCCGGGCTGGTCGGTCGATTCGATGTCGGCGCCGACGAACTTTGGGGTTATCGAAGGTGGTAGTTATGAAGTGGAAGTGACGAATGCCGGGAGTGAAGCAAGCTGGGAAGTGGAACCGGGGACGTCGAATCTCACGCCGGTGGTGATCACCGATGAAGTGCCTGCGGCGTTGACGGTCGGGACGGTCACGGATCCTGGTTGCTCAGTGTCGGGGCAGGTGGTGCGGTGTGTTTATGAAGGCTCGCTCGCGCCGGATCGGTCGTTGCATTTCGCGATCCCGGTGAGCGTGGCTAGCCCGAGTGCGTCGGGGCCGATCACGAACGTGGTGAGCGTGTCTGGTGGCGGCGCGAAGCCGGTGTCGACCTCGAGCACCAGCGAAATCTCATCATTGCCGCCTGCGTTTGGCCCGTCGCGGTTCAGCTTCGCTATCGATGGGTTGAATGGTGCGCCTGATACGCAGGCGGGGGACCATCCGTATGAGCTGACGACAACGATCGATTTGAATAGCGTGGTCTCAAAGAATGTGAAGGAATTGGGGTCGGTGATCACGGGTGTCCATGATTTGAAGGATGTGGTCGTGGATTTGCCGTTGGGGTTCGCGGGTAGCGCGCTCGCGGCGCCGCAGTGCACACTCGCGGAGTTGTCTTCGGCGAAACTGTCGGAACATGTGAGGGGTGAAGTGCTCCCGGGTACTGGTTGTCCGCCGGATACCACGGTCGGGCATCTGCGGAGTGAACCGTTGGGTACGGAGTCCGCGGAAAGCCCGATCTGGAATATCACGCCCGAGCAGGGCGAGCCGGCTGAGTTCGGGTTCATCGACCTCCACGAAAATACGCACGTGTTCTATACGCATGTCGTGCCGAGCCCGCAGGGATATATGCTGCAGGTCACGAGCAGGGAACTACCGCAGATAATCGTGTCGCATATCGTCGTGAGCTTCTATGGGGATCCGGCGCTGCGGGATGGGACGGGTGGCTCGCAGATACCGTTCTTGACGAACCCGACGGCGTGTGACGGCGAACCGTTGACCGCGACGCTGTATATGGATTCGTGGCAGGATCCCGCGAGCTTCAACGCGGATGGCACCCCGGATTTGGCTAACCCGAACTGGGTGAAGGCGAGCTCGAGTAGCCCGCCGGTGACGGGCTGTGACGAACTGCAGTTCACGCCGTCGTTGTTCGCGCAGCCAACGACCAGCCAGGCTGATAGCCCGTCCGGCCTTGAATTCGAGCTGAAGATCCCGCAGAGCGAGGATATCGGGGTGAACGCGACCCCGGCGATGCGCAGCGCGACGGTCACGCTGCCGGAAGGGGTGACGGTCGATCCGTCAGCGGGGAGCGGCCTGGCGGCGTGCTCGGAGGCACAGATCGGCTGGGAAGGCGGGAGCGTGTTCGATTTCAACACGGCGCCGCCGGCGTGCCCGGAAGCGTCGAAGGTCGCTTCCCTGGAAATCGAAACACCGCTGATCCGGAGTGTGCTGCACGGCGAAGTGTATCTCGCTAACCAGAACAAAAACCCGTTTGGGAGCGTGTTCGCGGCATATGTCGTCGTCAACGACCCGGTCACTGGGGTGTTGTTGAAGATCCCGGGGGAAGTAGAGACCAACCCGCAGACGGGGCAGATCACGGCATCCTTCGCGGAAAGCCCGCAGCTACCGTTCAGCGACCTGAAGCTGCATTTCAACGGTGGGTCTCGTGGGACGCTCGCGACTCCGGATGGCTGCGCGACATACACCACGACTAGCGTGCTGACGCCGTGGTCCGCGCCAGAATCCGGGCTCGCGGCGACCCCGTTTGATAGCTTCGCGATCGACGCTGGGTGCGTCGGCGCGTTCGCCCCGACGTTCACCGCGGGGAGCTCGAGCTTGCAGGCCGGTGGATACACCCCCTTCGTGGCCTCCCTCGAACGCCAGGACACAGACCAAGAACTCGCGGGAGTGACCGTGAGCCTCCCGCCGGGGCTATCCGCGAACATCGCGAGTGTCCCGCTATGTCCCGAAGCGCAGGCAAACTCCGGCACCTGCCCCGAAAGCACCCAGATCGGGACCGTTCAAGCCGAGGCGGGCCCCGGCACGACCCCCCTTAGCGTGGAAGGCAAGGCGTACCTCACCGGCCCCTACAACGGTGGCCCCTATGGCCTGTCGGTCGTGGTGCCCGCTGTCGCCGGCCCATATAACTTCGGGGACGTGATCGTGCGCCAATCGTTGCGTATCGATCCCCGCGACTCGCACGTCACCGATGTCTCGAACCCGTTCCCGACGATCCTTGACCCGACAGGCCCGAACGGCCAGACCGACGGGATCCCGATCAAAGTACGCCGCGTGAATGTCAACATCAACCGGCCTGGATTCACGCTGAATCCCACGAGCTGCGCAAAACTACCGCTGTCCGCGAGCATCTCGAGCACTCAAGGGGCGACCGCGACACAATCGACACCATTCCAGCTCAATGGCTGTGCGAGCCTGAAATTCACGCCCAAAATAGTGGCCTCGGCGAGCGGGCATGCCTCGAAAGCCGACGGGGCGAGCCTGTCGGTCAAGATCTCCTACCCCAAAGGCGCGCTCGGCACACAATCCTGGTTCAGCGAGACGAAGCTGATCTTCCCGATCCAGCTCCCCGCCCGGCTAACCACGATCCAAAAGGCATGCCTCGCGGCCGTCTTTGAAACGAATCCCGCCGCGTGTCCCGCCGCCGCGACGATCGGCCACGCGACCGTGCGCACCCCGATCCTTCCCGCCCCCCTCACCGGTCCCATCTACTTCGTCTCATACGGGTCAGCGAAGTTCCCCGAAGCTGTGATGGTCCTCCAAGGCAACGGGATCACTATCGACCTCCACGGCGAAACCTACATCGCGCATCCCAGCGGCCTCACCAGCGCGACCTTCCGCAACCTCCCCGACACCCCCTTCGAAACCTTCGAAGCCACCATCCCCCAAGGCCGCTACTCCGAGTTCGGGACCAACCTCCCCGCCAGAGACGGCTACAACCTCTGCAGCCAGAAACTCATAATGCCCACCAGCCTCAAAGCCCAAAACGGCCTCGAACTCAACCAAACCACTAAAGTCACCACCACAGGCTGCACAAAACCTAAAACAACACATAAGAAACACACCGACACCAAACACAAGTAACACAGATAAAGCCTGGCCGCGAGCGAACACACCCACCGGGGTCAACAAGTACCGCCAATGCCGGCGGCGGACAGTCCGAGACACACACGCCGCGATCATTGACGGCGCCCCCGGCAACTGCCACAATCCTTCTAGTTCCCTAAACGGAGCGGCACGCCTCGCGGTCACCGTTGATCGCGACGGACCACGACCCGACATCTAGGAGCCGGATGCGATGAAACCCAGCAAACTCATTGGCCCAGCAGTCCTTGCGACCATCACAATCCTGAGCATCGCAACGACCACGGCCTCAGCAGCAACCGTACCCAACGTCTTACCCCAGGGCACCGCCGAAAACCCGTCGCAGCCACCGGCCAAGCAGGCACAAGCGCCTTCGGGAACGGAGTCCTCGAACTCACCTCCCCCAAAATGACGGGCAGCGGCAGCATGAACTCCCTGAAATCGGGGTCCTTCACAGCGACCTTCGAAGAAATCAAAAGCGTCCTGACCGGCACGAAATGCACGGGCTTAAGCGACGAAACCGGAGGTGACGTCACGGTGAAGGGCACGTTCCATATCAGGGACTACAAATCCGGCACCGAATTAAAGACCGCGAGTATTTTCTTACTAGCTCCGGTCCACTTCAGCTGCGGCGAAACCTTAGTCGTCATAGCGGGCTGCGTCGCGGCGGCGCTCATGCCCGAAAACACATTAACAAAGACCCTGACAGGCACGATCGCGAAGACAGGCGCAGACAACAACATCATCACCGTCTTAAACGAAGAAAACACGGCGAACGAACTCTGCCAGCTCTTAGCAAAGGAAGGTGCCAACGCAACCAAATTAGCGCACCTCACAGTCAGCCCCACGATCAACGGATTCAAACAAGGCGGCGCTGCAGTCGAAGTATTAGTGATGCGGCTCTAACGAGGACCGTCAAGGCCGGTTGAATCGCTCCGGGAATCTTGGAGGTTCGGATCTACATCTATTTTTGCGGGGTCGTGGGTTTGGGGTCTGGGGTCAGGCGGTGGCATGAGACGGCCCCCTCGCGCCGTTCACGGCGGCGGACGGCGTGAGTGTCCGATTAACGGTGGATTTGGCTTGGTAGGTTTATTTGATTCGGGCGCTGCCACCCGATTGTCTTGCGTGGCCGGTCGTTGACCTCAGCTGCGACCGTTGCAATGTCCACGGAGGTGTGGACGCTGAGATCGGTTTCCCTTCGGGAAGTAGTCGCGCAGCAGCCCGTTCATGTTCTCGTTGCTGCCGCGCTGCCATGGCGCGTGCGGATCACAGAAGAACACGCTCGTGCCAGTCCTAACGGTGGATCTGTTGGTGCTGCGCGAGCTCCTTGCCTTGATCCCAGGTCAACGTCCGCCTCAGTCCCGCGGGAACGCTCTCGAGCGCACCTGTGATCGCGTCGCGGACCCCGTCGGCGCTCGCCACGACGTCGGTGAACGCCTGCAGGACCACGAAGCGGGTGGTGCGCTCCACGAGCGTGCCGATCGCCGAGCGGTTCCCGGCGCCCATGATCAGATCCCCCTCCCAGTGACCAGCCTGAATGCGATCGTCGACCTCGGCCGGCCGCTCGTCGATCATGCGCATCGCTGTCAGCCGCCCACGGCGCTGCAATCCGCGTAGCCGCCGACGGTGTCACCGGCGCCGGGCCGGCCGCGTCAAGGTCACTACTCTGTCGTAGATCGTCTCCTTGCACAGCCAGCGCGACGGCTGACCAGCGAACAGCACCCGCAGTTCGTGCGCGACCTGCTCCGGGCTCCACCGTTTCGCCAGGCAGCCGCTGGACGACCTTGGCCAGCACCGTGTCGACAGCGATCCGCCGCATGCGCGGTCTTGCGGCCCGGAGTCTGGCAGCGCGCTCCGCGTGATGGGGCCGGTAGCGGCCGTCCGGACCGCTATTGCGACGGATCTCGCGGCTGATCGTCGACGGCGAACGCCCCAACTGCTCCGCGATGCCGCGCACGCTCGCCTTCGCGGCCAGGAGGTCGGCGGTCTGGATCCGCTCGTGCTCCGAGAGATACCACGGACTCCGCGGTCTGGCTTCCTTGATTTTCACCGGCGGACAAATGACAATCACCGGCGGATAAATGACAAGCGCCCCGGCGGAATTCCTGACCCGCCGGCCATACCGCACCGGTTCCCCGTCTTGCCGTCGATCCCGACCAGCCCACACGCCTCGCTGTTGTTGACGCCCTGCAGCTGCACATACCGCTGCTGCTTCTCAGCCTGAACGCCACCCGCTGGCGTGCGCCTCCAGTCCCGCCCCTGTCCCGCATCGCAACCTCAAAGCCGCGTTGGTGTTGCAACGTCAGCTGGAATCCACCCCGCCGTTCCCAAAAGATGCGTGGCGAGGCGCTTTGTTCTGCTGGTGGGGGCAATCGCGTGATCGCCCGTTCGACTCGCGCGCCCGCCAGGCGCCGCCCGCGGCTCGCTACGCGCCAGCAGGCTGCGAGCCGACCAGTGTGCGTGTCGCCTTGGGCCGTTGCGCTGGATACGGCGATTGGCGCGGTCGCGCCGGGCGGGGAGCGAGCGCGGCGACCCGGTGGAGGCGATCACGCTCTTAATCGTCTCAGCAACAAGCGTGGGGGGCCAAACTGGCCCCCCACGTGTTCGCGGTGGTGTCTATCGGCAGAGACTATTTTTCGCTGGCGATCACCTCTTCAGCGGCGACGAGGCGCGTCGTGCCGGTGAGAATTGCGGTGTTGTGGCCGGCTGCTGATGGCAGCGCGAGTTTCGCATCGAGAATCGGGTCGATGAGGAACGAGAAGGAGCCTCCGCAGCCTTCTGCCACTGGCGCCGAGTACGAGTTGTCTACGAGGCTGTTTTCGTGGAGCGCAGCCACCACGAAAACTTTTTCGCCGCGGGTTTCTTCTTCCTCGATGAATTCCCCGGGGCTGCCTTTAATCGGTTTATTGGGCGGCGGGGGGCTGGTTGTGCCGTCGGTGAGGTGCAACTCGATCGGGCTTGATTCCGATCCGATGTAGCAGCCGCTGCCCAGCAGCGGGTTTTTGAGGTGCACCCGGAGGGGAAGCGTGAGGCCTGTTCCCGTCGACCCGAGAAGCGCTTCGAGGTTCAGCAGTGCGGGGTTGTGTTCGTTGGCGACAAGTTCGGTCGTGGCCGTCACCCCGGTTGTTTTGTTTTCGAAGATCGCTTTGCAGGTTTCACGCTCAAGAAATTCGAGAAAGCCGTTGCCTTTGATTTCGGTGCAGTTGACCAGATCGGTCAGCCCGCCGGGTACGTTGAGTTCCGTTTTGGAAAGACTTTCACCGTTCTTCGCCGGATACAGGAAATATTCGGCGCCGTGTCCAGTCGGGATCGCACCACCTTGCAGAGTGATCGTTTTGTTGATCGGGACGGTCGTTGTACCGATCGTGAACTGCCCGCTCGTGGTTTGCGCGTAGGTGCACAGTTCTACACCCGGCGTGCTCGTCGGGCACTGTGCGAACACTTTGAAGATGCCTGTTAGTTCGGCCTGTGCGGGCGCCGCGACCCCGAGCGCCGTCAGTGGGACCATCAGCGCCAGGGCGACCAAAATCGTCCGCCTGCGAGACCGCTTATTACCTTTACCAGAATACTTTCGCATGTCTTGCCTCACTTTTCGCTTGAATATAACGCGTGTATGACGCGTTGGCGTAACAACGAAACGAAGCCACGACAAGGAGTCGCGACGATATCCGACGCGTGACGACTCCCTCAGAACGTCAATGACCTCGTGCTTCTGCGAACTTCAGCGCGACCCTATACGACCCTCGTGCCCCTGAACAACCGGTGTTTCCCACTGCTCCAATTTGCCGCCCATACAGAATATCCGTGATTCAAGCCTGCTGCTGACTTGATCCTCCGTGGTGCTCTCGCTGGATAGTCGGCCCAAGGCCGATGGCGGTGGAAGCGACGACGGGTGCAGCTGGCTCGCGCCAGAACTGCATGCCGAGTTGGTTCCTGAGGGCTGGGCGTCCCACGCTCAGACGTTGGCCGGGCTGCACAGGAGTCGCGTCGACCTACGATGAGTGCCGGGCGCAAGTCGTGGGTCAGCCGCACCCACACCGCTCGCTTGCCGACGGAGTGGAGATGTCGCCCGGCTCTCGAATCAAGAGAGCTTGAAGCGAAGCTCAAGCGAGACTCAGGGTCTCGGCTGTGGGCCTTTGTAGTGTGGCACCCCGGGATGGGATGCCACACACTCGGCGAAGCTAGGCTGCCTCGGTTTACAGTCGCATCACTTCCACTTCGCCGTTCGTTATTGCGCCGCCTTTGAAGTTGGTTATTGTCTCTGTCGTTTCCTCGGAGGATAATTTCGTTGCTCCGCCGTTTGTGACGGATAAGAACAGGCATAGTTCGGTCGCTGTGTGTTCTTCGTTTAAGACAGTGATGATCGTGTTGTCTTCGCCTTTTTTGAGTAGGGCCGCTGTGAGTGTTTTGGTTTTGGCGTTTTCTGGGGTGAGCGTGCCTGCTACACAGCCCGAAATAACCATGCTTATCGCGCTGCCGCATTCGAAGTGGACTGGAGTGAGTAAGATGACCAGCGCGGTTCGTAATGTGGGCCCCGCGTTGTAGTCTTTGAGGTGGTACGTCCCTAACCATAAGAGCGAGCCGCTCACGGTGTCGTTTAACCCGATGCACGCAGTACCAAGTGCGTCTTTGTATTCTAAGAATAAGATGTCGAGTAACCCTAATTTGAGGGATGTCCCTTCGAGCGTGCCCTCATCTTTTTCGGATGTGATCGCTTCGATGGAGCCGTTGAATATGCTTTTTTTGCTTGTGAAGCTGGATAAGACGTGTGCTTCGCCTGCTCCGGCTGCGGGTAAGAGGCTGGGTAGTGTTGCGGCAGCGTTTGCGGTTGCGGCGAGGGTGGCGGTGAGTGCGAGTGTGGCGATGAGCGTGAGGCCTAGGGTGTTTAGGTGTTTCATGGGTGTCCTCTGCTTGTGTGTGGTGTGTGGGTGCTACATTTCTGGTGGTTGGGGTCCTTTGTATTGTTTGCAGTTGGGGATGATGTAGCCGGGGGTGCAGTTTGTTTGGGCGGCGAGTTGTTGGGGTGTTTCGTGGAAGTATTTGCTGGCGCCGGGGATGCCGTGTTCGTGGAGGAGTTTGTTGCGGAGCTTGGTGGCTTGGAGGTAGGACTTGGTGGTTTGGAGCTCGTCGGTGGTGGTCTCGCCGGTTGCTTTGAGGTAGTTGTGGTAGGCGGTTTCGGTGGGGAATAAGCCGTGGATGAGGCGGGTGTAGCCTTCTTGGAGTTCTTGTGGGGTGATGGTGATGCCCATGGCGTGGGCTTGCTGGTTGACCCATTGGTAGTCGATGAGGATGTGCAGCATGTGCCGGACGATGTTTTCGTAGCGGGCTTTGCATTTTGCCTTGAGTTCCGCGGTGGTGTGTGGCTGGATGATGGAGTGGGCTGGGAGGGTGGCGGTTTTTTCGTAGTTGATGCAGGCGGTGTAGTTGGGGGGGTCTGGTACCTCGCCTGGTGGGGCTGGGTGTTCGATGGTGAGGTCGCGGGAGATCACGGCCTCGATCGGGATCCAGTGCGCAAGCGCCGCCCTGGTGATGATGGTGTGCCCGGCAAAGCTAACGATCGCCGTATTCGCACCGCCGCCGCTACTGCTGCCGCATGCTGTGATCGCGAGGGCGGCGATGAGGGCGACGGTGAGCGCTGGGCCGCGACGACGGGTACGGGCGATGTGTTTCATTGAGCGTCTCCAGATGGCTTTGGGGTAGGGATGAGGCTTCGGGGAGGGAGATGTGTGTGGGGCGCCCCACCGGGGGCGCCCCACAGTCCTTCAGTGGCTGGTGTGGCGTTGGCTTACAGTCGCATCACTTCCACTTCGCCGTTCGTTACTGCGCCGCCTTTGAAGTTGGTTATTGTCTCTGTCGTTTCCTCAGACGATAATTTAGTTGCTCCGCCGTTGGTGACGGATAAGAGCTGACATAGTTCGGTCGCGGTGTTTTCTTCGTTTAAGACGGTGATGATTGCGTTATCTTCACCTTTTTTGACTAGTGTGCCAGTGAGCGTTTTGGTTTTGACGTTTTCTGGGGTGAGCGCGCCTGCCACGCAGCCGGAGACGACGGCGCTGATCGCGCTGCCGCATTCGAAGTGGACGGGCGTGAGTAAGACAACCAGCGCGACTCGTAACGTGGGCCCCGCGTTGTAGTCTTTGAGGTGATAGGTGCCTAACGCTAAGATCGACCCGGCAGTCGCGTCGCCTAACCCGGTGCATGTGGTGCCGAGCGCGTCTTTGGATTCTAAGAATAAGACGTCGACTAACCCTAATTTCAGGGATGTCCCTTCGAGCGTACCCTCATCTTTTTCGGAGCTGATGGCTTCGAGGCTGCCGTTGAATGTGCTTTTTTTGCTTGTGAAGCTGGATAAGACGTGTGCTTCGCCTGCTCCGGCTGCGGGTAAGAGGCTGGGCAGTGTCGCCGCGGCGTTGGCGGTCGCGGCGAGGATGGCGGTGAGTGAGAGCATGGCGATGAATGCCAGGCCCAGGATTTTTAGGTGTTTCATTTCCTGTTTTCCTCGGTTCGTTGTTGTGTT
>Ga0182024_10013353_pt1 | contig 16057 bp, 12 predicted proteins | sample P32metaG_FD_120480 | JGI IMG/M metagenome (GOLD analysis project Ga0182024, IMG submission 120480) | Permafrost microbial communities from Stordalen Mire, Sweden - P3-2 metaG (Illumina Assembly) | ecosystem: Environmental > Terrestrial > Soil > Wetlands > Permafrost | place: Sweden: Stordalen... | reverse complement strand
TCTTCAGTACCAAAGATCGTGCTCCGGCCCTGGATGTTGCGGTGCGCTCCGCTCTCCACGCCTATCTCGCCACCGTGGCCCGCAATGCCGGTTGCGAATGCTATCGGGTAGGAGGCGTCGCCGACCATGTGCATATGGCCATTCGCCTCTCGCGCACAGCCACAGTCGCACAACTAGTCGAGAATCTGAGGACATCGTCCTCAAAATGGCTCAAGACGCAAACATCCCAGTCACCCGCCTTGGCCAGCTTTGCCTGGCAGCACGGATACGGCGCGTTCTCGGTCGATCCTTCGGATCTGGAGGCGTTGAGAGCCTACATCGACACTCAGGAGGAACATCATCGAACCCGCACATTTCAAGAGGAATATCGAGCGTTTCTCAAGCGATACGGCGTGGAATACGACGCGCGGTACGTATGGGACTAAACGATAGGGCGGGCCTTCAGCCCTTTGTTTTTATTGCGACCGATAACCCAGGCCGATGGCTTGGGCTGGGATAACACCGCGCCGTTGGCGCTAAAGCATTTTCCGTAATAGTATGGTCCAGCAAACTCCGCGAAGTGTGGCTTTTCTTGGTGAAAAGCCACGCGTGCCTCGGTTGTTCAGTCTATGCATTTACGAAAAATGCGCTAACATCCGCTCTCAGAAACAGCGACTATTTCAGTGTCCTCAGAAGATCGGCTCTTTACATAGAAGTTCTAGTGGAGTATGCTTCGTTCACATGGAACTTCTAGTGGAGGGTTGCGACTTGGTCAAGCGAGAAGAATCGAACGCGGAGATGCTGAAGGGGACGCTGGACATGATGGTGCTGCGGACGCTGGTTACGGGCGACGCGCATGGTCACACCATCGCCAAGGTGATCGAGCGGACTTCAGAGGATGTGCTGGAGGTGGAACAAGGCTCGCTTTATCCGGCCTTGCATCGCCTTGAGGATCGCGGTTGGGTTTCTTCTTACTGGGGGTTGAGCGAGAACAATCGCAAGGCCAAGTTCTACAAGCTGACCACGGCGGGCAAGAAGCAGCTGGTCCACGAGACGAACCGCTGGCGGCAGATGGCGAGGGCCATTGCGCTGGTGATGGGCGAGAAAGTGCTGGGCGAAAAGGTAGTGACTGGGGAGAGCGAGCTATGACCTGGAGCAGATTCTTTCGCCGCAGCCGCAGAGACGCCGAACTGGCGCAGGAGATGAAGTCCTATCTGGCCGAAGAGATGGACGAGAATCTCGCGCGGGGCATGTCTCCGGAGGAAGCTCGGCGGCGAGCCTACGTCAAATTCGGCAATCCTCAGCAGGTGCGCGAGGGCCTCTGGCAACAGAACACCCTTACCGTGGCCGACAACATCTGGCGCGACTTCAAATACGCTGTGAGAACACTGACCAGATCGCCGGGCTTTACCGTGGTTGCCGTTCTGGTGATGGCTCTTGGCATCGGTGCGGTCGTGGCGCTGTTCACCGTGGTGCGAAGCGTTCTGCTGAACCCGCTGCCGTATCGCGATCCCGGACAGCTTTATTCGATATACGAGCATGACCGGCAAGCGGCCAAGGGCTTTGAATATTCGCCGGTGGCCGGCGGCAGTTTCTTCGAATGGCAGAAGTCAGCGCAGGGGGTGGCCGAAATGGCGCTGATCTCGCCGTTCCAGGGGTACAACGTCTCTGCCGAGGGCGGCAAGTTGCCGGAGAAGCTCGACGCCGCCTGGTGCTCGTGGAACTTCTTTCACACGCTTGGCGTCGAGCCGGCGCTGGGCCGTTCGTTTACTCCAGCTGACGACCAGGCTGGCGCGGAGGCCACGGTCATCCTTTCCGCGCCTTTCTGGAAGCTGCGCTACAGCAGCGATCCGTCGATCGTGGGCAAGAAAATCTACCTAGATGCCCGGCCCTATACGGTCATCGGCGTAATGCCGGAATCCTTCACCTATTCCGGCGCATTCGCCGCCAACACGCTCCAGGTGTGGACGCCCGTCGGGCACGAAGCGCCTCCGGAGTTATTGAAGGTTTTCGACGACCACGAGTTCGTAGTCGTTGCACGTCTGGCACAAGGCACGACACTAGAGTCTTTGATCGGCCGTTTGAATGGTGTGCAGGCGCAGATCAAGGTCGAGCATCCCCAGCCGGGCGTGCATGACGCGGTCCATGGCCGCACCATGCTCGACGACACTGTACATGACTACAAGACTTCTCTGTACGTTCTGCTCTCCGCCACCGGATGTGTGCTTCTCATTGCCTGCCTCAACGTAGCCAGCCTGCTGGTCGCGCGCACCGCGGCCAGAGGCAAGGAACTGGCGATCCGCGCAGCGCTTGGCGGAGGCCGATGGCGTCTGCTGCGGGAGCGCTTGACAGAGAGCCTGGTGCTTTCGCTGGCTGGCGGAGGGCTGGGCCTGCTGCTTGCCTGGGGCGCTCTGGAATGGCTGATCCACACCCGCCAGGACATGAACCGGGTCGAGGCGATCCACATCGATGGGCTGGTGATCGCTTTCGCGTTCACAACGACCTTGCTGTGCGCTGTCTTTTCCGGACTGGTTTCTGCCTTCAGCGCAGACCGCAAACAGATACTGACGGCGCTGCAAGACTCTTCCCGATCCAACAGCGCAGGCAACTCTCGCGCGGGATTGCGCAAGGTGTTGCTGGTGATTGAGGTGAGCCTTACGGTGGTCCTGCTGGTTGGCGCCGGGCTGCTGCTGAAGAGCTATCAGCGGCTGCGCAACACCGATCTGGGCGTGCCGGTGGACAACGTGCTGACGATGCATTTCAGCCTGCCTGGTGTGCGATATAAGGATGCAGTCTCGCGCGTTGCCTTCCTGGAAGGGCTTATCGAGCGGGTGCGGGTGCTTCCAGGAGTGCAGTCGGCGGGCCTGGTAAGTTCAGCGCCGGGCCAGGGCTGGGGCGGTGATTTTCTCATGAGCGTCGTCGAGCATCCTCCACTGCCAAAAGGACAGGGACTGGACCTGATGGTGCGTAGCGCCGATCCGGGATACTTTAAGGCAATCCAGATTCCGATTCTCAGTGGAAGAACATTTGCCGCAGACGAACGGCTCGCGCATGATCATGTGATCCTGATTAACCAGGCAGCGGCAAAACTCTGCTTCCCAGGCGAAGACCCGATTGGCCGCCATCTCAAGGAACTTTACAACGGGGAAATCTACGAGGTGATCGGCGTCGTTGGCGATACCCGATGGCAGATTGCCGAGCCGGCTCATCCTACCTTGTATTGGTCGATCTACGGTAACGGCCACAGCGGTGGGACAATCGTGGTTCGTTCAACTCGTCAGGTCGAAACCCTTGCCGTGCCGGTTCAGAAGATTCTGGGTGATATGGATGCCGATCTGCCGGTTTCCGACGTGATGACCCTGCGCGAAACCATCGCCAAGTCTACGCTTGGCTCGCAGTTTGATTCGATTCTGGTGCTTGGTTTTGCCGTCATCGCGCTGCTGCTGGCCGCGGCCGGGCTCTATGGAGTGCTGGCCTTTCTCGTCACCCAGCGCACCAGTGAGATTGGCATTAGGATCGCGCTGGGCGCGCAGCGGGACAAGGTCCTGCGCCTGATCTTGCTCGATGGACTTAGGCCAGCGTTATTCGGGCTGGTTGTCGGTCTGAGCGCGAGTGCGGCGGCTGTGCGGCTGATTGGCTCGATGCTGTATGAGACGAAGCCGCTGGATCCGGCGGTTTTTGTTTCGGTGGCGGCCACGCTCTTGATTGTTGCCGGCTTCGCCTGCCTGTTGCCGGCGTGGCGCGCTTCGCGGCTCGATCCGATGCAGGCGCTTAGGACGGAATAGCTGTTCTCAGGCTGTGCGGCGCTCGCGGGCGGCAAGCCACTGCGTCAGGCCAAGCGCCAGCAGGACCGAGCAGCCAGCGAAGAGATAAATCGGGGGATAGCCAAATCCCCCGATGATTGCTCCGGCTGCTGGGCCGATGACCATCAGCGCGAAATCCATAAACACGCCGTAGGCTCCGAGCGCGGTGCCCTTGTCCTGCGGGGGAATATGTCGTACCGCCTCGACCCCGAGCGCCGGAAAGACCAGCGAAAAGCCGAAGCCGGTTAGGGCTGCACCGGCGAAGGCGAGCGGTTCAGAATGCGTGTGCCAGAGGAGCATGAGACCCAGGAATTCCGTACTGAAGCAGACAGTGGCTACGGTGAAGCCTCCGGCGCGGTTGATTGAGTGGGCGAAGATCAGCCGGGCGAAGACGAAGAACGCTCCAAAGAGGGTCAGTGCGAAGGCTGCGCCCGACCAGTGGCGATGGGCGAAATCGAGGGTGATGAAGGTGGCCAGCACGCCGAAGCCGACGCTGCCCAGAGCCAATCCCAGACCATAGGGAGCGACCTTTCCAAAGACATGATGGAAGGGTAGCTTCTCTCCGTGGGTGACGGCGACGCGCGGCAGCCGCATGGCGATAGCGAGAGGCACGATTCCGAGCAGGATGACGAAGACGCCGATCGACCAGAATCCGAGGAGCCGTTCGAGATAAACGCCGAGCGGCGCGCCCACGGCTAATGCGCCGTAGGTGCAGATTCCGTTCCACGAAATCACGATCGCGGTGTGTTCTGAGCCGACGCGCAAGATTCCCCACATGGTTGCGCCGGTCGAGGTCATGCTTTCACTCGCGCCCAGCAACAGGCGTCCGGCGACGAGCAACGAAAGCCCAAGCCACGGGATGTGCAGGCAAAACGCTGCGAGCAGCGTTAGCACTCCGCTGGCGCCGCATGTCGCCAGGCCGTAGAGCACGGTGCGTTTCGCGCCGAGGCGGTCTACCATCCGGCCTGCCTGAGGACGCGTGACTACGGTTGCTACGTACTCCATGCTGATGATCAGGCCGGCGAGGACAGTGCTGAAGCCCAGATTCAAATGAACATACGAGGGCAGGATCGCCAGTTGCACACCGATGGCGAGGTAGCAGGTGAAGGTTAGAAAGACGTATGGAAGTATGCGCGCAGTAATCTCTCGCTGAGATGGTGGCGTCGCGACGGCTACAGTCATGTTTGGTCCTGCGGTGGGGGATTGCGAGGAGAACTCCTTGTCGTTCGCGGAATTCACCTACATTATAAGATTCGCCAACCCGCGCTTAGGGTGCAGAGGGTGAGTTAGTTGCTCCAACTAATCAAGTTAGAAATGGTGCTGGGGCTGCCGGAAGCGTTGTTATCCTGAAAGAGATGGCTGGCTTCCACGTTGAAAACTTCGGATGCAGGGCGGCTCGTGCCGATGGCGAGGCGGTGAGCGCCCGTCTGCGCGCTGAGGGCCTGTCTGAATTGACGCTTGCCAGCGCCGACGTGGTCGTCGTGAACACCTGTAGCGTCACCGCGGAGGCCGATCGCCAGGCTCGCGCTTTTGTTCGCAAGACGATGCGTCTCAATCCCGGTGCAAAGGTTGTTGTTACTGGCTGCTATGCGCAGCGTGCTCCGCAGGAGATTGCTGCTCTTGAAGGCGTGGCGGCGGTTATCGGGAACAGCCATAAGGGTCTTGTGCCGGAGATTGTTCATGGACTGGTGAATCCACCGTCGGTTGTGGATGGCGCGGCGAGGCTGATTCCTGCGGCGAGTCTGTTTTCAATCAATGCCAGCGCGCCCAATACGAGTGCGCCTATCTGGGCGGACGACCATTTTGCCCACTCATACATTGAGGATGCGCAGGTGTTGCCGGGGGCGCAGACTCGTCCAAATCTGAAGATTCAGGAGGGCTGCGGCAATCGCTGCACCTTCTGCATTATCCCGACGACGCGGGGGAATTCACGCAGCCTGTCGCGGGCAAAGGTACTGGCGCAGGTGCGGGGCTTTGTCGCTGCCGATGGCAAGGAACTGGTGATCTCAGGGATCAATCTTGGGCGCTGGGGGCGCGAATTTTCCGAACCGAGCTCGGTTGCCGATCTGGTGCGGGCAATGGTGGAGGAAACTGGTCTTCCTCGTTTGCGCCTGAGCTCTATCGAGCCGATGGACTGGACTCCGGAGTTGGTTTCGCTTATGGGCGAATTTGGCGGTGTGAGCATCGCCCGCCACGCTCATCTGCCTCTGCAATCCGGCTCCGACGCTGTGCTGCGCCGCATGCATCGCCGCTATCGCCCGTGGCATTATGAGCAAAAAGCTGCAGCGCTGGTCGAAACTGTGGGACCGGCGCTTGCGCTTGGCGCCGATGTCATGGTCGGCTTTCCCGGCGAGACTGACGAGGAGTTTCGCGAAACACACGACCTGATCGCATCGCTTCCCTTCGCCTATCTTCATCTCTTTCCGTTTTCGCCTCGCCCCGGCACACGAGGGTGGGATATGCACCGCGAGAGTCCAGTTTCACCGCAGGCTGTGGCCGAACGCATGGCCGCTTTGCAGCAACTGGCCGCTGAAAAAACGCGCAGCTTTCGCGCGGGCTTCGTTGGGCGGTCGCTTCCGACGATCACGCTGCACACCTCCGCATCGCTCAGCGCGCAGGGCCGGACCAATGGGCTAACGGACAACTATCTCCCTGTGGAGATAGACGCGGTGTTGCCTGCCAATGAGCTGGTGGAGGTCCGTGTAGTGGAAATCGACAGCAAGGGAGTTCTGCGGTGCGAAATGAATTAACATGTTGCTGATATGGCTGTGGCAAGCTAACAGCATGACTGTCAATCGCCCTCTGCAAAATTCATGCCGCATCGTGTGCCTCGCCGTTGCATTTTGCCTCTTCGCCATATGGACTGCCCGCGATGCGGCGGCGCAATCCGCGCCTCATAAGACGCGGAACGTTATCGTTGTCATGATTGACGGTATGCGCTGGCAGGAGGTCTTTCGCGGCGCCGACCCGGAGTTGCTCAAGACGATCGGTCCCGAGGCTCTTGATGGCGGAAAGGAGCGCGCAGCGCTCGCCGCGAAGAGTTATGGCCGATCCACTCCTGCTGAAAGCCGCACCGTACTCATGCCTTTTCTCTGGCAGACTGTCGCGGCGCATGGGCAGCTCTTTGGCAATCGCGACCTGGGCTCGGACTCGCACGTCACCAACGGCTTCGATTTCTCCTATCCCGGTTACAACGAAACGCTGACCGGCTCAGGCGACCCGAGGATCAACTCCAACGACAACATACCGAACCCCAATGTCACTGTCTTTGAGTGGCTGAATCAGAAGCCGGATTTTCATGGCCGCGTCGCTGCTTTTGGCGCATGGGAGAACTTCGACAGCATCTTCAACAAGGCTCGCAGCGGACTCGTCGTCAACTCAAGCTATGACCTCTTCACCGCGATGCCCGCGACTCCGGAACTGGCGCTGCTGAACAAGCTCAAGCAGCAGGGCGTTCATGTCTGGCCAGATGAAATCTTCGACCCGCCGATGTTCTACACAGCTCTTGAATATGTGAAGTATGCCAGGCCTCGTGTGCTGTTTATTGGACTGGGCGAGACGGACGACTGGGCTCATGCTGGCAGCTATGCTGAGTATCTCAACGCTGCGCATCACTCCGATGCCATGGTCGGCGAGCTTTGGGCTCAGATCCAATCGATGCCCGAGTACAAGGACAAGACCACTCTCGTTGTGCTGCCCGATCATGGACGGGGTGAGGGCGCGAAATGGACGACGCACGGTCAGGAGACTCCGGATTCCGCGCAGACCTGGATGGCGTGGATCGGCCCTGATACGGCAGCGCTGGGCGAACGGAAGCAGGGAACAGTCGTCACCGAAAGCCAGGTTGTCGCCACACTGGCCGCGCTTCTCGGAGAGGATTATCACGCCGCGGTTCCGAAGAGCGGAGCGCCGATTCAAGACGTGCTGCCGAAATAGCTTCGTGCACGCTTTCGGTCTCATAAAGGGGATGACAGGAAAATGACACATTCGCGGTTGCCGATGTTTTGGGCGTCCACTAGAATCCTCGCCATGGCCAAACTCGTGAAGACAAACCGTGCATCGATTACATCTTTGCGCAGAGCGCTCGTTGCCTGCCTGACCTTTGTGTTTCTCACTTCGGCAGTCGCTGCTCTCGAGGCGCAGGACTGGGCGAAGCAGATGCTCGATAAATCGCCGCGCCATCGCGAGTGGGTGCCGGTCAAGTACGGCAATCGCACGGTGCAGGCCTTCGTCGTCTATCCCGAGGTGAAGGGGAAGGCGCCTGTGGTGATCGTGATCCACGAGATATTTGGCCTGAGCGACTGGGCGCGCAGCATGGCGGATGATCTGGCCGCTGCCGGGTACATCGCCATCGCTCCGGACCTGCTCTCGGGAATGGGGCCGAATGGCGGGGGTAGCAGTGCTTTTCCGGATCAGGACGCGACGGTGAAGGCTGTTTCCGGCCTCAACCCGGACACTGTCACCGCCGATCTCAACGCTGTCGCGGATTATGGCAAGAAGCTGCCCGCATCGAACGGCAAGCTGGCGGTTGTCGGATTCTGCTGGGGAGGCGGCAAGTCCTTCGGCTTTGCAACGACTCGACCTGACCTGAACGCCGCCTTTGTTTTCTACGGACCGGGGCCGGATGCGGCGGCGATCAAGTCGATTCACGCGCCCGTCTACGGATTCTACGCAGGCAACGACGCCCGCATCGGAGCTACGGTTCCGGGAACGACGGAAGCCATGAAGGCTGCGGGGAAGAAATACGAGCCTGTCACGTACGACGGCGCGGGCCACGGATTCATGAGGGCAGGCGAAGCCCCGGACGCGAACGAGGCCAACAAGAAGGCTCGTGAAGAAGGATTGAAGAGGCTAACGGCTCTGCTCAAGGGTCTTTAGAACCGCCTCAGGCTTCGGAGCGCTCGTCGCATTCCTTCCGGCCCGATAGAGAGGTACAGGTAGCTTTTTTCGAGGGGGTCGACCACCCTTCATGCCGTTCTCACGCGAAGCCCTGCGCTTAGCAGGGCTCTTCGCAGAGCCTCCGCTGCGTCCAATCTCAGCCATCCAGCGCCGGGTCCCATATACATGACGCAGAAGGCTGGGAACGTAGTGGTCCACATCCAACGCTGGCCAATGCAAGCCGGTGCCGTTACCAAGAATTTCAACTTGAGCCACCTGCTCCGGAGGAACTCCGGCCAGGCCTTGCAAGTCTTCGCGGGGAATCACATGCCTGCGGCCATCACTTAACTTGAGGATGAGCAGGTCCAATCCTGTCCCGGAGACATATTCCACTTCCGTCACGCGCGGTTCATCCGGCAAACTCTGAGCCGCCGCAATCGCCGTATCGATTTCGGCGTCTGTCGTGACTACCTTATGCTTCGCCATGAATTTCCTCCCACAGGGCTACCAGTTCTTCGAAGTGCAAGGCGGCAGCGGTGAGAATTTTCTTCACTGTGGATCGCTTCGCATTTGCGGGTCTTACCGCATCTTTCCGCGCAGCTAAGGCGACATTGCCGTTCAGCAGGAGGTCAACGATTACTTCCGTCTCGCTGAGAAATCCATGCACGTGACGCGGTGGATGGTCATTCGAATACGCAACAAAGAGAATACCGTCGAACTTCAGCGACCCCATGAATACTATAACCCAACCATGCTTAGGTTATAACAGGTTCAAGCCTGCGATGCCACTTAGACACCGCAGGCCTCAGTCGTCCATCAGTATTCTTAGTACCCGATCGTGAATCGCGCGCGTTCATTCTTCGGCGATTCCAGCTCATCGACCAGGGCAATCGCGTAATCCTCCAGCGAAATCCTGCTGTCTCCCTGCTCGTTCGCGATGAGTTGGTTGGTGCCGAGGCGAAATTTCCCTGTCCGCTCGCCCGGCACAAAGAAGCCTGCCGGGCTGAAGTATGTCCAGTTGATGTCCGATTTCTCCAGCAGTTTCAGGGCCTTGGCGTGGGAGACGGCGATGGGCATCCACGGCGCCGGCAGGTGTCCACTCTCGATTACCGTCACTCCCGGCGCGACTTCCAGGCTGCCGGCTCCGCCTACGATCAGCAGGCGCGGTACTCCGGCTTTCTTTACCGCTTCGATAAAGTACTCGGTCACGGGCAGTAGCTGATCGGTGTCATCGGCGGGAGGGGCATATGCGTTCACGACCGCATCCGTGCCCTTGATCTTCACGGCAATTGCCTCGGCCGAGGAGACGTCGCCCCGCACTACTGTGAGGCCGGGCTGAGCCGGCAGTTTGGCCGGGTCGCGGGCAATCGCTGTTACCTTGTGACCGCGCGAGAGAAGTTCGGTGAGGATGCGGCTGCCGGAGTTACCGGTGGCTCCGTAGAGGGCGATGTGCATGGTTGTTTCTCCGAGGCAAGGATTTGCCGTTGTTTGCTAGATGGGCCCCGCTCCCGCTTCGCCTCAAAAATTGAAAGAAGGCATGTAAAGGCCGAGTCGGATAGGCCACAGACGGCATCGAAGGAATGGTATACTCGGAGCGCGAGCTTGTGTTCGTGTAAGGACGCCGCCGCACCACGGAGGAGAATCATCGCACTCGACAAGCGTTCAGCTAAATCATTTATCCGCATCAACGAAAGAATCCGCGCGAGAGAGATCCGCGTCATTGACGAAAATGGGGAACAGATGGGCATCCTTGCGCCGTTCGAGGCGTTAAAGATTGCCCGCGAGCGCGGCCTCGATCTGGTCGAAGTTTCACCAAACGCCATTCCTCCTGTCTGCCGCATCCAGGATTACGGCCGCTTCCTTTACGAAAAGGACAAGAGCGAAAGCGCTGCCCGCAAGAAGCAGAAAGTGATCACCGTCAAGGAAGTGAAGTTCTCGGTCACCCTCGATGAGCACGATTACCAGACCAAGAAGAATCAGGCCGTGCGCTTCCTCACCGAGGGCGACAAGGTCAAGGCAAGCCTGCGTTTCCGCGGCCGCCAGATGGCCCACCGCGAGCTGGGGTACGCCAAGATCAACCGCCTCATTCAGGACATCGGCGATGCGGGCGTGGTTGAGTTCATGCCTCGCATGGAAGGCACCATTTTGCATGCCATCATCGCCCCTGCCAAGAAGCAGGAGCAGCCCAAGCCGAAGGCAGCCGCGCCTCAGGCCCAGGCACCTGCTCAGAAGCTTGCTCCAGTGTCCGCGACTCAGGCATAGCAGGCGAGGTTTCATCCGGGAAAATTCAGTGATTCAAGGCCGTTTCGCGCTTGCGATACGGCTTTTTCACGCGCCAGATCGCCGCTGCGTTATATGCTGGCGAAATGACGAAAACTCTTGCTGACTCCCGGGGCGTCAGCCTCTTTGCATCCCTATCGCTGTCTTTGGTTTGCGTCTTTGCGGTCTCCGCGTTGGCGCGCGCGGAGGAGCCGCACTTCCCCTCCAGCGAAGATCTTCGCCACATCAAAGCGATCGCTTCGCCGCAGCTCTCCCCTGACGGCAAGCAAGTGCTCTTCACGCTTACTGACATGACTGCCGACGGAGCAAAGAGCCATCTATGGCTCGTTCCGGTGTCGGGCGGGTCGGCGCGGCAGATCACGTATTCGCCGGCGGCGGATAAGCGCGGCGAGTATAACGGGGTGTGGGCTCCGGACGGGAGCGCGATCTTTTTTCTTGCCAAACGTGGCGAGACGACCCAGCTGTTTCGCCTGCCGCTGGCTGGCGGAGAGGCGATGCCTTACGACCTGAAGGTGCTGCCTGCGGTCGATGATTCCAAGGAAAAGGGAGCCATTCCGCCCGCCAAGGCCGAGGCTGCCGACGTGAAGAAAGACGATGCGAAGCCGGAGCCGCTGGCTATCAATCCCGGAGGATTTGCTCTTTCACCCGATGGCCGCTGGCTGGCGGTCTGGGCAGCCGATCCAGAAACTCCCGGCGAGAAGAAGGCCAAGGAAGCAAAGGCGGATGCCATCTGGGTCAACCATCAGCGACATGGAGAGCGACTCTACCTCGCTGTGCTGAAAGCAGATGGTTCAGTGAATGGTTCGCTGAAGCAGGTCAGCCTTGCTCCCGATGTGCACGCCGTATCATGGTCGCCGAAGAGCGACCGGCTGCTCGTGGTGACCGAATTGCCCAACGAAGCCAATGACCTCGGCCCGGCGGCAACGGCGTGGCTGGTGGCGACCTCGGCGATTGACGCGCCTCAGGCACTCAAGGGAATTCCGGCTACCGTGCGCGGCGGTTTCGGGTGGAGTCCGGACGGGACGGAGATCCTCTTTGCGGCGCAAACTCCCGAGGATGCGCCCCCCGGCTTTGAAGAGCTCTTCGCGCTTGGGCTTCCAGACCCGACGGTGCCCTCGAGCGCAGCGGACAAGAACACGGCGAAGCGTCTCATGGCCGACTTCGACGGTGGTCTAGGCTTCGCCGAACCGGTCTATCTTCCTGACGGCAAAGTGCTGGTCGCGGTCAGCGAAGGAACCCGTATGGCTGCGCTGCGTTTCTCTCTGGACGGGCAGACCGCTCCGCAATCGGTTCCGCAGAGCACCCCCATCGTCGCCGGCCTCAGCACAAATCGGGAGCAGACTGGCTGGGTTTGGCTGGCTGAGGGCAGCGACAAACCGGCAACTCTCTGCTACTCCGCCACTCTCGGCGGAGATTGCAAGACGTTGCCCACGCCCGATCTGACTACGCAACACTTTCGCGCGGTCAAGTCGCAGCTCGTCCAGTGGCAAAACGAGGGTATGACCATTGAGGGACTGCTGTACCTGCCTCCGGAGGCGGCTACGAAGAAGGTTCCTCTGATCGTGGATGTGCACGGGGGGCCGATGGGAGCCTGGGAGGATCGGTACGAAGAGTGGACGGGATTTCTGGTCGGTCATGGATGGGCGATTCTGCGCCCCAACCCGCGCGGGTCGAGCGCGTATGGCGCGAAGTTTGCCGCGGCCAACAAGAACGACCTCGGCGGCGCTGATTTCCGCGACATCATGGCCGGCGTCGACGAGGTGCTGAAGAAGTTCCCGATCGATGCCGACAAACTGGCGCTCATGGGCTACAGCTACGGCGGCGAAATGGCCGGTTTCGCGGAAGGCAAGACCGACCGGTTCAAGGCGATTATCTCGGGCGCTCCCGTGATCGACCAGTTCAGTGAATACGGCACCGAGCGCGGTTCCTGGTACGATCGCTGGTATTTTGGCAAGCCATGGGAACATTTTGAGGACGCATGGAAGCAGAGCCCGCTCTCCGGCGTGGCTAAAGCAAAGACTCCGTTCCTGCTGTTGCAGGGTGAGTCGGATGGAACCGATCCGCTGGGGCAGGCGCAGGAGATGTACCGCGCGCTGCGTCAGGCCGGAGTTCCTGTGGATCTTGTCAGCTATCCCCGCGAGGATCACGGCCCTCTCGCGCGTGGAATTTTCGGCTATCCCGTGCCGGAGCCATGGCATGGCTTCGATGCACGACAGCACATCGTGGAATTCCTGCAAAAGGGCTTTGGGGAAGAAGCTAAGTAGAAATTTTTCTATAAGCGGAACGTCCACCGGATCTTGGCGGTAACCGACTCGGCTTCGGGATCGATGTTGATTCCGGTTCGCGCTGCGTCCCGGACCCAGGTGCGGTTCCAGATCACATAAAAATCGTCTCCGGGCCGAAAGGTCCAGCGCAGCCGGGTATTGCTGCTCAGGCCATAGGAGATGTTGTCGTACTGCACAAAGGTGCTTAGTGAGAGGTTCGGGCTCCACGAGAGCGCTCCCTTGAACTGCCAGAGCTTTTCTACCAGGTTGCCCTGAGGGGAGTGGCCAAAGTAGTCGTCCGCTGTGATTCCTGCCTCCACCTTGCCGTGCCACGGAGTCCAGTTGAGGCTGTTGGTCTGGTGGAAGAGGTGCCCGCTGTAATAACCGCCGATAAAGGTCTGGCTGGTGAACTGCACCTGTCTTTGCTGGCTGGTTTGCACTACCAGGCCGTAGCGCTGAAAGTCGTACGAGCCAACCGGATAGGTCACCGATGGGGTGATTGCGAAAGGGCTGGTCAGGGTCTCATGCCGTACCAGCGCCTGCACGATGATCCCATCGCCGGAGCTCATCGTCAGGCGGACCGGATCGAAGAGAAATTGCTGCGATTGCAGGTTGCCTTGCGTGTCTGCAACTCGCGAAAACCCGAAGTCGTATGAGGCCTGACGAACGGCGCGAAATCGACCGGTCGGCGATGGACGTGGCGCGAAGGTACAGCTTGCATCGTCCTGGTGCGTGGCTGGGCGCGGCAAGAAGCCCAGCAGCGGGTCGAATCCGTCGTTGAAACGATTGATGCCCGCGGAGCAGTTTAAGAGATCGTTGGGATAATCGAATCGCAAACCCCATGCCTCGCGATTGCCCACCGGGACCTGTCCCTGCGTGGTCGCCGCCCAGCCGCCAAAGCGCAGGCTGCGTTTGCCCAGAAAGGTCGAGGTCTGCCAGACGCCGTCCGCTCCCACGAGGGTGTTGGCAAGCATCGCCTGAGGGTCCCCGTGCGTGACGATCGTGCCCAGCCGCAGGTGCTTGCTGAAGTCATAGGCAACGCGGCTCGCGAGCAGGTTGGTGCCTTCAACCTTGGCCGAAGGCAGTCCCAGCACATCGACGACAGTTTGAGGGACGAATGTCTTGCGCGTCTGCACGTCGAGCAGGGCCAGGCTCCACTTGCCGACATGCCCGTTCAGCTTCACTCCACCATCCAGAGGAATGTTGTAGCCGTCCAGCAAACCGACATTCCGGCTGAAAAAGGGGATGAATGCCGTCGTGTAGGTCACCGCCGGATTGGTCGTCGTGGCCAGGTCCAGCCCGAACGAATACTGATTGGCGCCCTCAAGGAAAAATTCGCGCTTCTCAGGAAAGTAGACGGGAAACGGAGTGATGTTGATCTGCCGGGAATCGACCTCGGTTTCCGCAAAATCGGTATTCACGGTGAGGATTCCGGCCAGTTGCGGCGTGATACGCCAGGTGAGTTCGCCGCCGCCGGTTCCAAGCCAGTTGCGGTTATCCGTCGTGAAGTCGCGCAGCATCTTTCCGTCGGTGTAGGGAGCAAACTCCAGACCATGACCCTGCTTCAGCGGACCGGCGATTTCTAGATCGCCTGCGCGGCTCATGTCGGTGAGATCTGAGTCAAGCGTCGGCGAGGACCAACGCAACTCGGTCAGGTCGCGCACAATGGAGCGGTCCAGCTGCAGTCCCCAGTGTCCGCGTCCGCCGACAAAATTGAGAGTCTGGGCAGGAATCCAAATCTCCGCCGACCAGCCATCCGGGGTCCGGGCTGTGCGCGCATCCCAGATGCCATCCCAGTCGGTTGAGAGGTCGGACGGTCCGGAGATCAATCCATCCAGCCGGGCTCCCGCCTCATTGATCTGGAAATAGTAGGCGGTTCGCTTGTCTCCAAACGTGTCGAGGATAACGGTAACGGTATCGTCGCCAAACTGCGCTCCGTCGCGCGTCAGGGTGTGGGTCTGGATTGCTTTGGGATTCGGGTCATGGCACTTGAACCCGAAGATGAGCGCGTCGTGGTAGAGCAACACTCTCACTTCGGTTGGGTAGGGCGAACTCGCCCATGGGATGGGCGCCTGCTGGGTCAGGATCATGGGATCGGCATCCTGCCAGTCTGGTTCATTCAACTTCCCGTCGATGGTGATCGGTCCCGTCGCGTGGCGGGCGTGAGCGATGGGAAGCGGAGCATCCCTGGAGGCGATCGTCGTTGGCGTTGCAGTCTGCTTCGCGTCCGCTCCAAATGAGCCGAAGAGCAGAGCCAGCGATGCTCCAAGAATCCTAAGAACGAGACAACGGAGGGTCGGCGCTACGTGGCGACTCGCCTCCGTGCAAGGGCTGACTGCTGCAACTAACCGCATGAAACCTGTTCTTTCCTGGACTGGTATTCGTTGAGGGTCTGGTGCTGCACTGCCGGGATGGCGATCTGCCGATACCTGATGCGAAACGACGCCGGGGTGAAACGGACTTATCTATGCTATCCGTTTGACCGGCGGCGTGAAACGGCTCCGCAAAACTTCAGTTTCGTCCCGCAGATTCGGCGGGGCCGCCACAAACGACGTATAACTTCAATCGGGAATCTGGATATATAAGACATGATTTCACTCCATAAGCCTATGACCAATAAGGGTTACGGGGCTTCGAGAGGATTCGTGAATTCGAATCCGTTAAGAGGCGGGTAAGAGGATGGCTAGGGCATGTTCACACTAGCTCAATCCAGCGGAGAGGTCTGGCCCGGGAAGTCTTTTCCAATTGAAGGATGAGCCTGAAGTGAGCGAAGTTCAGGCGAAGTGGTGAAGGTCCTTTCGGGTTTGATTTTGAGTCAGGTTAGCAGTCGCGACCGTGGCGGAGGGAATGTGG
>Ga0182024_10013352_pt1 | contig 16057 bp, 16 predicted proteins | sample P32metaG_FD_120480 | JGI IMG/M metagenome (GOLD analysis project Ga0182024, IMG submission 120480) | Permafrost microbial communities from Stordalen Mire, Sweden - P3-2 metaG (Illumina Assembly) | ecosystem: Environmental > Terrestrial > Soil > Wetlands > Permafrost | place: Sweden: Stordalen... | reverse complement strand
TACAACTTGGCGAACACGGTGCCCAATACGATTTACGACCTGCTCTTGGGTGGCGTCCTGTCGGCGACCCTGCTGCCCGTGCTCATGGAGGCGCTCAGCAGGCGCGCAGCTGACAAGGACGATGAAACAGTCCCGGCCGTGGTCAGTTTTCTTACGGTCATATTGCTTGCCGCGACCGCTATTTTCTGGCTCGCCGCGCCCGAAATTATCCGCTTTTTCGCACTACGCGCCTCGGGGGGCTCTGTAGCGGGTTACCGCGACCTCGCGACGACATGGCTGCGCTATTTCACGCCCCAGTTGTTTTTCATTGGCCTCACAACCATCACGACGGCTTTGTTGAACGCCCGGCGCCGTTTTGCAGCGGTGGCCTTCAGTCCCGTGCTCGCAAACCTCGTCACCATCGCGGCACTTGTCGTTGCGGACCACCTCGTCAGGCACCCCTCGGTAAATGCCTACAGGGCAGACTCCACTGTTATTGCAGTCGTAGGGATCGGGACGACAGCCGGGTACGTCGTGCAACTAATCGCGCAGTTGCCCGCTCTCGTCCGGGCCAGGATCCCGCTACGCCCGGTGTGGCGGCCGCGCCATCCTGCGTTGGCCAAAATAGGACGGCTTTCGAGCTGGACCATAGGTGCGGTCGTTGCCAACCAGGTGTCGTTCGTACTGGTGTCGGTTTTGGCCAACAGCAAGATCGGCAACGTCTCCGCCTTCATATACGCGTACACGTTCATGCAATTGCCTTACGCCGTCGTCGCTGTGTCGATAGCGTACGCAGTTGCCCCTGATCTTGCTGAGCTTTGGGCCGTCGGGGACAAAGACGGGTTTGCAAACAGAGTCAGCTACGCGATGCGCGTGACGCTGGTGCTGCTGTTGCCGGGCGGCGTCGGTTATGCGCTGTTAGCACACCCAGCGATGTTGCTCGTTCTTGCGCACGGCCACCTTGCCGCCGGTTCCGCGGAGTTGACGGGTTCCACGCTTAGCATCTTCGCCCTCGGCCTCCCGGGTTTTAGTGCGTACCTGCTGCTGATGCGCGCCTTCCAGTCCAAGCAGGACACCCGTTCAATGTTCTGGCTTTATGTCGGGGAAAATGCGCTGACCGTATTGGCCGCGCTGGCACTTTACCCCTCGTTCGGAGTGAGAGGGCTTGCGGCAGCGTGGATAGGCCCGTACACGCTGGCACTGCCATTTGCTTGGCGTCGCTTGCGAAAAAGCGCCCCCATTGTCTCGTCTCCGTCGTGGCTCGTCTACGTTGCAGTGTCAGCAGGTTTCATGGCAGCCGGCGTTGCTGGCCTGTTGCAGGTTGTCCCGACAGAACGTTCGATTGTGCTCTCGGCGCTTCGTCTAGTGCTTGTAACCGGTGCCGGTGCCGGCCTATTCAGCCTCGCGGCATGGTTCCTGGGTATAAGCGAGCTCAAGTTGTTGAGCAGCCGGTACCGCGCGCTGCTACGCTAAGCCGCCGTGACCGTGCGAGTAGTAGCCGACACAGCTTGTGACCTTCCCGACGACGTCGCCAATGAGCTCGGCATAGTATTTGTCCCGTTGCATGTTCGCTTTGGGACTACTGAGCTACTCGATCGTGAGCAGCTGAGCGCAAAGGAGTTCTGGGCTCGCTGTGCGGGGTCACCGGAGCTCCCCGAAACCGCCGCACCTTCCCCGGGGGCTTTCAGCGCGGCGTTCGAGTCCCTTGCCAGTGGAGGGGCAGATGGCGTTGTATGTGTGACGCTTTCCTCAAAGCTCTCGGCGACGAGCGAGGCGGCCGCTCAGGCCGCGCGCTCCATCGGTAGTGATTTTCCGGTCGAAGTAATTGACTCTTTTAGTGTCACGATGGGCGAGGGGTTCGTGGCGCAGGCAGCAGCGGAGGTGGCCGCAGCCGGAGGGAGCATGGCCGAAGTAGTAGCGGTAGCGAACTCGACGCGAGGTCGGCTGTCGGTTTTTGGTGCAATCGACACGCTGGAGAACCTGCGCAAGGGTGGGCGTATCGGTGGTGCCGCCGCGCTGCTGGGGGCACTGTTGGCTATCAAGCCGGTTATCGAGGTACGCGACGGCGTGGTCGAGCAGGAGTCAAAGCAGCGCACGCGCGCAAAATCGCTCCGGTACCTGGCGGACAAGGTCCGGGCGGCGGGCCCGCTCGAGCGCCTCGCCCTCATGAACGCGGACGCCGCGGATTTTGCCGGTTTCGTCGACCTCCTGGGGGACGTGCCTTCGGCCTACCCCCGCGTCGTGGGCGACATTGGGCCTGTCATCGCCACGCATGCCGGACGGGGCGCCATCGGGGTGGCGTGGGCCCGCAGTGCGTAGAGCCCTTCACGTAGAGCAGCTGACGGGCTGATCGGCGCGACGACAGGGCGGTGAAGCGGTAGCCTCGTTTGGCGTGGCAGGACTAGCACCCGGTGTGCGACGGGCTCTCGCGGGAAGGTACCGTCTTGTGCAGCTCGTGGCCAGGGGCGGTATGGCTGAAGTTTGGGAAGGCCGCGACGAGGTCTTGAACCGGCCTGTCGCTGTCAAGGTGTTGTTGTCCCACCTGGCCGCCGATCCTTTGCTCAGGGAAAGGTTCCGGCGGGAGGCTGTTACAGCGGCCCGCCTGGTGCACCCGGGGATCGTGGCGATCTTCGATGCCGGTGTCGAGATCCTGCCCGAAGAGGGCGACCTACCAGGGGCTTCGCTGTCGGGCGGTTGGTCGCGCGAGGAGACCGACAGGTTCGGGGCGGCTTGGCCCGAAGGCCCAAGCACCGCGTACATCGTCATGGAGCTGGTCCCTGGGGAGACTCTGCGCGACCTGATGGCCCGTGCGGGCCCGCTCCCGGCAGAGCTGACAATTGCACTGACGGCGCAGCTAGCCGATGCGCTTGCGTACGCACACGCTCAGGGCTTGGTGCACCGCGACATCAAGCCGGCGAACTTGTTGCTCCGCGACGAAGGTGGCGATACGGTCCGCGTAAAGATCGCGGACTTCGGGATCGCCAAGGCCGTGGCTGTTGCTGGAGCTGACCTGACGGCTAGCGGTGACATGCTCGGTACTCCCAAGTACCTTTCTCCCGAGCAGGTCCAAGGTCACGAGCCCGATGGCAGGGCGGACTTGTACTCCGTTGGCGTCGTGCTGTTCGAAATGCTCGCCGGGCGCCCACCCTTCAGTGCCAGCACCGAAATAGCGACGGCGTTGGCGCACGTCCAGGAGCCGGTCCCTGACATCGACGAGGTCCGCCCTGATTTGCCCGCTGGGCTGGGAGAGCTAGTGAGCTCCCTGCTCGTGAAGGACCCCCGCTACCGCCTCGCTTCGGCCCTGGCCCTTGGGGGTGCGCTCACTTCCATCCGCAAGAACATGGGTGTCGCTACCCACAGCGAGCCGGACACCTACCTCAACGTGGGCAGCGTTGCAGGCCGTCACCTGGGCCTGCCAGACGACGGCAGCGAGCCGAGGACCCTACCTGACTCGGTCAGGCCCGACCTGTCCGGCTCTACCATCGTCGGGCCGGCTACAGGCGAGGCCAGCGCCGGAAGCGGCACCGACCGCTTCAACGGCTCCTCCGAGGCTCTAATGGGCTCGGGGGCGCAACCGACAGTCGCTTTGAGGAGCGCCGATGGCGACGTCTCTCCTGAGGTTGGGGTAAAAGGCCCCACAACCCGCGCGCGGAAAGGCCGCAAAACCCGCGGGGGGAAAGACGCCGGCACCGATGGGCCGCGGCGTCGCAAATCGTGGCGGACCACGAACATTGTCGTCGGCTCGCTCCTGGTTGCCGGGTTGTTGGTCGCAGGCGCCCTTGTGAGCACTCGTGGCCCGTCTCACCTGACCTCCAGCGGCGGTGCCCCGACCGGGTCGGTTGGTACCGGGACGGCGCCAAGCGCAGCGAGCTCGGCGCTCCGGGTGATCGCTGTTCACGAGTTGACCCAGGACGGCAACCAGCCGAATGACAACCTGGGCCAGCTCGGCAACCTAATCGACGGCAATTCGTCCACCTATTGGGAGAGCGATGTTTACACAGGCCCTGAGTTCGGTGGTTCGGGTGGTTTTGGGCTGGTCCTGCAGCTGTCAGCTGCCCATGCGGTCCATGAGCTGGTCGCGATAAGCCCGATGAAGGGCTGGAGGGCGGAGGTCTTCACGGCCACTCGTGAGTCGTCTGTCCTGGCCGGCTGGGGCTCTCCCGTCGATGAGCGGTCGGGGATCGACGGCAGCGCCACCTTCTCGCTAGCCGGCAGGACGGCCAGTTGGGTGCTTTTCTGGATTATCGACCCGGGCCCGAAACGCCAAGCCGTGGTCGAAGGGCTGTCCGTCCACTAGGGCGGCTAATCTGCCCGCATGCCTGACAGCGACGATCGCGCAGAGCAATCGACCGGGGCGGCACCTGGGGTTGCGCAGGACGGTGGGACGCCGACGGTCCCGCCAAACCCGACGTCAATACCGGGGCCCCAGCTCAAGGCGTGGGCCGACGAGGTGAGCGACTACGTAGTCGAAGGTGTCGGATGGTTGAAGGCGCGCACCACCGTCCCTGTAATGACCGTGTTGCGGGTACTGGTCTATGGGCTGGTCGTCGCTGTAGCCCTGCTGGTGGCGATAGTCCTCGGGGTCATCGGCCTGGTCCGGATATGGGACGCGTATGTGCCCCTGAGCCCGGAAGGCCGGAGAGTGTGGCTCGGCTACGTCGTGCTGGGCGGCCTCCTGTTCGCTGCGGGCTTGCTCCTCCTAGCGCGCCGGCGCACGGACAAGGGCTAGGGGCTGTTCTGGCCGGCAGCCTCTTCCGCCGAGCGCAGGTGGTTGGAAGCTCCTGCTAGGCCGACGGGCACCCGCGGAGGGGACCGGAATACCAACCAGCGTTCATTGGTTTAGCCTGGTCATGAAAGGTGTGAGTGATTTGGGTACTGAACTCAGGCAAGTAGTGATCATTGGTTCTGGCCCGGCAGGGTTGACGGCTGCGCTCTACGCGGCGCGTGCCAACCTGGGACCTCTCGTGCTGGAAGGCGAACTGTCCTCAACTGGTGACCAGCCAGGCGGGCAGTTGATGTTGACCACGGAAGTTGAGAACTACCCGGGTTTCGCCGAAGGGATCCTCGGCCCGCTGCTCATGGGCCAGATGCGTGCCCAGGCCGAGCGCTTTGGGGCTCATTTGCTCCCGGCGAAGGCTACCCGCACCAAGCTCACTGACGGCGGCCCGCATACGGTCTGGTACCGCGACCCCTCTACTGGTGACGAAGTGCAGGTTGAGGCGAAAGCCGTCATAGTGGCCATGGGCGCTCGCGCCCTGATGCTCGGCCTGCCGAGAGAGCGCGAACTGCTCGGGTATGGCCTATCGACATGTGCTACCTGCGACGGCTTCTTCTTCCGAGGCCAGGACATCGCCGTGGTCGGCGGTGGCGACTCGGCCCTGGAAGAGGCGATCTTCCTGACCAAGTTCGCAAACTCCGTCACCCTCGTGCACCGGCGCGGAGAACTTCGAGCCTCGAAGATCATGCAGGAACGCGCTCTTGCAAACCCCAAGGTCCGGTTCGCTTGGCACAGCGTCGTGACGGGGCTGGTTGGGACGGAGAAGCTCCAGGGCGTCATGCTTCAGGATGTCCGGACCGGTGAGGAACGAGAGCTGGTCGTTACCGGCCTGTTTGTTGCGATCGGTCATGTCCCGAGCAGCGACATCGTGCGAGGTCAACTCGAGGTTGATGAGCAAGGGTATGTCCTTACCCGTGACGGGACTACGGCGACCAGCGTCGACGGGGTGTTCGCAGCGGGTGACCTGGTGGACCACAGGTACCGCCAGGCTGTGACGGCCGCTGGTACCGGTTGCATGGCAGCGATCGACGCGGAACGCTGGTTGGAGAACTACGAAGACGTCGTGAGGCCGGACGAGGGCTCACGGTAAGGCTGGCTCGGGCCGTCTCCCCGTCTCGCGGTGAGCCGCGTGGAATGTGCCACCGTTGATCGGGGTTGTACACAACACTTGAAGGGCGAGCACAAAGGAAGTTGCCGCCACACGAAAGGTGACGTAGGGACATGTCCAAGCTGATGACTGCAATCACTGATGCCACGTTCGACGAGGAGATCGGGGCTGCTTCCGAGCCCGTCCTGGTCGACTTTTGGGCGGAGTGGTGTGGCCCTTGCAAGCTGATAGAGCCCGTGCTCGACCAAATCGCCGAAGAGAACCAGGGCCGCCTGCGGGTTGCCAAGGTAAACGTTGATGACAATCTCGAGGTCGTGCGCCGTTTCGAGGTGATGAGCGTGCCGACGCTCATACTTTTCAAAGAGGGCGTTCCCCAGCTTCGTCTCGTGGGAGCAAAAGGCAAGGCCCAGCTTCTTCAAGAGCTCAGCCAGCACCTGGCCTGAGCGCAGGTGTGCAGCGGCCGGTCAATCCACAGCATTTGCACAGCTGTGGATGAGGTCGAGGTGGGCGAACCCTAAAGTTCGCGGTCAGGGACAGTTTTGTAGGACGTCCTAGTTTGGTTCGGTCATCGCCTTGTAGATGCGCTCGAGATCCTCGAGTGTCGCGAATTCGATGACAACTTTGCCGCGGTTGGTTCCCATGTCGACCCGGACCTTGGTGCTGAGATGGTCGGCGAGCAGTTCTTCGAGCTCGAGTATGCCCGGAGGTCGAAGCCTCCCGGGGGACGCCTTGGGATTGGGCGTGTCGGCGGGCCCGGCAAGTTGGTTGCGCTCACGCACCGCTTCCTCGACGGCCCTCACGGATAGCTGTTCGTTGGCCGCGCGGCGCGCGAGCGCCTCCTGAAACGCGCGGTCAGGGGTGCCCAACAACGCCCGGGCGTGCCCAGCGCTGAGACGACCTTCAGCGACCAGGCGCTGTACTGAGGGTGGCAACTGGAAAAGGCGCAGCGCGTTGGTGATCGCAACGCGGCTCTTGCCGACTCTCGCCGAGAGTTGGTCGTGCGTGAGGTCGAAGTCCTCAATGAGCTGCTGATAGCCGGCTGCCTCTTCGAGAGGGTTTAGCTCTTCTCTATTTAGGTTCTCAATGAGAGCCTGCTCGAGGCTCTCGCTGTCCGACGCGGTGCGGATGATTGCCGGGATTGTTGCCATACCGGCTCGGCGAGCCGCGCGCCAACGCCTCTCACCTGCGATCAGCTCGTACTCGTCCTCATCTGTTTGCCGGACCAGGATTGGTTGCAGGACGCCTATCTCGCGCACCGAGGCGGTCAGGGACGCGAGCCCGTCCTCGTCAAAGTGTGACCGGGGTTGACGAGGGTTCGGGCGCACGGCGGTCACGGAAAGCTCCATCAGTGCCCCTCGGTCCCTTAGGACGTCGGTCGGTATCAGGGCTCCGAGGCCCCTACCTAACCCGCTGCGGCGCGCCACCGCTTACCTCCTTGGCTAGTTCCCGGTAAGCCGTTGCCCCGCGCGAGGAGGGGTCGAAAACAATTATCGGCTGACCGAAAGAGGGAGCTTCAGACAAACGGACGGTTCGCGGGACGATGGTGCGGCAGACCCTGTCGCCGAAGTGGCGGCGCACCTCGTCCACCACCTGCTCAGCTAGTCGGGTCCTCGCGTCGTACATGGTCATGATGATCGTGGTGACGCTTAGGTCCGGGTTGAGGTTGGCCCTAACCCGCTCGATGTTCCTCAAGAGCTGTCCCAGACCTTCCAGCGCGTAGTACTCGCACTGGATCGGCACGGCCACTTCGTGCGCAGCCGAAAGTGCGTTGACTGTGAGCAGCCCAAGCGAAGGCGGGCAGTCGATGAGGACGAAATCGAAGTCGTCGAGCACGGTGGCGATCGCCCTCTTGAGGCGAAGTTCCCTACTGAAGACGGGGACTAACTCGATCTCTGCGCCTGCGAGGTCAATCGTGGCCGGCACCAAGAAGAGGTTCCTCAAGTTGGTGGGCTCGATGCAGTCCTCAATGGGCAGGTCGTGCAGCAGCACGTCGTAAATCGAACTATCGAGGTTACGGGCGTTGACGCCCAGTCCGGTCGTGGCGTTGCCCTGGGGATCGAGGTCGATTACAAGTACCCGATAGCCGAGCTCGGCGAGCGCAGCTCCGAGGTTGACCGCCGTGGTGGTCTTGCCCACCCCACCCTTCTGGTTGGCGATCGCGAGGACGCGAGGCAGCGGGAGCCTCTTTTTGGGAACGCGCCCGAGGTCGTGGGCCGCGCCCAGTTCTTGCGCAGCGCTGCTCAGCTGTTTGAGGAGTGCTGGTTCCGGCAGCCTCACGGCTGGAGGTGTTACGGGGCCCTCAAGCGCGATCACGGGGTGTTCTTTCGTATCGATTTTGTCGTCGTTCATAGGAGGTTCGTCGTGGGGTAGTGCGTTGACAGAGTCACCGTCGCGCGTCGTATGAAGGATCGGAGAGGCACCGTCCCGTCGCTGCTCCCGATTTGTCATGCGCCTCACATACTTGCTCGCATTGCCGGCCACAGCAAGCATGTTCGCAGTTAAACCTAAATAGGTGGTTCACGACGGAGCCGATCGAAGATCTCGGCGGCCGTCGAGCCTTCACGGCGGACGGTCGAGCCTTCACGGTTGAGGTGCGCCCGTCTTGGCTCCTGGCCCTCCTCTGCCTCGGCAGGAGGTGCGATAACTGGGTCTTCCTCGACGTTCGCTTGGGCGGCGAGCCGAAGCCTGCTGCGGTACCTCGCCTTCATTTCTTCGTAGCGTTCGGCGCCGGCGGCATCCAACTGGATTGTCAGGTACTCGTCGAGGATGGGCATGAGCACCTCGCGTAGGTAGGTCCCCCGGGCCATCCATTGGAAGTAGTGGCGACCGTCGTGGTTATACGGGCCGTAGAGCTTGCCGCCCGGGAAGGTCCGTTCTATCCAGGTGAACATGGCCTCATGCCGGACGTGCATCCTCAGTGTTATCTGAGGTTGTCGCCCATCCCCCCCGAAGTGCCCTTCACCGACCAACAACCCGACGATGAACCCTTTGTCGAAGTCAGTAGGCAGCGGAGCCCTCTTTCCACAAGACCGTCCCGATGCTGGACCTTTGCGTCTGTCCGGCGATCTGAGGGTGTTTCACCGTATGGTAACACGTGGAACAAAGAACCCGGAAGGACCCCCCCGAGCGCGGTGTTGTGCCAGGCCGTACGCGTTAGAAGAGCGGGCGCTTGAAGGGGATGCCGACTCGTCGAGGGTACCTTTCGGCGCACTCCGAAACTGCAAAGATCTTGCTGAACGACACCGGGCCTGCCTGAGTGCCGACTACCTCGCGGGCCCTCAGCTCCAGGCCGAGCTCAGCGAGACCTTCTGCGGGCCACCGCACAGGCTGGCCTGGTTCTTCCGGCGGGTCGGTAACCAGCAGGCGCCCTCCCAGGGCGAGCAGCGGAGCGGCGCATTCGGCTGTTGATGCAGGTGGGCCGAAGCTCCTCGCTGTCACGAGCTGTGCTTGGTGACGGTACGAGCTTCGGGCAACCAACTCGACGCGCTCGCAGACCACCTCGACCCGGCGCGAGGCACCGAGTTCCGAAATCGCCTCTCGTAGCCAGGTGGTCCGTCGCTGGTTGCTGTCGATCAGGAGCCATCTGCTGTCGGGCCACACGAGGGCGAGGACCAGGGCCGGTAAGCCGCCCCCGCTCCCTAGGTCGGCCACGAGCCCGGTTGGGGCGGGGACGCCGGCCGCCACAGCGAACGCGACGCTTCGCGCTATCTGGTCGTCCACATTTCCTGGACCGAGAAAGCCGAGGTCGCGAGACCTCGCAAGGAGACGCTGAAGGGTTTCGATGCCCAGGGTAGCGAGCCCCGGAAAGGCCGGTAATCGGGCGGCGGGGACGTCCGGTGCTGGCAACGTGGTCACCGCTGGCCCTGCGACGACGTGCGGAGAACAGGCACAAGCCGCTGAGGCTACGAGCTGAAGCTCTCCGACTGTTCTTGGCCTGCTGCGGCTGAGCCCTCGTCGTCGGCGGTATCAGGGGAGACCGGGATCAGCAGGACTCGCCTGTAAGGCTCCTCGCCTTCGGAGATCGTCGAGACGCCCGAGATGTCGTTGACGGCATCGTGGACGACCTTCCGGTCTGGAGGCGGCATGGGCTCGAGGGCTCGCTTGGTGTTGCTGGCCTGCACCTCTAGAGCGACCTCCCTGGCGAAACGGGCGAGAGCGTCCTGCCGGCGCCTCCTGTACCCGTTGATGTCCAGGACCACTCGGCACTCCGAGGATGAGACCTGGCGTGACATCACGGTGCGGGTCAGCTCTTGCAAGGCAAGCAAGGTTGCCCCTTTGGGCCCTATTAACGTGCTCAGGTTCTCTCCCGTGATCAACAGCTCGACCACGCCCTCCGCAAGTTCCTCGGAAGTGATCGTTGCTTGGGCGCCCATCTCGGCAAGGAGGCCCTGCACGAACTGTTCCCCCAACGCAACCTGCTCTTCGACCGACGCCGTCTTCACTTCGCTGAAGTTAGCGCCTCCTCGTTCGGGTTTGTCACCGGATCCGGCAGATGACGAAGAACGCCGCCGCCGGCGAGCCGCTGGGGCCTCTCCGGAGGCCCGAGGCTCTGCCCCGTCGGTCTTAGACCTGCTCTTGTGTTCGTCGGTACCATCCGCCGTTTGGTCACCAGCGCCGGCCGGGGGAGCTGCGGGGCCAGCCTGAGGACCGTGGTCCGCGCCCGCCGCGCCGCGCCCCCGCCTCCGCTCGCGCCTCTCACCCTTTGAACGCGGGTAGCGAGGCCGCACGCGGGCGCGGACCCGCGCTTCCTCCTTCAAACGTCCGAACAGCCCGACCTTAGGTTCGGAGATCACCTCAAACTCGGTGTCAGCCTCCTCCACGCCGAGTTGTTCCAAAGCGGACTTCTTGGCCTCTTCAACCGTGCGGCCGGTGGTCTCGACCCATTCCATAGCCCTATCGACCTTTGCGTCTTCTGTTTCGGTTCCGCTGGCTCGCCGCCTCGGTGTTCGGGTTGCGTATCGGCCTCTGGCCATTAGGTTGGCCGTTCGACTTACCGTTAGGGGGAGTGATGTCCCCAGCGGCCGCCGGCGTTGTCTTGGGGGGCATCTTGGGAGGAGGCGCCTTCGGCGGTGCCTTGGGCAATGCCTTTTGGGGTGGCTTGGGCAATGCCTTGCGCGGTTTACCCTCGACCTCCTCCAGGTGTGCCTCCATCACCTCGAGGTCACGGTCGTCCCTAGCCACTAGTGCTTTCACCTTCGGGTCGTAGTGGTACATGGCCCAGGTTTGGCCGACCCTGAAGAGGCCGGACACGGCGTAGTAGAGCACGAGGCCTGTCGCGAAGCGGATGCAGAGCACCCCGAAGAGGATCGGGAAGAACCTCATCAGCCGCATCTGTGAGTTCATTTGCTGGTTTTGGCGCACCATGGGGTTCAGGCTCATGATCTGGACCTGCTGGTAGTAGTTCGCCCCAGTCATGATCACGAGCAACAAGAGAGCGCCGAAGGTGGCCCCGATCCCCACTTTTGAATGGAGGTCGGCCCAAGCGTTGTTGGTCAGGTCGATGCCGAAGGACTTCATCTGGGCGCCTAGCCCAGGTGGCGCGCTGTGCACGAGGGCCTTGTACATCTTCGTGCCCGGGCTGATGTACAACGGCGTCGCATGGCAATCGGTCGTGCCGTGCAAGCAGGTCTTGTGGCTCAACCCGCGGATGACGCTGTAGAGGATGTACAACAGCGGCAACGGCAACAGGGTCGGGATGCATGCGCCGAACGGGTTGACCCCTTCTTGCTTGTAGAGCTCGGTGAGGGCCTGGTTGAGCGCTAGCCGGTCGTCCTTGTGTTGTTGCTGAAGCTGCTTCATCTTCGGCTGCAACTTCTGCATGGCGAGCATGGACCGCGTCGACTTGAGAGTGAAGGGCACGACAAAGCCCATATAGATCAGACCGATGAGGATGATCGCTATCGCGTAGTTCGGGATCAGCGAGTACAGCCCTGCTAAGACCCAACCTATGAGCCTGCTGAGAGAGCTCATCGGGCCGGCTCCTCCACCCGGAGAGGGGGCGACGGCACGGGGTCAAGCCCAAAGGGCCCACCTGGACGGCACCTGGCCAGCCGGCGCGCGGTCAGAGCAAGACCACCGCGGGCACCGAAGCCCTCGAGGGCCTCGAGAGCGTAATCCGAGCAGGAGGGAACGAACCTGCACACCGGGCTACGTCCGGCGCGTGCAGCCTGGTAAATCCGAATAAACGCTCTAAGTATTCGTGCTGGCACTGAACGAGTGGGATGCAGAGTGGTCGGCGCAGTCATTGCCCCTCCGATACCGGGGGACCGGGTTCCGAGGCTACCGGCTTCTTTGCTACTGGCTGTCGGGGTGCCGACCTTCCCGAACCGGGGAACGAGCTCGTCGCCCTGGCTAAGTGAGCGGAGATCTCCTGAAAGGAAAGGGCTACGGCGCTCGGCCTGGCACGAATGAGATAGGTGCCCGGAGGCAGTGCCACAAGATGCCGTGCCGCTTCCCTCAGGCGCCTTCGAAGCCTGTTGCGGACCACGGCGTTGCCGACCCTCTTGCCGATCGCGAACGCGAGAGCGGGAGGTTGGCCCGCCACTGCCGGGAGCCAGGACACCGTGAAGGGGCCCGAACGCACGGTGCTGGCGCGACGAAGCTCCTCGAAGACCGACCGCCCTCTTGTTCGCCACGTCAAACTGCCAGGCGGTGCCGGCCCTTCAGGCGGCGCGCCTTCAGCACCGCCCGCCCGGCCCTCGTCTCCATTCGGTGACGGAACCCGTGCCGCCTAGCGCGACGGCGGTTGTGGGGTTGGTAAGGACGTTTCACTCATTGCCTCCTCGGTGGGACTGGTACCCCGCGAAGCTGGGCGCCACCGTTCAGCCCTCCCGCAGCGATTGAACCTGAGGCTCAGGTCGCCAGGAACGTTCGAGCTTGTGCGCGTCAGCCAACAGCCTGCGGCGTTCCCTCCCAGCGTAGGGGACGAGCGGCGCTGGCGCCAGCAGGCCCCGGGCTAGCTGGGCCGTAGAAGACGCCGTAGCGGAGTACCTTCAGACAATGGCTGCACAGAGCCCGCCGGAGCGGGGGCCGACGCCCCCTCCTGGCCAGCGTGGTACTGGGGACGAGCCACTTAGAGGCAGTGAGAGGCCAATGCCGCCATGGCCAAGCGCGGAACCGGGGCCGGACGAGCCTCAGTGGCCCAACGAGGTCCCCTGGGCGGCGGGGCCAGGTCCCGCACCGTCGCAAGGCCTTCCCAGTTATGGGCCACCGGGGTCAGGCGACGGCCCGTCACCGGGGCCTCCGGCTGCCGGGCACCAAGATGGCCCGAGCGCCCCCTCGATCCCGGCGCAGGCGGCATGGTGGGGGGTGCCTGGCATATTGGCCGGCTACGCGCTGGCGGTTGTCGGAGCAACGATTGGCGACTCCCTTTCGGGCAGCGCGACCGGCCCCGTGACAACCCTCTTGAGCGAGATGGGGCTTTGGACGGGCATGCTCGGCACGGTGATCTTTGTCTCACGCCGCTATGGCAGCGCGAGCTTGCGGCGCGACTTCGGTTTGGGGATAAGGAGGAGCGACGTCTTATGGGGTTTGGCTGCTGTGGCCGCCGCACTTATTGTTACCCAGCTAGTTGTCGTCGCGTTTTCCGGGACCAAATTTGCCGGTACTAATGACCAAATTATCACTCAACAAAAAGGTCACGACGTCGGCCTGGTTATCCTCACCCTGATTGTCGAGTTGGGAGCCCCGTTTTTTGAAGAGCTTTTCTTTCGCGGGTTTTTGCGGACCGCATTGCAGGCCCGGTTCGGGCCGGGTGGGGCGGTTTGGTTACAGGCCGCATTTTTCGGTTTTGCCCACGCTGGTGAATCGAAAACGGCAGCCGGTAATGTAACGGTCGTCCTCGCTTTGTTCCTTGTTGGTGTAGTTCTCGGCTATACGGCAAAACTGACGCGGCGTTTGGGGGCCGGGATGCTGGCGCATTGTTTGTTCAACCTCGTAGCGGTGGCCTCGGTATTGTGATCTCACGGTGAGCCAATTGGCCGGTGAGCCCGGTGCCTCAAATGAGGAGCAGCCAGAACATGGCGGCGAGCTCCTTGGCGACGGTGTTGTTGCCGACGGGAACGCAGAGAAGCACCAGGAGATAGAGCACCACCACCGCAACGTCCAGTCTGGCGCGGCTCGCGCTGCGGTGTTCGGGGTAAGCGACGGACTGGTCACGAATGTGTCCCTGATCCTGGGCGTTTTCGGAGCTCAGCCGGGGCCCGACTACGTACGTTTGGCAGGATTTTCCGGTCTCCTTGCCGGGGCGTTCTCCATGGCCGCGGGAGAATACGTCTCAATGTCTGCGCAAAGGGAGCTCCTCGACCGGGAGCTCGACGTGGAGCGCAGCGCTCTTCGCCGTGAGCCCGAGGCGGAGCGCCGAGAACTTGCCGAGCTCTACGAGCACCGCGGGTTGTCCCCCGAAGATGCATCCTCCCTGGCCGAATTGATGATGAGCACGCCCGAAATGGCGCTCCAGACCCATGCGCGCGAGGAGATCGGGATCGACCCATCCGCCATCACGTCCCCTTACCCGGCCGCCGTGTCGTCTTTTATCAGTTTCTCGTTAGGTGCCGCCGTGCCCCTGGTGCCGTGGTTCTTCTTGAGGGGCTTTCCTGCGGTGGCCAGCTCGGTAGGTGCCGTAGCCGTGTGCTCGATGGTGATCGGGGTCCTGCTTTCGCAGGCGACGGGACGCTCTCCCTACCGCAGCGCGTTCCGGCAAGTGGTCGTGTGCATGCTTGCGGCCGGCGTGACTTATCTCGTCGGGCGCCTCGTGGGCATCAGCGTGGTCCACTGAGTGCCGCGGGTACCCAAACGGGACCGCCCAGGACAGGCCGTTGTAATTGACGCCGTCCGAACCCCGTACGGCCGGCGAGGAGGTGCGCTCTCCGGCTGGCACCCCGTCGACCTTTCAGCAGAGGTGCTGTCGCAGCTCGTCGAGCGGGCTGGCATAGATAGCGGTGCCGTCGACGACGTGATCTTCGGTTGTACGACGCAGGTGGGGGCGCAGGCGAGCAATATTGCACGACGGGCCGTACTTGCCGCGGGGTGGCCCGAGCACGTACCGGGGGCCACCGTGGACCGCCAAGCGGCATCCTCTGCGCAGGCGGTGCACTGGGCGGCCCAGGCCGTGACGTCGGGCGCCCAAGGCCTCGTCGTTGCAGGGGGAGTGGAAGTCATGACGGCGGTACCTCTTGGGGCGAACCTGTCGGTCCCATCCGTTGGGAAACCTTACGGCCAACGCCTAAAGGACAGGTACGAGGGCCAGGGGGGTGGGATGTTGCCGCCCGGCTTGGCCGCAGAGGAGGTCGCCCGCCTCTGGTCTTTGGACCGTGCCCAGCTGGACAAGTGGGCGCTCGAGAGCCGCCATCGGGCCTTGCGGGCCCAAAAGAGGCGGCCCTCTTACATGATCACACTGCCCGGGCCGGCGAAGACATCACTGGCGATGGACGAGGCTGTCCGGTGCCGGTTGACGTTGGCCGAGATCGCCGCGCTGTCGCCGGCGTACCTCGAAGGCGGGGTTGTGACGGCGGCGAACATGGCGGCTGAGGGTGATGGGGCGTCAGCGCTGCTGATAGCCAGCGCGGAGCGAGCGGATGAGCTCGCATTGGTGCCGATAGCGCGTCTGGTGTCCTTTGCCACAGTTGGTACCGACCCGCTTGTCTGGCCTTCAGCGACTGTCCCGGCGGTCAAGGCCGCGCTGGAACGTGCAGGCCTTACCGTCGACGACATCGATTGGTGGGAGGTGCACGAGAGCAGCGCGGTCGCCGTGCAGGTGTTGTTGGCTGAGATGAACGTCGGCGACGACCTGGTCAACCCCACTGGCGGGGCCCTCGCAACGACGGCCCCGCTTGGGGCAGTGGGCGCCGGCCTTTTCGTGGCGGCCGTTTCAGGGCTGGTAGAGGCGGGTTTACGGCGGGCCCTAGTGTGCGTAGCCGCCGAAGGCGGGGTAGCGACGGCATGCGTGTTGGAGCGTGGGTGAATATCCACAGCTGTGGACGAAGTTGGGGAGTGTCACACAGATGTAACTTTCCAGTCACCAATTGAGTGCCCGGTTGTGGCTCTGAGTTATACATGTTGGGAACTACTACCGGCTCAGGGACGGCTGGCCAGGACCTCGAGCCCTTCTCCGCTCAGATCTTGGTGCGAGCCCTTGCGGCCTGTCATCGCCAGGACAAGGGACTGGAGCGGGCCGACGACCTCCGGCCCGTCGC
>Ga0182024_10013351_pt1 | contig 16057 bp, 11 predicted proteins | sample P32metaG_FD_120480 | JGI IMG/M metagenome (GOLD analysis project Ga0182024, IMG submission 120480) | Permafrost microbial communities from Stordalen Mire, Sweden - P3-2 metaG (Illumina Assembly) | ecosystem: Environmental > Terrestrial > Soil > Wetlands > Permafrost | place: Sweden: Stordalen... | reverse complement strand
TCGTGCCGGGGCCGGGCTGCGCTCCGAGGGAGTTCTCCGCCGGCTGCTTCGTCGAGATCGTGCCGTCGTAGACGACCGCCGAGTTGCCCGCCGCGTCCTGCACCACGACCTTCAAGGTGTGCTCGCCGTTGGCAAGCGTGGTCGTGTTGATCGGCAGGTCAACCGACTCGCTCGCCGGGCAAGGCTGGCTGTAGTCGAACATCAGCGCATCGCCGCTCGTCCCGACTGGGACGCACTTCCCGCCGTTGCTGTTCGGTGTGCCCGAGTAGACGGTGCTCCCGTCGATCTGGACGGTCACGAGATACACGCCGGGGCCGCCTGGGTCGGCCGCGTCGAAGGTCAGTTCCTGAGTGCCCTGCGCGTCCGGGCTCAGCAGCGTCCCGCTGACCCCGTTGGCGTTCGGCGTCGCGTCGTTGGAGAGCAGGAGGTTCGCCCACCACAGCCGCGCCAGCGACCAGGCGCCTTCGCTGCCTCGTTCGTCACAGGCATAGCCCGCAGCGCCACCGCAACCGGCGCTCAGGTAGAAGCTCCCGCCACGCCCGGCGGGAATCCCGAGCACGCCCGCGAAGTCGTTGGTCCCGTTCGCGCATGGGGTCAGGCCGTTGGCGCACTGGAAGAAGACGTTTGAGCCGTTGTAGGCGTATTCGGGCGAGTAGGCGACCGCGGTGCCTGAGGCGTTGTAGCCGCCGCCGTCGGCATACAAGCTCACGTCGGCCGACCCGCCGGTGAGCGTCGACGCGCCGGGCGGCGTGTACTGAAGCGTCTCCGCCGAGCCGACGCCCACGGCGGCGTCGGTGCTGAGAATCGCGTACATCGGGCTGCCCGGCCCGCAGCCGGTGCTGTTGTTCGATCCATAGCCCCCTCCTGCGGCGAAGCTGGTCCATCCTTCGCTCGGCGCTGCGGACTGGTTCGGGTTCACGCAGGAAACCTCGATCCACTGGCCCGCATGTGCCGAGCTGGCACTCAGCAGCCCCGCGGTGGCGAGGAGCACGAGCGCCCCAGCGAGCAGGAGCGCACTCCTCGCGGCCCCAGCGCGCGCCATGCAATGCCTGTTCATCGTCGCGTCCATTTCTGTTCAGGCCCTCTTCTGATGAGGGCGTCTGGGGTCTATGACCGCGACGGGCGCAAAACGGCCAACGAATTTGCTCGAGCTCATGGGCTGAAGGGACCTCCGCCGCTCTCAGCGGCCGTGTGCGCCGGTTCGGGCACACTCGAGGAGCTCGGTTCGCTCGGCACTCCGAGGTAGGCGAACCCTCCCGGTTCACGCCGCGCGCTCGGAGCGCTTTCCCCTCCGCGATGGGCGTTCGAGACCACATGACCGGGACCGGAGTGCCCAGAAGTACGAGGGGTCTCCTTGCGCGGAGCGGCTTCTTGGGCCACGAACGGCGCTGGAGTCACTCGCGACGGGATCTGACCGGCGTCCGGTCTCGCCGGGGCGCCCGCTGAAACGGGACGGCGACGGGCCGGTTCGTGGTTGAGGAGATGGGTCGCTCCGACAGCGCCTCCCGCGATCACCGCGACTGTCGCCACCCCGGCCGCGACCTTCGCGGCCACGCCGCCGCTGGCGAGCAGCGCCACCCCGCGTTCTCTGACACCGCCCGAGCCGAAGGGCAGGCCATCAGGTGTGAGGCGATGCTGGAGCGTCCTGATCCGGACATCAACGCGGATGAGCCACCGCAGCCGGCCGAGAAGCGCGGGCACCGGCAAGAGGCCGGCCGCGTGGCCCTGGAAGCTGCGCCGCAGGCGCTTGGCGTTCGTGTGGTGCTCGGCGCGGCAGCTTGCGCAGCCCTCCAGGTGCGTGAACGCGCGGCGTGCCAGCTCCTCGCTCGTGGCCTCGCCGCTCTGCAGAGCAACGATCGTTGCCGCGCGATAGCGACATAGCCGGCCGGTGTCGTAGAGAAGCTGAAAATGCTCGCGCTTTCGTTCGCACGAGCGGGCGACGTTCCGCGCCTCGTTGACCTCGACGCCGAGGACCTTCGCGATCAGCCGGTACTTCATACCCTCCGCGAGCAGCCAGAACACGCGCTGCTCAAGTCCCGTCAGCTCAGTCAGGAACTCCGAGACAATCAGACGGTCCTCGTGGACCAGTGCTGCGCGCTCGGGACTGTACTGGTCCTCGCGATCGGTGAGCAGCAGGCTCGGGCCGCTGTGCGCAAGGATCTCCTCGCGACGCCGCTCGTCGCGATGGAGATTCAACGCGCGTTGCTTGAGCCCGGAGCGCAGGGCGCGACGAAGGTGCTCCTCGCTCTCATAAGGCCGGCTGAGCAGCGCCACCGTCGTCTCTTGGTAGATGTCCTCAAGCTGCTCGGCGCTCAGGCCCCGGCACTCGGCGAAACCCCTGGCGATCCGCAACTCCACGGCCTGCCATCGCCCAAGGACCTCGCCTACCCACCCGGAACTTCCCCTCGGAGCTCGCGGCCGCGGTGAACCCTCGCCGGGTCCTCCTGACCCGTGCTCGACAAGCGCCTCTTCACTTGGGTGAAATCGCGCATCCATGCGGCACCAGTCAGCCTTGACATTTGGACGAATGTTCTAGTCCAGCATAGTCCCAATGCTCCCAATTTGCGGCATAACGCGTGTGGTTAGTCATAAACGCTTCCCGTTCGTATGACACGAACACCCGTCAATGTTTGTCGCCGCGAACCCGCGCCGAGACCCCCCTTAACTCCAGCCGTCAGCGCGCTCGCGCTCGCGAGATCGCTTCAACGGTGCGGCACGGCGACCGTCTCAACGACGGCGGCGCAGAGCAGCACGCCGGCGGTCAGCGCGAGCAGCGCGAGCCCTTCGGGAACGCTGAGCGCCCGGCGCCGTTGGATCAGCCAGGCGCTCGCGCCGAGCGCGAGCCCGGCCCACTCGATCGGCAGCTGGGGGATGTACGGCAGAAGAGGGGTGCCGTACGCGCCGAGTGCCGCGCCGACGGGCAGGGTGTTGACGGTGATGCACGCCAGCAGAACGATGTCCGCGATCTGCCGGGCCAGGTGGTGGCGGTGGGCTCCGATGACGCCGAGCAGCAGCGGCCACGCGGCGATCGGGATGTTGTGCACCGCCAGGGCAAGGATCTGGCCGACGTGCGGCGGGGGGTTGCGGTTCGCTTCAAGGCGCAGCCCGAGCAGGTGGTGAACGGGCACGCTCAGTCGCGTGCCGAAGATCGCGACGAGTGCCGCGGCGCTGAGCGTCGCCAGCCAGATCGCGCCGTAGGCCCTCCGCCATGCGCGGCGTAGACCGTCCGGTAGCCGGCGAGGGCCCGCGGTTCCACTCAGCTCTGCGGTAGCCATTCCTTGACCGCGTAGCCGCCGGGGACGTTCGCGAGCTGCGCGATGGTGACGTGGTAGGCGGCCGGGAGCCCTTCGTATTGGGTGTTCCCGCCGGTCTGCTCGTGGGTGACGATCACCCACGCGTCAGGGCTTGTGAGGTCCGGGGCGATGCTGGTGACCTGGCCGCTGTTCCAGATGTGCCCGGCGGCGATCGTCGTGTCGTCCTGGCTCGATGCGGCCGCCTGGCGCTCGGACAGGCGCGCCGCCCCCACGGAGATCGCGGCGAGCGTCCGCTGGCCGGCGCTGAGGGTGCGGTAGGTCCAGTTGACGTAGAGCTCCGCAAACGCCACGAGGGCCTTCGTCGGCGTCGGCTGCACGTCGGCCGGTGCCTGTGCGCTGGGGGATGGCGGCGGCGGAGCCGCCGGTTCGCCGGGGCTCTGCGGGGAGTTCGATTCCGTGCTCCTGACGGTGCTCGGCGCGTCGGGGTTCGTGCATCCCGCCAGCGCGACGGCGGCGAGCAGCAGGCAGACGGGGATCAGTCGTTTCATCGTTGTGTGGCTCATAGGCCCGGTGGGTGGCGGACGGTCCAGGTGGCCCAGTTGGGGACCGAGTGAGAGACGCGCCACCTGGGGCCGGGCTTGCCGGAGTTCGGCCCCGTGTCGTAGGCGGGGTCTTCGACGGTGTCCAAGCGCAAACCGGCGACATACATGAACGCGTGCCCCGCATTGGCGTAGATCGAGACGTAGCGTCCGGGGCCGGGATCTCCGTAGGACTCAAGTTCGGTTGAGTCCTCGGCGTATTCTCCGAACACTCCGCCCGCGTGCAGCAGGTAGGAGACCGCCGAGGAGCAGTCATACGCCGGCTGCAGCGTGTTCAGCGACGTGCCGTGTGCGCCGCCGTAGAGGTAGCTCGCGTTGAACAGGCGGTTGCCGGCGGCGACCATCGCCTTGACCTGGGCCGGTGCGTCTTCGCCCGCGGCGGCCAGGCCGCTCGGGAGGATCTTCGTCTGCGTGCCCGGCGTGAGCGGCAGCGGGATGTTGCCGGCGCCTTCCGGTACGGCACACGCGCTCGCCGTTGCAGTTGCTCCGCCGCCGGTTTCGCTTGAGCCCGGTAGTGCTTCGAGTGTTGCTCCGGCACCGGTGCTGGGCGCGAGCTGCACCTTTACCGGGGTCTTCGTGATGCCGAGCGGCTGTGCTGCCTGCCACCAGACGTCGAGGCGGTAGGGCTGCCCGTTTTCGATGAACTGGCCGGGTCCCTGGCCGTAGCCCACGTCGCGCTTTGCGAGGATCGCCTCGCGACCTTCGTGGAGCACGCGCAGCTGCGTCAGATAGGCGACGTTGTCAAGCGCATTGGCGTCGTGGAAGGTGAACGTCCCGCCGATCGCTGGGTTGGAGTCGAGCACCGACAGCTCGGCGAACGTGTCGGGGTGATCCGGCAGGTAGGACTGGCCGGGGTCTGGGATCGAGCCGTAGTCGCCGGAGCTCGGGTCGCCCGGCCCTCCGTACTCGCTCGCCCCGACTTCATACCAGCGGCCGGGCGCCAGTTCCAACGGCGCTGCGTACATGCCCGCTGAGATCGGCCCGCCGCCGGCAGGCGTGTCGACCGCGCGGATGCCCGCGCCATCGCAGGTGCTTTCGGCCTGCTGGTCGATCAACCCGGTCACGCCCGCGGCGACGATCACCGGCAGACAGACGAGCAAGAGCGCGACCGTCACGAGCGCCGCCCGGACCCGGCGGTCGCGCAGCAGCGCGATCGCGATCCGCGTCTGCATCACCCGGCCCCCTCGAGCTCGGCCGCCGCGGCTTGCTGCCAGTCCTCGTCGGCGAGCAGCCGTAGCGCCTCCCAGCCCTGCTCGCCCGTTTCTCTGAGGGCGCGGCGGCGGATGTGCTCGTCCCTGGCGGGGTCAGAGCTCGCGATCCAATACTCAAGCGGCGCGACGCCGATCTGAATGGTGCCCTCGCCGCGCGAGCCGTTCATCAGATACGCCGTGGAGAACGAGCCCCTGACCGTCTTCAGCGAGGAGATCGCCTCGATCGCCTCCTCGGTGAGCTTCAGCGCTCCCTTGACGTAGGCGAGCTCCCGCGTCTCCTGATGCAGGAACAGCCGCATCGCACCGTTCGCCAGCAGCGCCTTGCCGTACTCGCAGTCGAAATCCGAGAGCTGCTGTGAGATCGCGATCAGCCACAGCGCGTAATGGCGTGAGCGTCTGACGAACTCGTTGAACCAGCGCCCGGTGGCGGGACGCTCGATCAGCTTCCACGCCTCGTCGATCACCAGGAACGTGCGGCCCGCCCACGCGTGCCTGGGGCCGACGCCCGACAGGTGCAGGGCGCGCGTGCGCGCGATCTGAGACTTAACGTGCTCGCAGATCACGAACAGCGCCGCCGCGGCCTTCGCGTCCGGGATCGACCGCGTGTCGAAGACCACCAGCGGCGCGCCCGATGGGATCGTCGTCGGACGGTCAGCGAGGTAGGCGTAGGGACCGTCGCCGATGTAGTTGTTCAGCCGCATCGAGAGGTTGCGCAGGGCCTCGGCGATCCCGACCGACCCCTCGCCGCGCTCGTGGTGATAGCGGCGCTCGAGCTCCTCCTGCAGCAACAGCTCCCGCGGTTCCTCGCCCGTCAGCGCGCAGCGCGCGTACACCTCCGCGATCGCCAGGCCGAGGAGATTGGCCTCTAGGTCGCTCAGGCCGTAGGAGTCTCGCCCGGCGTGATGCTCTCCCAGCAGCAGGGCGTGCAGCGCGAGCAGATAGTCGATCTTCTCTGCGCCGACCCTCGCCGGGTCATCGACGTCCCACGAGTTGATCGCATGCTCCTCACCGCCGACCTCAACAGACGCGGCTCCGGGGATCAGGGAGGCGAGGAACGCAAAGTGCCCGGCGCGGTCGATGATGAACCCGCTCGCGCCCTGCGCCAGCGCGCGGATCAGCAGGATGATCGCGGCCATCGTCTTGCCCGCCCCGCTCATGCCATTGACGAGCAGTAGGTGGTTGGGGTGCGCCGGGTCGAATGGGTCCAGGCGCTCCAGCGTGCGGCCCGGCAGCGCGTACCCGAGCGGGATGCCCTCCGGGCTTCCGCAGCTTGTGCCGACCAGGGGGAAGGTGTCCCCGACGTTGCGCGTGACGTACTTGCGCCTTCGCCGTGCCACGTCGCGGCCGAGCGGCAGCGTTGAGCGCCACAGTCGCGCCTGGGCGAAGGTGCCGTGCTGGATGCGCGCGTCGCACGCCATGCTCGCCTCGCGGCTGGCGGACTCGCACAGCTCGCGCAGGCTCTCGGGGTCGGGGTCCGGTCCTGGCTCCCGGATCGCGGTGTAGATGCTGACGCGGTAGATCCCCGCGCCGGCGCTGGTCGCGAGCTCGTCGTTTAGCTGCGCGGCCTCCTCCTCTGCCAGGCGCGCGTCGGGGTCAAGCGGGCGCCCGTGCTGCTCCACGCCCCGGTTGACCCCATACAGCCGCTTGTAGCGGCGCTTCTGCGCCATCCGCTCACGGAAGCGATCGGTCGCCTGGACATGCACGGCCAGGCAGAACGGGCGTGGTGCCTGCATCAGGTGAAGCAGCCACCCCAGCCACGTCTGCTCGGGCGCAAGCGAGACGTAGAGCACCCGCTCGAGCGATTCCCCGAGGCGCAGCCGGCTGCGCTCGCGGAGATCGAGTTGAGCTGTGCAGATCGCCTGTGCGAGCGCCCGCGCCCGGACGGCCGCCTGCTCGGCGCTCTCCCCGGCGATCAGCGGTGTCACGACCTCGCGGCTCATGAAGCTCGCGGGCAGCACCCCGACTTCCTGGGCGTCGGGGTCAAAGCGGTCGTGGAGCAGGTCGAGCACCTCACCGCCCGTCAGGGTCCGGGCGGGAAGGCCCATCGCCTCGATGTCGGCGCGCACGCCGTCGAGGTGGCGCAGCGACTCGCGGATCGCGCGCTCGTGAACCTCAGCCCTCACCCGCAGCACACGCCCTCGCCTGCGCAGCAGCGGCAGCCCGGTGGGCTGCCACGGACACACAACCACATAGCGCAGGCTCAGCGGGTTGACGGTCTGTGCGGTCTCGCGGATCGACTGCTCCTGGGCGACCCCGAGCCGGCGGATCGCCTGCGCCCGCGCGTACTCGCCGATGTCCTCGGCGGCGCCGGCGGCCTGCTCGCAGCGATGCGTCTCATCAGCGAGGAGCTCCTCAAGGTCAAGCGGGGTGCCCTGCACGTAGAGCTGCAGCGACTGGCGGGCGGGCAGTCGCGCCGCGATCTGCGCGAAGGCGGCCGAGACACGCTCACCCTCATCCGGGTCGAGCACCAGCGGGTTCACCGCGCCGACCTCCAGGTAGCGGACGTACACGCCGTCCTGCCCGATGAGCAGCCCGTCCGGCTCGATCGCCGCGACACCCAGCAGCCCCGCCGTGGTTCGCCTGCGGCGGCCCATCAGTTCCAGCGCTCCCAGAAGCCCATGTCCTCTACACCGACCCCCGACCCGGGCCCGGGACGCTCCTCGCCAGATTCCGCGGCGGCGGGGAGGACCAGCAGTCCCGGGACGCGGGTGTCTGACGGGGTGGCGGCCGGCAGTGTCTTTACGCTCCAGCGCCAGCGCCACATCTCCCGCAACAGAACCCCGAGCTGCAGGCCGCCGCTCTCAGAGACATAGGTCAACGCCGCCGGCAGCCCGATCACGAACACGCCCAGCGTGATCGCTGGCTTCGCCGGCAGATGCACCGCATACACCACGCCCAGCACCGCGCCGGCGCCCGCGATCAGCAGCGCCCACTGCTTGATCGTGAAGCCCACCAGCTTCGGTGCCTCATCCAATGACCTGAACGTCCGGTGGATCACGACCCGCTCCTGGGACGCGGCCTGCGCTTCACCGCCGGGCGCCCACCCGGTCCGTTAGCTCGCGGTGGCCCAGCGGGCTTCCTCGGCTGCTCCGGCGGGCGTGGCTGGCGCCCGCCGCTGGCCGTGGAGCTGGTGCTCGCTAGGGACGCGCTCGCCGCCTCACGGCGCGCGTTGCTCGTCACCTGACGCCCCGGATGCGTGCCGTCGGGTGGCCCCGGCGCCCTCGCAGCCCGCGCCTGCCCGACCGGGGCGGGCCCTGTGCGTCCCACCGGCGCCACCCTTGACGCAGAGCGTGGCGAAGCGCCCGGCGTGGATCCCCGGCTGCCCATTGGGGCCGCCCGAGCAGCACCACGGTTCGATGCGCGACCCGACTGGACGCTCACCGGAGCTTTGCCTGTCGTAGTGCTCGCGCCGCTGCCTTTCGCGCCGCCCGCTGCGGCTCGCGGAGCGGAGCGCGCGGGTGCACGCGCGCCCTTGTGGCCGGTCGCTGCTACCGCTGCCCGGGCATCGCGCGGCGCGTTCGCGACGATCTCCCCGGCGTTTCCTAGGCGCTCGCGCACACCACCACGAGCCCCCGTGACAGCAGCGCGCCTCCCCGAGCCTCGAACGGTGCCCGCCGCCGTGGCGGGCAGGACACCGGCACGGCGTGCCGCGCCCGCCAGACCACGGCGGGCGCCACCGACTGGGCCACCCTCCGGAGCGCCCATCGCGCCGGCGGCTCGCCCTAGGCTGCGACCGAGCGAGGGGGCTCCCTCGAACGCCACGGCACGCAGCCGGGCATGCGACGCCCTGACCCTCTCGGCGCCCGGCAGCGTGCTCTGCCCCTGGCTGCCGCCGCCCCTGGCGCTTGCCGCGGCGCCGAAGAGATGCCGCAGCTCGCCGAGCAGCATCAGCGGCAGCTTCACCGCGATCACGAACGTGATCAGCCCCGCGAACGCTGCCGCTACATGACCGGGCAGCCCACCGGCGCCGCCGGTGAAGCTCGTCGCGTCCAGGGACAGCGCTCCCGCGGTCGCGAACAGCACAGTCCAGCCCAGCGGCACCAGCGCCACCGCCAACAGCGCGTGCGCCCACGCCCGCGCGAGATGCGAGAGCTCCGGGATCGCCGAGAGCGCGATCAGCGGCGGGCCCGCCACGATCAGCATCGCCAACACGAGGGTCAAAAGGACCTGCAGCGCGAACAGGCCTGCCGCGAACAGCACGCCGATGATCACCAGGAAGGCACCGAACACGCCGCCTGCGCCTGCCAGCAGCGCCCCGCCGAACAGCACGCTGATGATGCTCGCCAGACCGTCGGCGACGGTGGGGAAACCGAGGATCGCGTGAGTGAGGGTGTTCGTCCCAGCCACCACCTCCGCGACGATCCAGCGGTAGGCGACCAGCACGCCGGTCGCAGCGACGCAGCGCCCGATCGCGCCCGCTGGATGCACGGAGCCCGTGAGGCCCATCATCCAGTAGCGCACCGTGCCGACCGCGAGCGTGACGGGGAGCAGGGACATGCCGAGATAGGTCATGTCTCCCTGTAGCTGGCCGACGTGGGTCCAGGTCGCGGGATCCGGTAGCGCGACGAGATGCTGGATCGTGGCGACCGTGCCGTGCTTCAGCCAGCTCGGGACGAGCGCGCCCGCCAGCGCACCGAAGAACCCCTTGGCTATCGCTTCGATGATGCTGTGCAGCGAGGGCAGCCCAAGAAACGCGACCGGTGCGATCGGCGCTCGGGTCGCTGCCGCCGCTGACGCCGCCGGAGCAAGGACGAGCCCACAAGCGAGCGCGCCCGTCGTCACGGCCGGCAGCATCCAGACGATTCGGCGGCGCATCACGATGCCTACGCGACGATCCCGCTGATCGACGCCAGGATCGCGAGGCCCACGATCGTCTTGATCGCGACGTCATGTGCCCTTGAATGACCGGCCATGAACATCAGCGCCACGACCGCGATCACCAGACCCATCACCGTGCCGCCGAACCACACAAGGTTGCCCTTCAGCTTTTCGACGAAGTTCTGCACCCCGCTGATCGGCGTCCCGTTGAACGCACCCGCGGACTGCAACGCGTGCAGGTGCGCATCGGGTGCAACCCCCATGAGGAGCGCTCCAGCGACCAGCCCCGCCAGAGCGCACACGGTGAGCACGACACGTCTCCTCCCTCTCGACTGGCGGGCGTGTGCCCGTCTGAATGTGAGCGCCACCACTGGCCCCACCTCCTTCGGTTGTTGATTGCCAGATCTCACGGCGAGAACAGCCCCCCTTGCGTCTGTTCCTCTGCCGACGGGGGCGGCGCGCTCGCGGGAGTCGGGGAACCGGGGCGAGCAGGCTGCGGCGGTGGGCTCGACTGCACCCCCGCACCTTCAGGGCGCGCGGCAGCTCCTCCCGCGGGCGCCGGCTCGGGGTTGTGTCTGCGTGCGGCGCGGCGACGGCGGGCAGTGCCCGTGACGGTCGATCGCTTCGCCGGATGAACCACCGTGTGCCTCTGTGCCGAGACCTGGGCCGCGTCGATCGCGGGCGCTCTAGCGCCCCCGGCGGCGCCCGACAGGACGCTCCCGTGATGCACGCTTGCCGGGTGGCCGGCGAGCGCCGCCGTGATGCCCACCACAGCCCACACGGCGAGCATCAGGCCGGCTGTACCCACCAGCCACGGATGCCCTGCCAGCCGAGCACCGGCCCCGCGGCCGGTCGGGCGCGGGTAAACCCGGCGCCACGCGGGCAACCCGGCGCTGGCCCTCCCAGCGAACAGCTCGTCCGCATCCACCACGAGCTCCTCGCCCGCAAGCTCGTCGCCGGTCTGCTCGTCAGCAACCTCCACCCACGGCTCCTCGCCCCCTGACGGCGCAGACGCGTGGGCGGGGCTCCCGTAGTCCCACTCCTGCGTCCGGTCTGCCTCGGCGCCGTGCGCATGCGCTTCCCCTGACAGCTGGTGCCGCGGTGGGACCGGAGCCGGCGGCGCCCCGAAGACCTGCGACGCCCTCGCGGCTCGCCCAGCCTTACGCGGCCGGCGCGTTCGCGGCCTCACCTGCTGTGAAGGTTCCTCCGCCGTTGGCGCTGACGGAGGCGCAGTCCCGCCTGGCTCCTGCACCTGCGATTGCCCGTCGCCGGCGTCATCCTCGGTCTCCGCCACGCCCGGCGCGGCGACATACAGCGTCACAAGACCATTGCGCCCAAGGTCGTTGCCCGCCAGCGGCTCCTGCGCGACCACCTGCCCAACCAGATCCGTGGCGCAGCCAAACGAGCGATCAAGGCCGGGCCGCAGCCCGGCACGCCGGACGGCCTGCGCCGCCTCGCCCGCGGCCTGCCCGACGTACTCACCAACCAGCCGACGCCCACCCGGGCTCCCTCGACGGGCAGCCTGAGCGCGCTCGGTTCCCTGCCCTGGCGTTGCTTCGCTATTGCTCATCACGGTTACTGACCGCGACGAGCCCAAAACGGCCAACGGATTTCAGCGTCGCGCTCGCGAGGGCTATCTATCCAGAGCTACACGCGCGGCCCGCCCGTCGCTGAAGCTCTTCGCCTCAATGCGCTGGGCTTCTGCTGTGCGCCGGGGAGCAGCAGGGCAGGAGCGTGACATTCAGGATTGCTCCTCGTCGTTTCTATGAAGGAGGGTGTGGTTGTCAAGTGCGGTTGGGGTGTCGGTCAGGCTCACGCGCAGCACGACGATCCGGTTTGCACCCCTACGGGCTCATCGAGATGAGCGGTCGTAGCTTCAGGCACGTCGTGCTCAGACGGCGCGAGTGGCCCGAACTCGGCTAGAAGCTAAGAGGCGACGCTCGCCACGGCAAACCGGTCAGGGAGGGCGGCGACGCCTCCGTCAACCACCCCTGCCGTGAGCCGCGGCCCGCCGACGTGCGCGAGCTGACTCAGTCGCAAATTGCGCCTTTTTTCGGCATCCCGTCCATCGAAACTGGTCGCAGTAGGCGTATAATAAAACACGGATTACAGAACTCTCGGGCTGTTTGGGGGATCTGCCCATTTCGCTGGTGGCATGGATGCGAGGCCCATCTGCGCTGGGGAGGCGCGCTCGATGAAAAGGCCCTGGCATAGCGGTGGGAGTTGGTCGCGGCTCAGCTCGGAGGCTTTGGGCGTACCCAGCTGGCGGCCACGGCCATGGTGCTCCAGGCCGGAGCGGCCGGTAGCTGGAGGTCGGTGCAGCGTTATGCGCCGCACGCATGCGCGCACCGTGGCTTGCGATAGCTCGGTGGCACAGGAGCCATGGCCCCGAACGCCTGGGACGTGGGTGGTCGGTTCGTGCAGGGTGAGGACGTAGGGGGCACCCGTGAAGAGCGAACGTATGCGAAGTCGTTCCTCGCTGGGCTCGCCAAAGCGCCAAAGTCCGGCGGCGAGACCTAGCCGAGGAGCGGGGGGCCGACGGCCACCCAACGGCGTCTCGCGCGAGGAGGAGGCTGCTCGCGCTAGCTCAGTTGAGGAGCTCTGCGCCGATGTCGCCGCACGCTTACGTGCGCGACGCTCAGAGATCGAGGAGGCGCTCGTTGCTCGTCTCGACGTCGACTTTGACCCGGAGGGAGGTCAGGACGCCGCATACCTCGCGGGGGTGCGCGCGGCGGTCGCGGAGAACGTGGACTATTGCCTGATGGGCGTCGAGCAAGGGGAGGGGTGGTTGGGCTCGATTCCCCCGGCGGCGGTGGCGCAGGCGCAGCGCGCAGCTCGCAACGGCGTGAGCCTTGACAAGGTGCTGCTCCGCTATAACGCCGGCCACGCGGCGCTGGAGGAGTTCGTCATGCAAGAGGCTGAGCGCAGCGAGCTCGCAAGCCAGGGGATTGAGCTGCGTCATATGCTCAGGACGCAGGGGGCGCTGCGCCTTGATCACTTCACAGCCTCGATAGCCATTGAGTACCAGCAGGAGCTCGAGCGGGCGGCGCACTCCCCCGAGCTGCGCCGCAGAGAGCGTGTGCAGAAGCTGCTCGCCGGTGGACAATTCGACGGCACCGAGCTCGGCTATGAGCTCAACGATGCCTGGCACCTCGGCGTGATCGCGATGGGCGCCAGGGCGAAGGAGACCATCCTCGGCCTGGCCGCAGGACTCGGTCGCCGGGCGCCCCTGAGCGTGTCAGCTAGCGAGAAGACCGTCTGGGCGTGGTTCGGCAGTGAGCGCAGAATCGCGAGCACAGCTATCGAGCCGCTTCTGTCGGCCAAGGAACGTGCGGGTGCGTCGTTGGCGATCGGCGAGCCGGGATGGGGCCTCGACGGCTGGCGTCTGACACACCGCCAAGCCCAAGCCGCGATGCTCATCGCCCAGCGCAGGCCACAGAAGGGCCTCACGCGGTACGCCGATGTCGCGCTGGTGGCCGCGGTGCTGAGGGACAAGGAGTTCGCACAGTCGCTGGTGGAGATCCATCTATCGCCGCTCGAGAATCAGAGCGACGGGGGTGCGGTCTCGCGCGAAACGCTGCGCGCCTACTTCGCCGCGGGATGCAACGCCGCAACAGCGGCCGCTGCACTGGGGGTGGCCCGGCACACGGTCGAACGCCACCTGCACACGATCGAGGAGATGCTCGGCCGTTTGCTCCATACGTGCCATGCTGAGCTGGAGGTGGCGCTGCTCGTTGAGGAGCTCGGCGAGCCCGCCGGACTGTCGCGTGACGGTCAGCCACCTCCACGGTGAGCTCATTCCCGTGCCCGGAGAGTCCTACCGGGCGTGATTGGGACAAATAGCGCATTTTCGCTAGCTAAGTGAGTCACATTGGCACACCATGGCCTGCGTGAGCGGAGGTACACCTAAGTGAACTGAAATCCACGTTTCTCGAACAGGGATTGGGGGCTGACGATGGCGTCTCGTGCGCGGTTCTTGACGGTGTGTCTTGCATGCTGCGTGACGGGAGTGCCTCTCGGCGTCCTCGCCTCTCTTGCCGCGGCGGAGCCAGCTTTGGGGAGCACCACGAGCATCGTTTCGCCGCTGTCGCCGCAGGCGGCCTTGGAAGCCAGCCAACGCGCGGCTGTGAGGGCGTACGCTCGCGAACATGGCGTGAGTCTCCAGCGCGCTAGGGCAGTCCTCTCCCTCCAGGCGAAAGCTGACGGCGTGCCCGAAGCCCTGCACAGCGCGCTTGGCGACGGGTACGGCGAGGTGTGGTTTGACAACGATACTGCCCAGGTCGTTGTAGACGTTGGCCCGGGAGCCAGCGTGAGCGTCGCTCGTCAGGTGCTGAGCCGCTTCGGGGTGGCTGGTCATAGCAGGATCGAAACCAAGGCGTGGAACCAAACGGCCCTCAACGACGGGGTCTCGCGTCTGACGCAGCGGTTGGGGCCCTACATAAGCTCAGGTAAGGCGCAGGTTGGCATCGTCGGCAACGACGCGGTGCAAGTTTCGATCGCGGCGAGCGCGAGCACCGCTGAACAAGAATCAATTACCGGTGCCGCCACCAACCCTCAAGACGCCACCTCCGGCAGCAGCATCGCGACCAACGTCATCACGCCGGTGGTCAAAGTCAGCAACGAACCGCGCTTCCGTGTTGTGCCCACCTATTCCCTCCCAGGTGACGGGGGACCTCCGTTGATCGCAGGAATGGCGTATGGGAGTGGAAGTATCGGCTGCACGCTCGGGTTTGAGGCTAGCTCGCCTGTCAATAACAACACCTACTATCTTACGGCCGGACACTGCATCAGTCCAGGGCGTGAAGACGTAGCGTGTCTGAGCGAAGGCAACACAAATTGCTCTTACTTTGGTTTTGACATTGGAGGGTTCGTGGGCTCCGGTGGTGATGCGGGGGTCGTGGCAGACACCTCGAGTGCATGGCCTGGGTACCCCGCTTTTATTGACTGGGACTGCTGCAGCGGGACGCTGCCTGTGTTCGGCGTGAGCTCCGCCACCGTGGGCGACGTTGTTTGCCATACCGGGTACGGATCACCATCCTACGGAGAGCCCGGCACGAGCTGTGGAGAAGTCGATGAAGTGGGAACGACGATCTACTATAAATCACCGTGGAACACATACGTCACCGTCGACAAGATTGTCGGCCCCGCGATCTGTGGATTCGAGGGTGACAGCGGCGGGCCCGTGTTTAGTCCATATGATGCCTACGCAAAGGGCATCTTCAATGCGGTCACCGTGCAATACGAAGGCGAACCCGGCTCTTGCGGCAAATCGGCCTACTTCTCTGACGTCAAATCGACGGCGGCCTTTCTTGGCGTCAATGTGGACCTATATGCGAGCGCGCTGCACTCCCCGGCGGTCGAAACGAATTCGGCGTCATCGGTCACCCAGACCTCGGCGAAGTTGAGCGCCACGGTGAATCCGGACGGTAGTGAAGTCAGTGAATGCAAGCTTGAATACGGCACTACCACGGCCTACGGAGCAAGCGCTCAATGCACACCGTCGCCGGGGGCCGGTGAACACGCAGTGGCGGTGTCTGCATCCGTCACGGGCCTTGCCGCGAACACCACCTACCACTTCAGGGTTGTCGCGACCAACCCGGGCGGAACCAGCTACGCGGGCGACAACACGTTCATGACGCTGCCCGACGCTCCGACGGTGCTGACGGAAGCTGCGTCGTCCATCACTCAGACCTCGGCAACCGTACACGCAACGGTGAATCCCAACGGCGGTGAAGTCAGCAAATGCGAATTTGAATACGGCCCCACGACCTCCTATGGATCAACCGCCCCGTGCTCCGCGCTGCCGGGGTCCGGAAGCAGCCCAGTCGCGGTCTCCGCGTCGGTCACGGGTCTCGCCGCGAACACCACCTACCACTTCAGGATCTCAGCGACCAACGCGGGCGGCACGAGCAAAGATTCAGACGAAACGTTCAAAACACTCCCCAGTCCCCCGACGGTCGTGACCAAGGCTGCGTCGGAAGTCAAGCAGACCAAAGCGACCCTGAACGCGACGGTGAACCCCAACAGCACGGAAGTTAGCAAATGCGAACTCGAATACGGCCCCACGACCTCCTATGGATCAACCGCCCCGTGCTCCGCGCTGCCGGGGTCCGGAAGCAGCCCGGTCGCGGTCTCCGCGTCGGTCACGGGTCTCGCCGCGAACACCACCTACCAC
>Ga0182024_10013350_pt1 | contig 16059 bp, 12 predicted proteins | sample P32metaG_FD_120480 | JGI IMG/M metagenome (GOLD analysis project Ga0182024, IMG submission 120480) | Permafrost microbial communities from Stordalen Mire, Sweden - P3-2 metaG (Illumina Assembly) | ecosystem: Environmental > Terrestrial > Soil > Wetlands > Permafrost | place: Sweden: Stordalen... | reverse complement strand
CGATTTCCCAATCCCCGATGCCGCAAACCAGGAAGCAAGCGAAGAAGCGGTGGTAGAAGTCGAGCTTACGAACCAGCCCACGCCAACACCGCGCCCCAAATCCAAATCACGCCCCAAAACCAAATCACACCGCAAATCCAACTCGCGTCCATCTCCGGCACCCCCAGCCGAAAATGAAGACCTCGAGCAAGAAGATCTCTCCGAACTCACCTCGGCCGAGCGCCATTCCCGCAAATGCTACATCTGCAACCATCCTGACCGCGAATATATCGAAGAAGCCTTCGTGCAATGGCGTAGTCCCGCTACCATCATGCGCCGCTGGGACATCCAGGCCAAAACCACCATTTACCACCACGCCCACGCCTTCAATCTTTTTGCTCTGCGCAATCGCAATCTGCAATACGCCCTCGGCAACATCATCGAGGACGCCGACACACGCCACTTCACCCCGGCCGAGATCCTCGACTCCGTCCGCGCTCTCGCGCACATGAACGAAGATGGCCGCTGGATTCATCCCACCAGCAAATCCGAGGTCCTGTTTTCCTCACAACGACTGCCCGCCGGCCAGGCAGGGCTGCCCCCTTACCCGAGCCGCGAACCCATCCTAATCGCTACTGCCCCAGAATTAAAAAACGATGCAAACCACTGAAAACAATCACCGGCGACCCACTCTAATCGCTACTTTTTCTGGCGTTTTGGGCGCTTCGCCAATCGGGAGAGCGAATGCGGAACGCACTACGGAGGAACAACGTCGAGAAGTACGCCGGTCAACTAGGGGTGCCCGATCCTCGTTTACACGAGCCAGGACTCGATCTTGATTCGGGATTGCAGCGTTCGGTGGACGGGACAGCTTTCCGCGATTTGCAGCAATTTCGATCGTTGCTCGGCACTCAGGGGGCCTGCCAATTCCAATTCGCGCTCAATACGATCGAGAATCCCTTCCTTCGTTTCGCACGCGGCGCAATCTTCGGCGTGAATCTTCGCATGCCGCAGGCGTACGATGACGCCCTGGAGCGGCCAATTCTTTCGCCGGGCATACATTCCCAGAGTCATGGAAGTGCATGCGCCCAAAGCTGCCAGCAGCAAGTCGTAAGGAGTTGGTCCGGAGTTTGTGCCTCCCGCAGCAGCCGGTTCGTCCGCGGTCAGATGATGCGAGCCGGCAAAAATTTCCTGCGCAAAGCTCACACCGTTGCCGCGCACGACCACGCTCGGTTCCAGGATTGATGAATGCGGCGAAGCCTTCTCCGATACGTTCATGCAACCCTCCGCGCCGATCAGCGGCTAACTGGTAGCATAGTTTATTCTGGGGTGAGGCCCATCGCTTGAGTAACTTCGTCGCGCGCCTGAATGTAATCGAGCTGCGATTGGAGCAGCAAAGTCTTGGCGTCGAACTCCTGCGCGACGGCGTTCTGCGCCTGCGATTGCAGCGCCGCGCCTTTCTGCAGTTGTTGCGCGTATACGCGACTGGATTCCGCGCGCAACGCGTGCAGTTCTTCGGACACTTGCACCATTTCCCGCGTGCGTTGCAGCTTGTTGTAAGCAACCTGCAGCCGCAGCTCCACGTCCTCGGTGACGCGCGCGAGATTTTCTTTGGCTTCCGCCACTTGCGCGTCGCTCTCGCGCAAGGCTGCGCGTCTCCGGCCGCCGTCGAAAAGATCGTAAGTAAGTTCAACTCCGAAGGTGCCGAAGTTGTGCGCTAGAAAGGGAACGTTGTTCTGGTAACTATAGCGCGCGAACGCCGTGACGTCTGGCACATAGTCAGCCTTGGACAATTGCACAGCGGCGGACGCTTTTCGCAGTTCTTCGCGCGCCGCCACAATCTCCGGATGCGATTGCAGCGCGACCTTGATGCACTCCTCGCGCTCGCAAGTATCATGAACCCCGGGAACGCTGGGATCGAGTTCGAGCCGGGTGGTCAGGGGCAGCCCGGTGACGTCGTCAAGTTGCATGGTCAGGTCCGAGAGCTGCAACTCCGTGGTCAGCAGTTCCTGTTTTGCTTGCAGCGATTGCGCGCGGCTTTCGATCACGTCCTCGTCCAGCGCGCTGCCGTATTTCACTTGTTCGGTGCGCTCGTTCTGCAGGTCTTGTGCAGCTTTGATCCTGGCTTCGGTGGCGCTGTGGTGCAATTGCGTGATCAGAACGCGGTAGTAGAGCTGGTGAACTTTCAGCGCGACTTCGTTTTCCGTTTCCTGCGCGTCTGCTCGCGTGGCGCCCAATTCCGCGCTCGCGGCGTCATTCGCAGGTTTGACCCTTGTGAATAATTGTGTGAGCGGCTGCACCAATCCGGTGCCGCTGGTCACGAACTCTTTACCACCCTGATTGAGAATCACCGAACTCGCGGGAATCGGAGTCCCGGCCACGGTACCCAGGCTGCCCGCGGCAATCTGGATGAACTGCGTGTCCGTCACCGTGAACACCCGGCTCTCGTTCTTTATCGTGGGAAAGTACGCGCTCTTGGCCACATCCTTCGCGTGCTGCTTTTCCTCCACCCGCAACCCGGCGATGCGCACCACGTGATTGTGCTTCAGCGCGAGTTGTACTGCGTCCGCCAGGGTGAGATGGCGAGGAGTATTTGTCGCCTGTTCCTGCGCCCCAGCAAAAGTCAGCGAGCCCAGGAATAACAGACCGGTGGTCAAAACCTTGCTACGTGCGTTCATGATTTCGCCTCCCGAGGCGCGGGCGATTGTTCCTGCAAGGCGCTGAGGTTGCCGTAGCTCAGCGGTGACTCGCGAAGCATGGCGATGAGCAGCAGGGCGACGACGCTCGCCCAAGCCACCAGGTAGAATCCATCGATTAAGCTCAGCGTATACGCTTGCAGCCGTAATCTGCCGCCCATGAGTTCGACCGCCCGGCCCGCGGCGGCAGGCAAGCCGGAGGATTTTGAATACACTCCCGCCGTGAGCGCCCGGATATTGCCGTCGGTGATCCAGTTCCCGCTCTGCACGTGCAGGCCGAGAAGATTCGAGTGCAGCTTTTCTCGCTGCGCAATGAAGTGGCCCATGAACACCGCGCCGAGTTCCCCGCCAAACAGCCGCACGACATGAAAGAACGCTGAAAATGTCAGAATCCATTGCGGCTTCGATAATCCTCCCGAAAAAATCCCCTGCAGGATAATCGTCGCAACTAAACCGATAAACGCGAACGATTGTCCGAGGCCCATGAGCAATTCAGTGCGGTAATAATTCGGTGCGGACCATGCGCTGGTGAGCTGTGCGTTCAAATACGACGCAAGAGCGATAAACACGAAACCGGAAGCCATGAGCAGGCGCGAATCTAGTCCCGACAACAACAGAAGCCCGGCTACAAAGGCGAGCAGAAGCAGAGGAACTGCGCTCCAAATCACCGCAGGCCCAATTTGATCGGCCTCAAAGCCGTGAATTCCGAGCGACTGCGGTATCAAGATGATGGTTGCCACAAGCGAAAAACGAAACAAAAACAGCCCGATGCCCAGCAGCAGCGTGTTCCACTGGCGGAGATAGGGCATGTCAACCAAAGGATTGGGACCGCGCAGACGCCGCACCGTTGCCGCCACGAGGAGGAATAAGCCGCCGAAGAACAACGCGGTGAACACTCCCGAACGCCACCAATCGAGCCTTTCCCCCTGGTCGAATGCGGCGTACAACATCGCGAATCCTAAGCTGCCGTACAGAAAGGCCGCGAAACTCGGCGGCGCGCCCGACCTCTTTGGCGCAGGAGTCGCGGGTATCCCGTAATAGATGCAGAGCACCATCAGCGGAGTAATGACCGCCGAATTCCAGAACATCCAATGCCAGGACAGATGATCTCTGTACCAGCCATAGAGCGATGGGGCGATGTTCACAGCTCCATCAACGAACGTCGCGTAGAGCGCTATCGTGAAGGGAAGGAAGCGAAGAGGAATATTTCGCAGCGCAAAGGTGAGCGTAAGCGGATAGAAGGTGCCGGAGGTGAGGCCGGCCAAAACAAGCGCCACGATCAGCAAGCTGTAGTTGTGGATGAAAGGAAGGAAGGCGCAGACCAACGTAAACGTCGTCGCAGCGAAGAATAGAATTCTCCGCGGTCCCATCAGGGCGCCCAGATAGACGGTAAAAGGTCCGATGAACATCAAGGCAATGTTGTAGGCGCTGCTGATCCATGCGCCGTCATCAAAGCCAATGCCGAGATGCCCCTTGAGGTCGGCAGTGCCGAGCGAAAGCATGCGGCCGGTGAGCGTGACAATTCCGGCGCCCATGATCACTCCCAGGATTCCGAGCAACGGACTCTTCGAGAGTTCCGAGGGCGCGGCTGCCGCAAGAACCCGCGCAACTTGTATCGGTGAAGGTTGTAGGGCCGAGATTGCAGCAGCCATCGTGCGCTCCAATTAGTGGCTCGTGCGCACGGTGGCGACGACGGACAGACCCGGACGCAGGCTGCTCGCAACGCTGGAATCATCGAGCGCGATCTTGACGGGTATTCTTTGCACTACCTTCGTGTAATTGCCGGTGGCATTGTCGGGCGGCAGCAGCGCGAATTGCGAACCGCTGGCGGGAGCGATCTCGAGCACTTTGCCGTGAATCACCTTGCCCGGGTACTCGTCCACGGCGATTTCCACAGGGTCGCCAATTTTCATGTTGGTGAGCTGCGTCTCTCGATAATTTGCCTGCACCCACTTGATCTTGCTTACGAACGAAATCACTTGCGTACCCGGAGAGACCAACTGCCCGGGCCGTACTTGCCGTTCGCCCACCGTGCCGTCACCGGGCGCGTCGATCTTGGTATAGCCCAGGTTTACTTGCGCAACGGTGAGCGCGGCTTCCTTCGCGTGAAGGTCGGCCAGGAGTTGCGCGTCTTGTGATTCAAGGACCGCCTTGCCGCGGCGTTCAGCCTCCGCCGCTAGCTCATTGCTGCGCAGCAGGGTTTTTGCCTGCTCCAGGTCAGCCGTGCGGCTCGCGAGCTGAGCCGCCAGCCGCTGCTCGTCGGCCACCGCCTGTTCAACTTTCTGTTGCGTGGTTGACCGCGTCTGCAGCAGGGCTTCTTGCCGGCTTCGTTCAGCCTTCGTGCGAACCACATCCGCTTGCGCGGCTTCGATGCCGGCCTGCGCGGCTGTGATCTGCGCGTGCGCTTGATCGATTCCGGCTAGAGCATGATCGATCTTCGCGTCTTGCAGATCGCGCTGCCGGCGATTATTTTCGATGGCGGCCTTGCTCGCTTCCACCGCCGCGTTAGCCTGCGCCACTTGCGCCTGGTAGTCGTCATCGTCCAAAGCAACGAGCAAGTCCCCTTTATGCACTTCCTGGAAGTCGGAGACTTTTACATCCCGAACGATGCCGGCAACTTTCGTGCTGAGCGGCGTCAAATCGCCTCGGACGTAAGCATCGTCCGTGACTTGCTCGATGCGGCCGCCTTCCCACGAATTCCAGTTCCAGGTGATCGTCCACACCACCGCAGCCGCCAGCAGCACGACCAGCACAGGTGTTCCGTACTTCTGCCACTTCGGCCGTGCTTTCGGTTGCTCCGGCGCGTGCTCGGGCACCGCCGCTGGGACAGGAGCCGGCGTACTTGCGGCCGCCATGATTGATAGACCTCCTCCATGTAGTGCGGGGCTCGATTAAAAGCAATTCGTGACCCGAGTTACCCAGGGATGGATATGCCTGAAAAGGTTGAGCGTTATAGCCCTGAGGATATACAGAGCCGGCGAGTTGCTGTCAACATCTTCTCTGCTGCGCGGATGTTGACATCCCCAAACCGCGCGCGACTGGCCACCACGTGCACAGTCGCGTGCATCGGGATCGCGATAAAAAAAACGACGAAAGAGAATATAATGCGCGCCATGGCTTCCAGCACCCATGGCCCAAGCCTGTCCGGGCTCACCCCGGACCTTCGGCTCGTCATAGACTCGCGACTCCCGCGCTAATTCATACCGCTCCGCCGCTTGAGACGTCTTTGCACCGTCCGAAACGCGGCGTGCAAGGTCCGGGCTATTTTTTCTGAGCGAATGAGCGAATGTAAGTCACCAGACCGTGAATTCGCTCATCGCTGAGGGAACCCTTGAATGATGGCATGCCACCGTTGCCGTCGGAGATTATCTGCGCGAGTTGCGCATCGCTCAGTTTCTGTACCGCCGGTGAGCGAAGGTCCGGGACATTCAGGGTTTTTCCAACCTGAGAGCCGCCACCATCTGGACCATGGCACATCGCGCATTTTGCTCGGAATGTGGAACTGGTGCCGGCGCTGTCTTGACTGTTGTCAGCGCGCACAATCGAGACAACAAAAAACGTAAGACCAACGAAAAGCAGCAGCAGAAATGCGAAAGCAAAAATTACATGACGTTCAGCGTTATCTTCTCTCACGATTTCTCCTTCACTTAAAATTTTTACCCCAGGCGCGGACGCTTTTCCCCGCGACGTCTGAGAAACGGCTGGGAGACCGCTAACTAAACCCCAGACTTGTGAAAGGCAGGTCCCTCACCCTTTTTCCGGTCGCAGCGAAAACGGCGTTGCAAAACGCCGCCACAAACGGGGGCACTCCCGGCTCGCCGACGCCTGCGGGAGGCGCGTCACTTTCGACGATGTACACGTTCGTCTGAAGAGGCGCGTCGGCAATTCGAGCCACTGGATAATCCTGAAAGTTCGATTGGTTGATGGCACCCTTGGTGGCCGTAATTTCGCCGCTGCGCACGATGCTGGCGCCGAATACCGCAGCGCCTTCGAACTGCGCGCGCGTCGCTTCCGGATTTACCACCAGGCCCGCATCCAACACGGTATCCACGCGCGGGATACGAACTTCGCCCTGGTCGTCGACTTCCACCTCAACGACGGTGGCCACGTACGTCAAGAAGCTGCGATGCGCCGCAATCCCGACGCCACTACCCTTGCCGTGCTTGCGCTTTCCCCAGCCGGATTTTTCCGCGACCATTTCCGTAACATGGCGCAGACGACCCGTTTCCCAAGGATAGGTCTGCAGGGACGCTCCATAGTTCGGGTAGTCCACGCCGGTGAAATCGATGGTGCGCGGTTTCCCGATCAGGTCCAGCAAGTAATCCACTTGATCACGCCCGGCCGCAATTGCCAGTTCATCGGTGAAGCATTGGACCGCGAACCCGTGATAGATGTTGGCGACCGAGCGTAACCAGCCGATGCGGACGTGAGCTTTCGCCGGGCCATTCTCGATGCGAAGATTTGGAAGATCGTAAGGAACGTCGGTCCAACCCTGCGCCAGATGGCCAGGATCGCCGTAAACCGCGTTTACATCAAAAGTCGAGGTAATCGGAGGAAAGACCGAGCGTTGCAGCCATGCCGTTGGCTTGCCGTTCGCGCCCAGAGCCGCCTTCATGTACATGCTTGCGACAGCATTGTAATAGTCGAACTTGATGTCATCCTCACGCGTCCAGACGACCTTTACCGGCCGGCCCACTTTTTTGGACAACACCGCAGCTTCGGCAACGTAATCGGGCTTTGACTTGCGGCCGAACCCTCCACCAAGCAGAGTCACATGGCAAATTACGTCTTCCTTCGCGATCCCCAATTCTTTCGAGATGATGTCTTGCGCAGCTTGAGGATTCTGCGTGGGAGCCCACGCCGTCACTTTGCCGTCTTTAAACTCGGCGAGAGCGACCAAGGGTTCCATCGTAGCGTGCGCCAGAAGCGGAACGTAGTAATCCGCCTCATAAATCTTCCCGCCTTTGGCGAAAGCCGCGTCCGCGTCACCAATGTTGCGCACTACTTTGCATGGCTTGTGGGAGGTCTCTCGCAATTCGTTCTTGTATGCGCCCGAGTCGTACGTTTCGTTGGGTCCGTTGTCCCAGGAGATGTTCAGCTTCTTGCGTCCTTGAAATGCAGCCCAAGTGTTATCCGCAATTACCGCAATGCCACCGAGAGGCTGAAATGCCGGCGGAGGCTGGAACGGATCTATGGGAACAGTCTGACGCACACCCGCAACCTTCAAGGCGTCCTTGTCGTCGTACGATTTCACTTTGCCGCCGATAACGGGCGGACGCTGCACGGACGCGTACACCATGCCCTCTACACGGGCGTCCATTCCATAAATGGCTTTCCCCGTTACAAGCTCTTCGAGGTCGTAGCTTACTTCGCCCTTGCCTACATACCGCCATGCGCTCTTTGGTTTGAGTTTTAGCTGTTCTTTGGCAGGGACCGGTAACTTCGCCGCAGCGCTCGCGAGTTCGCCGTAACCTGCTCGTTGGTTCGTCGAGCGGTGAACAACAACGTGTAAATCCGTCTCACACTCGGCTGCCGGCACATTCCATTGCTGAGCCGCGGCTTGAATCAACATTAGTCGCGCGGTTGCTCCGGCCACGCGCATCACGTCGTAGAACGATCGAATGGAGTGCGACCCGTCCGTATTCTGGTCACCGTAGCGCTTGTCGCCAATGGCCTGCTCGATCTTCACTCGTTTCCAATCGGCGTCGAGTTCATCGGCGACGACCAACGGAAGCGACGTGCGGATTGTCGTGCCCATCTCCGAGCGATGCGCCACGATCCACACGGTACCGTCGGGATTAATTCCGACGAAAGCGCTTGGATGGAATGTTGCGAGATCCGCATGCGTATCGTGCGGGAGCGTGTCGACGGACAGCAGGTTGGGGTAAAAACGCACACCCAGCACAAAGGCGCCCGCCGCGAAGACGCCTCCCCGCAAGAAATTACGCCGGCTGACGTTCTCAATCGGACTCATGCCATTTCTCCTGCCGCGGTTTTAATCGCAGCGCGAATCCGCTGATAAGTTCCACAACGGCAGATGTTCCCGGCCATCGCGTCTTCGATCTCCTGATCGGTCGGCTTCTTGTTGCCATTCAATAAAGCCACGGCCTGCATCATCTGCCCCACCTGGCAGTAACCACACTGCGGCACATTGATTTGCATCCAAGCTTTCTGAACGGGATGCAGCCCGTTTTTCTCCAGGCCTTCGACCGTCGTAATTTCCTTTCCGGCCGCGTCGCTCATGGCTGTTACGCAGGATCGTGTGGCTTGCCCATTAATGTGGACCGTACACGCACCGCAAAGACCGATGCCGCAACCGAACTTCGATCCCGTCAACCCCAAAACGTCGCGCAGGTACCACAGCAACGGCATTTCGGGCTCGCCGCTAAACGACCGATCCGATCCATTTACTTTCAGTTGAATCATGGCCGCTCCTCACTTCGAACGCATGAAGCAGTTCTCCTCCCCGCTAAGCCGCGTTACTGACCGCCACCAATTCCAATTCGCTTCTCATCCGCAGAATCCAAGTGCGCTTGCTTTTCCATTTGTAGAATCACGGCTGAGAAGTCTTGCTCGTTTCCTGGCGTCAACTGTGCCGCATTCACCTCCAATGCCGCTCGTGCCGCGGGCATCTGAGCGCCGACCGCAGCCGCAAGCTTGAGTATCAGTCCGAAATCCTTGTTCATCAAGCGTAGCGGAAATTGCGGGCTGTAATCGCCATTCATCGCTCTCTGCAGTTTTCCCACGTGCGCCGGAGCCACGACTGCGGTCTGGGACAGCACGTCCAGTAAACGATTGCGATCGAGGCCAGCCTTCTCACCGAGCGCAACGGCCTCGGCGATCGCCTGCATTCCGATTCCTAGCAGGCTGTTCACGACGAGCTTCATCGCCGCTCCCGAGCCGCTGGGCCCCACATAAAAATACTTTCGAGCGATCGCGCGGAAGATCGACTCCGCAGCGTCGAAGCAGCCGCGGGCGCCGCCTCCGGACAGGGTCAGCGCGCCCTGTTCGGCGACCGGGGTACTGCCCGAGATGGTCACGTCAAGGACGTCCACCGCACGCTCGGAACCCAGTCGCGAGAGTGTCTTGGACGTCTCCGGATAAACCGTGCTCATGTCGATGAACAGTGAGCCGCCACGCGCGCTAGCGAAGGCACCGTCCGCTCCGTTAAAAACGTTCATCACGGCTTCGTCACTGGGAAGGCAGGACAGTAGCACGTCGCAACCGGACGTAAGTTGCGCAACGCTTTCCGCGACCGCGCCGCCATATTGAATCAGTTCCTGCGCCTTGCTGCGATCGCGGTCATACGCGGTGAGTTTGAAACCGGCTTCAAGCAACCGCTGCGCAATCGGCCGGCCCATGTAGCCGATGCCGATGAATCCCAGCTTGTCTTTTCCCGGCGTAATTGGCTTCATATCGAATCATCCTTTTCCCTTCCCGATGCCAGACACGTGCAAACGCCGTGCCAGAAATCGAGGTGTTCTACGGATACGGCATCAATCTGTAAGTCATTGAAACCAAGAGCGGTGCAACCTAGTGATGCGAGTGAAGTGCGAGGTTGATTCGGCTCGTGTGTCGAAAGAATTCAACAGATTTCCAGACGATGTCAACAGTCCGACACTTTCCCTATCGCCGCCAAGGTCTTGGGATCCATTGAACCGGAACTGTTCTAGAAATTTGCGCAGACTGTTCCTCGAGCCTAAGAAGGATGAGAACGTCCAGATCGCCGCTGCGCACATGGTTCCGTTCAGAACCCAACGGTGCTCTGCCGCCCACGGCTGACCGCAAAGATGCTCCGCCGAAGGTCGGGGCTCACAGTTCGACGTAGCTTTCGGCGTCCGTGAAACAAACGTGATTTTACGGCGGCGGTCGAGATGCCGAGAATGCGGGCCGTTTCTTCAACGGACCGATCTTCGACGATGCGGAGCAAGACCGTACCTCGAATTGTCGGGCCTAAACCATTGATCGCTTCGGTCAAGAGTTCTTTGCGCTCTCGCCGCCAGCAGGACTCTTCAGGACTGGGACGCAGGTCAACGAATGCCCGCATGAGAGGCTTCGCGCAATCGTCTGGGCTTTCAGGCGAAATTTCGACCACTTCCCGCCTACTGCGCAGCAGCATGAGCGCTTCATTCATGGCAATGCGTGTTAGCCAGGTGGAGAAACGCGACTTTTCTTGAAAGTCATTCAGATGAAGGAAGGCCTTGTGAAAACTTTCCTGGACGACATCTTCGGAGTCTTCACGGTTCTTCGTTATCCGGAGTGCAGCCGCAAAAACTCTCCGCTTGTATCGCAAGACCAATTCCTCGGAAGCGTGCGCATCTCCACGCTTGGTGGCCGCAATCAGCGCGCCGTCGGAGTTATTATCGTGAGTTGCATAAAAAGCTTCCATGATTCCGGACCTCGCGGCCACTCAGTTACATCGTGGCCGACGCTGAAAGATGCAATTGTTGTGCCAGAGACTAGGTCTGACGAGAATGACTCGGGAGTGACTGACAGATTGGGGTTTGCGTCAATTCACGGGAGTTCCGGCAGCGTGTGTTGTCAAGTAAAACTGTCAGACGGTTGGCACTCTGTCTATTTGGTTGGAGGCCCTGAAGATTGTGGTCCGTGCACGACGGGCCGGCTGAACTGGGCAACCGGCTCTAACAACACTCGAGCTGGTAGGAATTTCTTAAGATTTAACACCAAACGCAGTGAGAAATAAGCTGCTTGCAAAACGCCCGCGCGGCAGCCCAGAATCGTCACCGTACGGTCGGTTAATTGCATGGAGCGAGACGCTGCATTGCCGGAGCGGAAGTATGTCCAGGTTCAATCCTCTTTTGTGGTCCAAGCCACCTGTGATTTGGAGCTATGGTATTGCCGTTCTGTCGGTTATCGCAGCGCTGGTGATTTCACGGTGGCCGGCGTTTCATTTGGAAACTGCTCCGGCGTCGCTGTTTCTTTGCGCCGTCATGATCAATGCGTGGTTGGGTGGAGTAGGGCCGGGATTGCTCGCGACCGTCCTCTCCTGTCTCGCATTCAATTATTACTTCCTGGAGCCTCTGTATTCGTTCGCCGTAAAGTCGAAAGAGATACCACGCTTTGTCATCTTCGCCGTGTCAGCCATGGTTGCCGGAACGCTGAGCGCTGCACAAAGGAGCGCCACAGAATCGCTCAGGCGCGCACGCGATTACCAGACAGAGACAGTAAAAGAGCTGCAGAGGACCAACGAGGCGTTACAAGCAGAAAGCCGTGAGCGCAAGCGGGCCGCAGAGGCGTTGCGGCAAGCGCAGGCGGAGCTCGCGCACGTGAACCGTGTCGCCACGATGGGAGAGCTGACTGCTTCCCTGGCGCACGAGGTGAATCAACCGATTGCCGCTGCAGTGACTGACGCCAATACCTGTTTTCGCTGGCTGGCGCGCGATCACCCCGACGTGGAAGAGGCGCGCGCGGCGGCAGCGAGAGTCGTCAAAGACACCACCCGTGCGGCGGAAATCATCAGCCGGGTCCGCCAGCTCTTCAAGAAGAGCGCTTCCGAACGGGAGTTGGTTGATGCAAACGAAGTGATTCCAAGGATGATCGCTCTCCTGTACGGCGAGGCCGCACAATACAACATATCAGTGCGAGCGGAGCTGGCGGCAGATCTTCCCCAAGTCATTGGAGATCGCGTCCAGTTGCAGCAGGTGCTGATGAATCTGATCGTGAACAGCATTGATGCAATGAAGGATGTAGATGGGCCCAGGGAGCTCGTTATCAGCTCGCAGCGAACGGAAAATGCGGAAGTTTTGGTTTCGGTGATTGATACCGGGGTGGGGCTGCCCCAGCAGCAGGCAAGCCAGATCTTCAATGCCTTCTTTACGACCAAGAATCACGGCACCGGCCTGGGCTTCGGATCAGCCGCTCGATCGTCGAATCGCACGGCGGGCGTTTGTGGGCTGCCGACAACCCACCACGCGGCGCAAGCTTTTATTTCACGCTGCCTACCAAAGTTGAGGCACAGGGGTGATGCGTCACATCTGCGCCGTTTCTCATATGCCCGACTGTTGTCGTATGGGATACAGGATATGCTCGTGACCTCGGCTGCGAAGCTTGCTACTTGAATCCTCAGCCGTAACACGGGAATCTGTGGCAGGCGATATCCCGCGATGCTAGAATCGCCGAAATCTCGGTGGAACCGCGGCGGATCTCTCGATGCTAACGAATCCTACGCAAGACGTTGGTTCATGTTTGCGGTTCCTCCGCTGTCGCCACCGCACGTTCCCGCAACGGTTTCTGATATTCGTTTGTTTGCTTTTCCCGTTTTCAGGCTGCCAGCGGTCTGCCGCCCCCGCTCCAGATGTGACCATCACGGTCATTGACCAGAGTTGGTTAGACAAGGAGTATCAAGACCGGCGCACCGAGGAAATCAGCGGGTTCACGCGCGAGACTGGGATCCACGTAAGAGTTCTGCCCTCCTCGGAAGCTCCGGTCGAACAGTTGTCCACTTGGCTTAGCCTGTTGGGAAGTGAAGCCAAAATTCCTGATGTTTATGCTGTGGACGTGATCTGGCCGAAAATTCTTGCGGACAATCTGATTGATTTGAAAGCCTACGTGCCCGCTGAGGAGATCGCGGCGCACGCGCCGGATTTGGTTGCAAATGATACGGTAGACGGTCGAGTGATCGCGCTCCCGTACCACATCGATATCGGACTTCTGTATTACCGTACGGATTTGCTGCACAGATACGGCTTCCGGGACCCGCCGAAAACCTGGGACGAGCTTGAGGCCATGTCTCGGCGAATTCAGGCCGGCGAGCGCGCCAAAGGCCGCAAGAATTTCTGGGGTTTTATTTGGCAAGGTGCACCGACGGAGGCTTTGACCTGCAACGCACTCGAGTGGCAGGAGTCGCAGGGCGGCGGCGGGATTATCGAGAATGGCCGGATCACCGTGAACAATCCGGAAACGATCCAGGCCTGGGAAAGAGCGGCACGCTGGATCGGCTCCATCTCTCCGCCGGGAGTCGTGGCTTACCAGGAATGGGACACGCTCAACGTGTGGAGAGCGGGAGGCGCCGCTTTCATGCGCAGCTGGAGCGATTGGCTAGGGCCGTATTTGTGGGCTCGCTCCGAAACGCCCGGCGCAGAGACAAACAACTACGACGTCGCGCCGTTGCCCGCGGGTCGGGCAGGCAGCATAGGCGCATTCGGCGGACACAGCTACGGCGTATCGAAGTACTCGGCGCATACCCAGGAGGCGGTTATGTTCGTCCGTTACTTGTGCCGCCGCGACGTGGAACTCAGGCGCTTGCGGACTTACTCAGGAGTGCCGACGATCCCTCAGTTGGGCCAAGATCCCGGCGTACTTGCCGCGACGCCTTATCTGACCACTGTGCAGAAAGCCTACGACCGAGGCTTTGCGGTGCGGCCCTCCACGGAGACCGGCAAAAACTATCCGGCGGTCTCACGCGCATATTTTGAAGCTGTTCATTCCGTCCTGACTGGTCAAAGCACAGCGGCGAAGGCCGCGGCCGACCTGCAGGAGCAACTGGCGCATATCACCGGTTTCGAGGCAGAAGGTGTCCACGCGAATGATGTCAGTGAGCTAGAAACTCCGAACGCCCACAGGGCACACAGCGGCCTTCTCAGACCGGGCAGAAGTACCGAGCGCAGCGCGGCCAAAGGAAACTTCGAGCGAGCGCGATGATGAACGAACAGGCCACGAGGGACGGCTCCACGCGGGCGCGCGTGTTCGGCAAGTTTCTCCGGCCCCGGCACCTGAACATAGGGCCGCGGCTGGCTGCTTGTTTCCTGATCATCGTGTTTTTGATGGGGGCGGCCGACGTTATCGCGGTGTGGCAGTTCAAACGCATCGAAGTTCCGGCGCAGCAGTTTTACCAAGCCGACCAGAAGTCGCTCGCGGTCATGCGCGTTCACCTCGATCTGATGGAATTCCGAGAGGCATTGACTAGGCTGGCGGAATCGCAAGACGAGCGCAAGTTCGCCGAGGAAGCCGTTTCGCAACGGGATCACTTGTTGCAGGACGTCGAGCGCGCGGAGCAAACGCTCAAGTTGTCTCCGTACGTCGACCAATACATCCCGATCACGCTAGAAGCCGTAGGAACTTCGCTGCCGGTGCAGGCTGACAGCCTCATGCAACTCGCCAAGGTCGCGGACTGGCAAGCCGTGCGGTTGCGTTTGGCGAACCAGGTGCGGGCTATGGCGGGCTTGACCTCACGGCTTGTGTATGACGTCGATCAGGAAGTGGCCCAAGAACGCATGCGAGCGCTGGCGAGCACTCGGCAGGCGCGGCGGCAGCTGACATTCGTGCTCTCCCTCACGGCAGCGTTTACCTTATTAATGGCCGCGGCTCTGGGCTGGTACGCCACTCGGAGCATCACCGGACCGCTCGCTGCCCTCGATGCCGGAGCACTGGCGTTGGGACGTGGCGATTTTCGGCACGAGATCGAAATCGAAGGCGAAGACGAACTCGCACGGATGGGGACCGTTTTCAATTATGCCGCACGGCGGGTTCGCGAACTGTATGACGAATTGAAGCTCAACGAGGCTCGCTTTCGTTCCCTGATCGAGCATTCCTCCGACCTGACCATGATCCTGGATCACGAAGGTAAGATTCGTTATGTGAGTCCCGCCAGCGTGCGGGTAACAGGCCGGACGCCAGAGGAACTCGACGGAGAGTATTTGACAAATTTTCTGCAGTCCGAAGACGTTCCCAGGATTCGGGCCGCGTTGACAGCCGCTCCGACGGAACAGGGACCTGCGGTCGAAATTGGCTTCCGGCGCTCCGACGGGAACGTGGCTATTCTTGAGCTGTTGGCCAACAACCTCCTCGACGATCCGGCCGTGGCCGGAGTGATCGTCAACGCGCGCGACATCACGGAACGCAAGCGTGCGGAGGAGGCCCTCCGCGAGGTGCAGGCGGAGCTCGCGCACGTGAACCGCGTCACCACTCTGGGAGAGCTGACTGCTTCCCTGGCGCACGAAGTGAATCAACCGATTGCCGCGGCAGTCACCGACGCCAATACCTGCTTGCGCTGGCTGACGCGCGATCACCCGGACGTGGAAGAGGCGCGGGCGGCGGCAGCGAGAGCCGCCAAAGACGCGACGCGTGCAGCGGAGATCATCAGCCGGGTGCGCCTGCTCTTCAAGAAGGCGGCTCCCGAACGGGAGTTGGTTGATACAAACGAAGTGATTCCGAGGATGATCGCGCTCCTGTACGGCGAGGCCGCGCGATACAACATAGCAGTGCGCGCGGAGTTGGCGGCAGATCTTCCCCACGTCATTGGAGATCGGGTCCAATTGCAACAGGTGCTGATGAATCTGATCGTGAACAGCATTGATGCAATGAAGGATGTAGATGGGCCCAGGGAGCTCGTTATCAGCTCGCAGCGAACGGAAAATGCGGAAGT
>Ga0182024_10013349_pt1 | contig 16059 bp, 28 predicted proteins | sample P32metaG_FD_120480 | JGI IMG/M metagenome (GOLD analysis project Ga0182024, IMG submission 120480) | Permafrost microbial communities from Stordalen Mire, Sweden - P3-2 metaG (Illumina Assembly) | ecosystem: Environmental > Terrestrial > Soil > Wetlands > Permafrost | place: Sweden: Stordalen... | reverse complement strand
GATGATCAAATTCTCACCCGTGGGCCCTTTAGTCTTCAGGGCCTTCTGGAAATAGTTGCGGAACTGCCGCTCGAGCAGCCCATAGGTGCGCTTGACTTTCTGTTTCTCGCGCAATTGTAAGCCGTAGCCGCCCATCTTGGAGCGCCGCGCCTGGCCATGTTGCCCAGGAACGAAATTCCGCTTCTCAATCGCGCATTTTTCGGTGAAACACCGCAGGCCTTTCAGGAAAAGCTTCTGCCCTTCCCTTCGGCACAGCCGGCAAACCGCTTCCCGGTGTCTTGCCACTTCGTTTTCTCCTTTTCTCGAATCCCGCGCACGCTGCTGTAAAATGAATAGGAACTTGGACGGAACGAATTAAACGCGACGGCGCTTCGGGGGACGGCAGCCGTTGTGAGGAACCGGCGTGACGTCCTTGATATGTACAATGTGCAGTCCCGCGGCAGCCAGCGCGCGTACAGCGGATTCACGGCCTGAACCAGGGCCCTTGACGCGAACCTCGATGCTTTTCATTCCATACTGGTCGCGCGCCACCCCCGCCGCAGTCATGGACGCTTGCTGTGCCGCATAGGGAGTGCCCTTGCGCGAGCCCTTGAACCCGATCGAGCCCGCGGACGACCAGCAAACGGAACGGCCATCGGGAGCGGTGATGGTGACGATGGTGTTGTTGAACGTTGCCTGAATACATGCCAAGCCGTGCGGCACGATTTTCTTCTCGCGCTTTTTCTTGAACTCCTTCTTGCGCTTGGCGGCGGGTTTGGCGCCCGCCTTTCCGGACGGCTGCGGTGCTCCAGTATCCTGTGCTTCTTTTGCCACGCGTTCCCCTCTCTATCGAGACGTCCTCTAAAACGGCCAGCCAAACACTTTTTACCTGGCTTTCGTTGCGCTTGCGCCGGACACGGCCCTGCGATAGCCGGAGTCCAGCCGGACCTACTTGCGCGCCATGACCTTCTTCTTCGTGGCGACCGCGCCCTTACGCGGACCTTTACGCGTCCGGGCGTTCGTATGCGTGCGCTGCCCGCGCACAGGCAGATTGCGCCGGTGCCGAAGTCCGCGATAGCACTGGATTTCGATCAGCCGCCGAATATTCATCTGCACTTCTTTACGAAGATCGCCTTCCACGCGGCCTTCCGACTCGATGGTCTGACGGATGCGGTTGACCTCTTCCTCGGTCAGGTCCTTGATTTTCTTAACCTGATCGACATCGGCCTTGGCGCAGATGGATCGCGCGCGCTCCTGTCCGATGCCGTAAATCGAGGTGAGGCCCACCCACAAACGCTTCTGCGGCGGCAAATCTACGCCTGCAACACGTGCCATGTACGCCCTCGCTATCCCTGGCGCTGCTTGTGTTTCGGGTTACTGCAAATAACCCGCACCACACCGCGCCGGTGAATGACCTTGCACTTATCGCAAATTTTCTTGACCGAAGCCCTAACTTTCATCTTGCTGCTCCATTCCCCAACGACTTGCCCTGGCCACAAACTTGCCTGCCTATCATTAGACTACTTATATCGATATACGATGCGTCCACGCGTCAAGTCATAAGGCGAGAGCTCGACGGCGACGCGGTCGCCCGCGAGAATGCGAATGAAATTCTTGCGCATCTTGCCGGAGATATGCGCCAGCACCTGGTGCTTGTTTTCGAGCTGCACGCGAAACATCGCGTTCGGCAACGGCTCGATGACCGTTGCCATGACTTCGATGGCGTCTTCCTTCGAGTTACCGGAATCGCCCTTTTTCTTTTCTGCCTGCGGACGCTTGGCCATAGACTCCCGAATTGCTACCAGGATGCTCCAGAGATCTCACGCGGCCGCGTCAAAATCCACGGGCCGTTCGCGGTGACTGCGACGGTATGCTCGAAGTGCGCCGAGTAGCTGCCATCCACCGTGGTAGCCGTCCAGCGATCATCGAGCACTTTCACTTCAGGGCTGCCGGCATTGACCATCGGCTCAATCGCGAAAACCATGCCCTCTTCGAGACGCGGTCCGCGCCCGGGTTCCCCGTAATTCGGCACGTTCGGTTCCTCATGCATCTTGGTGCCGATGCCGTGCCCCACAAACTCGCGCACCACCGAAAAGCCGTTTTTCTCCACCCACTTTTGCACCGCGGCGGAAACATCGCTCAGGCGGTTGCCAGGCTGCACTTTCTCGATGGCCTGGTCCAGCGATTCGCGCGTCACGCGCAAGAGCTTTTCGACCTCAGACGAAACTTTGCCGACCGGCACCGTGACCGCAGCGTCGCCAAAATAGCCATCGAGTTCGACGCCGAAATCGAGTGAGATGATGTCGCCTTCTTTGACGCGCCGCGTCGCCGAGGGAATCCCGTGAACGATTTCCTGGTTCACCGAAGCGCATAACACGCATGGATAACCGCGGTAACCTTTGAACGCCGAGCGCGCGCCGTGTTCAGCCGTGCGCCGCTCCGCGAGTTTCTCGAGTTCGAGCGTCGTTACCCCGGGGCGAACGGCCGCGCGCAAATCGTTGAGCACATCCCACACAATCAAGCCCGCGCGGTGCATGGTCTCGAGTTCCGCGGATGATTTGCAGACAATCATCTTTAGCGCGCTGCCTGCTGCCCGGTACCGAGGATCTCAAGCACTCGGCCGGTCACCGATGCGGGCAGCGCCATGCCGTCCACGTCGACCAGCATCCCTTGCCTGCGGTAGTAATCGACCAGGGGGCGCGTCTGCGCCTCGTACGCGGCCAGGCGTTCGGCAATCACTTCCTCTTGATCGTCGGCGCGCTGGATCAATTCACCGCCGTCATTATCGCAGCGACCCGCGACCCGTGGCGGCTGGTCGTAAATATTGTAAATCTCGCCACCGATTGCGCAGGTGCGCCGACCGGTAAGGCGCCGCAACAAGTGCGCTGGATCGACGACAAAGTGCACCACTACCGGCTTACCCCAGGAGCGAGCTTGCAGAATCTGGTCCAGCTTTTCCGCCTGCGGCAGCGTCCGGGGAAACCCATCGAGCACGAAACCGTTGGCTCCGTCGGGGCGCGCTATCCGCTCCGCCACCATATCCAGCACAATTTCGTCAGGCACCAGGTCCCCGCGGTCCATGATCGGCTTGGCGCGCCGTCCGAGCGGCGTATCATGGCTGACATGATCCCGCAACATGTCTCCGGTGGAGAGGTGCGGCACGCCGAAATACTTGGCGACTTGCTTGGCCTGCGTGCCCTTGCCTGCTCCGGGCGGCCCAAGAAAAATCACCGCGCGCCCAAGCGTCTGGCGATGCGCCTCATCCATACCGGCGGCTCCGCAGCTTTCCTTTCTTGACGAAGCCCTCGTAATTGCGCATGACCAGCTGTGCCTCGATCTGCTGCACGGTATCCATGGCCACGCCCACCACAATGAGCAGCGAAGTGCCGCCGAAATAAAACGAAATGTTCAGACCCTCGAGCACGAACCGCCACATGTGGTTGTCGAACCAGGTGCCCACGACGCCCGGCAGGTGCTGGAGGTGCACGCCTGCAATCATCCATTCCGGCAGCAGGCACACAGCGGCGAGATAAACGCCGCCCACAAAGGTGAGTCGCCGCAAGATGCGGTTGATATGCTCCGAAGTATTGCGTCCAGGCCGGATACCCGGAATGAATCCGCCGTACTTGCGCATGTTGTCCGCAAGCTCGGTGGGGTTGAATACGATGCCCACATAGAAAAATGCGAAGGCGATAATCAGTACGACATAAATGAGCGTATACAGCGGCTCGCCCCACGACAATGCCTTGGACATGCGGTCAAACGTGGGAAAGCGTTTGCCAATCACCAGGTCAATGGTGCCGGGGAACGTAAGCAGCGAGCTCGCGAAAATCGGCGGTATAACGCCGCCGGCATTCACGCGCAGCGGCAGGTAACTCATCTGTCCGCCCATGACCCGCCGGCCGACAACACGCTTGGCGTACTGTACCGGGATGCGGCGCTGGCCGCCCTCAACGAACACGATGAAGCCAATCACCACGAGCATGACGCCAACAAGCAAAATCACCGCCAAGCCCGTGAATGGCCCCCACTGCGCGGTTGCGACCTTGGTGTACAAATCGTAGATACCGCGCGGCAGTCCCACGACGATGCCGGCAAAAATGATGAGCGACATCCCGTTGCCCACGCCGCGTTCACTGATCTGCTCACCCAGCCACATGATGAACGCCGAGCCGGTGGTGAGCGTAAGGATGGTCATCAGCGTAAATCCAATGCCCGGGTTGTACACCAGCGCCGACCCATTCGGCCCCGATTGCCGCTGCAGCGTGAAGGCGATTGAAAGCGACTGCACGATGCTCAGGATAATCGTAAGGTAGCGGGTGTACTGGGTGATCTTCCGCCGCCCCAGCTCGCCTTCCTTCTGAAGACGCTCGAGGTACGGCCAGGCCACGGTCATCAATTGCAGAATGATCGAAGCCGTGATGTAGGGCATGATGCCTAGCGCGAAAATCGTCAGGCGCCGGAAATTACCGCCGCTGAACAAATCGATAATGCCCAGGACCGAGCCCTGGTTTTGCTGGAAGAGTTGCGCCAGTACATCGGTGTTAATCCCCGGCGTGGGCAGAAACGCGCCCAGCCGGTAAACCGCCAGGATCGCCAGCGTGAACAGAATCCGCTTGCGCAGATCCGGGATCCGAAACATGTTGGCAAACGCTTCAAAGAACTGGTTCATGGCAGCCGTTCGACCTTGCCTCCGGCGCGCGTGATTTTCTCCTCGGCCGACTGACTGAAGGCGTGCGCGCGCACCGTGATCGCCGCCTTCAAATTACCGTCACCCAGGATCTTGATCTGCCTTCGGGCGTGCCGCACCAGGCCGCGCGCCGCCAGGGTTTCCGGCGTCACGACGTCGCCCTCCGCGAAAGCATTGAGCATCTCGATATTCAGCACCGCGAACTCGTGACCGAACGGGTTGTGGAATCCGCGCTTGGGAATTCGGCGATGTAAAGGCATCTGCCCGCCCTCAAATCCCGGACGCCGCGAAAAACCTTTGCGCGATTTCTGGCCCTTGTTACCTGCGCCCGCAGTCTTGCCTAATTTCGAGCCAATGCCGCGGCCCACGCGGACTTTTTTGTGCCGCGAGCCGCGCGGGGGACGCAGGTTCGATAAATTAACGGGCATGATCTCCTCAGTCGCTCGTTTTCGATCGCAATGCTAATCCGCAGCGTCTCATCCGCAACTTCTCATCCGCAACTACTCATCAACGACGTGCAACCCTAATCGACTTGCACCACCAGATGGCGCACCTTATGTACCATGCCGCGCACCGACGGGGTGTCCGCGCATTCCACCACTTGCTGCATCCGCCGGAAACCCAGTCCCCGGATGGTTTGCCGCATGTCTCGGGTGCAACCGATGAAGCTGCGCACCCACTTGATCCGGAACGTGCCGCCCGGGTTGCCGGGCGCCGGGTCGCCGGTCGCCTGTTTGTCGGGCGCCTGTTTGTCCGTCAGGTGTTTGTCGGTCGGGTCTTTCGCCATTTTCGGTCGCCAGCCTTTTCGCGGCTAATGCCGCAAATCTTCCACGGATTTGGAGCGCTGCTCGGCCACCTTGGCCTCATCCTTCAAGCGCAGCAAGGCGTCAAACGTGGCCTTGATCACGTTGTGCGGGTTCGAGGTGCCAATCGATTTCGTCAGCACGTTGTGAATCCCGGCGACTTCCATTACCGCGCGCACCGGCCCTCCCGCAATGATTCCGGTTCCCTCCCCTGCGGGCTTGAGCAGCACCTGACCCGAACCATAATGGCCCAGGACCTGGTGCGGAATCGAGGTGCCCTTCAAGTTGAGCTGGATCAAGTTTTTCTTGGCCTGTTCGATTGCCTTGCGGATGGCCATGGGAACCTCGCGCGCTTTACCCATGCCGAACCCCGCGTGGCCTCGCTGATCCCCCACCACCACCAGCGCGGAGAAACTGAGGTTCTTGCCACCCTTGACGACTTTCGTGACCCGCTGGATGGACACGACCTGATCCTTCAAATTATTCGCGCTGACTTCAAAGTTGCGGCGTACCGACAGGGTTTCTCGTAGGATTTGTTTCGACATAACGTTAGAACTTCAAGCCTGCCTCTCGGGCCGCATTCGCAAGAGCTTCGACGCGGCCGTGATACATATAGCCGCCGCGATCAAACACGACCTGCTGGATACCGGCGCCAAGCGCGCGCTCGGCTACGGTCTTACCCACCTCTTTGGCCGCGACCACGTTGCCGCCGGTTTTCTTGCCGGTCTCGGCGCCCTCGCGCAATTTCTTGTCGATAGTGCTTGCGGAAACCAGCGTGCGCCCGCTCTGATCGTCAATCACCTGCGCGTAAATGTGGCCGAGCGAGCGATACACGCACAGCCGAGGCCGCTCCGGAGTGCCGGCAACGCGCCGGCGCACGCGCGTGTGTACTGCTTCCCGGTGCAGATTGCGCGACAGCTTGCGAACCGATTTCGCCACAACGTTCTCCTTGTTCACTAGCTTGTTTACTAGCTTGTTTGCTGCCTTGTTTCCTGACGCTCGCGGCGTCCGCGCGATTTAAGACGCGGTCTTGGCCGCGCCTGCCTTGCCAGCCTTCTTCTTCAGCCGTTCACCGACCAGGCGAATGCCTTTTTGCTTATACGGGTCGGGAGGGCGCAAGCCGCGAATATCGGCCGCGACCTGGCCTACCCGGGCGCGGTCGGCGCCACTCACGGTTACATGCGTCTGCTTCTCGATGGCTACCTGGATGCCTTCGGGAACCGGGAACTCGACCGGGTGCGAATAACCCAGCGCGAACACCACTGTCTTGCCCTTGAGTTCGGCGCGATAGCCTACGCCCACGATGTCCAGTTCTTTCTTGAATCCGTCGGTTACCCCGCGCACCGCGTTCGCCACCAGCGCCCGCGCCAGGCCGTGCAGCGCGCGATGCTCCTCGGAATCGCGCAACGCATTCAGCACGCCGTCTTTCTGTTCAAAACGAATGCCTACGGGTACAGGAACCACGAGCTTTCCCTTGGGGCCTTGAACCTCAACGGCCGCGCCCAGCTGAATTTTCACGCCCGCGGGCAGCGGTATCGGTTTGTTTCCAATTCGCGACATGGCTTGTATCCCCTCACTACCTGCTACTTCGCCTGGTGCCTGGCTTCGTGCCTAGCTGCAATGCGTGGTTCGCAACTTGACTGTGCCTACCCAAGCGTCTCGCTTACCACACCTCGCACAATAACTCGCCGCCAATGCGTTCCTTGCGCGCCGAGCGGCCCGTCATCACGCCGCGTGGCGTCGTCAAAATACAGATTCCCAAACCGCCGACCACCCCGCGAATCTCATCGGCGCCGACGTAACGCCGGCTGCCCGGCCGTGACAGCCGTTTCAGGTCGGTGATCACCGAACGCTTGTCCGGCGTGTATTTCAAAAACACGCGCAACGCCCTGCGGGTCTTCGATTCATCCACGATTTTGTATGTGGAGATGTAGCCCTCTTCCTTCAACACGCGCGCGATTTCAATCTTGAGTTTGGACGCAGGCAACTCCACCCGGGCGTGCCGCGCCCTCATGGCGTTTCGAATGCGCGTAAGCATGTCGGCGATAGGATCGGTCTGCATACCGGCTACCAGCTCGCCTTCACTACGCCGGGAATCTCGCCGCGCAGCGCGAAGCTCCGGAAACAGATGCGGCACATCTCGAATTTGCGTATAAAACCGCGCGGACGGCCGCAAACGCGGCAGCGATTTCGCTGGCGGTTCGAGAACTTCAGCTTCTTGCTCATCTTCGCAACTTGGCAGGTTCGCGCCATAAATCTCCTTTAGCTTACGCTTGCCCTTGCGTGCGCAGCGGCACGCCCATCAATTTCAACAGCTCGCGCCCCTCTTCGTCATTGCGCGCGGTGGTGGTCAGCGTGATGTTCATGCCCTTGATCTTGTCCACCCGCGTGTAGTCGATCTCCGGGAATACCAGCTGGTCGCGCAGGCCCATGGTGTAGTTTCCGCGCCCGTCGAAAGCGTTCGCCGGCAGGCCTTTGAAATCGCGCACGCGCGGCAGGACCACGTTGCACAGCCGGTCGAGGAATTCATACATCCGGTCGCCACGCAGCGTGACGCAGCAGCCGATGGGCATGCCCTTGCGAATCTTGAAATTCGCGATGGACTTCTTGGCGCGGGTGATGATCGGCCTCTGTCCGGCAATCTGGCCGAGTTCAATGGCCGCCACATCGAGCAGCTTGACGTTTTGGCTGGCCTCGCCCAACCCGATATTCACCACCACTTTCGAAACCTTGGGCACCGCCATCGGGTTCTTGTATCCAAAGCGCTTCATCAACGCGGGTACCACGTCGGTGCGGTACCGTTGTCGCAATCGGCTTATTTCAGCTGGCATTTCGCAGGGCCTCTACTTCTCCAGCGTCGCGCCGCAGCGGCGGCAGACGCGGTTTCTGCTGCCATCGGGCAGCGTGTTGTGGCCCACACGCGTGTGCTTATTGCACGCCGCGCAGAGCAGCAGGACGTTCGAGATCTGGATGGGACCTTCCTTCTCCACAATACCGCCCTTCACATTTTTCGACGGGTTGGCACGGGTATGCCGCTTGATGATGTTGGCATGCTCCACCATTACCGTGCGTTTATAAGGATTGACGGCCAGTACGCGGCCCGTCTTGCCCTTGTCCCGCCCAGTCATCACGCGCACCTGATCGCCTTTGCGAATGCTCGCATTGGTCGCCGCGCGGTTTGTCGATTCCGTCTTTGCTGCCTTGGGCACTGTGCTTACTCCATCCTTCGTTCGTTTTACCGGCGTTTACCGGCGTTTTACCAGCGTCTTTTATCGGCGCTTCCTGCCGGTGTTTCTTTGCCGGCGTTTCTTGTTGCACGCCTTTTACCGGTATCCGGTTTCCGCTGTCGTTACCGGCCTTCACCAGACTTCCGGGGCCAGCGAAACGATCTTGGCGAATTTTTTCTCGCGCAGTTCGCGCGCTACCGGACCAAAAACGCGCGTGCCTACCGGCTCGTTGGCGTCGTTGATCAGCACTGCGGCATTATCGTCAAAACGGATGTAGGTGCCGTCCTTGCGCCGGTGTTCTTTGCGCGTGCGCACCACCACGGCACGCACGACTTTGCCCTTCTTGATGGGGCTTTCCGGAGTCGCCTCTTTCACCGACGCGGTGATGACGTCGCCTAATCCCGCCCGGCTGCCCACATCGCCGCCCAGCGGCAGGATACACATCAAGCGGCGCGCACCAGAGTTATCGGCCACGGTCAGCCAGCTTCGCATTTGAATCATTGCCGAACGCTCCTCGCGCTAACGCACTTTAGTGCTGCGGGACATCACTTCCGCAAGCCGCCACCGCTTCAATTTCGACATGGGCCGAGTCTCGACGATGCGCACGGTGTCGCCCGTGCGCGCGTCCCCCTGCTCGTCGTGGGCATAAAATTTCTTCGATATGCGCACGTAGCGGACGTACAGGTTATGCTTCACCCGCCGCGTCACGCGCACCACGATGGTTTTCTGCATCTTCGCGCTGGTCACCACGCCGACCAGTTCCTTGCGCCGGTGTGCTCGCGCTGCCGCAGCTTCCGGGGTCGCGCCCTCTGCGCTGCCAGCCTGATTATTTCCTTGCGTCGCCATGAGCATTCCTCAATTCGCGTTCTCGCAGCAGGGTTTTTACGCGCGCAAAGTCACGCCTTGCCAGGCGCAGCCGCCCAACCGCCTCCGCCTGGCCCGAGGTGAGCTGGAAGCGCAGCCGGAAAATCTGTTCGGCCAGTTCGCGCTCGCGTGCCTGCAGTTCCGAGGTATCGAGATCGCGCATTTTTTCGACAAATCCGCGCGCAGGCATCAGAGACTCCCTGCACGGGTAACAAACTTCGTGCGAATCGGCAGCTTATGCGACGCCAGCTCCATGGCCTGGCTGGCCGTAGCCAAATCGACGCCCGCCATCTCGAACATCACCCGGCCCGGCTTGACCACCGCCACCCAGTGTTCTGGCGCGCCCTTGCCCTTGCCCATGCGCGTTTCCGCAGGCTTTTTGGTGAATGGCTTGTCGGGGAAAATCCGGATCCACAGCTTGCCGCCGCGCTTTATGAATCGCGTCATGGCCACGCGCGAGGCTTCAATCTGCCGGTCGGTGATCCAGGCCGGTTCGAGGGCCTTCAGGCCGTATTCACCGAATGCCAATGTGCCGCCGCGCCAGGCCTTTCCGCGGCGCCGGCCGCGCTGCTGTTTGCGATACTTCACTTTTTTGGGCATCAACATAAAAGGCGCCTCTTAGGCTCGGTCCTTAATTAAACTCCGACTCCAACGCCGGCGGGTACGCCCGGCACGCTGCGCTTGTTGCCGCGCTCGGGCACGTTTTCGCCCTGGTAGACCCAGCACTTCACGCCAATCACGCCGTAGGTGGTATAAGCCTGCGCAAAGCCATAATCGATATCGGCACGCAGCGTTTGCAGCGGCAGGCGGCCTTGCAGGTACCATTCCTTGCGCGCGATTTCCGCGCCGTTCAGGCGCCCCGCCACACGCACCTTGATCCCTTTGCAGCCAAAGCGCAGCGCCGAGTCGACGGCTTTACGCATTGCGCGGCGAAAGGCTACGCGCTTTTCAAGCTGCAAGGCAATCGATTCTGCCACCAGCTGCGCGTCCAGTTCCGGGCGGTGCACTTCCTGGATGTCGATATGCACTTCGCGCTTGGTGCGCTTCTGCACTTCGTTCTTGAGCTTGTCGATTTCCGCGCCTTTGCGGCCAATGATGATGCCGGGACGCGCGGTATACAGACGGATCACCAGTTTGTTGGCCGCGCGTTCGATATCGATGGCGCTGATGCCCGCCGAGCGCAGCCGTTCCTTGAGCTGCCGCCGCAGCACGACGTCTTCGTGCAGCAGGTCTGCGTAATCGCGGCCGGCATACCACCGCGACCTCCACGGCTTGTTGTAGCCCAGTCGAAACCCGTATGGATGTGTCTTCTGCCCCAAGCGATTCCTCCCACTGCCGTACCTTCTACTTCTACTTTCGTTCCGTCCGGCGATTCTTGCCGGCTGTGATGTCTGTTGGCGGCCACCACCGCGGCGGCCCGCAGGCCACGGTAAGCGGCACTGCCGCAAGAGCGGCGCCTTCGGTTACTGCTTTGGCCCTGGCTTCGGCTTGCGTGGTGCCTGTTTACGTTGCGTAAGCACTCGGCGCGCCTTCTTTACGGCGCCGCGAACGCCCTTGCTCTCGGCCGCGGCAGCGGCGGCAGCAGCCGCGGTGCGCTCGGCGGCGGCCATGTGGTGCTCGGCCACGGCTACCACGATGTGCGCAGTGCGCTTCTGATACCGATAGGCACGGCCCATCGGCGCCGGACGCAACCGCTTCCAGCGCGGGCCTTCGTTCACGAAACAGTGCGAAACGTAGAGCTCGTCCACGTCTAGCGACGCACCCGCGTCCTCGGCTTTGCGCTCCGCATTCGCAATCGCACTGCGCAGCACCTTTTCGACATCGCGCGCAGCGCGCTTTTTCGTGTAGCGCAGAGTCTGCAGTGCCTGTTCGGCGCGCAGGCCGCGAATCAGATCGATCACCAGCCGCACCTTTTGCGGCGACATGCGCACAAAGCGCGCTAACGCGTGTGCCTCGATGGCGGGCAACGCGGTGCCAGGGAGTGTGACATTGGTGGCCATAAAGTTATCCCCTTGGCCCCGACGCTCCGGCACCAGGACCGCCAGCGCCCGGCCCGCCAGCACCCGGTGCAGGCGCCCCCGGAGCTCCCGCAACACCGGCAGCTCTCTCAAGCGCCGCTCGCACGGCGTGGCCCTTGAACGTGCGCGTGGGCGCGAACTCGCCCAGCTTGTGTCCGATCATCTGCTCGGTGATGTACACGGGAATGAACTTCTTACCGTTATGCACGGCGATGGTGTGGCCGATCATTTCCGGCACGATAGTCGAGCGCCGCGACCAGGTCTTCACCACTTTTTTCTCATTCCGGACGTTCAGCGCTTCCACCTTCACCCGCAGGTGATCGTCAACGAACGGACCTTTTTTTAGCGAGCGACCCATCTGTCTCCCTTTCCTGCCTGCCTGTTCCCTGACTCGGCTACTGCTTCCTCTTCCGGTCGTTACTCGTCACTCGTCGCCTGTCATTCATCCGTGCGCCGCAGCTTGATCCACTGGGCCTTGCGAACCTTGCGGAAACCACGCACCGGGCCCGAAACACGGTGCGACTGCGAGCAGAACGGGCAAACGAAGCGTGTGCCCTGCTGGCTTGGCTGCCGTTCCACCAACACCGCCCAGCCCGACTTGCAAAACCGGTGCAGCAGCGGCTCGAGCGGCTCGCCGGATTTTTGCACCGGCTTCGCTGCCGCCGGCTTCGCTACCGGCTTGGAAGCACGCAGCCGAGCACCACGTTTGTGCGCCGCTTGCGTTTGCGCTCGCTGCCGCTGTGCCTGCTGTTTTTGCGCTGCGCGTCTCTCCGACCGCGCACGTTTGCGTGCGGCCCGGCGCTTGGCGGCCCGCGATCGCTGCTGCGCTCTCCCTGTTCCCGCTCGTACGCTTCGCGATGCTCTCATCGTTCGCGTCTCCAGCTTCTCCACAGGATTCGCCGCTATTCCGCACCTGCGCCGCGTTATCCTCTGGGTTTGCGTCCCTGCGCGATCATCCGGTCGGTGCGCTTATTGTGCCGCGTCTTGGCTCCCAGCGTTGGGAATCCCCACGGCGTCTGCGGGTGGTTGCCCTTCACGCGGCCCTCACCGCCACCGTGCGGGTGATCCACCGGATTCATGGCCACGCCGCGAACCGTGGGCTTCTTGCCGTGCCAGCGGGTGCGCCCCGCCTTTCCGTACGTGACATTTTCGTGGTCGAGATTCCCGACCTGCCCCACGGTGGCCATGCAATCGACGCCAAACCGCCGCACCTCGCCCGAAGGCAGCTTCACGAGCGCCAAATCGCCTTCTTTACTCAACAGCTGCGCCGAGCCGCCTGCTGCCCGCACGACTTGCGCGCCCTTGCCAGGCGCGAGTTCCAGATTGTGCACCTGCGTTCCCGGCGGAATCAGGCGCAATGGCAGCGCATTGCCCGGCAGGATGTCGGCACCCTCGCCCGTCTGCACCGTCATGCCAACTTCCAGGCCCACTGGATGCAGGATGTAGCGCTTCTCTCCGTCGGCGTAATGCAGCAGGGCCACGCGTGCTGAACGGTTGGGATCGTATTCGATGGCCGCCACGCGCGCCGGGATGCCTTTTTTCTCGCGCCGGAAATCCACGATGCGGTATTGGCGCTTGTGGCCGCCCCCACGGTGCCACATGGTGATCTCGCCGTGCGAATTGCGTCCACCCGACCGCTTCTTCGGCTCGACCAGCGACTTCTCCGGCGTCTGCTTCGTCAGCTCGCTCTTGTCGAGCATGGTGATAAAGCGTCGCGAAGCGGTATATGGGTTGAAACTTTTCAGTGCCATCGTCAGTGCCCTTCGGTTGCGTTCGAGCCGCTACGGACTCGGGTTGAATGCGATTCTGACTTGCCACCCGGAACCGCTGTTGACCGTCCCCTACAAGTTCTCCGCGTACTCGATCATTTTTTCGTCGGGCGCAAGCTTCACGTAAGCTTTCTTCCAGTCGCGCCGAAAGCCCTCGGCCCGGCCGCGCCGGCGGAACTTGCCGTGATAAATCGCCGTACGCACGGCATCCACCTTGACCTTGAAAATCGTCTGCACCGCTTCCTTGATCTGGGTCTTGGTCGCGTCCTTAGCCACCTCGAACACCACGGTGTGCTGGGTCTCTTTCACGGCCAAACCCTTTTCGGTGATGATGGGCCGGCGAATTACTTTGTAAACGTCGGTGTTCATCGCTTATTCCTTGGCCTTTTTCGACTTTGCGGCAGGCTTGCGAGCCGCGCGTGGCTTCGCGGCGCGCGCACCCGTTGTCTCCGGGTCGTCAGCTTTGCGGGCCGCGCTGGACTTCGCCTGCGACACCGCCGACTTCACCCGCGATTTCGCGCTGCGCACCGCGGTTACCGGAACGTCGGGTGCGCTGGCGGAATTTTCCGGCCCAGCAGCCCCCGCCCCATCTGTTTCGTGCGCATCAACGGCGTGCCGGCCCGATTCCGGCCCAAGCGAACGCTCGAGCCGCAGTGCGGCCTCCTTCGAAAGCATCACGCGGCCATGCCGCAGCAGGTCGTAAGGCTGCAACGCAGCGGGTGCCACCACTTTGACGCCTTCGAGATTGCGGCTGGCTAGTTCGAGATTGCGGTTGCCAGGCGACTCAACCACTAGAATCGTTCGCGTTTCGCCATCGAGGCGTGACAGCGCCTGCCGGAATTCCTTGGTTTTATGCGAGTCGAGTGCGAACCCTTCGACCACTGTCAGCTTGGCGTCTGCGAGCTTCGCCGAAAGCGCCGAGCGCAATGCGCCCACCACCATTTTTCGCGGCAGCCGGTAGGAGTAGTCGCGCGGCTGTGGTCCGTGAACGGTGCCACCTTTGCGCCAAATCGAAGACCGAATCGAGCCCACACGCGCGCGACCGGTGCCCTTCTGCCGCCAAAGCTTGCGGCCCGAGCCCGATACTTCGCCGCGCCCCTTGGTCTTGTGGGTGCCCGCGCGCTGTCCCGCAAGGTACCAGCGCACGGTTTCATGCAGCAGGTAAGGGTTAACGGTAGCGGCAAAAACCGCGTCGGCTAGCTCCAGTTGGCCCACCGTCTGTCCGTTCAAGTTTCTTACGTCGACAACCGCCATGTTCGTCGCGTCCTTCGCTTTCACTACAGCGCGTGCACTAAAACGCTTGCAACCTAAACCCCTGCACCTAAATCTCTGCCTGAATAGGCATCCGCAAGCCGCAGCACATTCGGTTTCTCCGGTGCTATTTCCCCGGCTTGGCTGCCTTAACGGGAGCGCCCGCGCGTTTCACGGTCTTGGCTTTACGGATCAACAGGTAACAGCCCGCCGGGCCCGGCACTGCGCCGCGCACCAGCAAAAGGTTTTCATCCGCATCCACTTTAACCACACGCAAGTTTTTTACCGTTACGCGCTCGTGTCCCATGTGCCCCGGAAAATGCTGTCCTGGCCAAACGCGCGAAGGGAACGAGCTCGCTCCAATTCCGCCGGGCGCGCGGTGAAACATCGAGCCATGCGTTTCATCGCCGCCGCGATAGTGCCAGCGCTTGACGCCGCCCTGAAAGCCCTTGCCTTTGCTGACGCCGGTGACGTCCACCAATTCTCCGGGCGCGAACCCATCGACCAGCACGCGGTCGCCCACCTTGGTCTCGCCCGCGGACTCCGGCAGCCGCACTTCGCGCAACAGCCGCATGGGCGCCACATCCGCTTTCTTGAAATGGCCAGTCATGGGCTTCGAGATGCGCTGCGACTTCACGAATTCCACCAACCCCAGTTGCACCGCCTCGTACCCATCGGCCTGCTTGGTCCGCCGCTGCACGATTACGCACGGCCCCGCCTGCATCACCGTGCAAGGCACCGCTGTGCCGTCATCGGCAAAAACCTGCGTCATCCCCAGCTTGATACCCAGAATTCCATTCACGGCCATTCGAGTTGATCCTTTGCTGCTGCCCACTGTGCTGCTGCCCGGCTGCGTATCGCGCCCGAAACTTCGCGCCCTTTTTACCGCGGTTACTTGGTTACGTGCTCGCGGCCGAACGCCTTGATCTCCACGTCCACTCCCGGCGGCAGGTCGAGCTTCATTAGCGCGTCCACCGTATCGGGTGTGGGCTCGAGAATATCGATGAGCCGCTTGTGCGTGCGCATTTCAAACTGCTCGCGCGATTTCTTGTCCACGTGCGGAGACCGCAGCACGGTCCAGCGATTGATGGTGGTCGGCAGCGGAATCGGTCCCGCAACATCCGCGCCGGTACGCTTGGCGGTCTCGACGATTTCCCGCGTGGACTGGTCCAGAATGCGGTGGTCGTAGGCTTTGAGCCGGATTCGAATTCGTTCTCCTGATGGCATCGGTTACTCGACGATCTCGGTGACGGCGCCGGCGCCCACCGTGTGGCCGCCTTCGCGAATCGCGAAGCGCAGCCCCTTCTCAAGCGCTACCGGCGTGATCAGCGAAATCTCCGCCGACACGTTGTCCCCCGGCATCACCATCTCCACCCCGTCCGCCAGCTTCACGTCTCCGGTCACGTCGGTGGTCCGAAAATAAAATTGCGGCCGGTACCCGGTGAAAAACGGCGTGTG
>Ga0182024_10013348_pt1 | contig 16060 bp, 16 predicted proteins | sample P32metaG_FD_120480 | JGI IMG/M metagenome (GOLD analysis project Ga0182024, IMG submission 120480) | Permafrost microbial communities from Stordalen Mire, Sweden - P3-2 metaG (Illumina Assembly) | ecosystem: Environmental > Terrestrial > Soil > Wetlands > Permafrost | place: Sweden: Stordalen... | reverse complement strand
TCGGTGAGCACCGGCACGCCGAGTTCTCGCTTGATCCGTTCCAGGACGACCAGCCCGTCGGTCAGGCCCGGGCCGCGAAAGCTGGAGTTGCTCGAGCGGTTGGCCTTGTCGAAGCTGGCCTTGAAGATGTACCGGATGCCGAGCCGGTCGCAGACGCCCTTGACGTGCTGGGCAATCCTCATGCACAGGTCCGATGATTCGATCACGCACGGGCCGGCAATGACGAAGAGTTGAGAATGATTGAAATCGAGAGACATAAGGGTTCAGGGTTCGGGGTTCAGTTTGCAGAGGCCGATTCCTCGCGGAACCTGAACCCTGAACCCCGAACCCTCACCCCGGCACGATAAAAGGCAGCTTGGTGGGAAGCAAGTCGATGCGGACGGGCGTGTAACCGGCGGGGTCGCCGTCGACCTGCACCATCACCCGACCGGGAGAGTCGATCTCGACGTGTTTGCCCCGCTGATAGACCGCGCCCTCGGATTGCACGTGCTCGCCGGCGGCGGCCAGAAGGAACAAGCGGACCAGATCGACGTGCGAGCGGCACGGCAGCACGCACACATCCAACAGTCCATCGTCCGCCCTTGCGTAGGGGATCACCGGGAAACCCGTAGCATATTCGGACAAATTTCCCACGAACACCAGGCCGCTCTGCTGAGGGAATATCTCCTGCCCATCCAGGCTCACGCGCAATGGCCAGACCGGCGGAGACAAAAGCGAGAGCGCCGCGGGCACCAGGTAATCCCACACCTGGATTGGCCCGCGGCGCAATCGGTCCAGATGGTAAACCACCTGCGCATCGAACCCCACTCCCGCCATCAGCAGAAAAAGTTGGTTGTTCGCCCGGCCCGCATCCAACTGGCGGATCTTGCCGGCGCCGACGACCTGACTGACCTGCCGCGCCACGGAATTCATGTCCCAGTGAATGCCCAGATGCCGGCCCATTAGGTTTGCCGTGCCCAGGGGAACGGGCAACAGCGGGGGAACGAAACCGGCTTGCAACAACCGCTCGGCGACGCCGCGAAGCGTGCCATCGCCTCCGATGACGATCGCGGCCCGCGCGGACGTGGGAAAATCGTCGTCACGCAGATCGGCGGGCTTATCCAGGTATTTGTGAACGCGAAGACCCTGACTCGAAAATTGCCGTTCCAACTCAGTTGCGATCAGCGCGCCGGCACCCCGACCCGCGATCGGGTTGGCGAAAACCAGAATCTCATCCGTCTGAGGAGGAGCGATGAAGTCGGACGTGCTTGTCATAACCGGGATCGCTCATAAACGACACGTCGTCCGAACCCTATCGCTACCCGCCGGTCAAAACCGAAAGAGACCGCTCGGACCAGACCGCGAACGCGCCGAAGGTTGACACTCGTCTCGATCCGTCTTATCACTACTGTACTTCTTTGAATCCCGCCCATCCACACCCGCTGTCTGCGGGCGGTTGGGCTTGTTTGCGTTTGCGGAAATCATCCACCCATGAGCGAATCTTCTGTCGCATCGATTAACGAGCGGGCCGCCGACGAGTTCTTCAAGCGCGGCGCTGACGCCGAGGGACAGGGGCTGCACGACAAGGCCGCCGATTTTTACGAGCGCACCCTCAACGAAAACCCCGACCACGAGAAGGCGTGTTTCCGGCTGGCGGTGCTATACGACCGCCGCGGCGACGACGCCAAGGCGATCGAACTCTACGAGCGGGTGACCACCAGTCCGCCGGTGCATCTCAATGCGCTGGTGAATCTTGCGATCCTGTACGAGGACAACAACCACTACGACGAAGCGCACCGCTGCCTGGATGCGGTGCTTCGGACCGATCCGAACCACTCGCGTGCGCGCCTTTATATGAAAGACGTGGACTCGGCGCGGTCGATGTACTACGACGACGACGATCATCGCGGCGACCGCCGCAGCGCGGTGCTCGAGATTCCGCTGAGCGACTTCGAACTGTCCGTCCGCAGCCGAAACTGCCTCAAGAAGATGAATCTTCGCTCGCTGGGCGACTTGCTCCGCACGACCGAGCAGGAGTTGCTCAGCTATAAGAATTTCGGCGAGACGAGCCTGAACGAAATCAAAGCGCTACTCGCCCAAAAGGGCCTGCGGCTCGGCCAGGCCGCCGAGGAAGGCAAGGCCGGCACCGCGTCCGCCCTGTTGCGACGGCCGTCGGCCAATGTTGGCAACGTGGCGCCGGAGCTGTTGAGCAAGTCGGTGGCGGACATGGAACTCTCCGTCCGCTCCCGCAAGGCGCTTCAGCGGCTCAACATCAATACTCTGGGCGAGCTCGCTTCCCGGACCGAAGACGAATTGCTGGGTTGCAAGAATTTCGGACAGACCAGCCTCAACGAGATCAAACAGCAGCTCGGCAACTTCGGCATCGGCTTGAGGAAACTGGAAGAGTAATACAAATCTTCCGTCCCATGCAGCAAACCGTCGATCTTTGGCTTTCACGCTTCGCGCTCGACACGGTTCTGCACGCGCACGTGGCGGGGGTGGTGTTGGTATTGCCGGAGCACGTGCGGGCCGATCTACTGACCGACGGCAACTTCCGCATGTGCGATTATGAGCCGGGCCTGGGCATGATGCACGTGCCGGTCGGACTTCCCGGCCCCAATGGCGCTGGCCGGGCGGTGGTCCTCAAGCGCACGCTCCGCAAACGCCCGCCGGCATTCGTCCGCTACGTCATCGCCCACGAGCTGGCCCACGCCCACCTCCGCAACCGCGGCCGCTGGCCCGGCGACGACCCCGAACACGCCGCCGACGCGCTGGCCGCCGAATGGGGATTTCCGCGGCCGTTTTGAATCGGCGTCAGTGCGCCCTCTGACCGGCGAGCGATGCTGAAGCAACCCCGCGGATCAGCGGCCCCCCGGCCGCAACTGTCCTTGGAACTGACTGTCGTTGCGGAAGGGTGCGCGATCAACTTGCTCGATGATGAGCTGGCAGATTGCTTCGTGAATGCTGAGGTTCGAGAGGATCATGCGGGCACAAGATCGGATTCGTTCACGGGGATCACCGCCTGATTTTCCGTTGGCAAAATCGCCCAGGCAGTTTGCCCTTTTCGGTAAACACGCACGCGCACTTTTCCGGTCTGATTGTGATCGCCGACGACTTGGTTGCGGGCTACGATAAATGCGACATGATCGCCCTCTTTCGGCGTTACCTGAACTGCGACCTCATCGCTGAACACCCCTGAAAAGACCGTGCAACGAAGCCAGTTTTCGTTCATAAACTATTCCCAATAACCATCGACCAAGACCGCATCAAGGCAACTTGTACCCTCGCGCCGCGGATTTTCAACGAGTAGCCTTTTGCACGACATCCTTCTCCCGGGCGGGATGCTTCGGTACCGCCTTCTCCGGCCTTATTTTGGTCGCGCGCCCGTTGGCCTTGAAAGGGGAAGGGGATCGGCGGGGGACGTTGAGTGCCACCGCCAGCGCTTCGTCAACATTCTCGACGAAATGAAACTTAAGCGTTTGCTTCACTTCTTCGGGGATGTCCGGCAGGTCCTTTTCATTGCGTTTGGGGACAATCACCTGCTTGATGCCGGCGCGCATGGCGGCAAGGGTTTTTTCCTTAAGGCCGCCGATCGGGAGCACCAGCCCGCGGAGGGTGATCTCGCCGGTCATGGCAACATCATGACGGACAGCCCGGTCCAGCATCAGCGAGGCCAGCGCCGTGAACATCGCGACCCCGGCGCTGGGGCCGTCCTTGGGGATCGCGCCGGCGGGAATGTGAATGTGAATGTCGCTCTCGGCCAGCAGCTTGGGATCGATCCCAAGCTGTTCGGTGCGGGACCGTAGCAGGCTGAAAGCAGCGGTGGCCGACTCCTTCATCACGTCGCCGATCTGGCCCGTGAGGGTGATGTTGCCCTTGCCGGGGAATCGGCTGGCTTCGATAAAAAGGATTTCGCCGCCGACGGGCGTGTAGGCCATTCCCGTGGCGACGCCGGGCACGCTGGTCCGGCTGGCCAGTTCGGGCTCGAAACGGCGCGGGCCGAGCACTTTCGAGACAAAATCACGATCAACCGTCACCTTGTCCGTCCGCCCGCCCACAACCTCCGCCGCGATGGCCCGGCAGACCGAGCCGATGTTCCGCTCCAGGTTTCGCACGCCCGCCTCGCGCGTGTATCCCTCGATAATCCATTTGAGGGCGGCGTCGAGAAAGCGAACGTGCTTGGTCGTCAGGCCGTTGGCTTCGAGTTGCCGCGGGACGAGGTAACGCTTGGCGATATTCAGCTTGTCGTTCTCGGTGTAGCCGGGGATCTCGATGACTTCCATCCGGTCGCGCAGCGCGCCGGGCACCGTGTCCATCGTGTTGGCCGTCGCGATGAACAGGACCTTCGATAGATCGAACGGCACGTCCAGGTAATGATCGGTGAAGGTGTGATTTTGTGCCGGGTCGAGCACTTCGAGCAGGGCGGAAGCGGGATCGCCGCGGAAGTCGGCGCCGACCTTATCGATTTCGTCGAGCATCATCACCGGGTTCTTGGTGCCGGCCTTGCGCAGCTCGGCGATGATGCGGCCGGGCATCGAGCCGATGTAGGTTCGGCGGTGGCCGCGAATGTCCGCCTCGTCGCGCACGCCGCCCAATGCGACGCGGATAAAGGTTCGGCCCATCGCTTCTGCGATGCTCTTGCCGAGGCTCGTTTTGCCGACGCCGGGCGGCCCGACGAAGCACAGGATCGCGCCGCCGCCGTCGGGGCGCAGCTTGCGGACGGCCAGGTATTCGATGATCCGGCGTTTGACCTTGTCCAGGTCAAAGTGGTCGCGATCGAGCACCTTGCGGGATTCGGCAAGATCGATCTTGTCCTCGGTCTGGATGGCCCATGGCAGCTCGCTGAGAATTTGCAGATAGGTGCGGATGACGCCGTATTCTGGCGAGGCATTGGGGATCGATTCGAGCCGGTTCAGCTCGCGCACCGCCTCCTTCATGGTATTTTCAGGCAGCTTGGCGGCATCCAGCTTGGCGCGGAGCGATTCGATTTCGCCCCCTCCGCCGCCGGCTTCGGTTTCGCCCAGTTCCTTGCGGATGGCCTTGAGCTGTTCCTGCAGGTAGTAGCGCCGCTGGCTCTTGTCGATGTTCTCCTTGACCTGGGACTGGATCTTGTTTTGCAGTTCCAGCACGTCGAGCTGTGTGGCCAGCCGGGCCGCGATCATGCGAAGCCGTTTCTCCACGTCCAATTCTTCCAGCACGCGCTGTTTTTCCGCGGCATCGGCCTGAAGATTGGCTGCAAGGAAATCGGCCAGCGCAGAGGGATTGGTGATGCTGTTAAGGACCTGCGCCGCCTCATCGGGTGTGTTGGGCGAAAGCTCGATCACGCGGTTGGCCTGCTGCCGCACGCTGGCCAGAAGTGCATCGAGCGCCGGGCCCGGCGTGAGGGTGTCTTCCAGCACCTCGATGCGGCCGGTGGCAAACGGATCGCTCTGCTCGACGTTCAGTAGCCGGAAACGGGTCAAGCCGTGGACGATGATCGACTGGTTGCCATCGGGGAGCTTGAAGAGCTTGAGGATGACGCAGGCCACGCCGACCGTGTAGAGATCGCCATAGGCGGGGTCCTCCACGTCGGCGTTCTTCTGAGTGACCACGCCGACGATCTTTTCGCCGGGCATCACTTCGTCCAGCAGCGCCTTGCTCTTGGGCCGCCCGACGTTGAGGGGCATGACGGTCCCGGGGAAGACCACGATGTTGCGAATCGGCAGGATCGGCAGCACGTTTGGCAGCACCGTCTTCTGCCCGTTCGTGCCCGTCCGAATGATCGTCGCGTCCGCTGTTCGTTCAATGATTTGCGATTCAGCCATGTTAAACGAGGGTTCAGGGTTCAGGGTTTGGGGTTCAGGTCGGCAAGGAAACGTCATCCTGCCAATCTGAACCCCGAACCCTGAACCCTGAACCCTCTCCTCAACTCTTTGGAATCTCGATCCACAGCATTCCGTTGCGATAGTTGGCGCTGATTTTGTGCCGGTCGGCGTCTTCGGGAATCTCCACCTCGCGCGAGAACGCGCCGTGGTCAATTTCCATCAGATGCACGCGCACGCGCGCCGGCGGCTCGTCGAGGCTTGGAGAAAAGCTCGGCACGGCCCGCGCGCCGCGCAGTTTGAGCCGCGAATCGGCCACCTCGATGTCGATCTTTTCCTTGTCCACCCCGGCCAAATCCACGCACACCAGATAACTGGCGGCGGTCTCGTACAGATTGACGCTGGGCGTCCAGGTCTCGCTGCCGTAGACGAAACCTTTCTGGAGCTGCTCCATCATCCGATGGGTTTGTCGCGCGAGATTCTGAAACGGCAGGTCGGTGGCGAGCTCGATGGGCATAGGGGCATCTCCGCTGATTCTTGCCGGCTATCATACGCCCGGCCTTCGAGAGCGGAATAGGGAAATGCGGGGCTTGCACGAACGGGCTGTAGCGCTTGATTGTGGCGATCCCCCCGGTGGGGCGGACATTCTTGTCTACCCCACCAAGTCACCACAAAGAGGAGTTGCACCAAGTCTACAGTAGCAGTTGAAACTGTCCCCGCGCCACCAGCTCCCCGTGCCCGGTGTTTGCGAGGATATCATTGCCCGCGTCGGCGGCGGGACTGCCGCTGGGAAGGTAGGAGACGTCAAGAGTGATTTTGGCGTTCTGCCCGAAGAAGTAGTAGTTCAATCCCCCGGTGATCTCATGCACGGTCGATCGCGTGGCCGTCTTGAACTCGCGTTCGTCGAAGTGGAGGTAATCGTATCGGCCGAACACTTCCCAGTGCGGCGTGATCGTGTAACTGACCTGCGCGCGGGCGGACGGATCATATGTGTTGCCGCCCCGGCCGGCGGTGTTTCCCCGGGTATACCGGCCCAGATACGCGGCATACAGGCCGAACGGGCCGGGATTGAACTGGGCGTCGATGACGTGGCGAATGAAGTCCGTGTGGCCCGCTTCGGTGTAATCGACGCCGGCGCCCACGACCAGCAGATTCGCGTGGTTCCCCTGGGACGAGAATTGCTCGTAGTCGCGCCAATCGCCAAACAGCTTGTACTCGCCCCGGGCGGCCAGGCCAAAGTCGTCTGGGTTGGTGGGAAATGGCTGGAAGTTCGTGTTCGGCACGTTGAAGCCGCTGGTCAAAGCGGCCTCCGCCCGAAGCGGGCCTTGGTCGTCGTAACGAAGTGTCACGCCGCGGCTGAAAGCTTCTCCGCCGGCTAAATTGTCATCGACAAACGTGCGATCGGAGGCAAGCTGTTTGGCGTCGCTGATAAGCTGCTCGTGATCGAGCGGGTCCTTGAACTGCCCGCCGCCGATGACCCACGGCGTGCCATGAAATCGATATTGCACCCACGCCATCAAGAGGCTCAAGTTCCCGGTGGTCAGCTCGCTGGACTGCCAGAAAATGCGATAAGTGAAGTCCGGGCTAAAGACGTGGCCATTGAGGCCGAGTTGGAGCCGGCGGATCTCAAAGCCGCTCTGCGTATCGGGATCGCCTCCGGGGTTGGAATGCTGGCGTACCGCGGTGGCGCCGCGAACTTGGAGTAGCGAAAAGGGGCTGAGCAGGAAGTTCCCGTCGTCGCTGCGGAGGAAGAAGCCGCGGTCATCGTCCCAGCCGGCAGTCAACCCCGACATGTCCATCCTGGGCTGGCGCCGGTCAGCGTCGCGCAGCGCCTCGTCGAAGGGCGGGGCCGCGCTGTCGGGCGGAGTCGCCGTCGCCGTTTTGTCGGCGGGACGGATCTGCTGCCGAAGATCCTTCACCTCCTGCCGCAGGCGCCCGACTTCGGCGCGGAGCGACTGCATGTCCTCCCCGCTTTGCGCCGGCTCCCCTCCCCGGCACATCGACGCGAACAGACCGATGGCCAACCCCGTCCCCGCGATTCGCAACACTGGTTTCACGGCCGTCTCCCTCTGGATCGCCTCCCGAACGAAGCGTTATATACACAAACACATAACGCATGTCATCTTCATCATCCGCTAGCAACAGCCCGTCAGGCGTGTGAGAATGGGGGCATGGCCTTAAGCGCTCGAAATCAATTCCGCGGCACGGTCGTCTCGGTGCAGACCAGCTCCGTCATGTGCGAAGTGGTGATCGACATCGGCGGGGGGAAACAGATCGTTTCCCTCATCAGCGCGTCGTCGGCCAAGCGGCTGAAGCTGAAGAAGGGGAGCACCGCCGTCGCGGTGATCAAGGCGACCGAGGTGATTGTCTCGACCGATCTCTCCGACGTCGAGGAGTGAGCCGATGCCGGGCCGTTCCAAGAGCTCGCGAGCGGGCGCTACGGCAACCGGACGCCGGCTGGTGAAGGGCCGGATCTGGGTCGAGGTGGGCGGCAAATTCGCGATCAACGACGCCGCCGCGGATCTGCTCGAACAGATCGGGGTGTGCGGGTCGCTGTCGGAAGCCGCTCGGCGCCTGCAGTTCAGCTACCGGCGTGCGTGGATGCTGCTGGACGGAGTCAATCGTCAATGGCCCGAGCCCCTGGTGTTGAGCGCCACCGGCGGCCGCCGCGGGGGCGGCGCGGTCCTCACCGACATGGGCCGGCACGTCCTGCGAACCTACCGCGACCTGCAACTTCAGCTCGAACACCTGCTCAATTCCGCCGGCGACCCGTTTGTGCCGATGCCTTGACGTGATGGGGATCAATCGCCGTTCGGCTAACCCGGATTATTCACGCAGAGACGCAGAGACGCAGAGAAGACAAGATAGATTTTAGAGCGTTTCCCAAGCTGGTGGCGCGTTTTTGATCCGGCTCGCTCTCTTCCTCCCTCTCCCTTCGGGAGAGGGCCGGGGTGAGGGGAAGTCGCGATAGACATCGACTGGCAAGGGAACGCGCCGCCGATTTCCCCTCACCCTAACCCTCTCCCGGAGGGAGAGGGGACAGGATGCGGGGTTCGCTAATAACCCGATTCGCTGGCGATCCACTAAAATGAAAACCGCTTTAGATGCGCTGTTTGACACGTGGGGCAAGCAACAGGTTGCGCAAGTCACGTGCGCTGTACCCCGCTGCTGTTCTCTTGGCGATCTCTGCGCCTTTGCGTGAGCCGTGAATTTTCCGGGCTAGAGCGCAGCCTTGCCCGCGGCCGCCTCAAACATTCGCACGAAGATTTCGGGCGCGAATTCCTCCGCCCGGCGTTGTCCATCCAATCCCGTGCCGGAGAGCACCGCGTCGGCATCGAATCCCGCCTGCGCTAGCGCCCGGCGCAACGTCTTTCGGCGAAATGAAAAAACGGAATGGACGAATCTGCCAAATGATTTGGCCGAGTCACCGAGCCGATCGTCCCGGACGAGCCGCACCAGGCTCGACTCGATCTTCGGCGGCGGCCAGAACGCCTGCGGCGGCAGCGTGCGCAACAACTCCACCCGCGCCAGCATCTGCGCCACCACCGTCAGCGGGCCGTATTCGCTCGTGCCGGCCTTGGCGCCCAGGCGCTGGGCGACCTCCTTCTGCACCGTGAACGCCAGCAACTCCACGCCCGCGATCAGCATCTCAATCACCAGCGGCGAAGCAATGTTATAGGGAAGATTTGCGACCAGCTTCACGCTCAATCCATCACGGCGGGCCTGGCCGATGGCGCCAAGCAGTAGCGGGTTGAGATCGTGCTTGCCTGCCAGCGCGTCGCCCTCGATCAATGTGAATCGCTCGTGGCCCGCGAATGTCCTGCGGAGCAACCCCGCCAGATCGCGGTCGATTTCCACCACCACAATGCGCCCGGCACGCTCGCTCACCTCTTCTGTGAGTGTCCCAGTTCCCGGTCCGACCTCAATGACACAATCCCCCGGCCCCAGCTTTCCCGCCTCGGCCACGGTGCGGACGAGATTCTGGTCGATCATGAAATTCTGCCCGAACTGGCGCCGAGGCCGGGAGCGCGCCTCCGCGAGAAGATCTTGGATTCGATGTTTCGACTGCGCCACGGCGGGTGAGGATACGCGCCAAGGGCGAAGGTTGAAAAGCCACGTCAGAACACTCAGAAGGCTCAGGACACCCCATGCGCGACGAGGCAACGAATTCCGCGTTCCAACCGCCGCTTGCGGCTTCGCGAACGACGAAGCTCGAAACCGCCGGGCACTGGTGTCTCGTCGAAGCACGTCGATTCGTTCGCGAAGCCGCAAGCGGCGGATGAAGGGGCGTGCTTCAATCGCGCACCGCGATTACCATCTATCCACCATGAAATCCTACGAAGTCATCCGTCAGGCGGTGGACGAGCCGGGGGTCAAGGCGGTGGCGGCGGCGCTGAAGGTGTCGCCGGCGCTGGTTTACAAATGGTGCGAGGCGCCGGCGGAGAAAGAGGATCCCGAGCAAAGCGGCGCGAAAAACCCGCTCGACCGCGTGCGGGAAATGTACGAACTGACCAAGGACATTCGCCTGGTCCGCTGGCTGTGCAACGCGGCGGGCGGATTCTTTGTCAGCAATCCCGTGCCGGAGCTTCGCAAGAGCCTGGACGAAACCATCTTCGGCGAAACTCGGGCCATGGTGCGCGACTTCAGCGAGCTGCTGGATGAGATCACCGAATCGATCGAAGACGACTCACAGATCGACGCCGGTGAAGCAGACCAGATCCGCCAGAAGTGGGAAGACCTCAAGGCAGTCGCCGAACGATTCGTGGTCGGCTGCGAGAAGGGACACTATAGGGTGGGGAAATCCGAAAATCGGAATCCGAAATAAGTCCGAAGGCGAAATGACCGTTGTGCCCAAGGCAATCGTGGGGTTATGCCCGCACTGTCATGGCGCCACGGATGAGAGTCCTGCATCGGTTCGGATAACACCCATACACAACAGTCAGCGGCTTTCGCGGAGAGCCAAATAATGATGGCGGGCGAATCGCCTCAGGCACCCTGGCCGGCGGCGACGGGTTGCTGCTCGGCGGGCACCGTCTCGACCGGGGCCGGAGCCTCGGTGGAGTCGGCGCCGGGGATCGGAATCGCGGCCGGGGCGCCGGGGCCTTCCTCGGCGCGGAACTGGCTGCGCGCCGAGCGGCGGCGCTGCTGGCCGGCAGCGCCCTGCGCGTCTTCGGGCTTATCGGTGCGGCCGGTCTTGCCTTCGATGATCGAATCCGACAATTCGTGCAGGATGATCTCGACGGCACGCATCGCGTCGTCGTTACACGGGATCGGCAGGTCGATCAATTCCGGATCGGAATCGGTGTCGATGAGGGCGATGGTCGGCACGCCCAGCTTGCGCGCTTCCTTCACCGCGATGTGCTCGCGGCGGGTGTCCACGATCACCATCAGGCCGGGCATGCGCTCCATCTTGCGGATGCCTTCAAGGTTGGCCTTGATCTTCTCCATCTCGCGCTGGAGGGTCGACTTCATCTTCTTGGAATAGGTTTCGATCTGGCCGGTGGCCCAAAGTTTTTCGAGTTCTTCCAGGCGAAGCAGTCGGGCGCGAATGGTGCGGAAGTTGGTCAACGTTCCGCCGAGCCATCGCTCGGCGACGTAGTGCATCCCTGATCGCTTGGCCTCTTCTTCCACGGCGTGGCGGGCTTGCCGCTTGGTGCCGACGAACAGAACGTCTTTCCCGCTGGCCACCATGTTCTGGACCAGCCGTTTGGCGCGGAGCAGGCCCTTGATGGTTTCCTTCACATCAATGATGTGAATCATGTTGCGTTTGCCGTGGATGTAGGGCTCCATCTTGGGATTCCAGCGGCTAACGCGGTGACCGAAGTGGACGCCGGCGTCCACGAGGTCTTTAACGAGCTGTGCTTGAGACTCTGCCATGGCGCAAAAACTCCATAATGTTCCGGCCGGACGATGAAGCTCGATCCGAGGGTGCAGGCATCCGAAAGGTTAGGCCGGAGGCGCACGCAGACGGGACCGAAAATTCGCGGCAAACTCGCCGGTCGTCAGCCCGGGCGCGGTCCAGCGGCCAAGACGCCATACCTCGCCATAAGGGCTTCGGTTAACGCGGTTTTAGTAAAAACAATGCCCGCGGCGGGAAACTCTCCGACCGAGAGAACCGCCACGGGAAGGCCCTTGGCAGGCCAAGACCGGCTACTCTACCCAAGCCATAAAGAACTGGCAAGCGGGGAGATAAGATTTGTCAGGTTGGGTCCGAGAGGGCCGAGCCAGAAGCCGCCTTAAGCGGCTTTTGCCTCGTCCGCGGTGGCGATTTCTTCCACCGTTCCATGATTTGGCCGGACGCGATTGAGGCCGTCCAGGGCGGCGACTTTGTAGCACTCGGCGAGGGTGGGATAGTTGAAGATCGACTCCACGAAATAATCCAGCGGCATGCCTGCGGCCATGACGGTTTGGCCGATGTGGATGAGCTCCGTGGCCCCGGTCCCGATCGCGTGAACGCCCAGGACGCGCCGGCTCTGCGGGTGAAACAGCAGCTTGAGCAGCCCATGAGGGTCGGCGATGAGTTGGCCGCGGGCGATCTCGCGGTATCGCGCTATGCCCACTTCATAGGGTACGCCCTGCTGGGTCAGCGCCTGCTCGGTGTGGCCGACCATACTGATTTCAGGGATCGTGTAGATGCCGTAGGGGAATAGGGCCGATGACGCGGCGGCGGCCAACTGGTGGAACATATGGCACGACGCGAGCCGGCCCTGCTCCATGCTGGTGGCAGCCAGCGCCGGGAACCCAATCACGTCGCCGGCGGCGTAGATGTGCGGGACGTCGCTCTGGTACGACTCGTTCACCTTCAACCGGCCGCGATTGTCGGCGCTCAATCCGGCCGCCGGCAGATTCAGCTTCTCGGTGGCTCCCTGCCGGCCGACGGCATACATCAGGGTGTCGGCGTGCAGCGTCTTGTTGCTGGCCAGCGTCGCCTCGACGTGATCCTCGACCAGCTCGATTTTTGAAACCGACTCGCCCAGCCGCAGGCGGATGCCCATGTCGCGCATTCGGAACTGGAGCGACTCGGCAATCTCGTCGTCGACAAATTCGAGTAGCCGGGGGCGCGACTCGACGAGAGTCACGTGAACGCCGACCGCGGCGAGCATGCACGCGTACTCAGTCCCGATGACCCCGCCGCCCACGATGATCATGTTTCGGGGAAGCTCGCGCAGGTCGAGCAGCTCGTTGGTGTCGATCACCTGTGCCGCAGTAAAGGGCACGCTCGCCGGGCGGGCCGGCTCGGTGCCGACCGCGATCAGGACGTGATGCGCCTTCACCTCGATCGCTTCACCCACCGAATCGTCGTCATCGTCGCCGCGAACGACGCGGATCGTGTGGGCGTCAACGAAGGTCGCGGAGCCGAACAGCATGGTCACGTTGTTGCGGGCCATCTGATGGCGGATGACGTCGACTTCGGTCTTCACCACGTGATGGCAGCGATAGAGCAGGTCGGCCATGGTGATGTGCTGCTTGACGGCATAGCTGTCGCCGTAGACCGAGCGCTCGCGAATGCCGGTGAGATGGAGCACGGCCTCTCGGATGGCTTTGGACGGAATGGTCCCGGTATGGATGCAGACCCCGCCGACGCTGGCGGCGCGCTCAACAATCGCGACGCGCTTGCCGAGCTTGGCGGCGTTGAGCGCCGCCTTCTGCCCGGCGGGGCCGGAGCCAATCACGACCAGGTCGTAGCACGGGTGTGACATTGTTTTTCCTTCGCACGCACCGGGCCACGGCGCATCGCTTAACAAATGTATCGGTCGAAACGGCGTTGCCGTTAATGACGCTTCCATCGGCCTGACAAACGGCAGATTAAGAGCGGGCCTTGGCTGCCCGATGAGACCCAAAGGCGTTCTCCCACTATGGATGACCTTCCGAGCAACCCCGACGACGCCCCTGACTGCCCGCGGCCCGGACCTGCAGCCGGCTCATTCTGGCGACGGTGGTCGATCACACTCCTTCAACTCCTGGCGACTATCGGATTGGCGGCCCTGTGCATCGCCCGGCATCGCTCCGGCGCAATTGGAATCTGGGAGATCGTGTTGGCCGGGATCGCGGCCCTGGGCGCTGTCTTCACCGCGATTCGCTGTGGCCGGCTTGAACGCGGCGTCTGCGGCATCTCCTTTCTGGTGACAGAGGTCCGTCGGGGGTTCGAGCCGGTCAGCGCGTTCTCCGACTTCGGGGGCCCGGTTTCCGGGCTGGCTCTGGCCTGCCACGATCTGGCCCACGACCTGCGAATGGAGCGATGGCGCACCGCGAAGCTCCAGGACGAAATCCGCCAGCGGATCGCCAACCGCACGCAGGCGCTGGAGCGGACGATCGGGGCGCTTCGCCAGCAGGCGGCCAAGGACGGGCTAACGGGTTTGTTCAACCGCCGATCGCTGGATGCCTATCTCCCCGACGCGGTGGAACGGTGCGGCTCGGCCGGAGCGCCGCTGTGCGTCCTGATGATCGATATCGATCACTTCAAGCCGCTCAACGACACGCTTGGCCACGCCGCGGGCGATCAGATGCTTAAGTCGGTGGCGCAGATCATTCGCTCGACCATCCGCGAGAACGACCTGGCGTTCCGCAACGGCGGCGATGAGTTTGTCGTGGTGCTTGAAGAGTGCGACGAGGCCACGGGCCGCGTGATCGCCGAGCGGCTGGGCGCGCTGGGGGATTCGCTGGGCCGCACGTTCCGGTTGCTACCGCCTCCCTCGCTGTCGGTCGGGCTGACGATGCTGAGCGAATTGAAGGGCCCCACGGCCGCGGCACTGCTCCGCCGCGCCGACGAGGTGCTCTATCAGGTGAAGGCGGCGCATCATGCCGCTTCCGGGACGACCGGCCCCTCGCGGAAATCCGCATGATCGGCCGATTAAACTCAACCGGGATTTGGGAGGGCGAGGCTCCTGCCGAGCGTTCTTAGCGACTTGCAGTTGCTGGTAATGTAGAGGAACTACCCCCGGAGCAAGCGGCGGAAGGAGCGACGTCATCTGACGCGAATGTTCCTCGACATTACCAGTGACTCCACCGTCGCTAAGAAGGCTCGGCAGGAGCCTCGCCCTCCCCGAGTCCGATCCAGACGTCCGCGAGCACCGCAAGCCACGTAGAATACTTGCGTGCCGCCGCGCGTTTTCAACCTTCTAAGCCTGGTGTCGCTTCTGGCATGCATGGCCAGCCTCGTCATGTGGCAGCGGAGCTACCGCGGGTGCGACGTGCTGATCGGGCAGCACGGGCCGGAGGACAGCGTCACGTGGACGTCGGAGTTCGGAGAGCTCGTCTTCGAAGTCGAAGGGCGTCAGCGCGGGCAGGTGCGGGCGGGGTGGTCTTATTTTGAGAAGCCCCTTCCGCGACGGTTTCGCAAACGCGACGACGCCGTGGGATTCGCGGCCTGGAAGGGGACCGCGAAGCATTACCTGATGCTCCCGTCCAGCCCGTTGTGGGGCGTCGCGGCGCCGTACTGGTTCCTCTTTGTGGTGGCGGCCATTTTACCAGCAATGTGGATTGCGCGCACGCGACGCGCCAGGCGCAACAGGTTGCGGGTCGAGCAAGGACTCTGCGCAAGGTGCGGGTACGACCTGCGCGCCAGCGGTAATCGGTGTCCGGAGTGCGGCGTGCATGCGCGGACCGCATAACCAAAAGCCCACGGCTTAGCCGTGGGCTTTGTGCGCGAGCTGCGCTGAATTGCGGAAGCACTGATGGAGTCTCGTCGAATCACTTCCCGAAGAACTTCTTGATTGAATAAACCGTGGCCTGGCGTTGGACTGCCGCGATGGACTCGAGCAGCGGGATTTGTTTGGGGCAGACTTCGACACAGTTGCCGGCTTTTCCGCAGTCGGCCACGCCGCCCTCGCCCATGAGGGTCTCCAGCCGCTCGCCCTTGAGGGCCGCGCCGGTGGGGTGATCGTTGAAGAGCCGCGCCTGGTTGATCACCGCCGCCCCGACGAACTGATTGGCCGGCGTGTATTGCGGGCAGGCCTCCAGGCAGCAGCCGCAACTGATGCAGCGCGAGAGGGGATAACGTTCCTCGTTCAGTTTTTGCGAGATCGTCGGTCCCTCGCCGAGGTCCCACGTACCGTCGATGGGAACCCATGCTTTCACGCGTTTGAGGTCATCGAAAAGCCGCTGCCGGTCCACGAACAGATCGCGCACGAGGGGGAACTTGCTCATCGGTTCGAGCGTGATCGGCTCGTTGGGCTGGCCGACCTTGTCCACCAGCGCCGAGCAGGATTGGCGGGCTTTCCCGTTGATGAGCATCGTGCAGGCGCCGCAGACTTCCTCGAGGCATCCGCTATCCCAGACCG